>OCRP01000061.1_pt1 | contig 137410 bp, 114 predicted proteins | sample 1538871 | NCBI WGS metagenome assembly OCRP01 (sample SAMN04571731, study PRJEB22368) | human gut metagenome | biome: human gut; material: stool | host: Homo sapiens | place: Luxembourg | collected 2012-09-20 | reverse complement strand
TAGAAAGCAACTTTATTGCTTCTGCATAAAAAAATTACTGGGGATCCCTCAGCCCCGTGGGAGAGGGTTGGGGTGAGGGCATCAGCCCGCACTAAATCTACTTCTCTTCCACCGCCGGCACATCCGGCCACGCGTGGACCACGGCTTTAATCAGCGTCGCCAGCGGAATGGCGAAGAACACGCCCCAGAATCCCCACAGCCCGCCGAAAATCACCACTGACAGGATAATCACCAGCGGATGCAGGTTAACTGCTTCTGAGAACAGCACCGGTACCAGCAGGTTCCCGTCCAGTCCCTGAATAATCAGGTATACGGCGAAACAGCTCCAGAACTCCGTACCCAGACCAAACTGGAACAGCGCCACACCGACTACCGGAATGGTCACCACAAACGCGCCGATATACGGGATCAGAACCGAGAATCCGACCAACACCGCCAGCAGCAGCGAGTAGTTCAGCCCGAAAATCACGAAGCCAATCCAGGTCGCCACGCCCACCACAATCATCTCCAGCACTTTACCGCGAATGTAGTTGGTGATCTGCTGGTTCATCTCCTGCCAGACCTGACCGGCGAGACCGCGATTGCGCGGCAGCACGCGGCGCACCGCGTTCAGCATCTGCTCTTTATCTTTGACCAGGAAAAACACCATTAACGGCACGAGAACAAGGTAAACCGCCAGCGTCAGCAACCCCACCAGCGAGGCCAGAGAGTATTTCACCACCGAGTCACCCATGGTCATGATGCGGGCGCGCATGTTTTCGGCCATCGCATCGATGATCCCGGCGTCCATCAGCGCAGGATAGCGGCGCGGCAGCGTGGCGGCAAAATCAGACAGTTTATTCAGCATGCCGGGCATGTCGCGGATCAGGTAGATCCCCTGTTGCCAGGCGATGGGCATCACCACGAAGGACATCAGCAGCAGAATGCCGACAAACAGCACCAGGACAATGCTGGTCGCCCAGCGACGGGAACAGCCGATATGTTCCAGACGCGCGGTGGGCCACTCCAGCAGATACGCCAGCACAATTGCCACCAGAAGCGGTGCCAACAGGCCACTAAAGAAGAACAGGATACCGAATCCGGCAACCAGAATGACCAGCAAAGCAATGGCTTCCGGATCGCTAAACCGACGCCGATACCACTGCATTAACATTTCGAGCATACAACCCTTCCCTGAATCGAATGGCGGGAGTGAGACGGTGAATTGTATCTAACTGTCACAAAAAAGACTTTCCTTTTTGTTTCACTGTCAGGTTTCGCAAAACCCTGATGAATGGGATTTTCTTCATCTCTTAACACGGCTACACTCGCAGAGCAGCGGAGATGAACGTTATGCGGGTTCATCGGTCAAATTAGCACATCCAACATACAGGACAGTGGTTATGTTCAGGCAGTTGAGAAAAACACTGGTTGCGACACTGATTGCCGCCGTGACGGTGGGTCAGGTGTTGCCCGCTTTCGCTGACTCGTCCGATTCATTGCCGGACATGGGCACCACGGCAGGAAGCACGCTCTCCATCGGGCAGGAGATGCAGATGGGTGATTATTACGTACGCCAGCTGCGCGGCAGTGCTCCGCTGATTAACGACCCTTTGCTGGTGCAGTACATCAACGGTCTGGGGATGCGACTGGTGGCGCACGCAGACTCGGTAAAAACGCCCTTCCACTTCTATTTAATCAATAACGACGAAATCAACGCCTTCGCCTTCTTTGGCGGGAACGTGGTGCTGCATTCGGCGTTGTTCCGTTATTCTGATAACGAAAGCCAGCTGGCGTCCGTCATGGCGCACGAAATTTCGCACGTCACCCAGCGCCATCTGGCGCGTGCGATGGAAGATCAGAAGCGTAACGCCCCCCTGACCTGGGTGGGCGCGCTGGGCTCTATTCTGCTGGCGATGGCCAGCCCGCAGGCCGGAATGGCGGCGCTTACCGGGACGCTGGCGGGAACGCGTCAGGGGATGATCAGCTTTACCCAGCAGAACGAGCAGGAAGCAGACCGCATCGGCATTCAGGTTTTACAGCGTTCCGGCTTTGACCCGCAGGCCATGCCGAGCTTCCTGGAAAAACTGCTCGACCAGGCACGCTACTCGTCGCGCCCGCCTGAAATTCTGTTGACCCACCCGCTGCCGGAAAGTCGTCTCTCGGATGCGCGTAACCGTGCTAACCAGATGCGTCCGGTCGTGGTGCAGTCCTCGCAGGATTTCTACATGGCCAAAGTGAGAACGCTTGGCATGTACAACTCCGGACGTAATCAGCTCACCAGCGATCTGCTGGACGCGCTGGCGAAAGGCAACGTGCGCGAGAAGAACGCCGCGCAGTATGGTCAGGCACTCCAGGCGATGGAAGCAAGCAAGTACGATGAAGCGCGTAAAGCGCTACAGCCGCTGCTGGCGTCGGCGCCTGACAATCCGTGGTATCTCGACCTCGCAACCGATATCGATTTAGGACAGAAAAAAGCGACCGATGCGATCAACCGTCTGAAAGGGGCGAAAGACATTCGCAACAATCCGGTATTGCAGCTAAACCTGGCGAACGCCTACTTACAGGGCGGCCAGCCCGGCGAGGCGGTGACCATTCTGAACCGCTATACCTTTAACAATAAAGATGACCAGAACGGCTGGGAGCTGCTCGCCCAGGCCCAGGGGCAACTGGGTAATCGCGATCAGGAGCTGGCCGCGCGTGCGGAAGGTCTGGCGCTGGCGGGGCGCCTCGATCAGGCCATTTCCCTGCTAAGCAGCGCCAGCTCACAGGTGAAGCTCGGCAGCCTGCAACAGGCCCGCTACGATGCGCGAATCGACCAGCTGCGTGGCCTGCAACAACGTTTTAAGCCGTACGAGAAGATGTAATAAAGGAGAAGTCATGACAGACGCGGTAAAAATTTACCATAACCCTCGCTGCTCCAAGAGTCGCGAGACTCTGAATCTGCTGAAGTCTAACGACATCGATCCGGAAGTGGTGTTGTATCTGGAGACGCCCCCGGACGCGCAGACGATCCGCCAGCTGCTGAAGATGCTGAACATGGGCAGCGCACGCGAGCTGATGCGTCAGAAAGAAGATCTGTATAAATCGCTCAATCTGAACGATACCAGTCTCACTGAAGATCGGCTGATTCAGGCGATGGTCGACAATCCAAAGCTGATTGAGCGCCCGATTGTCGTGGCGAACGGCAAGGCGCGTATCGGCCGTCCGCCGGAAGACGTACTCGGGATCGTCTAATCGTTACGCCGCAGCGCTTCCAGAAACGCCTGCGGCGTACTCTCCCCCAGCTTTTTCTGCGCTTTTCCCCGGTTGAAAAATTCACACAGCTGGATCAACAGTTCTCCCGCCGGTTCACTATTCACGCGCGGAATGATCTCACGTAACGGCACGGCGACCTGAAGGGCAAGATAATACTGTGAATGCACTTTTACGATGACGTTATGCTCCGGCAAGTTCACTTCTAGCCCAAAAGTCTCAATAGATTGAATATCAGCCGGACATGCAGCCAGCACCTCGTTCGTCCAGCGGGTCAGCAACTGCGGCGAGACACCGGCATAAAGCCGGGCGTAGCACCAGCCGCTGACGGGTTCACGCGCCCAGAGCAGGTGTTGCTCCCCACCGTCGTCCATATGCAGCGATAGCGGCTGATGATACAGAAGTAGCTTCTGCGGCATGATACCGGCCTTCAGCGCCTTTTTGCCCTGCAACGACGCCCCCTTTTGTCTTACCGAAGCCGGTTTGAGGTAGCGGTTCAGGGTCGCGCGGGAAACGGCGATCCCGAGTCCGTCATTCACCAGCAGCAGCAGTTCATCCAGCGGTGCCCCAGTGATATCCCGCAGGGCATTTATCAGTGCCGCCTGCTCTTGTCTCAATGCTTTGTGTATCACTTTTGGCGTTGTGTGGTTATCCGAAACCTGGTCGCGGTTGCGCCAGCGCCTGACGGTGGTGACCGAGATCCCCAGTTCAACAGCTAGCTCTCTGTCGCTTTTATCTGACTGCTGAAGATAGCGACGGATACGCGGTGTGGTGGTGGCGTTAGCATGCAGTTTGATTTCCATCGCGTCTCTCTCCGCAACTAATCTTATGAGATTTATAGTAGAGCAGCGAATGCTTTGTGACCGATTTCACCTTTCGCTCGCCGCGCTTCACTGATAATCCACAGACATAACATAAACAACACCTCTCAATCTTGTACGGAGTTCACAATGAACAATGTTCTGGGATTTCTTGAAGCAAAACTGATGCCGCTGGCGGCGAAAACGGCCCAGCAGCGTCATCTTGGGGCCATTCGTGGGGCCTACGTTTCATTCATGCCGTTTATCATCGTCGGCTCCATCCTGCTGGTGATCTCCTCCTTCCCGAATCAGGCCTATCAGCAGTTTATGTCTCAGGCCTTTGGTGAGAGCTGGAGTGCGATTATAGAGATTCCATTCAACGCGGTATTCTCAACCATGTCGCTGTTTATCAGCTTCCTGGTGGCCTACCGCCTGGCTGAGCACTATGGCGAGGACCGCATCTCCTGCGGCATCCTGGCGCTGGTCGCCTTCCTGATCCTGACGCCCTTTATCAAAGTGGCGGAAAACGGCGGCATTACCGTGATGCCGGTGGAGTGGATTGGCAGCAAAGGGTTGTTTGTGGCGATGATCGGTTCCCTGCTGTGGACGGAACTGTTCTGCTGGCTGAAGCGCAAAAAACTGGTCATCAAAATGCCGGACGGCGTACCTCCGGCGGTGCAGGAGTCGTTCGCGGCGCTGATCCCGGCCCTGCTGGTGATGATTCTGGTGCTTATTATCCGCATCATATTTGAAAACACCCACTACCACACCATCCACCAGTTTATTTATGAAGTGGTTGCCACCCCGGTGCGCCACTACGGCACCTCTTATTTCGGTGCGCTGATGACCGTATTCAGCATCACCATACTGTGGTCAGTTGGCATTAACTCAGGTTCGATGATCAACGGCATTATTCGTCCGCTGTGGATGGAAAACCAGACCGACAACATCGCCGCGATCCAGGCGGGAACGACACCGCCGCACATTATCACGGAACAGTTTTTTGACATGATCTGGATGGGGGGCGCGGGGGCCACGCTGTCGCTGGTGATTGCGATGTTGATTTTCGCCCGCAGCAAAAACATGCGAGAAGTGGCGCGCCTCGGCGCAGGAGCCTCGGTATTTAACATCAACGAACCGATCCTGTTTGGCCTGCCGGTGATCATGAACCCGATCATGCTCATCCCGTTTAATCTGGTGCCGCTGGTGCTGGTCACCGTGCAGTATGCGGCGATGAAAATTGGCGCGGTCGCCGTCACCACCGGGGTGTTTATTCCCTGGACGCTGCCGCCGGTTATCAGCGGCTTTATCGTCACCGGGCACCTGAGCGGCAGCGTGATGCAGCTGATCAACCTGCTGATTGGCGCCATGCTGTACCTGCCTTTTATGCGTATCCTGGATAAACAGTACCGCGCCGCGGAGCTGACTACCGCTACGCAACCCGACACCACCCTTGCAAAACAGGAGTAAAGCATGTGGGGAATTATCGCAACCTGGCGAATGGCACTTGAAGGGGTAACGGAATCCGCGTCTGCCCTGGCGGCGGGAAAACCGGTCGCTTCGGCGGTGGTCGATGCCGTCGCTGCCGTGGAAGACTTTCCGCTGTATAAATCCGTCGGCTACGGTGGCCTGCCGACCGAAAACGGCGAGGTGGAGCTGGACGCGGCCTATATGGACGGCGACACGCTGGCGTTCGGCGCCGTGGGGAATCTGGTGGATATCGCCAACCCGGTGCGCGTGGCGCACGCGCTCAGCCGTCAACGCTATAACAGCCTGCTGGTCGGCCAGGGCGCGCGCGAATGGGCGCTGAGCCAGGGCTTTGCCGACAAAACTATGCTCACGGATCGCGCCATGCAGCACTACCGCAAGCGCTGCCGCGAAACGCTGGATAAGGGGTTAAGCCCCTACGACGGACATGACACCGTCGGCATCATTGGCCTTGATAAACAGGGTTCGATGAGCGTCGCCACCTCCACCAGTGGCCTGTTTATGAAAAAACGCGGTCGCCTCGGTGACTCACCCATCATCGGCTCCGGCTTTTACTGCGACAGCGAAACCGGCGCGGCCACCGCTACAGGCGTCGGTGAAGACCTGATGAAGGGCTGTACCAGCTACGAAATCGTTCGCCGGATGGCGCAAGGGATGACGCCGCAGCAGGCGGCGGATTCAGTCGTATTCGAACTGGAAGACAAGCTGATGTCGCGCTTCGGTCGCGCGGGCGATCTCTCCGTGGTGTGCATGAACAGCAAAGGAGAATTTGGCGCCGCGACTAACATAAAAACCTTCTCGTTCGTGGTGGCGACGGCTCGCCAGCCCCTCACCGTTTTTCGTACTGAACGCCTGCGGGAGAAAACGCACTATCACGCGGTAGATGAGGAGTGGATGCAGGCCTATGCCGCACGGATCCGCGCGCCGATTGAGGGATCATGATGATCAATTACCAGTTTATCAACGCGCTTTCAGACGCGAAGCCGAACAGCCATTTGATTGCGCGCGCTGACAGTTCCCTGTTACCGGATAGCGCTCTTGTCGCTGAAATGCGCCAACAGAGCACCGTCGCGGACACGCGCTTTGGCTGCGCGCCGTTTGCGCGCATTACTCTGTTGCCGGACGCGCTATGGCATGACGCCCTGACCGAAGGGTTGCTCACCGCCCTGCGACCGCTGCTTACCGCCCCCGCCAGCGCCGAACTCGTGCTGGACGTGACGGATATCGACGATGTGGTGCTGGCGCAGGTGCTGCGTTTTCTCTTTAATCAGGCGCACAGGCTCAGTGACCTGAAGCTGAAGAAGACGGACGAAGCGGTGCGTCTTACCTGCATCACTGCCCTCTGCCTGCCGGAACAGCAGGCGAAGCTGGAGACGACCTTCCGCCAGCAGCAGGCCATTGCGCTCGGCATGATCGCGGCGCGACGTCTGGCGGATATGCCGTCCGACCGCTGCACGCCGCAGTTTGTGGTGGAAGAGGCGCAAAAACTGTGTGCCGCCAGCCCTGCCCTGCGCTGCGAGGTGCTGAACGAAAAAGATATTGCTGAGCAGGGTCTTGGACTGCTGCACGCCGTTGGCAAAGGGGCGACCTGCCCGCCGCGTCTGCTGGCTATTCATTATGATGGTGCCAACGACGGCCCGATGCGCTGCTACGTGGGAAAAGGCATTACCTTTGACACCGGCGGCCTGTGGCTGAAGGAAGGCGCGGGCATGTACACCATGAAATATGACATGTGCGGCGCGGCCAACGTACTGGGGCTGATGCTGACCGTTGCGGAGCTGAAATTACCCGTGCGCATCATGGGCGTGCTGGCGCTGGCGGAAAACGCCATCGGCCCCGACGCCATGCAGCCCGGCACGGTGGCAACAGCCTGTAACGGCACCACCGTTGAAATCAATAATACCGATGCCGAGGGCCGGCTGGTGCTGGCTGACGCCATTGCCTGGGCCAGCCAGCGGTACCCGCAGGCCCGCTACATCATTGATATGGCGACTTTAACGGGCGCAGTGGTGAAAGCGCTGGGGTATGAGCTGAGCGGGCTGATGACCCAGGATGAACCGCTGCGCGCCGCGTTGACGCAGGCAGGTAAACGGAGCGGTGACGAGGTGTGGTCTCTGCCGCTGGACGCACGGCTGAAAAAGCAGACCGACAGCGCGATTGCCGATCTGTGCAATACGCCGACTAACAATGCGGCGATAAGCGCCTCGGCGGCGTGGCTGCTGCATCACTTCTGTCCGCCGGCGATCCCATGGGCACATCTGGATATCAGCGGGACGGCGCTGTGGCGTGAGAACGGCAGAAGCGTGGCGTCGGGAAGACCGATTCCGCTGCTGGTTGAGCACCTGATGGGGGATCTTTAGCCCGGTGGCGCTGCGCTTACCGGGCCTACGGGTGCCATATGTAGGCCGGGTAAGGCGCAGCCGCCACCCGGCATAACTACAGCTTAAGAATATCTTTCACAAACGGAATGGTCAGCTTGCGCTGGGCGGTGATGGAGGCGCGATCGAGCTGATCGAGCGTATCAAAGAGCGTGCGCATCTCCCGATCCAGACGCTTGAGCAGGAAGCGCCCTACGTCTTCCGGCAGTTCAAATCCGCGCAGTCTGGCGCGCAACTGAAGTGCCTGGAGTTTGTCTTCATCCGACAGCGGTTGCAGCTTGTAGATTTGCCCCCAGTCCAGACGAGACGCCAGATCCGGCAGCCCCAGATTGAGCTGACGCGGCGGACGATCGCCGGTGATCAGCAGCCGGGTTTTGCCCGACTCCAGAATGCGGTTGTAGAGGTTAAAGATCGCCATTTCCCACGGCTCGTCTCCCGCCACGCATTCAATATTATCGATGCAGACCAGGGAGAGATGTTCCATGCCCTCCAGCACTTCAGGCACAAACCAGGTGCGTTTATCCAGCGGCACATAGCCTACCGCGTCACCGCGCGCCGAAAGTTCCGCACAGGCGGCATGCAGCAGGTGGCTGCGTCCCGCGCCTTCGCGTGACCAGATATAGATATATCCGCTGTGTTCCTGGCGCAGCACGTTTTGCAGTGCAGCCAGTAAAGAGGGGTTATCACCCGGCCAGAAACTCGCGAAAGTTTCGTCGTCAGGGAGATAAAGTGGCAGAGAGAGCTGTGCCGGTCCGTTCAGAAATACCTCAACCAGAGATCTTACATAAAATCGGAATGGAGTTTAACACGGAACCAGCAAGGAGAGAACCGGGCGGATCGTCCGCCCGGTTAAAGGATCAATGTGGTGCTTTTTCGCTATCGTCAGCGTCCAGGATTTCTTCTTCCGGACGAATGACCGAGATCAGCTTGAAAATCAGGCTCAGGCCCACGCCGACGATGGTCGCCAGCGCCATACCCTTCAGCTCTGCCGCGCCGATGTGCACCTTCGCGCCGCTCACGCCGATGATCAGGATAACGGAGGTCAGGATCAAGTTCTGCGCCTTGCTGTAATCCACTTTGGATTCAATCAGCACGCGAATACCGGACGCACCGATCACCCCGTAAAGCAGCAGGGAAACGCCGCCCATCACCGGAACCGGGATAATCTGGATCGCCGCCGCCAGTTTGCCGACGCAGGAGAGCAGAATAGCGATGATCGCCGCGCCGCCGATAACCCAGGTGCTGTAGACGCGGGTGATCGCCATTACGCCGATGTTCTCCCCGTAAGTGGTGTTTGGCGTGGAGCCGAAGAAACCGGAGATGATGGTGGAGAAACCGTTGGCAAACATGGAGCGATGCAGGCCCGGGTCGCGGATCAGGTCACGCTTCACGATGTTCGCCGTCACCACCAGGTGGCCAACGTGCTCAGCAATCACCACCAGTGCAGCAGGCAGAATGGTGAAGATAGCAAACCATTCGAAGCGTGGGGTGTAGAAGGTCGGCAGCGCGAACCAGTGTGCCTCGGCAATCGGTGTGGTATCCACAACGCCCATCACGAAGGAGAGCGCGTAACCCGCCAGCACGCCGATCAGGATCGGGATAATCGCCATAAAGCCGCGGAACAGGACGGAACCGAAAACCGTCACGCCCAGCGTCACCAGCGAAATAATAATGGTTTTAGAATCCGGTGACTGACCGTCCGCAGGCAGCAGCCCAGCCATGTTCGCCGCGACACCCGCCAGTTCCAGGCCGATGACGGCAACGATTGCCCCCATTGCCGCAGGCGGGAACATCACGTCCAGCCAGCCGGTACCCGCTTTCTTCACGATGAAGGAGACCAGGCAGAACAGCACGCCGCACATGATAAAGCCGCCCAGCGCGACCTCGTAACCCAGCGGCAGCAACAGCAGTACCGGGGAGATAAACGCGAAGCTCGACCCGAGATAGGCCGGGATTTTACCTTTACAGATGAAGAGGTAAAGCAGCGTACCGATGCCGTTAAACAGCAGCACGGTAGCCGGGTTAATGTGAAACAGGATTGGCACCAGCACGGTTGCGCCAAACATGGCGAACAGGTGCTGCAAACTAAGCGGGATTGTCTGTAAAAGCGGCGGTCTTTCACTCACCCCGATAGCACGGCGCGTCATAGTGTTTTCCTCTGAGTGTCATTGTTGGTTTTTATTCAAAAAAAAGCCGACTATCAAAGTCGGCTTCTTTATCGTTATTCGATTATTTAGTCCCAAAAATCTTATCGCCGGCATCGCCGAGCCCCGGGATGATGTACCCGTGCTCGTTCAGTCCCTGGTCGACAGACGCGGTATAGAGTTCAACGTCCGGGTGCGCTTTTTCCAGCGCCGCGATACCTTCCGGCGCCGCGACCAGCACCAGCACTTTGATGCTGCTGCAGCCTGCTTGTTTCAGCAGGTCTATGGTGGCGATCATCGAACCACCGGTCGCCAGCATCGGGTCAACTACCAGCGCCATACGCTCATCAATGTTAGAGACCAGCTTCTGGAAGTATGGGACCGGCTCAAGCGTCTCTTCGTTACGGTAGATACCTACCACGCTGATACGCGCGCTTGGGACGTGCTCCAGCACGCCTTCCATCATGCCCAGACCCGCACGCAGGATTGGCACCACGGTAATTTTTTTACCTTTGATCTGCTCAACCTGTACCGGGCCGTTCCAGCCTTCGATGGTCACTTTTTCCGTTTCCAGATCAGAGGTCGCTTCGTAGGTCAGCAGGCTACCCACTTCAGAAGCCAGTTCGCGAAAACGCTTCGTGCTGATGTCATGCTCACGCATCAGGCCCAACTTGTGTTTAACGAGTGGGTGTTTCACTTCCACAATCTTCATTCTCTTTCTCCTCTGAGGTGGCATCCGCAAAAAAATCGCGGGATTATACCGCTTTTTTCGGATTGCGCCATACCCATGTTGCTTGATGTACATCAATCAAAAACAAAAAAGCCGGAGGCTGGGCTCCGGTTTGGGTGCGGGGTCTTGCCCGGTGGCGCTGCGCTTACGCGGGCCTACGTGTAGTGTAGGTCGGGTAAGCGTTAGCGCCACCCGACAATTACAGGTTATCGCCGTTGCTCGCAATCACTTGCTTATACCAGTCGAACGATTTCTTCTTGCTGCGGTTCAGCGTGCCGTTACCTTCGTTATCTTTATCGACAAAGATAAAGCCGTAGCGTTTCTTCATCTCGCCAGTGCCGGCAGAGACCAGGTCGATACAGCCCCACGGGGTATAGCCCATCAGATCTACGCCGTCTTCCACCACCGCTTTTTTCATCTCGCGGATGTGGGCGGAAAGGTAGTCGATGCGGTACTGGTCGTTCACCGTGCCGTCGTTCTCCTGCACGTCGATCGCGCCAAAGCCGTTTTCCACAATAAACAGCGGCAGCTGATAGTGATCCCAGAACCAGTTCAGAGAGTAGCGCAGCCCGACAGGATCGATCTGCCAGCCCCAGTCCGATTTCTGCACGTACGGGTTAGAAACCAGGCTCTTGCTCTCGTCATAATCCAGCGTCGGATTATCCGCCGTCGCTTTGGTGGCGAACGACATATAGTAGCTGAACCCGATGTAATCCACGCAGCCCTGCGTCAGCGCCACTTTATCTTCTTCGGTGATATCCAGCGCGAAGCCGCGACGTTCAAAGTAGTTGAGCAGATGCTGCGGATACTTGCCGCGCACGTGAACGTCGGTGAACCAGTAGCGGCGATGCATGGCGTTCATCGCCATCATCATGTCGTCCGGGGCACAGGTCAGCGGATAGATGGGGCACATGGCAATCATGCAGCCGATATGCAGTGACGGGTTGATCTCACGCCCCGCTTTCACCGCCAGGGCGCTGGCCACCAGCTCATAGTGCGCCGCCTGGAACATCACCGGCTCGCGATCTTCTCCCGGGGCATATTTCAGCCCGGAGTTGGTAAACGGCGCAAAGTCTTCGTGAAAGTTGGCCTGGTTATTGATCTCGTTAAAGGTCATCCAGTACTTCACTTTATGCTGATAGCGCTCAAAAACGACCTTCGCGAAGCGGACAAAGAAGTCGATCAGCTTACGGTTACGCCAGCCGCCGTATTCCGTTACCAGGTGGAAAGGCATCTCGAAGTGGGAAAGCGTGATCACCGGCTCGATGCCGTGCTTCAGGCACTCGTCGAAAAGATCGTCATAGAATTTGAGTCCCGCTTCGTTCGGCTCCAGCTCGTCGCCTTTCGGGAAGATACGCGTCCAGGCAATGGAGGTGCGGAAGCATTTGAACCCCATCTCGGCAAAGAGTTTGATGTCTTCTTTATAGCGGTGGTAAAAGTCGATGGCTTCGTGGTTTGGGTAATTTTTCCCCTCCAGCACGCCGTTGGTGATTTCACGCGGTACCCCGTGGGCGCCTGCCGTCATGACATCGGCAACGCTCACGCCCTTGCCGCCCTCTTTCCAGCCGCCTTCAAGCTGGTGCGCCGCAACGGCCCCACCCCACAGAAAACCTGCTTTAAATCCTGACATTCGCTTTCCCTCATTCTGCGTTATTTTCTGCAAAAACAGTTACAGAAACCGGTTTCATTTTGATGATGTGCAAAGGGGATAGCCGTTGCAAGCAGATCGCCGAAACCGGTTTCATTTTCGTGAACGGAGTCAAGTTTGTTGCCCTGGACAGTCCGCACAGAAAAAAAGATCCCCGCGCGGAGAATAGGCTCGCAAACGTTTGCCTGGACTGTTAGAATTGCGCCGATTTTTCTTACTAGCTATGCAATCGCGTGGGGATTTAAGCCGTGACCAACAAAACTTCTCTCAGCTACAAAGATGCCGGTGTTGATATTGACGCAGGTAATGCGCTGGTTGACCGAATCAAAGGTGTGGTGAAAAAAACCCGCCGCCCGGAAGTGATGGGTGGCCTGGGTGGATTCGGCGCACTGTGCGCGCTGCCGCAAAAATATCGTGAACCTGTGCTGGTCTCGGGTACGGATGGTGTCGGTACAAAACTGCGCCTGGCGATGGATCTTAAGCGTCACGATACGATTGGTATTGATCTGGTGGCGATGTGCGTCAACGACCTGGTGGTACAGGGCGCTGAGCCGCTGTTCTTCCTGGATTACTACGCGACCGGCAAGCTGGATGTGGATACCGCAGCCAGCGTCATTAACGGTATCGCCGAAGGCTGTCTGCAATCCGGCTGTGCGCTGGTCGGCGGTGAAACCGCAGAAATGCCTGGCATGTATCACGGTGAAGATTATGACGTCGCAGGCTTCTGCGTCGGCGTGGTAGAAAAATCAGAAATTATCGACGGCAGCAAAGTGGCTGACGGCGATGTGCTGGTTGCGCTGGCCTCCAGCGGTCCGCACTCCAACGGCTACTCTCTGGTGCGTAAGATCCTCGAAGTGAGCGGTTGCGACCCGCTGACCACCGAGCTGGAAGGCAAACCGCTGGCCGATCACCTGCTGGCCCCGACCCGCATCTACGTGAAAAACGTGCTGGAGCTGATTGAGAACGTTGACGTGCACGCCATCGCTCACCTTACCGGCGGCGGCTTCTGGGAAAACATTCCGCGCGTGCTGCCGGACAATACCCAGGCGGTGATCGACGCCTCCTCATGGCAGTGGCCGCCCGTCTTCAACTGGCTGCAATCCGCAGGCAACGTGAGCGAGCATGAAATGTACCGCACCTTTAACTGCGGCGTGGGCATGGTTATCGCCCTGCCCGCCAGCGAAGCGGATAAAGCGGTTAAGCTGCTGACAGAAAAAGGTGAAAACGCGTGGAAAATCGGTACGATTAAAGCTTCCGATTCCGAACAGCGTGTGGTCATTGAATGAAAAACATCGTGGTGCTCATTTCCGGCAACGGAAGCAATTTGCAGGCAATTATAGACGCCTGCAAACAGAAGAAAATCAATGGCACCATTCGGGCAGTATTCAGCAACAAGGCCGATGCGTTCGGCCTTGAGCGCGCGCGGGAAGCGAACATTCCTGCGCACGCGCTGGAAGCCAGCCAGTTCGCCGGGCGTGAAGCCTTTGACCGTGAGCTGGTGCAGGAGATTGACGCCTACGCGCCTGACGTGGTGGTGCTGGCGGGCTACATGCGTATCCTGAGCCCGGCCTTCGTCGCGCATTACAACGGACGTTTGCTGAATATCCACCCTTCTCTTCTGCCGAAATATCCTGGCCTGCATACCCATCGTCAGGTGCTGGAGAACGGCGATGAGGAGCATGGTACCTCCGTGCATTTCGTTACCGACGAGCTGGACGGCGGTCCGGTCATTTTGCAGGCAAAAGTACCGGTCTTTGACGGTGACAACGAAGACGACGTGACCGAACGTGTACAGGCTCAGGAACATGCCATTTATCCGCTGGTGGTAAGCTGGTTTGTTGACGGCCGTCTTGAGATGCGCGACGGTGCCGCCTGGCTGGACGGCGTGAAGTTGCCCCCGCAGGGTCATGCGGCTGAAGAGTAGTTTGTTCTGTCGGGTGGCGCTGCGCTTACCCGACCTACATATTGCATTACCCGATATTCCCTTCTCCAACCCCCTAAAATCCCCAACAAAAAAAATAACTGTCATACTTTTCTGGCACTGTTGGACATATCGTGGAAATGCTCGCCATAATAAGGACGAGACGGATTTACCACGTCCTGTGATTGAACTGGAGTGTGAGCTGTAATGGGTCAGGAAAAGTTATATATCGAGAAAGAGCTAAGCTGGTTAGCATTCAACGAACGTGTACTTCAGGAAGCGGCCGATAAAAGTAACCCGCTGATTGAGCGTATGCGTTTTTTAGGCATCTATTCCAACAATCTGGATGAGTTCTACAAGGTTCGCTTCGCCGAACTGAAACGCCGAATCATCATCAGCGAAGAACAGGGCTTAAACTCCCACTCGCGGCATCTGCTTGGAAAAATCCAGTCTCGCGTCATGAAAGCCGATCAGGAATTTGATGGCCTCTATAACGAGCTGCTGCTGGAAATGGCACGCAACCAAATCTTCCTGATCAACGAACGCCAGCTCTCCGCGAATCAGCAAAACTGGCTGCGCCACTATTTCAAACACTATCTGCGCCAGCATATCACCCCGATTCTGATCAACCGTGAAACCGATCTGGTGCAGTTCCTGAAAGATGATTACACCTATCTGGCGGTAGAAATCATTCGTGGTGAGACCATTAACTACGCGCTGCTGGAAATACCGTCTGATAAAGTCCCGCGCTTTGTAAATCTGCCGCCGGAAACCCCGCGCCGACGTAAGCCGATGATCCTGCTGGATAACATTCTGCGCTACTGTCTGGACGATATCTTCAAAGGTTTCTTCGATTACGACGCGCTCAACGCCTACTCGATGAAGATGACCCGTGACGCCGAGTACGATCTGGTGCATGAGATGGAGGCCAGCCTGATGGAGCTGATGTCTTCCAGCCTCAAGCAGCGCCTGACGGCAGAGCCGGTGCGTTTTGTCTATCAGCGCGATATGCCGGACGCGATGGTGGAGATGCTGCGCGATAAGCTGACCATCTCCCGCTACGACTCCATAATCCCAGGTGGGCGTTACCACAACTTTAAAGATTTCATTGGCTTCCCGAACGTCGGCAAAGCCAATCTGGTAAACAAACCGCTGCCGCGCCTGCGCCATATCTGGTTCGATAAATTCCGCAACGGGTTCGATGCCATCCGCGAGCGGGATGTGCTGCTCTACTATCCGTATCACACCTTTGAACACGTGCTGGAATTGCTGCGTCAGGCCTCGTTCGATCCGAACGTACTGGCGATTAAAATCAACATTTATCGCGTGGCGAAAGATTCCCGCATCATCGATGCGATGATCCACGCAGCGCACAACGGCAAGAAAGTGACCGTGGTGGTTGAGCTCCAGGCTCGCTTCGACGAAGAGGCCAACATCCACTGGGCGCGCCGACTGACGGAAGCGGGCGTGCACGTCATCTTCTCCGCGCCGGGGCTGAAAATTCACGCCAAGTTGTTCCTGATCTCCCGTAAAGAGGGCGACGACGTGGTGCGCTACGCCCATATCGGTACCGGGAACTTTAACGAGAAAACCGCGCGTATTTACACCGACTATTCGCTGCTGACTGCCGATGCCCGCATCACCAACGAAGTGCGTCGGGTGTTCAACTTCATTGAGAACCCGTACCGCCCGGTGAGCTTCGATTATCTGCTGGTGTCACCGCAGAACTCACGGCGCCTGCTGTACGATATGATCGACAAAGAGATTGCCAATGCGCAGAACGGCTTGTCGTCCGGCATCACGCTGAAGCTCAACAATCTGGTGGACAAAGGCCTGGTGGATCGCCTGTATGCGGCCTCCAGCTCCGGCGTTCCGGTAAATCTGCTCATTCGCGGCATGTGCTCGCTCATTCCGGAACTGGAAGGCATCAGCGACAACATCCGCGTGATCAGCATTGTGGATCGCTATCTTGAACACGATCGCGTCTATATTTTCGATAACGCCGGTGATAAGCGCGTATACCTCTCGTCCGCCGACTGGATGACGCGTAACATTGATTACCGTATTGAAGTGGCGGCACCGCTGCTGGATCCTCGCCTGAAGCAGCGTATCCTGGACATTATCGAGATCCTGTTCAGCGATACGGTGAAAGCACGTTATATCGACAAAGAACTCAGTAATCGCTATGTACCGCGCGGCAATCGCCGTAAAGTGCGGTCGCAGCTGGCGATTTACGATTACATCAAATCACTTGAGCAACCCGATTAACCTATGCCAATAAACGATAATACCCCACGCCCGCAGGAGTTCGCTGCGGTCGATCTTGGCTCAAACAGTTTCCATATGGTCATCGCCCGCGAGGTGGATGGCGCGATGCAGATCATCGGTCGTCTGAAGCAGCGCGTGCATCTGGCCGATGGGCTCGACGCGCGTAACATGCTGAGCGAAGAGGCAATGGAGCGCGGGCTTAACTGCCTGTCGCTGTTCGCAGAACGTCTGCAAGGCTTTTCGCCGTCCAGCGTCTGCATCGTCGGGACGCATACGCTACGCCAGGCGCTGAACGCGCCGGAATTTCTTAAGCGCGCGGAAAAGGTTATCCCCTACCCGATTGAGATCATCTCTGGTAACGAAGAAGCGCGCCTGATTTTTATGGGCGTGGAGCATACGCAGCCGGAAAAAGGCCGCAAGCTAGTGATTGATATCGGCGGAGGCTCAACCGAACTGGTGATTGGCGAAGATTTCGAGCCGCGTCTGGTTGAAAGCCGCCGTATGGGCTGCGTCAGCTTCGCGCAAATGTATTTTCCGGGCGGCGTCATCACCCGCGAAAACTTCCAGCGCGCGCGCATGGCCGCCGTGCAAAAACTGGAAAATCTGGCCTGGCAGTATCGTATTCAGGGCTGGAACGTGGCGCTGGGCGCATCGGGGTCGATTAAAGCGGCCCATGAAGTGCTGCTGGCGATGGGTGAAAAGGACGGGTTTATTACGCCTGAGCGCCTGGTGAAACTCACCGAAGAGGTGCTTAAGCACAAGAGCTTCGACGCCCTGAGTCTGCCGGGCTTGTCCGACGAGCGTAAAGCGGTGTTCGTACCGGGGCTGGCGATCCTCTGCGGCGTGTTTGACGCGCTGGCGATCAAAGAGCTGCGCCTCTCTGACGGCGCCCTGCGCGAAGGTGTGCTGTATGAGATGGAAGGCCGTTTCCGTCATCAGGATATTCGCAGCCGCACCGCGCAGAGCCTTGCCAACCAGTACAATATCGACCGCGAACAGGCGAAACGGGTGCTGGAAACCACGGTTCAGATGTACGAGCAGTGGGAGGAGCAGAATCCAAAGCTGGCGCATCCGCAGCTGGCCGCGCTGTTAAAATGGGCCGCGATGCTGCATGAGGTGGGGCTGAACATTAACCACAGCGGAATGCATCGCCATTCAGCCTATATTCTGCAAAATAGCGATCTGCCTGGCTTCAACCAGGAGCAGCAAACCATGATGGCGACGCTGGTGCGCTATCACCGCAAAGCCATCAAGCTCGACGATCTGCCGCGCTTTACGCTATTTAAGAAAAAGCAGTTCCTGCCACTCATTCAGCTTCTGCGCCTGGGCGTGCTGCTCAATAATCAGCGACAGGCGACCACCACGCCGCCGACGTTGAAGCTTAAAACGGATGACTATCACTGGACGCTGAGCTTCCCGCACGACTGGTTTAGCCAGAACGCGCTGGTGCTGCTGGATCTGGAAAAAGAGCAGCAGTACTGGGAAGCGGTCACCGGCTGGCTGTTGAAGATTGAAGAAGAGAGTTCTGAGGCGGCAGCGTAACGGCTAAGGCGTTCTCCTGAGAAGGCTGTGTTTCGAGCAACGTATCAAGCTCAACTGGCAACCCAATTAAGTAGCCCTGCACATAATCGATACCTAGCGCGTGCACCGCGCTACGTATCTCTTCTGTTTCCACACATTCTGCCACCACCAGCATTTTCTTCATCCGGGCCAGATGGCAAATGGATGCCACGATCTGGTAATCCAGGCTGTTGCTGACAATATTGCGAATAAAGCCGCCGTCGATTTTGAGAATGTCGGCGTCCACGCTTTTTAACCGCGCATAGCTGGCGTAGCCGGTGCCAAAATCATCAATGGCGATCCGTATTCCCATTTTTTGCAATTGCCTGAGGGTGGATGCCGCCAGATCCGCATGACCAAAGGCGCTACTTTCGGTCACTTCAAAGATCAGCTGCCATGCTTCAACGGCATATCTGGCTAACAGGCGGCTCACTTCAAGGGGGAACTGCGCCCGGTAGACGGTTGAAGGTGCGAGGTTGATGGCAAAGCGCTGGCCCGGCAAACGCTGGCGGTGCTGTGCCAGGAAACTCAACGTACGCTCCAGTACCCATAAATCGACACGCGACGATAAACCAAACTCCTGTGCTATGGGCAGGAACTGCTCGGGAAAGATCAGCGCCCCGTTATCATCACGCATTCGCAGCAGCACTTCGTGGTAATGATCGCCGCGCAGGCCGCGAACGGGCTGAACTAACAGGCTAAAAGCGTTCTGCTCCAGCGCTGTCTGCAAACGGCTCATCATCGCCACCTTATCTTTCAGGCTACGCTGCAAGTGAACAGCCCCGCGCTGCTGAAGATTTTCCGGGTGATTCGTTGAGAGGGAGAGGTCAGCCACGATGCCCAGTTCCCCCAGCACCAGATAGAGGTGATTGACGGGTGAGCGTACATAGCAGTAGCTCACGCCAACCTGAGGCTGCACCGGCATACCATCCCAGATAAAAACAAATTGCTTAATATGCTCGTCCAGCGTCTCAATGCGCTGTTGATGCGACTCCGCCTCCAGACGCACCGCCATGTCATATCCGGTGAGGTGATAGACTTGCTCTTTTGGCTGAAGGGTGCCATTTATCCATTGCGCCAGCTGCTGTTTATACTGGATCCGTAGCAGTACGCCGTAATTGCGTCCCAGTACCTCCAGCTCGGGCACGCGCAGTAAACAGAGCGCTGACCACGGATGACTGGCCAGCTCGCGCGACAGCGCCCGCAGGTTGGGCATATGCACCACCGGATCGAGAAAAGCCTGACTGCGGGAGCGAATATTGATGGTCCGCTGGCGTGTCGCCAGCATCGACATGTACGTCACAACGAAGGAAAAGACCAGATAGCTGGATGAGGTGATCGCCAGCTGAATGCCATAACCCCCCTGCACCGGAATGTAGTGATAAAAAAAGTGAATCGACACCAGCAGGACCGGCGTCCAGATGATTGACATCAGCTTGTAGCCAAAGCGCATCGCCCCCCAGAGCATCACGGGCATCAGCAGTGACAAAGTGTAGTTGGTGCTGAAAATGGAACTGTTTTCATTCATGGGCAGCAGCAGCATAGCCAGCAACCCTCCCAGAGCTAAAAACCACACCACAAACTCAACGGCCGTCACCTTTTTGTCTATTTGCGTGCGGAGCTGGGACATCAGTCCCTTGAAATAGCGCGGATGACGTATCAGGCGGATCAGCAGGTAGCTTAGCGGCACACCCGTCAGCCCGCTCACCAGCAGCCCCTGATAGTTAATAAGGGTCCGAATATTGAGGGGATTCAATCCTGCAAGGCTCTGGCGGCTCTCATAGACCCCGAGATAAACCGCAAACTGAAATAGCACCAGAAAAAGCGTTGCCGGGCAAAACACCTGCCAGAAGATACGTTGCCCCATCAGGCGTATGTCACCGTAAGCGGTCATATTGCGTCGGGGCGCAAACACGCGGTAACCGCCCCAGCTGAGCACCAGGGGGACGATAAAATGTAGAATGCCGGTCACGGTTTCAAACAACCCAACGGACGGGTAATAACGTAAAAACAGCGACACTACCACTCCGGGAAGGGCTTCCAGGCCAAAGAACAACATCAGCGTCAGCAGAAAGGAGAGCGGGAGATAATAGAGCGCAACGATACCGTCGCCCAGCTGCGTTAAGGTATTAGCCACACTAAGCACCGGGAGTAACACGACGGGTAATATAAGAGGAAGTGCCCACCAGCGGTCTTTATTTTGCTTCAGGATGTGGTGAATATTCATAGATGCTCGTTTACAACCCTTGCGCTCCAGAGGGTAAATGAAGACAGGCATCCAACCTGACGTACACGATGCCCGGAAAATTCCTGGCAAGCACAGTGGAGGTGGGATTTTAAATATCAACGACGAGATGCCGTTGACCTAAATCAAATTAATTTATCTGAATAAACATTTCTTACGTTTTATTTGAATATTTTTCCTGTAATTATCAATGTGATAAATAAAAGCGTTGTTTTTAATAACATAAATTAATGTAAGCATTGACGGTATTTTACATTTCGCTGAATTGACCCCGACTAGCGGCTGTGCCTTAATAGCCGTATCGCCCAAAAGGGTATACTCAGGAAAAGAAAGTGAGTCAGGCTACGCGTATGCGAAAACGACATCGATTTAACACCCGGATGACCCGCATCATACTGCTCATCAGTTTCCTGTTTTTCTTTGGCCGCTTTGTTTATTCCTCCATTGGCGCCTGGTATCACCATCAGGACAAAATTCAGTCACAGCAATCAGGTCTTGTAGTGGATTCGCCCGAGCGCTAACGTCCATGTTCACGCTGTAACAGCCGAATAATCACCGTCATCCCTTTGCTGAGGATCTTATCCTGACGCATCACTATCGCCAGTTGCCGGCGCAGAACGGGCGTTAACGATTGAACGCGTAATCCCTCCCGGTCGTCGGCATGCTCCACCGCCATTCGCGGCACAATACTGTAGCCCAGCCCTGCACGTACCATGCGTTTGATGGCCTCAATACTGCCAAGCTGCATAACCGGTGAGACGGCTAGTCCGCGGGCTTCAAACCAGCCGTCAATCAACGTTCGCGTACCGCTGCCCGACTCAAACGCAATGAGCGGCTGAGCGTATAAAGAGTCTGGCGTAAACTGCTCCCCTTCTTCCAGCTGAACCTGCGCGCTAATCCAGACAAACTCTTCCTCCATCGCGTGCATAATCGCCAACGTACGACCGCTCGCCGGTAGCGTGACCAGCCCCATATCCAGCCGATTCTCCTCAATCGCCCTGACGATATCCGGCGTATTTCCCGTCGTCACTCCGATCCGTAACAGGGGATACTCCTCACGAAGCTGCTGCAACAGCGCTGGAAGCAGATGAATACAGGCCGTCGCGCCCGTGCCGAGCGTGATGGTGCCGCTCACTTCCTGATTGAACGCGCTAACCGAACGAATTGTCTCCTCAACCGCCAGTTCAAGACGTTCACCGTGCACCCGTAGCGCCTCACCGGCAGCAGTGGCTTTGATTCCACGCCCCGTACGTTCGATCAGCCGCGTCTGAAGAAACTGCTCTAGCTGGCGTATTTGCAGGCTGACGGCGGGCTGGGAAATACCCATTACATCTGCTGCCGCAGAAAAGCTGCCGCGTTGAACGACCAGACGAAAAGTGGCGAGGTGTCCCAGATTGAGCGTCGTCATGCAAAGTTTCTCTTATACGGTGAATAAGGATACGGCTCTGCCAGCACAATACCGCGCCCTGTATGCTCGGGACAACTGCCTAACGGAATGAAAAATAATGGAAACACCTGCACTCCCTCGCCGTCTTGCGCTCACTGCGGGATGTAATCAGCTCATTAACTGGGGGATCTCCTTTTACATGCCGGGAACCTTTGCTCATGCCATTACAGCAGACCGAAGCTGGTCGTCCCCCGAAATCTATCTCGGCCTGACGCTGGCCATGCTGGTTATGGCTATTGTCTCGCCGTTTGTCGCTCCTCTGCTGGCGCGTTTTGGTGGACAAAGGGTGGTAATGAGCGGGACCTTGCTGATCGCCGTAAGCTGTCTGTCAATGGCCTTTACGCCCACACTTTCAGGCTGGTATGGCGCCTGGTTGCTGACCGGCATCGGGATGCGCCTGTCGCTGTATGATGCGCTTTTCTCTGCTCTTGTGAACCTATACGGACCGCAGGCACGCAGGACAATCTCTCGTGTCACCCTGGCGGGCGGGCTGGCGTCCGCTGTCTTTTGGCCGCTGGGAGACGCCTTACTGAACGTGATGGGTTGGCAGGATGCGCTGAAGATCTACGCCCTGTTCGGTCTGCTCAGTGCCCTGCTTCTTCGGCGTTTCCCGCGCCAGCGCTTTACGGTCAAGCCCAAAGCATGTACGCAGGTCTCCCCTCATGACAGGCGTAACGGCTGGCTTTATGCAACCTTCATTGCTCTCATCACCTTCGTCTCTAACGGCACCTCTACCCACCTTCCCGAATTTATCGCCAGCTTCGGCCTGCCGGTCGCCGTCGGCATGCTGTGGGGAATGGGGCAGACCGGTGCGCGCCTTATGGAGGTGCTGGCAGGGGCGCGCATCACTCCGCTAAAACTGACGCTTTTCACTGCGCTCGCCATGCCGCTTTGTTTTCTCATCGGACTGAGCAGCGACATGCTCGCCTGGTGTGCCGCCGGATTTGTGTTCGGCTTTGGTGCCATTAACGGGCTGGTGACTATCGTCAAAGCGACGCTACCCCTGGAACTGTTTAGTACAGAGCGCTATGCCAGCCGCACCGGGCTGCTGCTTATTCCAGGCCAACTGATGGCAGCCGCCTCTCCGTTTGCGTATGCGTGGCTGAATAAGTCGCTGGGTATAACAGGCGGAATGTGGGTTTCCGCAGGACTGACGCTGGTCATTGCGGGGTTCGCAGTGGCGCTCGTGCGCAGCCCAGGCAAACAAACTGTATCGCACTGTATCCCGAGCGCTACGCTGACAAACCGGTACAAAACGCCCGCAAAAGCAAACATCCCCGATACATAAAAATGGTCTTCTGTGTCCCTCGCCATAATAAACTGATGAGGAGAGACACAGATGATTCGTCGATATTTCCTGCTTCCTGTATTTGCGCTGACGTCCTTTGCTGGCGCATTGGCCGCACCGTTGGATGGCCTGAGCGCCGCTGATGTTAATGGCCCGGCCGCCCTAGCGCCGCAGGAAAAACCCCAGCCGCCAGCAAAACTGATCGTCGACCCACCGCTGGCGGGACCGCTGAGTAAAGGTGCGGTCTTTATTCAGTACCGCGTCGAAAACCTGCGCATTGAACCTGTATTTGGACCCGACGCGCTGAAAGTCACTCCGCGTATCGGCCATATTCACGTAGTGGTGGATGACGCGCCCTGGCACTGGGCTGATACCAGCGGCGAGCCGGTGATCCTGGTCGGGCTGCCCGCCGGGAAACACAAAGTAACCATCATCGTTGCCGACCCGACGCATAAGCCCATCGACCATAAAACCGTTGAATTCACCGTACCGCCCCACGCAGCGGTTCACCATTTTTAAGGACGCTTAAGATGAAAGCACTGTCTGTAGTGACAACGGGCCTGCTGGCGCTTTCCGCCAGCCCTTAGCGGAGAGTAAAACCAGCGTCGTTACGTGGCGGCGTTCTCGCCGGACGCCGGCCAGTCGACGGCGGTTCTGGCAGGAAGCTTCCCGGCGCTGGAGCGCGCGATGGCGAAGGCGATCCGCGCAAAAACCACCGAGGTGGCGGCCAGCAACGTGTCGATGGTGAGCCAGCCGGAGGCCATCGCCCGTACGATTGAGCAGCGGTCAGGAGCAATTGACGACCGCGGCAGCTCATTCGACTTTCTGCACTTCCGTATCCCCATGCAGCAGCGCAGTGCCGTCCTGCGCCGCTGGCGCCATAAAGGCAACCGGCTTGCCCGTTCGCCTGTCGACCAACAGCGAGTGGCGCTCGCCCTGCGAAAACAGATGCTGTTCTCCCCACTGACGCAGCGCCACGACCACGGGGAAAAGACTCTCACCTTTATCGGTCAGCACATATTCCTGATACGCCGTGCCGTCTGATGCCCCCTGTAACCTCAGAATGTCCGCATCTACCAGCTTGCGAAGCCGGTCAGAAAGGATGTTGCGCGCCACCCCGAGGCTTCGCTGAAAATCCCCGAAGCGCGTCATGCCGTCAAAGGCATTACGCACGATAAGCAGCGACCAGCGATCCCCGATCGCCTCGACGCTGCGTGCAACGGGACAATATTCCTCTTTAACCATCTTTTGGGACATCTCGTCTTTTCCTCGCAAAGTCCAGATCGCAACTGGTTGCATTTTAAAACCAGATAGCCTAGCATTCAACCAGTTTCATTTTAAAACCAGATTGGTTCAGGCGAGGAACAGTAAATATGTCACTGACATTGGCCCCTCTTTCAGCCGACATGCCGCGCGGCATGGTCTGGCTGTTCGCCATCGCCAGCGGTTTAAGCGTGGCAAACGTCTATTACGCACAGCCCCTGCTTGATGCGCTGGCGAGCGATTTCGGTATCAGCCATGCGGCGGTGGGTGGCGTGGTGACCGCGACGCAGATTGGCTGCGCGCTAGCCCTGCTTTTTGTCGTTCCCCTGGGCGATAAAGTGGATCGCCGACGCTTGATGGCACTTCAACTTGTTGCTCTGGTGGTCGCTCTGGCCTCGGTCGGTCTGGCGCAAAACACCTCAGCACTATTGGCCGGTATGCTTGCGACCGGCATGCTGGGTACGGCAATGACGCAAGGGCTGATCGCCTACGCCGCCAGCGCGGCGTCTCCGCATGAGCAAGGCCGCGTTGTCGGCGCGGCACAGGGCGGCGTGTTCATGGGGCTGCTGCTCGCGCGCGTCTTTGCTGGCGGCATTAGCGATATCGCGGGCTGGCGCGGCGTCTACCTGTGTGCCGCCGCGCTGATGCTCATCATTGCGTTACCGCTGTGGTGGAGGCTCCCCATCCTGCCAGCCGTCACTGCCACGATGAGCTACCCGCGCCTTATAGGTTCGATGCTGACGCTGTTGAGACAGGAAAAGGTGCTGCAGATACGCGGCGTGCTGGCGCTGCTGATGTTTGCATCGTTCAACATTTTCTGGAGCGCGCTGGTGCTGCCGCTGAGCGCCCCGCCCTTTAGCTTCTCGCATACGGCGATTGGCGCTTTTGGACTCGCAGGCGCAGTGGGGGCGCTGGCGGCTGGCCGGGCAGGACGCTGGGCAGATCGGGGCTATGCCCAACGCACCAGCGCGGCGGCGCTAGTGATTTTGCTGTTGGCATGGTGGCCATTGTCGCTGATGGACCGTTCACTCGGGATCCTGCTTATCGGCATCATCCTGCTCGATTTGGGGGGACAGGCGCTGCACGTCACCAGTCAAAGCATGATTTTTCGCACCCGCCCCGAGGCGCACAGCCGGCTGGTCGGGCTTTATATGCTGTTTTATGCCGTCGGTAGCGGGCTCGGGGCGCTCGGCACGACGATGATGTATGCCTTTGTCGGCTGGCCGGGCGTCTGCCTGCTTGGTGCCTCGGTCAGCCTGCTGGCGCTGATGTTCTGGTGGCTAACCCGCGCTAGCCACCCCTCTCTGCGGGATAATCGCGATTAATCCACGCGTGATCATCTTCCCAGGTGAACATCCATTTGCGCACCGGCCCGGCCATCACGTTGAGGTAATAGCTGTCATACCCGGCCATCGTCGCAACCGGGTGGTAGCCCTTCGGCACCATGACCACGTCACGGTTATAGACCGCCATACACTCATCCAGCGTTCTGTCGTCAGTGTAAACGCGCTGCATGCAGAACCCCTGTTCCGGGTTGAGGCGATGGTAATAGGTCTCCTCCAGATACGTCTCCTGGGGCGGGTTATCCGTGTCATGCTTGTGGCTCGGGTACGAGCTGGTGCAGCCTTCGTTGGTCCAGACCTCCACCACCAGCAGGCTGTCGGCGGGCTTATCTTCCGGCAGAATGTTATGCACGTAGCGCTGGTTGTGGCCCTTGCCGCGCGCCTCACCGTCGATATCCTGCGGAGCAATCAGCCGCGTAAGGTACGTGCCTTTGCCGGGAGCGGCGCAGACCGCCAGCTCGAGCTTCGTCAGCGCCTTCACATGCACCAACTCCTGCGGGGTGACGTAAACCGCCCACGGCTTGATGCGCTCGAACGGGCTCATCCGCTCCCCGATGTCGTTAAACCGTGCGGATGGCGTGCTGATGGAGGCGCGCCCGGCCACCAGCACCAGACAGCGCTCTTCGCTGACCGCGGGCAGCGTCAGTTGCTGCCCCTCCTGAAGTTCATAGGCCTCAAAGCCAACATATCCCCACCCCGCGCTTTGGGGCGTCACGGACTGGGTGCGGCCCTCAGCGTTCGGCTGTTGCCAGCGTGATAGCAGACGTGACATGTCATATCCTCAGATAAGCCCGGCGTCATGCGCCAGGCAGCTTAGGTTGTTATACCCCAGACGGGCGTAGGTCAGCGGATGGGCAATCGCCGGATCCTGCTCGGCCTCCACCACCAGCCAGCCGTGATAGTCCTGCGCCTTCAGCAGCCGCATAATCGGCGGATAATCCACGCAGCCGTCACCTGGCACGGTAAACACGCCGCTCAGCACCGCGTCGAGGAAGCTGGTTTTGCGGTTTTTGACGTCCGCCAGCACGTCGGCGCGCACGTCTTTGCAGTGGACGTGGTTGATGCGCGATGCCCAGCGCTGCGCCACCGCCAGCGGATCGGCCCCGGCAAAGGTCAGATGCCCGGTATCCAGCAGCAGTCCCACCTCTTCGCCGGTGTGGATCATCAGGTTGTCCACGTCGTCGGCGGACTCAATCACCGTGCCCATATGGTGATGGTAGGCAATCTGCACCCCCTGCTGCTGCGTATAGCGCGCAAATTCGGTGAGCTTCTCGCCGTACTCCTTCCAGCGATCCTTGGGGAAGCGCGGGCGCAGGTGCACCGGCGTCTGCTGCTCGCCGTGAATGCAGCCGCTCACCTCCGCAAAGACCAGCACCTTTGCCCCCAGCTCGCGCAGCAGCGTCAGGTGTGGCTGCACGGCAGCAATCTCCTCCTCCACGCTGCGCTCCAGCAGGTGGCCGGAGTACCAGCCGGAGACCAACTGCAGGTCGTGGCGCTGTAGAATGGGGCCAAGCAGGCGCGCTTCGCGCGGGAACTTATTGCCCAGCTCGAAGCCGGCAAAACCGGCCTCTTTGCCTTCGCTCAGGCAGGTCTCCAGCGGCGTCTCCGCGCCGAGCGAAGGCAGATCGTCGTTCGTCCACGTCAGCGGGTTGATGCCCAGTTGTACACTCATTGTCGTCTCCATTATGCGTGCCCGCGCTCGCGCCACCAGGCGATAAGCTGCAGGTAGTTGTCCCGGATGCGCGCCACCAGCTGCGCATCGTCGATATCGTGCTTCAGCCATGCGCGGGAAGCATCGCCGAACAGCGTGCGCCCCACGGCAAACCCCTTCACCAGATCGTGCCCCGCCGCCGCGTTAAACCCGGCGCGCAGCTGTTCGGCCGGCGCGTCCAGCCCGAGGATCACCACTCCGCGGCAATGCGGGTCCCGGCGTTCGATAATTTCGCCGAGCGACATCCATCCATCGGCCGAGAGCGGCGGCAGCTTCCACCAGTCCGGATAAATGCCCAGGTTGTAGAAGCGGGAGATGGCGCGCAGGTAGAGCTCGTCGCTGCGCGGCATGGTCGCGGGCAGGATCACCTCCAGCAGCAGCTCGTGCCCGGACCGGCAGCAGGCGTGGTACACCTCGGCGATTTTTTGCTCCTGCTCCAGGCGCAGGCCGTGGGCATCTTCCGGATGGAAAAAGACCAGGCACTTCACCACATGCTCCTGCGGCCAGCTGATAAGCTGGGTGCCGATATTGCCGTGCTCCATTTCCAGCGGCCGCGAGCCCGGCAGCTCAATGGGCCGCCCGATCCACCACCCTTCACCGGTAATGGCGTTGAGCGCGTCCTGACCAAAGGTGCCGTCGCACAGCAGACCGGCTTTGCCCTCCAGCCCGGCGCGGCTCGCCGCCTCGCGGCTGGCCTGCAGGATCAGCTGCTTCAGGGTCGGAATGCGCCCGAGCGACGCGCCGCACTGTATAGCCATATCCTCAAGCTGGCTGCGATGGTCGAACGCCATCACGCACAGCTCCGGCCACTCGCGGCGGCGGGTGGTGACCCGGTGGAGATGGTTAAGACGCGGGTCGAGATCCGGGCGCGGCACATTCACGGCGCGGGATAGATAGTCATCCAGCTCGATTTTGCTCGGCATCGCTGGGGCGCAGCCGTGGCGCGAGACCACCAGCGCGCCGCAGGCGTTGGCGTAGCGGCACGCCTGCTCCCAGCCCTCATCGTTCAGGTAGCCGCGCAGCAGGCCGGACATAAACGCGTCCCCCGCGCCGAGGACGTTGAGCACCTCCACGCGCACGCCGGTCACCGTCAGGCCGTCGTCCAGCCGTGGCGGAATGGTGCCGGTATAGACCGAGCAGCCGAGCGCGCCGCGCTTGTAGACCAGCGTGGCCTGACTCACGTCGCGCACCCGTTCCAGCGCCTGTAAGGTATCCGTGCTGCCGCCCGCAATATGGAACTCTTCCTCGGTGCCGACAATGACGTCGAAGTGGTGTAGTACCTCCTGCAGCTCGCGGGTGACCTGATCGGCGGCAATAAAGCGCGTTTCGCCGTCGCCCAGGGAGGTCAGCCCCCACAGCACCGGGCGGTAATCGATGTCCAGCACCGTGCGCACGCCGTGACGGCGGGCATAGCCCAGCGCCGTCAGCACCGCCTCGCGGGTCTGAGGGTGAGAAAGGTGAGTCCCGGTGATGGCAAGACACCGTGCGGAGGCGATATAGCTTTCGTCCACATCGCTGGCGGTAATCGCCATATCCGCACAGTTATCGCGGTAAAAAATCAGAGGAAAGGTGTCCCGGTCTTTAATACCGAGCAGCACCAGCGCCGTGAGGCGTTCTTTATCGGTAATCAGATGGCTGGTGTCGCAGCCCACATGGCTTAACTCTTCCCGCAGGAAGCGGCCCATATGTTCATCACCCACGCGCGCCAGCATCGAGGAGCGCAAGCCCTGACGTGCGGTACCATACGCCACGTTGCCGGACGAGCCGCCGACGTATTTGGCGAAGCTCGACGCATCCTCCAGACGGGCGCCAATCTGCTGGCTGTAGAGATCTACCGCCACGCGGCCCATGCATATCACATCAAACTGCTTTTCCACGTTGATACCTCTTCAGACAATGTCGTTCACGTTCAGCCAGCGGCCCTGCCGGTGCGAGAGTGCGATGGCGTCCAGCACGCGCGAAACCCTCCAGCCCTCTTCGAAGTCCGGCCACATCGGGGCGTCGGCGGCAATGCCGTCCACCAGATCACGCACCTCCACCGTTTTTTGATCGTTAAAGCCGATCCCGTGGCCCGCGCCCATGCAGAACGCGGCGTAGTCCGGGTGTGACGGGCCAACGAGCAGCGTGCGGAACCCCTGACGGTTGACCGGATCGTCATGCAGATAGAGCTTCAGCTCCGCCATGCGCTCCTGGGTGAAGCTGATGGCGCCTTTCGTCCCGGTGATGACGTACGACAGCCCCATCTTGCGGCCGCAGGCGACGCGGGAGGTTTCAATGACGCCCTGCGCCCCGCCCGCGAAGCGCACCATCGCGTGGGCCTGATCCTCGTTTTCGACGGCGATCATCTCCGACGATCCGGCCTTGGCCGGGCGCGCCGGGACCACGATCTTCAGGTCGCCGCAGACCTGCTCGATATTTCCCACTAGGTACTGGGCCATATTGACGATATGCGCCGCGAGGTCGCCCAGCGCGCCCAGCCCGGCGGTCTCTTTAAAGCAGTGCCAGTGAATGGGCGACAGCGGGTCGGCCATATAGTCTTCGTTGTGAGTGCCGTAAAAGTGGATCACCTCGCCAATCTCGCCGCGGGCGATAATCTCCTTCGCCAGCTGCGCCGTCGGGTTCTTCATGTAGTTGAACCCCACCAGGGTTTTCACCCCGGCCCGCTTCGCGGCGTCGACCATTTCGCGCGCGTCGTGGGCGTTCAGCGCCAGCGGCTTCTCCGAGTAAACGTGCTTGCCGTGGCGGATCGCCTCCAGCGCCATCTCTTTATGCAGGTGGTTAGGTGAACAAATATCCACCACATCAATGGCCGGGTCGGCCACCAGCGCCCGCCAGTCTCCGGTGGAGCGGTTGAAGCCAAATGCCTGCGCGCGCTCTGCCGCCAGCTCCGGCGTGACTTCCGCCACCATCTCGCGCACCAGCCTGCCGCGCAGGTTGAACACCGTCGGGGCTTGGGCATAGGCGATAGCGTGCGCCTTGCCGATATACCCGGTGCCGATTAATCCAATACGTACCTCTTTCATCACGATCCTCACAGTGCGCCGCGACGGCTCTTGGCGTAGGTGTCAAACGCCACCGCCAGAACAATAATTAATCCGGTGATAATCTGCTGGTAGTAGGCCGAGACGTTCATCAGCACCAGACCGTTAATCAGAATACCCATGATGATGGAGCCGATAATGGTGCCGCCGATGCGTCCGTAGCCGCCCATCAGCGAGGTGCCGCCAATCACCACCGAGGCGATGACGCGCAGCTCAAAGGAGATTCCGGCCACCGCCTCGGCGCTTCCCAGACGCGCGCTGAGGATGAAGCCCGCCAGCCCCGCCAGGCAGCCAATCAGCACGTAGACGCTGACCAGCACCCGCTTCACGTTCACACCTGCCAGACGCGCCGCCTCCGGGTTGCCGCCGATGGCGTAGACGAAGCGGCCCCAGCGGGTTTTGTGCAACGCCAGATAGCCGCCGACGGCGACGATGGCGAAGATCCAGATCGGAATGGAGATGCCGAGCAGCTCCCCGCGTCCCCACCAGCGGTAGCCCTGATCGAAACCAGCGATCGGCGCGCCGTCGTTAATCACCAGCGTCAGGCCGCGCCAGATGGTCATCCCCCCGAGAGTGACGATGAACGGCGGCAGGCGCAGGCGGGTGACGCCCAGACCGTGCAGAAAGCCAATCGCCGTGCCCATGGCCAGGCAAATCCCCAGCCCAATCAGCCAGCTCATGCCGCCCCAGGCGTTCGGGTCAACGGTGGTAAAGTTGTCGCCCTTGATCACGTACGCCGCGGTCATGGCGCACACCGCCAGAATGGAGCCGACGGAGAGGTCGATCCCGGCGGTCAGGATGACGAAGGTCATCCCCACGGCCATGATCCCGTAGATGGAGACCTCGGTCAGGATGTTGAAAATATTGCGTTCAGAGAAAAAGTTGCTGTTCTGCGACTGGAAGAAGATCAGCAGCAGGATCATGAAAATCAGCACCCCGAAGCGCTCGAAGAAGGCGATGGGATCGATGCGTCCGGCGCGTTTGACCGGGGCCTGCGTTTTAGAAATCATCTGCGTCATGAGTAACTCCGTTATGCCGCGTTCAGGGCGTTGTGGTTGATGGCCATCATCGTCATCAGCCGTTCTTCGTTAGCGTCGTCGCCGTGGATCTCGCCGGTCACCCGGCCTTCGCTGAGGGTGATGATCCGGTCGGACACCGCCATCACTTCAGGCAGATCGGAGGAGATCACGATCACCGCCACGCCCTTTTTCGCCATGTCAAACAGCACCTGGTGCACTTCTGATTTTGTCCCCACGTCGATGCCGCGCGTCGGCTCGTCGACGATCAGCACCCGAGGATTGAGCGCCATGCAGCGCGCGAGGATCACTTTTTGCTGGTTACCGCCGGAAAGCTTGCGCACCTCCTGCTCGCTGTTGACCATTTTGATCTGCAGCGCCTGGCGGTAGGACTCAATCAGGTCGTCCTCTTTGCGGGTGTTCACGAACCAGCGCCACTGCAGCAGAGACGAAAGGCAGGAGAGCGACAGGTTGTCGCGAATCGACAGCCCCAGCACCGCTCCCTCTTTTTTGCGATCTTCCGGAACCAACGCCACGCCCTGGTCGAGGGCAAACAGCGGATCGCGCGGCCGGTACGGCACGCCGTCCAGCTCAAAGCTGCCCGAGGTAAACGCGTCTGCGCCAAACAGGCAGCGCGCCACCTCGGTGCGTCCCGCGCCCACCAGCCCGGCAATGCCCAGAACTTCCCCGGCGTGGACGTGGAAGCTGATGTCGTGCAGGGCAATACCGTGCGGATCCAGCGGCGGCTTTTCGCGGCTCAGCCCCTTCACGGCCAGGCGGACGGGTTTGTCTTCGTGATGGGTTTCGCTGGCGGAGCGGCGGTTAAAGGCCACGTCGCGTCCGACCATCAGGCGGATCAGCTGTTCTACGTTGGTCTCCGCCACCGCGCCGGTGCCGGTGAAACGGCCGTCCTGGAAAACGGTGAAGCGATCGCAGAGCTGGAAAACCTCGTGCAGGCGGTGGGTGACATAGATAATGCTCACGCCGCGGTTTTTAAGCTCCCGCACCACGCGGTGCAGGCTCTCCACCTCGCTGTCGCTCAGCGCGGCGGAAGGTTCGTCCATGATGATCAGGCGGGCGTTGAGGGTCAGCGCCCGGGCGATCTCCACCATCTGCTGCTGGGCGACGCTCAGACGGGCGACAGGCGTGATTGGCGCAACGTTCAGCTGCAGGTAATCGAGAATGACCTGCGCCTCCTGGTTGACCGCCTTTTCGTCGACGAACAGGTTACGTTTACGCGGCTCGCGCCCGAGAAACATGTTTTCCGCGACGGTCATGTTAGGCAGCAGGTTGAACTCCTGATAGATGGTGATAATGCCCTTGTTCTGCCGTTCCACCGGGGAGTCGTCCACCGGCAGCGTTTCGCCGTTGAACCAGATCTCCCCGCGCGTTTGCGGCTGCGCACCCGCGAGCGCCTTCAGCAGCGTGGATTTTCCCGCCCCGTTTTCCCCCAGTAGGGCGTGTATCTCTCCCGGGCCGACGGTCAGCTGAGCGCTGCTCAGCGCCCAGACGCCGGAAAAGCTTTTCGCCAGGTCGGTCACTTTCAGTAAGGGTTGCGACATCGGTCTGCTCCTCCTTCAGAGTGCGCCGCCGCTCGCGCGGCGGCTGCGGATAGATCAGTTACCGGCCTCGCCGATGCGCTCAGCCTGCTGCAGGTTCTCTTTGGTGATAAGCGTTGGCGGGTAGTCCGCGCCGGTGATGGCTTTCTTCTCGCGCACGCTGGCCACCAGTTGGCTCATCGCCGTCTGCACCGCAAAGCCCGGACGCTGATCGGCGGTCACCGCCAGCCAGCCCTCACGCACGCGGGCCAGCGCTTCCGGTACCGCATCAAAGCCGGTCACCAGGATTTCGCCCGGCTTCACGCCCTGGCTTTGCAGGGCTTCAATCGCCCCCAGCGCCATATCGTCGTTGGCGGAGAGGATCACCTGCGGGCGTTTCGGCAGAGAGGGCAGGACGCTTTCAACGATGCGCATCCCTTCTGAACGCATCCAGTTGCCGGTCTGATCGGCGACGATCTTGTACTTATCCCCGCCCGCCTTCAGGCTGTCGCGGATCCCTTTGGTGCGTTCAATATTGGAGGAGGAGCCCGGCTGGCCGGTCAGCAGAATGATCTCCGCGCCTTCGGGGAATTTGGTTTTGACGAAGTCGCCAATCGCCTGGCCGCCCTTGTAGTTGTTGGCACCAAAGTGCGGCACCTTCTTCTGGCTGTCGACGGAGCGGTCAAGGGTGACGACCGGGAGCTTCGCCTCCTGAATTTCATCCACCGCGCTGGAGACCGCGTTCACGTCGTTCGGGGAGACGATAAAGCCCTGCGCCCCGCGGGTGATGGCGTTTTCCAGATCAGCCACCTGTTTCGGTGAACTGCCCTGCCCGTCCAGCACCTGAAGCTGCACACCCATCTCTTTTGCGGCCTTCACCGCCGTGCGCTGCATGTGCACTTCAAACGGCATGGCCAGATTTGGCGTACTGAAAACAATTTGCTCGTTTTCGGCGAGTGCGGCCCCGGACGTCATGGCGATGAGGGCGGCTACGATCAGTTTTTTCATTATTATGTCTCTCTGTTTAGGGTCGTTGTGTTTAGAGGACGATCTCGCGCTGGCTGCGCAGCGACTCCAGCGCTTTATCCGCAAGGTACAGCGCACGTTCACCATCATCGCCGCTGCAGTCAGGCACCACTTCGCCGCGCAGAACCGCAACAAAGTGTTCCCATTCCGCGGCGTAAGCGGATTTGTAGCGCTGCAGGAAGAAGTGTTCCGGCAGCGCGCTGGTGCAGCCCTGTTTGCCGTAGTGCTGCACCTGGTTTTCCAGAATATTGCCCGCGCAGAGCAGCCCTTCTGAGCCGTGCAGCTCCAGGCGCTGGTCGTAGCCGTAAGATGAGCGGCGGCTGTTGACGATGGTCGCCATCGCGCCGGAGGCATATTTCAGAACGATAAACGCGGTGTCGATATCCCCCGCCTCGCCAATCGCCGGATCCACCAGGTTGCTGCCCTGGGCATACACCGACTCCGGCTCTTCGCCCATGATGAAGCGCGCCATGTCAAAGTCGTGGATGGTCATGTCGCGGAACATGCCGCCGGAGACGCGCACGTACTCCGCAGGCGGCGGAGACGGATCGCGGGAAATAATCAGCAGCGATTCCGGTTTGCCGATGCGCCCGGCCTGGGCCTCGGTTTTCACGCGGCGGAACTGCGGGTCGAAGCGGCGGTTAAAGCCGATGAACAGCGGCACGTCGTGCTCTTTGACCACCTTCAGGCAGTCGCGCACGCGGGCGAGGTCGAGGTGTACCGGCTTTTCACAGAAGATGGCCTTGCCGTGGCGGGCGGCCATTTCAATCAGATCCGCGTGGGTATCGGTGGCCGAGGCGATCAGCACGGCGTGAACCTCAGGGTCGGTCATCGCCTCAATGAGGCTCTGCTGGCGGGCCTGATACTGCGTGGCGAGGCGGGTGGCAAATTCCTGATTCGGGTCAACCACGGACCAGAGCGTGGTTGCACCGTGGCTGGCGATGTTAGCTGCATGTACCTGGCCAATTCGGCCAGCGCCCAGTAAAGCAATGTTAAACATAACGGCTCCCGGTGTTGGTGAATGCTGTGAACTAACGACTCTATAAATAAAACATTTATTTCATTTTTATAAATAGTGAAAATTATGTTTTTGAGTGCGGGTTAACACTTTTGAGATGTATGAGATAATTTTTGTTATCAATCTCACAACATGAAAGGGATGACACCTCTCCCTCACCCCGGCCCTCTCCCTAAAGGGGCGAGGGAGAAAAGACAGCCCCGAGCCGTCTCCTCTCCAAGTGGGCGAGGGAGAAAAGGCCGCACCGAACCATCCCCTCTCCCATTTGGGGAGAGGGTTAGGGTGAGGGAAAATGAAATGAAAATTTCGTTACGGCAGGAAAACTCAATACTGACGGGCTTTTTTCACCTGCGCCTGGGTTTGCTCCGCGGCCTCACGCACAGCAGAAGACTCTGCCACCTGCGCGTCACCGGTTCGCCACCAGGAGGCGTAGTCGTGGGTCATGGTCTTCGGCAGCACCTTGATGTCCAGCAGCGTCGGGCCCGGATGGGCGCGGGACGCCGCAAGCGCCGCCAGCAGGCTTTGCTCATCGTTCACCCGCCACGCGCGGCAGCCGTAGCTTTCCGCGTTTTGCGCGAAATCGACCTTCACCAGCGGCCCGTCGAGCCGTCCGGTTTCCGGGTTACGGTGGCGGTTTTCCGTACCGAAGCTCCCCATGCCGTGCCCCATCTGCAGGTTGTTAATGCAGCCGAAGCTGGCGTTATCAAACACCAGAACGGTGACCTTAACGCCCTCCTGCACCGCGGTTTGCAGCTCGGAGTGCAGCATCATGTAGGAGCCATCCCCCACCATGGCGTATACCGGCTGTTCGGGGCTCGCAAGCTTCGCGCCAATCGCTGCCGCTATCTCGTAGCCCATGCAGGAGTAGCCGTACTCAAGGTGATAGGTGTCGGGCGTTTTGACCTGCCAGAGGCGCTGCAAATCCCCCGGCAGCGAACCGGCCGCGCCCACCACAACGGCGTTATCTTCCACGTGCTGGTTGATCAGCCCCAGCACCCGCGTCTGGGTCAGCCTGGTGTTGAGCGTCTCGCCGTATTCCACCAGCTGCGCGTCCAGGTGCCCCGCCACCTCAGGCGCATCTGCCGGATGCCACTGGCGATCCCACAGGCGGCGGCACTCGTCGCGCCAGGCGGATTTCGCCTCAGCAATCTCCTCTCCCCAGCCGCTGCGGTAATCCTTCAGCGCATGGGTCAGGGCCTGCAGCCCGGTTTGGGCATCGGCCACCAGCGCGGTGGCGTCGAGCTTCAGGGCGTCAAATTCGGCCACGTTCAGCAGCAGAAATTCGACGTCAGGATGGGAAAAGAGCGCCTTGGAGCCGGTGGTGAAGTCCGTGAGGCGCGTGCCGACGCCAATCACCAGGTCCGCCTGCGACGCAAGCCGGTTAGCGGCCATTCCGCCCGTCACGCCCACCCCGCCCAGATTAAGCGAGTGGTCACTTACCAGCGCCCCCTTTCCGGCCTGGGTTTCGGCGAACGGCAGTTGCAGCGTCTCGACAAATTCGCGAAACGCCGCATGCGCGCCGGAGTAGCGCACGCCGCCGCCGCACACCACCAGCGGACGTTGCTTGCGGGCAATTAACGCCCGCGCCTGCGCCAGACGATGCGGATCGGGCGGTCGACGCTCAACGTGGTGCACGCGGCGCGCGAAGAAGCTCAAGGGATAATCCCAGGCTTCCCCCTGCACGTCCTGCGGCAGGCAAATTGTCACCGTCCCCGTATTTGCGGGGTCAGTAAGCGTTCGCATCGCATTTAGCATGGCGCTCATCAGCTGCTCGGGGCGGTTGATGCGGTCCCAGTAGCGTGAGACCGGACGGAAGCAGTCGTTGGTGCTGATGCTGAGATCGTGATACTGCTCGATCTGCTGCAACACCGGGTCTGGCTGGCGGCTGGCGTAGATATCCCCCGGCAGCAGCAGCAGGGGGATTCGGTTCGCCGTAGCGGTTGCCGCGGCGGTCACCATATTCGCGGCGCCCGGCCCGACGGAGGAGGTGACGGCAAAAATGCGCTGACGGCGGTGCTGTTTGGCGAACCCCGTCGCCATATGGGCGATGCCCTGCTCGTTGCAGCCCTGCATTACCTGCAGATGGCCCGGATCCTGCTCCAGCGCCTGGCCGATACCCAGCACGTTACCGTGTCCGAAGATAGTGGCCACACCCTCCACGAAGGGCGTTTCGTTGCCGTCAACGCTGACGTACTGTTGATTAAGGAAGCGGACCAGCGCCTGGGCCATGGTCATACGTTCGGTTTGCATAACACCTCCTGTCAGCCCAGCGTCGGCATGGAAAACGCGGCGCCTGTCTCCTGCTGCATTTCCGGCCAGCGCGCGGTGATGGTTTTCATACGGGTGTAGAAGCGTACGCCGTCGTTGCCGTGGACGTTGAGCGCGCCAAAGATGGAACGCTTCCAGCCGCCGAAGCTGTGGAACGCCATCGGCACCGGGATCGGCACGTTGACGCCCACCATGCCCGCCTGCACCTCTTCGCAGAAGCGGCGCGCGCAACCGCCGTCGCGGGTGAAAATGGCCGAGCCATTACCATATTCATGGCGGTTAATCAGATCCACCGCGCTGGCGTAATCTGCTACGCGCACCACAGAAAGCACCGGGCCAAAAATTTCTTCTTTATAGATGGTCATCTCCGGGGTGACGTTATCGAACAGCGTTGGCCCGACGAAATAACCCTGCTCGTGCCCCTTCACGCTGAAGCCGCGGCCGTCCACGCGAAGCTTCGCCCCCTGCGCCTCGCCGCTGTCGATATAGCCCAGCACCTTGCTGCGGTGGGCGGCGGAGATAAGCGGCCCCATTTCGTTTTCCGGCGTCTGGTCCAGGCCCGGCCCGACGCGCAGCGCGGCAATCTGTTTTTCCAGCCGGGCGCAGAAGTCGTCGGCGGTATTATCGCCCACCGCCAGCACCACCGAGAGCGCCATACAGCGCTCGCCCGCCGCGCCGTAGGCCGCCCCGATAATGGCGTTGGCCGCCATCTCCATATCGGCATCCGGCATCAAAATGCAGTGGTTTTTCGCCCCACCCAGCGCCTGACAGCGCTTACCGTGGGCGGAGGCGGTCTGGTAAATGTATTCCGCAACCGGCGTGGAGCCGACAAAGCTCACCGCCTGCACGCGCGGGTCGGTCAGGAGCACGTCAACGGACTCCTTATCGCCCTGCACCACGTTGAACACGCCGTCCGGCAGACCGGCCTCTTTTAGCAGCTGCGCCAGCGCCAGCGCGAGCGAAGGGTCTTTTTCCGACGGCTTCAGCACGAAGGTATTCCCGGTTGCCAGCGCAATCGGGAACATCCACATCGGCACCATCGCCGGGAAGTTAAATGGCGCGATCCCGGCGCAGACCCCGAGCGGCTGCATCAGCGAGTGGCTGTCGACGCCGGTACCGACGTTCGCAGAGTGTTCACCCTTTTGCAGATGCGGGATGCCGCAGGCAAATTCCACCACTTCCAGACCGCGGGTCAGTTCCCCCACCGCGTCGGAGAAGACCTTGCCGTGCTCTTCGCTGATGAGGCGGGCCAGGCGCGCCATGTTCTCCTCCAGCAGCGCCTTAAAGCGGAACATCACGCGCGCGCGCTTAAGCGGAGCCTGGCGTGCCCACGCGGGAAAGGCCTGCTGCGCTGCGGCAACCGCCTGCTCCGCCTCCTGTGCCGTACTCATCACCACCTGGCGGATCTGCTCGCCGGTGGCCGGGTTGAAGATCGCCTGAACGCGCTGGCCTGAACCGGTGACACATTCGCCGTGAATAAAATTCGCTACCGTCTCCATCCTTAACCTCTCGCTGTTGATACGTGACCGTTATCTGAACGCTTTGTACTCACACTATATATGAAACAAATATTCCATTTTAAGTTGAAATAAAATAAATGATGATTATTGTGATCAAGGATGGATTTTTATGTTAATAGCCAGCAACACTGACGCAGCGTGCGCTATTAAGGCATTTCGGGCGAGGAAATGGCTGAAGCTTCTGTTTCATTTTTGCTGCCAGATGGATGGCCGACATTTAAAAGACGCGGCTTTGCGTTTAGAATCATAAAACTGTATTTGGGGGATAACATGACGACAGCAACCAGCCTGAATGAACTTCAGCAGCAAATCCGCGATCGCTACGATAGCCTGAGCAAGAGGCTGCAGCAGGTCTCCCGCTATGTACTGGATAACACCAACAGCGTGGCCTTTGATACGGTTGCCGTCATTGCCGAGCGCGCCGACGTGCCGCCGTCAACGCTGATCCGCTTCGCCAACGCCTTTGACTTCACCGGCTTTAACGAAATGAAACAGCTGTTTCGCATGAACCTGATGGAGGAGACCGCCAGCTACAGCGACCGTGCGCGGCTGTTTCGCGAAATGGAGAGCGAGGCCGTGCCGGAAACGCCGCTCGATATTTTACAGGAGTTCGCCCGCTCAAATGCCCAGGCGCTCCAGCAGCTCGCTGCCCGTGCCGAACCGGAGATGCTGGAGCGCGCCGTTCAGCTGCTGGCCGGCGCCGACACCATCTACATCGCCGGACTGCGCCGCTCCTTTAGCGTCGCCGCCTATCTGACCTATGCCCTGAGCCACCTTGAGTGCCGCCCTATTCTGCTCGACGGCATGGGCGGCATGCTGCGCGAGCAGATTAGCCGCATCAAGGCGCGCGATATAGTGGTGTCGATCAGCTTCTCGCCATACGCGGAAGAAACGGTGATGGTCAGCGAAACCGCCGACCACGTCGGCGCGCGCCAGATTGTGATCACCGACAGCCAGATCAGCCCGCTGGCGACGTTCAGCGACCTCTGTTTCGTGGTGAAAGAGGCGCAGGTGGATGCGTTTCGCTCTCAGTCGGCGACGCTGTGCCTGGTGCAGTCGCTGGTAGTGGCGCTGGCATATCGGCTGGGCGAAGGAAAGTAGGCTACCGCTCCTTCGCCTGCAACACCGGTCAGAAGCTGTACGTCACCTTTAGGCTTCCCGTGGGCGACGTTTTTTTCTGAACGACTGGGCTATCGCCCGCCTCTCCCGTCAGCTGCATAACGCCAGCAGCAGCAAGCAGGCTCCAGCGGGAGGTGAGCTTATGGGTCCAGTCCAGGTTCAGCGAATAGGCGTATATTCCCGATCCTGCATCATGTCGGGCAAATCCTGATGCGCCCCTGGAACAGGGTAGTGAATGAAATTTCATTGCGCACGCCAGACGATCTCTCTCCCTTAAAAGCCGTTCCCAGGCACAGGGAGCTGCGCCAGTCGGTGGACGCGATGCGAATCAACGTCGAGGCGCTTCAGTCCTGGGTCATCAGCGAAAGCCAGCAGGAGCTGCTTGCAGGCATTGTTCGCAGCAATAGCCGTGCTGCTCGTCTCGTCAATCAGCTTCTGCTGATGAAGCACAGCGAAGCGCACATCGACACGGAAATGGAGCCAGTGCCGCTGACAACGCTTATTCAGGAGCGAATGGCCGCACTGGAGCCGCTGGCATCGGCACGCGGGATTGAGTTTGAATTCTTCGCCGACGATGAAATCCATGTCGCAGGCATTCGGGAACGTCTGGTGTCGCTGATCGACAATTTAATTGAGAATGCCGTGAAGTACAGCCCTGAGGGTGGACGCATTGAGGTACAACTGCAATCGCGTGATAAGTCCGCTCAGCTGCGCGTCTCAGACGCGAGCCCCGGTATCCCGGTTGAACTGCGGGAGCGCGTGTTCGACAGATTTTTCCGCGATCCTAATCAGACCCAAAGCGGGAGTGGACTGGGGCTTGCCATCGTCAAAGCCGTTACGCAGCAACACAACGGCAGGGTCAATCTGAATACGTCAGCCGAAGGTGGTCTTATGGTGACCGTTGATTTCCCGAATCCGTCGTTCGCATGAACGTAAACCCGGCGCTACACGTCCTGACATGTGTCAGCGCAGCGTTACTTCACGTATGCCGCAGATTGCTTCAATAAAATTACCGTATTTGTTATATTGTTACTTACTAATTATTCACCTCTGCGGTGCCAAAAAGAACAAGATTCACCGCAACCCAGGACAGAAAAATGTTAGATTACCGCTTCCCGACAGCTTTGCAGATGGTTCTCAGCGTAGCGATGGCGGAGCAATCGGGTGAACGTTCGACGAGTGCAATCCTGGCTTACGGCCTGGAAGCGAATCCGAGCTTTATCCGCAAATTAATGGTTCCTCTCGCCCGCGACGGCATTATCGTCTCCACGCTTGGCCGCAACGGCTCTATTCACCTTGGCCGCCCGGCTGAAGAGATCACCCTGCGTGATATCTACCTTTCCGTCACTGAAGATAAAAAGCTGTGGGCGTCCCGTCCTGACGTCCCGGCCCGCTGTGTGGTCAGCGCCAACGCCTGTTGGTACTTCAAATCAATCGCTGATGAAGCGGAGCAGGCTTCGTTAGCGGTTTTAGCGCGCCATACCGTCGCCAGCGCGCTGGAAGAGGTGAAAAAAGCCGATACCAGCGGGTGCGATCCGGTGCCGGAACTCTGTACACAGCATAAAAAAGCGCCTTAATCCTGAAGGATTGCGAAAAAAAAGCCGCCTTCACAGTGAAGGCGGCTTTTTGTTATCTGCTACGTCCTACGCAGGCAACACCTCTCTTTCCGCTTTGCCGCGCGTCACGAACTTACGCAGCGTCACGTAAAAGACCGGCGTCAGGAACAGACCAAACAGCGTCACGCCCAGCATCCCGGAGAAGACGGTGATCCCGGTGACGCCGCGGACTTCTGCCCCTGCCCCGTGACCAAGGATCAGTGGAATGGTCCCGGCAATAAAGGCGATAGAGGTCATTACAATCGGGCGTAAACGCAGGCGGCACGCCTCCAGCGCAGCCTCCATGATGCCTTTGCCCTGAATTTCCAGCTCGCGGGCAAACTCCACGATAAGTATCGCGTTTTTACAGGCCAGCCCCATCAGCACGACCAGCCCCACCTGCACGAAGACGTTGTTATCGCCCCCGGTCAGCCAGACGCCGAACAGCGCGGAGAGCATCGTCATCGGCACGATAAGGATCACCGCCAGCGGCAGCGTCCAGCTTTCATACAGCGCCGCCAGCACCAGGAACGCCAGCAGCACCGCGACCGGGAAGACGATCAGCGCCGTATTGCCCTGGGTGGCCTGCTGGAAACTCAGGTCCGTCCATTCAATATTCATCCCGTTCGGCAGGAACTGCTTAGACATGGCATCCAGCTGCGTCATCGCCTGCGCGGAAGAGAGCACGCGCGGGTCAGCATCACCAATAAGATCCGCCGCCGGGTAACCATTATAGCGGATCACCGGGTCCGGCCCGTAGGTGGTCGTGATTTTCACCATACTGCCAATCGGCACCATTTCGCCCTGGTCATTGCGTGTGCGTAAATTCGCGATATCTTCCACGCTGTCGCGGAACTGCCCGTCGGCCTGTGCCATTACGCGCCAGGTCCGTCCAAACTGGTTAAAGTCGTTTACATATGACGAGCCCAGATAGGTTTGCAGCGTGCCGAAAAGATCGGTAAGCGATACGCCCTGCGCTTTCGCTTTATCACGGTCAACCTGCACATCCAGCTGCGGAACGTTAGCCTGGTAGGTTGAGATGGGGAAATGCATCCCCGGCGTCTGCATAATCGCCCCGGACATGGTGTTCACCGCGTTTTGCAGCGCGCCATAGCCCAGACCAGCACGATCCTGAATATACAGGGAATAACCGGACCCTTGACCCAGCCCTAAAATCGGCGGCGGCAGAATCGAGAAGCCAAAGCCCTGCTGGATTTGCGCGATTTTCGCATTGATCTCCGCGTTAATTTCCGCCGCAGTATGTTTACGCTGGTCGAACGGCTTCAGGCCAAAGAAGACCGTTCCGGTGTTCGGCGTATTGGTGAACTGGAGCGCGTTCAGGCCAGGAAACGCGACCGCATAATCCACGCCTTCGGTATTCATCCCGATTTCGCTCATTTTGCGGATCACCGCATCGGTACGCGCCAGCGACGAGCCTTCCGGCATTTTCACGCCGCCGATCAGGTACAGTTTATCCTGCGTCGGAATAAACCCGCCGGGTACGACTTTAAACATCACACCCGCGGCACAAAGCAGCATCAAATAAACCGCAAACACTGCACCGCGTCGGCCAAGCGTTTTCCCTACCAGTCCCTGATAGCCGGTCGAGCTGCGATGGAAAAAGCGGTTAAACGGACGGAAAATCCAGCCGAACAGACGATCGATAATCCGGGTCGGGAAATCTTTCGGGGCACCATGCGGCTTCAACAGCAGCGCGGCCAGCGCCGGAGAAAGCGTCAGCGAGTTGATCGCGGAGATCACCGTGGAAATAGCTATCGTTACCGCAAACTGTTTGTAGAACTGGCCGGTCACGCCAGAGAGGAACGCCATCGGCACAAACACTGCACACAGCACCAGCGCAATGGCGATAATCGGCCCGGACACTTCACGCATCGCCTGATGCGCCGCCGCAAGCGGGGCGAGCCCCTCTTCGATATTTCGCTCGACGTTCTCCACCACCACGATGGCATCATCCACCACGATACCGATGGCCAGCACCAGCCCGAACAGGCTCAGGGTATTCAGCGAGAAGCCCAGCAGGTAAAGAATGCTGAAGGTACCCACGACCGATACCGGCACCGCGATCAGCGGGATGATCGACGCGCGCCAGGTTTGCAGGAACAGGATCACCACCAGCACGACCAGCACCACCGCTTCCAGCAGCGTTTGTACAACCGCACGGATCGAGTCGCGCACAAATACCGTTGGGTCGTAAGGTGCCGCCCACTTCATATCGTCCGGGAAACGGGTGGACAGTTCGTCCATTTTGGCGCGCACCGCGTTAGACAGATCGATGGCGTTTGCCCCCGGCGACTGGAAGATACCAATCCCGACCGCGTCTTTATTGTTCAGCTGGGAGCGCAGCGCATAGCTGCCGGAACCCATCTCGATACGCGCCACGTCGCGCAGGCGGACGACCGTACCGTCCTGCGTTGTTTTCAGGACAATATTGCCAAACTCTTCTTCGGTATGCAGACGGCCCTGGGCGTTAATGGAGATCAGGAAATCGCTCTCTTTCGGCAGCGGCTCGGCGCCAAGCTGCCCGGCGGATACCTGTACGTTTTGCTCCTGCATCGCCGTCACCACGTCCGAGGCCGTCAGTCCGCGCGCCGCCACCTTGTTTGGATCCAGCCAGACGCGCATCGCGTATTCACCCGAGCCGAAAATCTGGATCTGACCGACGCCGGGCAGACGCGCCAGCTCGTCCTTCACCTTCAGCGTGGCGTAGTTACGCATATACAGTGAATCGTACTTACCGCCAGGCGAAAAGAGATGCACCACCAGCGTCAGCGTTGGCGACTGTTTCTGAGTCGTAATGCCCAGACGCCGAACGTCTTCCGGCAGACGCGCCTCGGCCTGTGCGACGCGGTTTTGCACCTGTACCTGCGCCTGATCCGGGTCGGTACCCGGACGGAAGGTGACGGTAGTCACCAGCACGCCATCGGAGCCCGCGACGGATTTCATGTACATCATGTTTTCAACGCCGTTGATCGCCTCTTCCAGCGGCGTCGCCACGGTTTCGGCAATCACTTTCGGGTTAGCGCCCGGGTACTCGGCGCGCACCTGCACGCTTGGCGGCACGACATCAGGATATTCGCTCACCGGCAGCAGCGGGATGGCGATTAATCCTGTGATAAAAATCAGAATCGACAGTACGGCGGCAAAAATCGGCCTGTCGATGAAAAAACGGGAAAAGTCCATGGATTGGATTCTCAGGTAAGGGATCAGTTGAGGGCGGCGCTGGCGGTCATGGCAACGGTTTTCGCGTTAACCGGCATACCCGGCATAAACACTTTTTGTAAACCATCGACGATGACTTTATCCCCGGGTTTCAGCCCCTGCTGTACGATACGTAAACCGTCGGCCAGACGCCCCGGCGTAATATCGCGGCGCTGCGCTTTCCCGTCTTTATCCACGACATAAACATACTTACGATCCTGATCGGTCAGCACCGCCTTATCGTCAACAAGCGTGGCTTTAAATTCCGCACTGCCCGGCAGGCGCACGCGTGCGAAGAGTCCCGGCGTGAACTGACGCTGTGAGTTATCCAGCAGCGCACGCATGCGGATTGTACCGGTACTCGGCGTGAGCTGGTTATCCAGGAAATCCACTTTGCCCTGATGGGGATAGCCCTCCTCACCCGTCAGACCAATCTCCACTGGCAGCGCCGTGTGGTGACTGGACGCCCCCTGCCCGCTGCGGGCCAGGTTCTGATAGTGAAGATAGGTGGACTCGTCCACGTCGAAGTAGACGTAAACCGTCTTCTGTGAGACCAGGGTGGTGAGCACGCTGGCGCTGTCACCCGCAGTCACCAGGTTACCGCTGGTGATCAGCGCCCGGCTGGCGCGACCGTCGATAGGCGCGGTCACTTTGGTGAAGTCGAGGTTGAGCTGCGCGGCATCAACCGCCGCCTGCGCCGCGCGAATATCGGCCTGTGCCTGGGTAGCAGCGGAACGGCGCTGCTCCCACTCTTCACGGGATACCACGTTGGTATTGACTAATTTATCGGTACGGTTAGCCTCGCTTCGCGCCAGGCTGGCCTGCGTTTTGGCTCTCGCCAGGTTCGCCTGCGCCTGTTCCAGCGCCGCGCGATAGGTTCGGTCATCAATCGTGAACAGCACCTCGCCCTTTTTCACCTCCTGGCCGTCGGTGTAATTCACTTTATCAATGTAGCCGGAGACGCGTGGGCGCAGCTGAACGCTTTCCACCGCTTCAATGCGACCGTTAAAGCTGTCCCACTGGCTAATGGATTTCACCACCACGTCAGCTGCGCTGACGACGGGCGCTTGCGGTGCGGCATTTTGCGCGACGCTGTCATCGCACCCGACGAGAAGCGTGGAGAGTAAAACCACCCCCGTCGCGCTCAGATGAAAGTAACCCCAGGTTTTTTGCAGGCTCATTATTTTTATTCCGGTTATTGTAGCCGCCGGGCAAGACGCAGCGGGAGGCGCCGCGCCACTTCCTTTGTCCGGTCTGGCTTAAGGCCATTTGTGTCGTTCATCGCCACAAAACTGTAACAGTTGCGAATACACTATCGCGGCGATTGTAGGAAGGCGCTTAATTAAGTGCAAGAATAATTGTTGCACTTTATGTGCTATTTGCGGCGAAGGTAAATCACGGGTTTTGAGAAGGGATTTAAATGTAACAATAAAACTTGCAATTAATATCAAAACGGGCCACCTTTAAGTGCAACAAACAAAGATGCTTTTAATGCGTGGCGTAGGGGGAAGCAAGATGAACACGGGTGCATTCATTCACGATTTGCTCGACTGGATCGACAACAACCTTGATAGCCGCCTGGACATTGAAACCGTCTCCAGGCGAGCCGGCTATTCGAAATGGCATCTCCAGCGGATCTTCAAAGAACATACCGGCTCCCCTCTCGCTGAATATATTCGCGCACAAAAGCTGCAAAAATCAGTTGAGCGCTTAGCCCAAAGCGATGAACCGATTCTGAACGTGGCGATCGCGCTGGGCTTTGATTCTCAGCAGTCCTTCAACCGCAGCTTTAAGCGTCAGTATGGTCAGGCGCCAGGGGCATGGCGACGCAGTATCGGCTGCCGTGGATCCCGGCAGATGAGCCAGTAATTCACGTCCCGTTCGGATATCAGTTACAAAAGAAAAACCCTCTGTAAACAGAGGGTTTTATCAGTCTTACCTGCTTATAACTTCGCAGGAAAGGTTATGGGCTTACTCCCACTCGATCGTCGCCGGTGGCTTGCCGCTGATGTCATACACCACGCGGGAAATGCCGTTCACTTCGTTGATGATGCGGTTAGACACGCGGCCTAAGAAGTCATACGGCAGGTGCGCCCAGTGCGCGGTCATGAAGTCGATGGTTTCCACAGCACGCAGGGAGACAACCCAGTCGTACTTGCGGCCATCGCCCATCACGCCGACGGAGCGAACCGGCAGGAACACGGTGAACGCCTGGCTAACCTTGTTGTACAGGTCAGCCTTGTGCAGCTCTTCAATGAAGATCGCGTCCGCGCGACGCAGCAGGTCGCAGTACTCTTTCTTCACTTCGCCCAGCACGCGTACGCCGAGGCCCGGGCCCGGGAATGGGTGACGGTAGAGCATGTCGTACGGCAGCCCCAGCTCCAGACCGATCTTACGCACTTCGTCTTTGAATAGCTCACGCAGTGGTTCAACCAGGCCCATCTTCATCTCTTTCGGCAGGCCGCCCACGTTGTGGTGAGATTTGATAACGTGCGCTTTACCGGTCGCGGAGGCCGCAGACTCGATCACGTCAGGGTAGATAGTGCCCTGCGCCAGCCATTTCACGTCTTCCAGCTTCAGCGCTTCTTCGTCGAACACTTCCACGAATACGCGGCCGATGATTTTACGTTTCGCTTCCGGATCGTTCTCGCCTTTCAGCGCGTCCAGGAAGCGCTGTTCGCCTTCCACGTGAACGATGTTCAGACCGAAGTGGTCGCCGAACATGTCCATGACCTGCTGGGCTTCGTTCAGACGCAGCAGGCCGTTGTCCACGAAGACGCAGGTCAGGTTTTTGCCGATGGCGCGGTGCAGCAGCATCGCGGTCACGGAGGAATCCACGCCGCCGGAGAGGCCGAGGATCACTTTGTCATCACCAACCTGCTGGCGGATACGCTCCACGGCGTCGTCGATGATTTTTGCCGGGGTCCACAGGGCTTCACACTGGCAGATATCACGCACGAAGCGCTCCAGCATGCGCATACCCTGACGGGTGTGAGTCACTTCCGGGTGGAACTGCACGCCGTAGAAGCGTTTTTCTTCGTTCGCCATAATCGCGAACGGGCAGCTTTCGGTGCTGGCTACGGTCACGAAGTCCGACGGGATAGCGGTGACTTTGTCGCCGTGGCTCATCCACACGTCCAGCAGCGGTTTGCCGTCTGCGGTCAGGGAGTCTTCGATACCGCGCACCAGCGCGCTGTCGGTGACGACTTCAACCTGCGCGTAGCCGAACTCACGCTCGTTAGAGCCTTCTACGTGGCCGCCCAGCTGCATCGCCATAGTCTGCATGCCGTAGCACACGCCGAACACCGGTACGCCCGCTTCGAATACGTACTGCGGCGCGCGCGGGCTGTTCTCTTCGGTGGTGCTCTCCGGGCCGCCGGACAGAATGATGCCGCTTGGATTGAACTCGCGAATCTGTGCTTCCGTGACATCCCACGCCCACAGCTCACAGTAAACGCCCAGCTCACGCACGCGACGCGCCACCAATTGAGTGTACTGAGAACCAAAATCGAGGATGAGGATGCGATGTTTATGAATGTTTTCCGTCATTGACGCTAATTCCGAGGCAAGTGAAACAGATTAAATAAATCGCCCGACACGAGGTCGGGCGAAGAAAATCATGATCCCAGACGGTAGTTCGGGGACTCTTTGGTGATCGTCACGTCGTGCACGTGGCTCTCCTGGATACCCGCACCGCTGATGCGTACGAATTCCGCTTTGGTACGCAGCAGGTCAATGGTACCACAGCCGGTCAGCCCCATACAGGAACGCAGGCCGCCCATCTGCTGGTGGATGATCTCTTTCAGACGGCCTTTATAGGCCACGCGGCCTTCGATGCCTTCCGGTACCAGTTTGTCAGCGGCGTTATCGGTCTGGAAGTAACGGTCGGAGGAACCTTTGGACATCGCGCCCAGGGAGCCCATACCGCGGTAGGATTTATAAGAACGGCCCTGGTAGAGTTCGATTTCGCCCGGGGATTCTTCGGTACCGGCCAGCATGGAGCCCACCATCACGGCTGCGGCACCTGCGGCGATCGCTTTGGCGATGTCGCCAGAGAAGCGGATACCGCCGTCCGCGATAACCGGAATACCGGTGCCTTCCAGCGCTTCAACCGCGTCAGACACCGCGGTGATCTGCGGAACGCCCACGCCGGTGACGATACGGGTAGTACAGATAGAGCCAGGGCCGATACCCACTTTCACCGCGCTGCAACCGGCTTCCGCCAGTGCGCGAGCACCTGCGCCCGTAGCCACGTTACCGCCGATGATCTGGAGATCCGGGTATTTAGCACGGGTTTCACGAATACGTTGCAGAACGCCTTCGGAGTGGCCGTGTGAGGAGTCAATCAGCAGCACGTCAACGCCCGCGGCAACCAGCGCGTCAACGCGCTCTTCGTTACCTGCGCCCGCGCCAACCGCAGCGCCGACGCGCAGACGGCCATGCTCGTCTTTACAGGCGTTCGGTTTACGTTCTGCTTTCTGGAAATCTTTAACGGTGATCATGCCACGCAGGTGGAAGTTCGCATCCACAACCAGCGCTTTCTCAACGCGTTTTTCGTGCATTTTCGCCAGCACCACGTCGCGGGTTTCGCCTTCGCGAACGGTCACCAGGCGCTCTTTTGGTGTCATATAGACGCTGACAGGCTGGTTCAGGTCAGTCACGAAACGCACATCACGACCGGTGATGATGCCCACCAGCTCGTTGTCTTCGGTCACAACCGGGTAACCTGCAAAGCCGTTACGCTCGGTTAGCGCTTTCACTTCATGCAGGGTGGTGGTTGGCAGAACGGTCTGAGGATCGGACACGATACCGGATTCATGTTTCTTCACGCGGCGAACTTCTTCCGCCTGACGCTCGATAGACATGTTTTTGTGGATAAAGCCAATGCCGCCTTCCTGTGCCAAAGCGATAGCCAGACGCGCTTCAGTCACGGTGTCCATTGCTGCGGAGAGCATAGGAATGTTCAGACGAATGGTTTTCGTCAACTGCGTGCTGAGGTCGGCAGTATTCGGCAGAACGGTGGAATGAGCGGGAACGAGGAGGACGTCGTCAAACGTCAGTGCTTCTTTAGCGATACGTAGCATGGGCAATATCTCTGACCTGGGTGGTTAAATATTGCCGTGGCATTATACAGAGCGTAACCGATTGCATCTACACTTTTTTGAAAAAAATGCTTGCGATCGCCTCTCAGCAGGTTACTATCGACTGAATAACTTGCTGATTTAGAATTTGATCCCGCTCACATGTTATCCTCTCAATCCCCCTCAATTTATACTGTCAGCCGCCTTAATCAGACGGTGCGTTTGCTGCTTGAGCAGGAAATGGGACAGGTCTGGATCAGCGGTGAAATCTCTAACTTCACGCAGCCTGCTTCCGGTCACTGGTACTTTACGCTAAAAGACGACACCGCTCAGGTGCGCTGCGCGATGTTCCGCAACAGCAATCGTCGCGTGACGTTCCGCCCTCAGCATGGCCAGCAGGTTCTGGTTCGCGCCAACATTACCCTGTATGAGCCGCGCGGGGATTATCAGATTATCGTCGAGAGCATGCAGCCCGCCGGTGAAGGCTTGTTGCAGCAGAAGTACGAGCAGTTAAAAGCCATGCTTTCGGCTGAGGGATTGTTTGACCAGCAGTTTAAAAAGCCCCTGCCCTCACCTGCCCACTGTATTGGAGTTATCACCTCGAAAACCGGCGCGGCGCTGCACGATATTTTGCACGTCCTGAAGCGCCGTGACCCTTCCCTGCCCGTCATTATCTACCCAACTGCCGTTCAGGGTGACGATGCGCCGGGGCAGATCGTGCGCGCGATTGAGCTGGCGAATGCGCGTCAGGAGTGCGATGTCCTGATCGTCGGGCGCGGCGGCGGCTCGCTGGAAGACCTGTGGAGCTTTAACGACGAGCGCGTGGCGCGGGCAATCTTTGCCAGCCTTATCCCTGTGGTGAGCGCCGTCGGCCATGAAACGGATGTGACGATAGCCGATTTTGTCGCGGATTTACGCGCGCCCACGCCGTCCGCGGCGGCAGAGGTGGTCAGCCGTAATCAGCAGGAGCTGCTGCGCCAGATCCAGAACGGGCAGCAGCGCCTGGAGATGGCGATGGACTACTTCCTCGCCAACCGTACCCGCCGCTTTACCCAGCTTCATCATCGTCTGCAACAGCAGCATCCGCAATTGCGTCTGGCGCGTCAGCAAACCGTACTGGAGCGTCTGCGTCAGCGGATGAACTTCGCGCTGGATAACCAGCTTAAGAAAGCGATATCGCGCCAGCAGCGCACGACTCAGCGTCTGAACCAGCAGAATCCGCAGCCAAAGATTTATCGCGCACAAACGCGGATCCAGCAGCTTGAGTTCCGCCTCGCGGAAAATATCCGCTCACGCCTGAGCGCCACCCGCGAGCGTTTTGGCAATGCGGTCACCCATCTGGAAGCCGTCAGCCCACTCTCCACGCTGGCCCGCGGCTATAGCGTGACCACCGCGACGGACGGCAAAGTGCTGAAGCAGACGAAGCAGGTTAAAGCAGGGGATGTGCTCACCACCCGGCTTTCTGACGGCTGGGTCGAGAGTGAAGTGAAAGAGATCAAACCGGTGAAAAAAACGCGTCAGCGTAAAAGCGGATAAATCTTCGCCGGTTACAAACTATACTGCTGCTATTGCCTTTTTTAATAAGGAGAGCAGCATGCCCCATCTACATAGCGTCATCCCTCCGTATATTCTTCGCCGTATTATCGAAAGCGGTTCTGAGCCGCAGCAGCGCTGCGCCCGTCAGACCTTAACTCACGTCCAGACGCTGATGGCCCATATGCCGGGCAAACCCGCCGCGCCGCATGTGAATAAAGCCGGTCAGCTTGAGCGTGACATCTACGATGCGAAACAGACCCAGGAGCTGCCGGGTACCCAGGTACGCTATGAAGGCCAGCCCTCCAACGGAGATGTGGCGGTGGATGAAGCGTACGATTATCTGGGTATTACCCATGATTTCTTCTGGAAAGAATATCAGCGCGATTCGCTCGATAACAAAGGGCTGATCCTCACCGGCACCGTGCACTATGGCCGTGAGTATCAAAACGCCTTCTGGAACGGCCAGCAGATGGTCTTTGGCGATGGCGACGGGGGAATCTTCAACCGCTTTACCATTGCCATCGACGTGGTAGCGCATGAGCTTAGCCACGGCGTGACGGAGACCGAAGCCGGACTCATCTACTTTGAACAATCGGGCGCGCTGAATGAGTCGTTATCCGACGTGTTCGGTTCGCTGGTGAAGCAATACCATCTTAAGCAAACCGCCGATAAAGCAGACTGGCTGATTGGTGAAGGGCTGCTGGCGGAGGGCATCAACGGGAAAGGGCTTCGCTCCATGTCTGAACCCGGCACGGCCTATAACGATCCGCTGCTCGGTAAAGATCCGCAGCCCGGGCATATGAAAGATTTCATCAAAACGCGCGAGGATAACGGCGGCGTACACCTTAACTCCGGTATCCCCAACCGCGCGTTTTACCTGGCCGCAACGGCGATCGGTGGCTACGCCTGGGAAAAAGCGGGTTATGCCTGGTACGACACGGTTTGCGATCGCAACCTGGCGCAGGATGCGGATTTTGATGCCTTTGCAAAACTGACGATAGCGCACGGCGAGAAACGCTCCGGTAGCGACGTTGGGGCGGCTATAAAACAAGCCTGGGAACAGGTAGGAGTGCTGTAAATGCAGGTTCCGGAACTGACGGATGACGCCGTGGTTGAGCTGGCCCGGGAAGGCGGCGTCGCTTTTATCCCTAAGCTGAGCGGCCAGCGCACCATTGCGCTCTCCTCGCTTAATGAGGCCCAGCGCCAGCGCCTGGTGAGCATTCTGGAGCAGGCTTTTCCGCGCGGCCAGCCGCCCGGGCAAGCCTCTTCCCCCGGCAGAGGTGACCAGCGCTATTTCCGCATCCAGATTATCTGGACCGGCCAAAATCAGGCGCACTACGCCGATATCATCGTGCTGGTACCCGAGCAGGAAGCACCCGAGTCGCTGGTGGAACTGTGGCAGAAAGGTGAAGGCTGCGTGTGCGATTAACCTTCAGCCCGAACAAACTCCACGCGTTTTTTAGAGATAAGACCGTGGCCGTTCTGGCAAAAGTAATCCACCGCACCGCAGGCCTTGAGTACCTGAAGCGGTTGATGGCAATCAGGGCAGCGCGCTTCGAGGGGAATATCGTTATTGCAGCTGTCGCAGTGCGCGATACCGTTTTGCGGCTCGAGCGCTGCGTGGCAATCCGGACAGGTTATCGACATGCTCTCTCCTGTTGAGGTGGGCCGGGGCTGGATAACTGCCCCGGCAGGCTGAATAGTATCAGGCTTCGGTAGCCGGTTTTGTCTGCACATTTTCCAGCATGCGACGCACCGGAACAATGAGGACGATCAGCACCGCAGCACAAATCAACAGCGCGATGGAGCAACGGGCAAAGAGGTCTGGCAGCATATCCAGCTGGTCGGCCTTCACGTGACCACCAATCAGGCCCGCAGCCAGGTTACCCAGCGCACTGGCGCAGAACCACAGGCCCATCATCTGACCGCGCATTCTTTCCGGCGCCAGCAGGGTCATGGTTGCCAGACCAATCGGACTCAGGCACAGTTCCCCGAGCGTCAGCATCAGGATACTGCCCACCAGCCAGAACGGAGAAACCCCTGCTCCACCGTTGCTCAGCACGTTCTGTGCCGCCAGCATCATCAGGCCGAAGCCCGCCGCCGCGCACAAAATACCGATCACGAACTTGGTGATACTGCTCGGGCGAATATTATTGCTCGCCAGCTTCGGCCATGCCCAGCTAAATACCGGTGCCAGCAGAATGATGAACAGGGCATTAATCGACTGGAACCACACCGCCGGGATCTCAAAATCACCGATCATGCGGTTAGTGTAGTCGTTGGCGAACAGGTTGAAGGAGGTTGGCTTCTGCTCGAACGCGGACCAGAAGAACGCGGCGGAGACCAGCAGAATAAAGCATACCAGCAGCCTTGCGCGCTCTTTGCGATTCAGCCCGGCGAAGATGAACAGGTAGATGAAGTAGAGCGCGACGGAGGCGGCAATCACATATACCAGCACGCTGGCCACCGCGACCGGGTTAATCACAATCACGCCCTGGGCAATCAACGTGACGATGATTGCAACACCCACAGCCAGCGCCAGCAGCCAGGCACCCACGCCGTTACGTTTCACTACTGGACTGTTCCAGGTGGAGTCCAGACCGACTTCGCTGTCGTAGCGCTTCATGGCCGGAACGGCAAACACGCGGAAGATAATCAGGGCGACCAGCATCCCGATACCGCCGATACCAAAGCCCCAGTGCCAGCCGTGGGTTTTAATCAGCCAGCCGGAAATCAGAGGAGCAATGAACGAGCCCATGTTGATGCCCATATAGAACAGCGAGAAACCGCCGTCACGACGCGCATCGCCCTTTTTGTAGAGGGTACCGACCATGACCGAGATACAGGTCTTGAACAGGCCGGAGCCGAGCACGATGAACATCAGGCCGATGAAGAACAGGTTGTCGCCCATAATGGCCGACAGGGCAATCGACAGGTGCCCAAGCGCAATCAAAATCGAACCGTACCAGACGGCCCGCTGCTGGCCGAGCCAGTTATCCGCCAGCCAGCCGCCCGGCAGTGCGGCGAGGTACATGGTGCCCGCGAAGATGCCGACAATCGCCGAGGCGTTTTCACGCGCCAGGCCCATTCCGCCGTCATACACGGTGGCGGCCATAAACAGGATCAATAGCGGGCGAATACCGTAAAACGAGAAACGCTCCCACATCTCGGTGAAGAACAGCGAACCGAGCGGATAAGGATGGCCGAAGAAGGTTCGGCTCTCTTTTTGATTAACAGAGGATTGCATAATTCTCCCGAAAGGTATGTGTCGTGCTTGTAAACACCAGCATGTACGCCGAACGGTTACGTATCCGATCGATTTTTTACATGCGGCGAAATGTTGGTTAACCATTTGATAACCAGGCGCTAGTTTTGTCTAGTACCGAACCCTGGACTTTAAGATGAAAATTCGACGATTGTCTACTTTCTTAGATATAAACATGGTTAAAAGCGAATAGTGATTGACATCACAAAGGGAAGGCAGGCCTTTTGAATGAGCGAAAAAAACCCGCGACAGGCGCGGGTTTTAGTGAGTTCGGTAAGAATTATTTGCTTTTCTTAATGTGCTTAATCAAACGCTTACGCTTACGCATCTGGTTCGGCGTCAGGGTATTACGTTTATTCGCAAACGGGTTTTCCCCTTCCTTGAACTGAATACGGATAGGCGTACCCATCACGTCCAGCGACTTACGGAAGTAGTTCATCAGGTAGCGTTTGTAGGAGTCCGGCAGGTCTTTCACCTGGTTACCGTGGATCACCACGATAGGCGGGTTATACCCCCCGGCGTGGGCATATTTCAGCTTCACGCGACGGCCACGCACCAGCGGCGGTTGGTGGTCTTCAGCAGCCATGTTCATGATACGGGTCAGCATCGCTGTGCTCTGGCGGCGGGTAGAGCTGTCATAGGCTTCACGAACGGAATCGAACAGGTTGCCTACGCCGCTGCCGTGCAGGGCAGAGATGAAGTGAACGCGGGCAAAGTCGATAAAGCCCAGACGGAAGTCCAGCGTCTCTTTCACCTGTTCGCGTACTTCATTGCTCAGGCCATCCCACTTGTTGACGACGATAACCAGTGAGCGCCCACTATTAAGGATAAAGCCGAGCAGAGAGAGATCCTGATCGGAGATACCTTCACGTGCGTCAATAACCAGCAGCACCACGTTGGCGTCTTCAATCGCCTGAAGGGTTTTGATCACCGAGAATTTTTCCACTACATCGGTGATTTTCCCGCGCTTACGCACCCCTGCAGTGTCGATAAGTACGTACTCACGTTCATCGCGCTGCATTGGAATGTAAATGCTGTCACGCGTTGTGCCTGGCATGTCGTAAACCACCACGCGCTCTTCGCCCAGAATACGGTTAGTAAGCGTAGACTTACCTACGTTTGGGCGACCAACGATAGCCAGCTTAATCGGCAGATCCTGCGGGTTGAAGTCATCTTCCGGCTCTTCCTCGCCTTCCTCTCCGGTTTCAAACTGTGCCCAGTATTCGGCGTCTTCGTCCACCTCTTCCGGCGGGTTTACTTCATCAACCCACGGCAGCAGAACGGTTTCCAGCAGGCTGGTGACGCCACGGCCATGCGAGGCCGCAATTGGATAAATATCGCCAAGGCCTAAAGACCAGAAATCCGCAACGGCCTGATCGGCATCAATGCCGTCAGTTTTGTTCGCCACCAGGAAGGTTGGCTTTTCGCGTGAACGCAGATGTTTAGCGATAGCAGAATCCGCGGGCATCAGGCCAGCGCGCGCATCCACCATAAACAGAACCACATCCGCTTCTTCGATAGCCAGCAGAGATTGCTCTGCCATGCGGGTTTCTACGCCGTCTTCCGTACCGTCAATACCCCCGGTATCGATACAGATGAACTCGCGTCCTTCCACCTCTGCACGACCGTACTTACGGTCACGCGTCAGCCCCGGGAAATCCGCAACCAGCGCATCACGGGTGCGTGTTAAACGGTTAAAAAGAGTGGATTTTCCAACGTTAGGGCGCCCGACAAGCGCGACCACAGGTACCATGTTTGAAGCCTCATAAAATTCAAAATAACGTCGCTTTCGCAGCGTTTTTAAAAATGTCAAAACGGCTCCTGAGTGAACAGGAGCCGTTTAGTATACTACAACCGCCGTGTAATTAACGCGTGATCGCGTACAGCGTGCCGTCTTTTGCCTGAATCAGCAGTTTGCCGTCAGCCACAACCGGGTCGGTCAGGAAGCCTGAGCCGTCCACTTTCTGCTGCGCCACGAAGCGGCCATTCTCTGGATCGATCCAGTGCATATAGCCTTCACTGTCGCCCACCACCAGGCTGCCGTTATACAGTGCCGGTGCGGTCAGCAGACGGTGCAGCAGATCGCTCTGCGTCCACAGCGTCACGCCACCTTCGGTGCTCAGCGCCAGCAGACGGTCGTTCTGATCCACCATATAAATACGGTTGCCGTCGACAATGAAATCGTTCACGGAACCCAGCTCACGTTTCCACATGATCTGGCCGCTACGCAGGTCCAGCGCCGTCAGGTTGCCGTTATACGCCAGCGCGTAAACCACACCGTCAACGATGACCGGCGTGGTGTCCACGTCACTCAGACGGTCGATTTCAGTTGAACCGGTCGCCTGGGAAATACGCTGCTGCCAGATCATCTGACCCTGCTGCATCAGTACTGCGCTGACACGACCGTTGTCACCACCCACAATGGCGGCGCCAAATGCAGTCGCCGGAGCAGATTCACCACGCAGAGACAGCGCTGGCATATCCAGGTTAACCGTCCATTTTACCAGACCATCGGCTTCGTTCAGCGCCTGCAACTGGCCGTTGCTGGTATGGATCAACACCAGGCCGTCGCTGACAACCGGACGTGACAAGGATTCACCGGCAACGCTGGTCTGCCATGCAACCGAACCGTCGCTGGCATTCAGCGCGTAAACCTGCGCTTTTTCGCTGCCCACATACACGTGACCGCCAGCAACGGTCAGGCCGCCAGAAAGCAGCGCAGGTTTACGGGAGAACCAGCCATCTTTTTCCGCCAGGTTAATGGACCACACTTCTTTTCCGTCATCAGCGTTCAGCGCTTTAACGGTGCCTTTGCGATCGGCCGCATAGACCACGCCGTCAGCAAATGCCGGGTGCAGGTTGGAATAAAAATCGCCAATACCATCACCCACGGAGGTGTCCCAGGCGGTGGACGGAGTGAACTGGTTTTCAACCGTCGGCAGCGGGGACATTTTGACAACGTCTTCTTCGCCACTGAACAGTGAACAACCACTCAATAACGTAACAGAAAGCAGTCCTGGCAGAAGTAATTTACGCAATTGCATTGGGTCCCTCTCAGACGGACAAATTATTTATTTTCATCTGCATCATTTCGCTCAGCGCAGGTGAAGCTTTACTATCCACGCCAGCTTGCCACGCTTTACGCGCGCCCGCTTTATCACCCTTACTCAGCAGTGCTTCACCGCGAAGATCGGCGACAATAGCGGCAAAGCCATCACCTTTGATGGTATCAAGCGTTTTCAGCGCGTCGTCGGCTTTTTTCTGCTGAACCTGAATACGTGCCAGGCGCAGATTGATCACCGCTTTCAGATTTTCGTCACTGGCAGCAGCAAGCCCCTGAGCCAGTTGCGCAGCGGCTTTGTCCAGTTCGTTTTTATCAACATACTGCTGAGCCACTTCCAGCGCAGCCAGCGCACCGTAGGTGTTTTTGTTGTCAGCGGCAAATTTCTCCGCAGCCGTCAGCGTTTGCGGCTGATCGGCACGGATTGCGCTAACGGTGTTTTCGTAGTTCAGGGATGAACCGCGAGCAGAGTCAGCCTGATGATTGTTCCAGTAACGCCAGCCAACCAGCGCACCAACACCTAAAATAACCCCTACAACCAGTGCCTTGCCGTTTTCAGCAAAGAAGCGTTTAACCGCATCAACCTGGTCGTGTTCGTTCTCGTACATTTCCACGCAGTCCTTCTCCTTAGCCCAATAGAGTGCGCAAGTGCGCCGCAACGCCATCCTGCGTTACCGTAGTTTGCTCACCAGAGCGCAGGTCTTTAACCACCACTTCGCCGTTGGCCACTTCGGACTCACCCAGCACCAGTGCAATACTTGCGCCCCACTTATCGGCACGAGCAAACTGTTTTTTAAAGTTGCCGCCGCCGTGGTTGGTCATCAGCTTTACGTCCGGCAGCGCATCGCGCACGCGTTCGGCAAGCTGCATCGCCGCAGACTGCGTATCCGCACCTGAGGCCACCAGGTATATATCGACAACAGGATCGGCTTTAAATTCCGGATTAACTGCCTGAACCAGCAAAACAAGTCGCTCAAGGCCCATCGCGAAGCCTACAGCCGGTGCTGCGCGACCACCCAGTTGCTCGACCAGTCCGTCATAACGACCGCCAGCACAGACGGTGCCCTGCGAACCGAGGCTGGTGGTGACCCACTCAAATACGGTGCGGTTGTAGTAGTCCAGACCGCGCACCAGACGCTGGTTAACGGTATAAGCAATGCCCGCCGCTTCAAGCAGCTTGCACAGGCCAGCAAAGTGTTCGCGGGAATCCTCATCCAGGTAGTCACCCAGCGCTGGCGCATCGTTCAGCAGCGCCTGTACGTCAGGATTTTTGGAATCGAGTACGCGCAGCGGGTTGCTGTACATACGACGCTTACAGTCTTCGTCGAGCTTCTCTTTGTGTTGTTCCAGGAACGCCACCAGCGCATCGCGATAGTTCGCACGCGCTTCCAGAGAACCGATAGAGTTCAGCTCCAGGGATACGTGCTCAGAAATACCGAGCGCACGCCACCAGCGGGCAGTCAGCATAATCAGTTCGGCATCGATATCTGGTCCTTGCAGACCAAACACTTCCACGCCAAGCTGGTTGAACTGACGGTAGCGGCCTTTTTGCGGACGTTCGTGGCGGAACATCGGGCCGATATACCACAGGCGCTGCTCCTGATTGTACAGGAGACCATGTTCGATGCCGGCGCGTACGCAACCCGCCGTCCCCTCAGGACGCAGGGTCAGGCTGTCGCCGTTGCGGTCCTCAAAGGTATACATCTCTTTTTCAACCACGTCGGTTACTTCGCCGATCGCGCGTTTGAATAACGGGGTCTGCTCTACAATCGGCAAACGAATTTCGCTGTAACCGTAGCTGCCGAGCACCTGCTTCAGTGTGCCTTCAATGCGCTGCCAGATGGCGGTTTCGCCAGGCAGATAATCGTTCATGCCGCGGATGGCTTGAATGTTTTTTGCCACGTTTATTCTCTTTCTATATACAAAAAAGAACCCAAAGAATGGGTTCAATCATACATGGGAAGCAGCCTGCTTCCCATCACGTTATTTTTCAACCTGCTGAACGCTGATACGCTGCGCTTCGTCCATCATCGTCGCTTTTGCGCGAATGCGGGCTTCGAGCTGGTCGATCATATCACTATTATCCAGACGATCTTTACGAACGCCATCTTCATAGAGACCACTTTTCTTGTTACCGCCGGTAACGCCCAGCGTGGACACCAGCGCTTCACCCGGACCGTTCACCACGCAGCCGATGATGGAAACGTCCATCGGGGTGATAATGTCTTCCAGACGCTGCTCCAGGGCATTCACGGTGCCGATCACGTCAAACTCCTGACGTGAACAGGTTGGGCAGGCGATGAAGTTGATCCCACGCGCGCGGATACGCAGTGATTTCAGGATGTCGAAACCGACTTTGATCTCTTCCACCGGATCGGCGGCCAGGGAGACGCGTAACGTGTCACCGATGCCTTCAGAGAGCAGCAGGCCGAGACCAATTGCCGATTTAACCGAACCGCTGCGCAGACCGCCCGCCTCGGTGATGCCAAGGTGCAGCGGCTGATCGATCTGTTTTGCCAGCAGACGATACGATTCAACGGCCAGGAAGACGTCAGACGCTTTCACGCTCACTTTGAACTGATCGAAGTTAAGGCGATCCAGATGATCGACGTGACGCATGGCGGATTCGAGCAGCGCCTGCGGCGTCGGCTCACCGTACTTTTCCTGGAGATCTTTTTCCAGAGAGCCAGCGTTTACGCCGATACGGATTGGAATGTTTTTGTCGCGGGCGCAGTCAACAACCATGCGAATGCGTTCTTCGTTACCGATGTTGCCTGGGTTAATACGCAGGCAATCGACACCGTATTCAGCGACTTTCAGCGCGATACGGTAATCGAAGTGAATATCGGCAACCAGCGGAACGCTCACCTGCTGCTTGATCAGTTTGAACGCCTCAGCGGCGTCCATGGTCGGCACTGAGACGCGAACAATGTCCGCGCCGACGCGTTCTAATGCTTTGATTTGATTAACCGTCGCTTCTACATCCGTAGTACGCGTATTGGTCATCGACTGGACGGCGATAGGCGCCCCATCGCCGATTGGCACGTTCCCAACGTAAATCCGTTTCGATTTTCTACGTTGAATAGGAGCCTGGTTATGCATGTAAAATCTCCCGCATTGCCCGTCTGTTACTGTGCTGCTGATTGTTCGGCATTAACGGTAAGACGCGCAACCTGGTTAGTTCTGATAAAGCGGCTCAGATCGACAGGTTTTCCTTGATACTGGATCTGTACCGCTGCCGGTGCGCCGATTTTAAGCTTGTATGGTGCCTGGCCCGTTAGATTTAACGTGCCATCTTTACGTTGCAGGCCGCTGAACAGCTTTTTACCTGTCGCGTCAGTCACTTCCAGCCAGCAATCAGCCGTGAAATTCATCACCAGCGCATTCGGGTCAACGGCAGGTGCCGCCGTGCCAGCCGGGTCAGTTGGCAGTGACGCCGCGGTGTTATCTGCCGGTGCCGTTGCCGCAGGGGCGGTATCAACATTGGCCTGAGAAGGTGATACGACCGCGTTCTGATCCTGGGCCTGGGTGGCCGGTGCGGTATTCGCCGTCGCTTCTGGCGTCGCCGCTGGCTCGGTTGCAGGCGTGCTGGTTGCTGCCGACTGAGGTTCGCTGGAGGTCGCAGCCCCTTCGGTGCTCAGCGGCACGCTTTGCGCGCCGTTAGTACCAGACTGATTAAGCTCAGCGGAGGACTGATCGGCCATGGTGGTGATCTCTTCCTGTTGCGCTTTGTGGTTTTGCCACCACCATGCGCCCGTCAGGCCGACAACCACGAACAGGACCAGCCAGGTAAAGCTCATCAGCCAGCCATCGCGTTTTTTACGACGTTTGCCCAGAGAGAAGCTCTGCATCGGCGCAACTTTTGCCGCACGCACAGGCGCCTGCTTCTCCATCATCGGCAGTAATTCGTCTTCAGGAATATGAACCAGTTTGGCGTAAGAACGGATATAACCGCGCAGAAACGTTGAAGCCAGATCGGCGGGTGCCTTATCTTCTTCAATGTCGCGAACGGTGGAAACCTTCAGGCACAGGCGTTCTGCAACGGCTTGCTGGCTGAGTCCGAGTTGTTCACGGGCGTTGCGAAGACGAACGCCAGTGGAGAGTGCTGCATTTTGATCGTGAGTGGCTTCAGTATTCATTCGCTACAACTACTGGTACGTGAAAATAAGGGTTCAGGTGCCGGTGAGTCACAATGCCACCCGCACCGCGAAACTTTAGGTCAGTTAACCTGGAACAAACAGTATAAGACTGTCGGGCCGCAGATGACAGCGCTGGCAGGCCTTCACGCTAAACTGTTGTTACGTCGTTACATACTGCCCGAAAGTCGTATGAAACGCACCGTAATTATTAATCAGTCGTGATGATTGTGGCTGGTTATTCAGTAAATTAATGCTTCACGGCGCAAAAAATGCGCCGTGTCTGCATAATAATCAAACGGTTTTAACCGCGATTGACTCACCCTGCATACGCTTACGCAGCGTACGTTTGGTACGGTCAATAACGTCACCCGCCAGCTGACCACAGGCTGCGTCGATATCGTCGCCACGCGTTTTACGTACGATGGTGGTGAAACCATACTCCATCAGCACTTTTGAGAAGCGATCGATACGGCTGTTCGAGCTACGGCCATACGGCGCGCCCGGGAACGGGTTCCATGGGATCAGGTTGATCTTACATGGCGTATCTTTCAGCAGTTCAGCCAGCTCATGTGCATGCTCGGTACCGTCGTTAACATGATCCAGCATCACGTATTCAATGGTCACGCGGCCCTGGTTAGCGTTGGATTTCTCCAGGTAACGGCGCACGCCAGCCAGGAAAGTTTCGATATTGTACTTTTTGTTGATCGGCACAATTTCGTCACGGATGGCGTCGTTTGGCGCGTGAAGGGAGATGGCCAGCGCAACGTCAATCATGTCACCCAGTTTGTCCAGCGCAGGCACAACGCCGGAAGTAGAGAGCGTAACGCGGCGCTTGGACAGACCAAAACCGAAATCGTCGAGCATGATTTCCATCGCCGGAACGACGTTGGTCAGGTTGAGCAGCGGTTCACCCATCCCCATCATCACCACGTTGGTGATTGGACGTGTACCGGTGACTTTCGCTGCACCCACGATTTTCGCGGCACGCCAGACCTGGCCGATAATTTCCGATACGCGCAGGTTACGGTTAAAGCCCTGCTGCGCCGTAGAGCAGAATTTACACTCCAGCGCACAGCCCACCTGAGAAGAGACGCACAGCGTGGCGCGATCGTCTTCCGGGATATACACGGTTTCAACACGCTGATCGCCAACGGCAATGGCCCACTTGATAGTGCCATCTGAAGAGCGCTGCTCTTCCACCACTTCCGGTGCGCGGATTTCCGCCACTTCTTTAAGCTTATTGCGCAGCACTTTGTTGATGTCCGTCATGTCATCAAAGTTGTCGCTGCAATAGTGGTACATCCATTTCATGACCTGATCGGCACGAAACGGCTTCTCGCCCATCTCTTTAAAGAACTCGCGCATCTGCTGACGGTTCAGGTCCAGCAGGTTAATTTTTCCATTTTTATTGGGAACCGCAGGAATGGCGACTTCGGTGGTATTCACTAATTCAGACATAATTTTTTCCGGCCTCGTTGTTACACGTTGTGGCCCTTGGTGGGTTGAAAAGAAACGCCCCGGTAAGCAGTCTGCTCGTCCGGGGCGTTGCATTGTACAAAGTCTGGCGCAGGGATGCCACGTTTGCACGCGGCATTTACGAAATTATTAGCGAGTGCGCGGGCACACTTCGCCTTCTGCAAAGAAGAACGCGATTTCGCGCGCAGCAGATTCAACAGAGTCGGAACCGTGGGTGCCGTTCTCGGTGAAGCTGTCTGCGTAATCGGCGCGCAGAGTACCTGCCAGTGCGTTGTCCGGGTTGGTTGCACCCAGCAGATCGCGGTGACGCTGTACCGCGTTTTCGCCTTCCAGTACGGATACCACGATTGGGCCAGAAGTCATGAACTCGACCAGACCGTCAAAGAATGGGCGACCTTCGTGCTCAGCGTAGAAACCGCGAGCCTGCTCAACGGTCAGGTGCAGCATTTTGGTGCCAACGATCTTAAACCCTGCTGATTCAAAGCGAGCGAAGATGCTGCCAATAACGTTTTTTGCCACCGCGTTTGGTTTGATGATGGAAAAAGTACGTTCAATAGCCATTGATAACCTCTGTAAAATGTTCTGTTGTTTTTGCATACCTGAGTATGGTGTGGCGCGGATTATAAAGAGCAATAGCGCCATTGCCTATGGTTATGCATAACATTTTTTTAAAATGAGACGAAGATTAGCAACAGCTCGTATTTCGCATGCCGTACTGATGGTGAAAACAGAGCGGACACTGCTTTTCATCAGAACTAAATGACCAGAAATGACGGTGGCACGTCAAACAAACGGCTTCATATGCCGGTATGGTCACGCTTTTCGCTGTCCCGTCTGTTTGCGTCACGTTTATCGCCGCATGCTGGCATACCGCTTCGCAGCCGCCACACCCCGTACAGCGTCCGGTTTCCACGACCAGTTCAGCGTTCTCAAACCGAATCGCGTTTTCCGTACAACTCCGCCAGCACGCGCCGCAGAGTACGCAGGATTCGGTATCGAGAGTTATCTCTGCCTCGCTAAACGCAGAAAACGCCCTGCGCAGCTCACGCTGACCGGGCACGACGCAACAGACCCGGACATCCTCACGGGGAACGTGCATCAGCGCACGCCGGGCGGTATTTACCTCGTTGACGGGTATATGTTTAAACGCCCACGCTGCTTCACCACGTCGACGAAGCGCCAGATTCAGCCGGGCAATCGCCAGCAACCAGTCAGGATTCTGCTCCGCGTCGATACTGATAAAACGAACGTGGTGCTGCGCGTGCCACAGCAGAAGCTCATTCACCCCTGGCGCACGGTCAGTAAAAGGCCCAACAAGCGTATCGCCACACAGAAAACGTTTTCGCGGCGTGATGCCGGTGATGGCTTCAGCGGGGCAGACAAACAGGCAGTCACCGCATTCAATACAGCGGCTGTCATCAACCGAGACGCCGGTGTCGTTAAAAGAAAAAGCCTGCACGGGACAGACGTCCGCGCAGGCGCAGCAGGAAGAGTGGCGAAAACGGCGACGGACGCACGCATGCGTCACGTCCATCGCCGGGGCAAAGGTTAATCCGCCCATCAGCCAATACTGAAGAAAACAAAGCGCAGCATCAGCTCACCCACAATCAGCAAGGCGCTGCCCAACAGCAATGTGCCTCGCGCCGCTTTTAAGCCGCCCGCAGCAAAGCACAGCATACCCGCAACGGAAACGCACCAGCTCAGCAGATGCACGGTTCGCAGTTGCTCCAGCATTTGTAACGGTGCGTGTGGGAACGTCACAACGGTGTTGTCCATAGCCGTAATATCTGCCAGCCAGACGGGCTGCATCACCAGACGTGCAATCACCAGCAGCGTGATAATGACAATCGCCGTTCGCACGCGAGTCTGGGAACGTGCCCCAACGGCCATGCAGGCTGAACCGATAATTCCCACCGAACCGATAAACAGCACCAGGGTATTAATGTGATGCCACGTCACCACGGATGCATGCATGTAGATCTGCGCCATGCAGAACACATCCACCAGCCCGACAAGACCTGCCACAACCAACAGCGGCTTCCAGCCTGGTTTTTTGACAAACATCAGCAGCGTTGCGAGGCCAAGTGCCGCAAGATAAAGACTGGCAAAGATAATCTCACGGCTCAGCCAGGAGCTGGATACGTGACGCAGCGCGTTGAACGCATTAAGTGGATAGCCCATGTGCAACGCGGAGGCGAGCAGACCGAGGCTGGCCAACACAAACGCTCCGGCAGCCGGCAGCAGCACGCTGCGTTGCGTGCTTCCGAAGGCCAGCCACAGCGTAACGCCAACCGATCCTTGCAGGAACAGCGTAAAAATCAGCAGCGGTAACTCATGCATGACGTTTCCCCTCTTTCTCTGCGCCCTGATGCGCTTTGATCACCAGGTTCGGTTTGGTGATGGAGGAATCAGGCAAGCCTTTCACATCACAGACCGCACCATACTTCGCCCGCAGTTCATCAATCGGCCCGAATTTAATCGCTTCGAGTGGACAGGTTGCCACACAGACAGGCTGTTCCCCCTTCGCCTGTAGATCCACGCAGAAATCACATTTGGACATCTGCCCGGTCTGCTCGTTGAGCTGTGGCGCGCCGTAAGGGCATGACCACGCGCAGTAGCCGCAGCCGACGCACTTATCAGTATCTACGCGCACAATACCGTCCCCCGGACGCTTATGCATCGCAGTGGTCGGACAGTTTTTGGTGCAGATTGGGTCGGCACAGTGGTTACAGGAGATAGAGAGCGTGTAGGCAAAAACGTTATTGCTGACGCCGCCCTGCCCGGTCGGGATAAAGCTCCCGCCATTAACTTCGTACACGCGACGGAAACGACGTCCGACCTCAAGGTTGTTTTTATCTTTGCACGCTACCTGACATGCTTTGCAGCCCGAGCAGCGAGAAGAGTCGATATAAAAACCCAGCTGTTTGTCGCTTACCGGTGCGTAATGTTTAAACTGACTCATGCTTTAGCTACCTCCACCAGCATGGTTTGATGGGAATTCCCTTTCGCAAGCGCGGTAATACGTGCGGAACTGAGCACGTTCGCGCAGCCGCCCTTATCAATACCCTGCTCGTCCGGCTGCCACCAGGCACCCGCCTGCATGGCCACAACGCCTGGAATGATGCGCGGCGTGACCTCCGCCGGGATCTCGCAAATGCCGCGCGCGTTATGAATACGCACGGTATCTCCCTGCGCAATGCCGCGATTTTGCGCATCCTGCGGGTTGATCCACAGCTTTTGCTGCTGCGCCTCAATTAACCACGGGTTGGCGTACTGGGTGGAGTTAGCGCGGTTTTTTCCTTTCCAGGTAATCAGCTGGAGCGGGAAGCGTTTCGCCAGCGCGTCTTCCGGCCCTTCATGGGCAGGCACGTAGTGCGACAGCGCCGGAATTTCCGGGTGATGCATGTCGTACAGACGCTTCGAGAAGATCTCAATTTTTCCGGACGGCGTCGGGAACGGATGATTCTGCGGATCGCGAATGTTGTCTTCAAAGGCGACGAACGGCGCGCTTTTGAAAAGGTGCTGACGCGTCTTCTGTAGCGTCGCGAAGTCCGGCAGGTTTTCGTCAGGCATGGAAAGACGCGTCTGCTCCCAGATGTGCTCAATCCACGCTTTTTCGTCACGCCCTTCGCTGAACGCGGGTTCGACGCCAAGCTTAGCGGCGACCTCCCGCAGCCAGTCGTAGTCTGAACGGCGTTCAAATTCAGGTTCAATGAGCTTTTCTGACAGGATCAGATAGCTTGCCGTGCCCCAGGTTTCGCCGATATTCCAGCGTTCCATAAAGCTGGTTTCCGGCAAAAGAAGGTCGGCGTATCGGGCGCTCGGCGTCATAAACAGATCGCTTGCGACGATAAACTCAATTTTCGACTCGTCTTCCAGGACACGGGTTGCCTGATGAAGATCCGGGTTCTGGTTAGCCAGATAATTTCCCGCCAGCGAGAACAGGATGCGGATATTGCTGTCCAGCTTTTCGGCATCCTTCAGGCCGACGTCCGCGGTGACCTGAGAGGCATCGTCGGCGGCCTGCACCCAGTTCATCACCGATATTTTGGCTTTGACCGGGTTGTCCGGCATTTCTGGTCCGGCGGCAAATTTCCGGTTTGCGCAGCCGCCATAGCCCGCTGCCCAACCGCCTTTCACCCCGACGTTACCCGTGAGCGTAGCCAGCAACGTCGAGCCGCGCGCGGTGCGCTCGCCGCAGTTATGACGCTGCGGTCCCCAGCCCTGGATCAGCGCAGCGGGTTTGGTGGTTGCGTAGTCGCGCGCCAGTTGCCGAATTGTTTGTGCAGGCACGTGGGTGATTTTCTCTGCCCACTCGGGCGTTTTCGCCACGCCATCTTTTGCGCCGCTAAGGTAAGCCATCAGGGATTCATTGGCCGGAACGCCTTCTGGCATAGTGTCTTCGTCAAAGCCCAGGGTGTAGCGCTGAATAAAGTCGCGATCGTGCAGGTTCTCCGTGACGATCACATACATCATCGCGTCCATCAGGGCGTTGTCCGTGGTGGGAAGCAGCGGGATCCACTGATCGGCCAGGGAGGAAACCGTATCGGAATAGCGAGGGTCGACAACAATAAAGCGAGTGCCGTTTTGCTTCATCTTCTGGTAGAAGTGGTTGCTGTGACCAAAGATCGTTTCCGTCGGGTTATGTCCCCAGAGGATGACCAGTTTGGTGTCCAGCAGCGTGTCCAGAGAACTGCCGCTGGCAGCGGTGCCATAGGTATACGGCGTTGCTGCCGCCGTGTTACCCATACTGACAGAGTGATAGCTTTCGAGATAGCCGCCGGTTAAGTTGAGCAGACGACGAACCATTTTATCGCCGGAAAAAGTCCCGCCGGACACAGCGGTGCCCACATGAACATAGCGTGAAGCCGCACCGTATTTTTGCGTAATAGTTTTTAATTGATTCGCAATAAGGGTGGTGGCTTCATCCCAGGTAATACGCTCGAATTTTCCTTCGCCACGTTTCCCTACACGTTTCATTGGGTATTTCAGCCGATCGGGATGGTAAACAAATTTCCGATAAGCCCGGCCACGCACGCAGGCGCGCATTACGGGCATTTGCGGATCCAACGCGTTATCCGGACGCGTAGAAATTCGGGTCACAACGCCCTCACTGACGTGAGCACGAATATCACACTTGCCGCCGCAGTCAAACGTACTACAGGTTTGCACCACTTTTTCTTCAGGCGTAGTGTCTGAAACCGCCGCGCCCTGTGCCTGTACTTTGCCGGTTTTGACGACAAAAGGCAGAGCGGCGAGCGCCGATCCTGCCTGAATAAACTGACGCCGGGATATGGCGGGAATAGTCCCCTCTCCCTGATGTTTATTTTTTTCCATTGCTCGTTCCTTAAAATAAAAACGCATTCTCGTTTTTTTTCAGGAACGGATATTGATAATTATCAAGCTAACTCTTGAGGAGTAACACTTAGCGATCTAACTCAAAATTGACCGTCGCCGTTTGTCCTGTTTCATCTAATACAACTAACTGATATTTACCCGACAAATATAATTGCAGTGAATAATTCTTCTGATGTCCGTCCAGCGGTTCGCCATTCAAAAACCACCATCGTTGCCCCTCCCCGCCGCTGGTTGAAACGAACAGGGTCATGTTTTTCTCACCCGGAAGACGTTTAATTACCGCCCCTTCTCTGACGCCTGACAACATCAGCGGCGCCGCATTATGGTTATCCAGCGGAGGGCAAATCGCTGAACGGGCGGGGAGACGAGCAGCCCGTTTTTCGGCAGCAGGCAGCCAGGGCTCCAGCGGCAGCGGCCAGACATCCAGCACTTTTTCTGTCGCATCAGGACAATCCGCTGCGACGCGTTTGCCTTCTTTATCCAGCCAGACCGGGAAACGGATCCCGCGAATACCCTCTTGTTCCGGCAGCAGCAGCGTAGGCGGTTCACTGCCTTCCAGCAGCCAGGTTGACAGCCGACGCCGACAGTTTTCGTTCCCTTCAGGCAGGGACTGGCCCCCCGGCCAGCAAATCACGCCCCGTCCTACGCTTGCAGGACGCGGATCGCGCGGCAGACGGGCTTCATCCACCATCGAGCGGGACTGAAGCATGTTATTGACCTGATTCAGGAGCGGAACTGCGCTGGCGAAACCAAACTGCCCGGCAACGGGCGTGCCGTCCGGACGTCCGGTCCAGATTCCAATGACATACCGGGCGTTCAGCCCGATGGCCCAGGCATCCCGGTAGCCATAGCTGGTGCCCGTTTTCCACGCCAGCGGCGCAACCTGGGGCAGCGCACTGTCCGGCAGGGGCTGTGCTTCACTGGCGAGAATGCGACGAATGATCCACGCCGCCCCCTGCGACAGCAGCGGACGTTCGATCAGCGGATCGCCCGGCTGTAAACGCAACCGGCCCGCCTTACCCTGACGCGCAAAGGCACTATAGGCGGCAGCGATATCAGCCAGGCGTGCGCCTGCGCCCCCCAGGATCAGGGAGAGGTTGGGCTGCGCCCCCGCGGGGAGTATGAGCGGTAATCCCGCGTTGCTCAGCATGCCTGCAAAACGTTTTGGGCCGTACGCTTCCAGTACCTGCACCGCAGGCAGGTTGAGGGAACGCACCAGGGCTTCGCTCATGCTGACCGGCCCATGGAAACCGCTGTCAAAGTTGCCGGGGCGATAATCCCCCGTTTTTCTTGGAACATCCTGTAATAACGAAGCGGGATGGATCAGGCCATCGTCCAGCGCCATGCCATAGATGAATGGCTTGAGGACCGATCCCGGCGATCGGATCGCATTGACCATATCCACGTGACTAAAGCGACTGTCATCATTGATATCTACCGAGCCTACCCAGCCACGCACTTTCATGGATGTATGATCCACGACGATCATCGCCAGTGAACTGCGGGCAGGCAGGCGCGATTTCCAGTTCATTGCCAGCTCTTCAAGCTGTCGTTGCAAAGCTGCATCCAGCGTGGTGACTATTTTTGTGTCGCGGCTTTTACTCAACATCATGCGGGAAAAGAGCGGCGCCAGCTGCGGCATCTGCCGGGGGGCCAGCCAGACCGGCTCTTCACGGGACTCTTTCACCTGCTTCTCAGACCAGACGCCCTGAGTCAGCATGCGGTCGAGCACTTTGTTCCGCGCCGCTTCGGCACGTTCCGGCCAGCGGTCGGGGCGCAGACGGCTGGGTGCCTGTGGCAGTACAGCCAGCAACGCCGCGCCGGAATAGCTCAGCTGAGACGGCGGTTTGCCAAGATAAGTCCAGCTTGCCGCGCCCACGCCCTGCAACGTGCCGCCAAACGGGGCACGGTTGAGATACAGCGTCAGGATTTCACGCTTGGAGAGATGCCACTCCAGCTGCATCGCCCGCCACAGCTGACGAATTTTACCGCCAAAGGTACGCGGATGCGGATCCAGCAGGCGTGCCACCTGCATGGTAAGCGTGCTCCCGCCAGAAACCACTCTCCCGGCGGTGAGATCCTGCCAGGCGGCACGCAGTACAGAAAGCGGATTGACGCCAGGGTGATCCCAGAACCAGCGATCTTCATACTGGATCAGCGCCTCAAGATAGCGTGGGGAAACCTCTTCAATGGTAACCGGATAGCGCCAGATGCCTTCGCTGTCGGCAAAACGCCACAACGGAACACCCTGCTCATCCACCACCACTCGCGCAGGGTTGACCTCTTTCAGGGGCAACGGCCACACGCGGTCAGCGGCGACAATCAGCCCCCCTGAAAAGAGAAGCGCTCCCGCAAGCCACAGCCAGCGGGAGCGAATCAGGCGTGCTATCCGCATCTTACGGAACAACGATCAGCGGGCCACTGGCCGACCCCGTTGCCCGCCACTGCGGAACGTACATGGACTCGACCATCGGAACAGGCACCTGATAGGTTCCCGGCGTAACGGCACGGGCCAGGTAAACCAGCGTGACCGGCTGACCTTCATTGACCGGCACGGCGGCCACAAAGCGATCGTCGCGGAATTCCATGTGCTGAATATCAGACTGTTGCATCTGATTCAGCAGGTTTTGCACTTCACTGCCGCTGTCCTGCAAGCTGGCGCTGCTGCTCGCCAGATTCTGGTTTTCCAGCTCCAGACCTGCCGGGAGCAGATCCACCACCAGCGCATCCGGTACGTTCTGGCTGGCCTTCACTTCCAGCCACACCAGAACCAGCTCACCGCTCTTAAGTGAAGAGAGCGACTTGCTGCTGCCGTCTGTCGCCAGGATATGACGTTCAATCTGCAAGACGTGAGAAGATGGCTGGGGCGCATACTCCGGATAGCCAGTAGTGTCCAGTCGTACCCACAGCGGCGTCGTGCCGGTGTTCGTCACCTGCAAGGCACCAGGCTGGTCGCCGTTCAGGTTTTCTACCTGCGCTTTATCACTGCTCTGGGTCTGTTCAGAGAGGGTGGTCGTTGCCTGCCACGCGCCTGACAAGGTTTGCAGTGAACGTCCAGCCAGGAACAGCGCATTGCTCTCCTGGGTTGACAGCCAGCGCTGGCTGAACGCGTCTTCAGATAACGCGTTCAACAGCCTGTTTTGCGCATCCGGCAGCAGCTTGTACTCTTCCAGCAGGGAGAGCATCAGGGCATTATCACGCAGCTGGCTGCCGTAATCCGCCATCCAGTTTCGGCTGTCGTTACGGGGTGTTTTGAGAGCCAGATCCAGCGCCTGCTGGCTGCGCGGTGTATCCCCCATCAGTTTGAGTGCCATGCCCAGCTGCATCAACGGAAGCCCGGAAGCGGCCTGAGCGTGACGCTCCCAGATTTCACGCAGTGCACCGAGCGGCGCTTTTTGCTGACGAGCCAGCACCAGCGAAGCATACGCCTGGACAGCAAATTTGCTGGCCTGGGTGTCGTCGCTGTAGCGGATGGACATCATCCCCGGATCCTGTAAATAGCGCAGCAGTCGGCTGTTGGCGTTATTCACCGCCTCGGCAGGCACGCTGTAACCCTGCTCCCCTGCCCGCACCAGGAAGTCCGTAACATAGGCGGTCAGCCAGTACTCTTCCGGGCCGTTTTTATCCCACAAGGCAAAACCGCCATCGTCACGCTGCATTTGCAGCAGACGGGAGATGCCGATATCAATGGCCGCACGGCGTTTATCGTCGGTGTCGCCTTTAATGCCCAACGCCGTAAGCTGTGCCGCGTTGGTGTAGAGGGACGGGAACAGGCCGCTGGTGGTCTGCTCAAGACATCCGTATGGATAGGCCTGAAGTTCACGAATGTAGCGCGCCAGGTTCAAAGGTGGTTTACCGCTGAGCAACAGCTGTCCCTGTAGCGTGGCAGGCGAGAAACCGTCGATATGCTGTGCTGGCGCGCTCCAGGATTCGCCAGGGTTCAGCATCGTGCCCGTATTCACCGTTTGCGCCGGGAATGCGGGGCGTACACCAATTTTCCAGCTCTTCTGCTGCGGCGCAAACGTCTCACCAGGGAGCTGAAGCCCCGTCACCTGAGCAGTTACTTCACCATCGCCATAGCCTTCCAGCGCGCGCACCGGAATAAACAGAGTGCTACGTGCGCCAGGCGGCAGCTTAACCGGCTCTGGCTGAGCACCTTCGAGCGACACCTTACCGGTTGCGGTTAACGCAATGTTCAGGGTTTGCGGCTGGTCAGTAAGGTTGGTCAGGTCCAGCGTCAGGCGAGAGGTATCGCCACTTGCGAGGAATCGCGGCGTGTTAAGCTCGGTGATAATCGGAGCCGCCACAATGATTTTGCTTTCGCTGCTGCCGAAATCGTCTTCCGTCCAGGCCTGCGCCATCAGGCGCAGTTCGCCGTTGAAATCACCGATCGGCAGCGTGATGGTGCCTTCACCGTTGGCATCAAGCGTAACCGGCTGCGCCTGCTGAGCAATAATGGTGACATGGTTCACCGGTGGCTTACCGCCGCGTTTCAGTTCATCGCCGTCTCCGCCAAAGCGCAGTGCGGCCAGACGTCCCTGACCTTCAATCACCTGGCCGTAAACATCATAGATGTCCGCGCCATAGCGCTTCTGACCGAAGAAAGCTTCCCACGGATCCGGCGTGACGTAGTCGGTAATGTTCAGCACGCCGCTATCAACAGCCGAGACCAGCACGTTCACCTTCTGTGGCACAGCCCCCTCTTTTACGCTGGCTTTCACTTTCACAGAAAGCGTCTGGTTCGGACGCATTTTTTGTGGGTTATCAAGTGCGATGCTCAGGCGACGATTTTCGTCCCCCATTGGCAGATGCAGCAGACCAACCGCGCGTTTTGGCGTGGCGGATTTAGATTTATCGCCAGGACGAACCACCAGCGTGCTGAGGTAGAGATCGTGACGTTTCCAGGCCTTATCCACCGGAATGGCGAGATCCAGACCGTTAACCGGTACGTCGATCTCTTTCCACCACAGTGGCCCTTCGCTGGATTCGATCATTGCATAGCCCTTGCCTGCGGCCGGCGCTGCAATATGCAGGTTGATGGTATCGCCTGGCTGATAGGATGGCTTGTCCAGTTTCAGCGTCACACGATCCGGGCGAGCAGCACCCGTGCCATCGCTGTTATCCTGCCAGCTGTACCCCGCCCAGAAGCGCACGCTGCTGACCATGTTATCAGGGGCTTTCACTTCCAGACGGTATGAGCCCCACTCCACCGGGAAGGTGACTTTACCGGTTTCATCGGCCTTGAGGTTAAGTTCCTGCTCGCCCTCAACCAGATCTTTTTGATCAAACTGAGACTGCCAGCCCTCGCTCTCGGACCAATTCCAGAAGTAGTCGCGACGCTCACGGACCAGACGCACCTGCAGACCAGATACCGCTTTTTTCGCCCCGCTGGCATCGGCATAGACGATGTCAAAGCTGGCGTTGCCGTTCTCATCAACAATCGGCTGGTTGACGGTGGTATCGGTGCGGTAGTCGTACACGGCCTTGCTGGCGAACTGTGGGCGGATCCCCGGAAGTTCAGCCGCAGGCCAGATAGCCTGCTCGGCGCGTCGCGTTACCGGACGCCCGCCTGATTCCAGCAGGCTGGCTTGCAAAATCAGTTGCAGCGGCGAGTGCACCTCTTTCCACTGGCTTTCGGTGGTAACCTGTCCGCGCCCCTGTTCGTCCAGCGTAAGCTGCACTTCATCCAGGCTGCGGCTCAGGTTCTCCTCGGCAATATCACCGAACTGGAAGCCAGGCAGTGCAGGCACCGCGTCACGCAGCGGACGCAGGAAAAGCAGGCCTTGCAGAGAATTACCGTTAGCCGGCGCGCCATACAGGTAATAGCCCACAACGTTAAAGTCCACATCCTCCTGCGGGGAAACCGGCGTTTTTTGCCCGGTCAGATTCAGCGCCATACGCTCAGGCATAAAATCTTCAACGTGGAAATCCCACATGCGCTGCTGGTTATCCCCCGTATTCGCGCGAATATGCCACATGCCGGTCTGGGCGCTGCTATCAAGCGGATAGTTGAAGCGATAGAGACCGTTCTCAGGTTGCACAACGACCGTACGCGCTACCTGGCCGTCCGGACGCAGCACGTCAAGTTTTACAGGCTGCTCGGGAAGCGGTTTGCCATCGCTGTCGCGAAGCAGGCCGTTAAGGATCACCGTTTCACCCGGACGATAGAGATCGCGCGGGCCAAACATAAAGAACTGTTTGCTGTAACCCGGGTTACCGGCGATATCAAACTCCGCCAGATCCAGCGCCGGAAGTTTGAGGTCAAGAAGCGTGGTCTGGCCATCTTTACTGGCCAGGATCAGCGCGGCTTCTTTATCGGTTTCCAGTTTCGCATGACCATCGGCGTCGCTGTTCGCCTCGGCCAGGGTCTGTCCTTTATCGTTCAGAAGGGTAATGGTCACGCCTGACTGCGCCGCACCGTTTTCAAGACTCTGGGTGAAGATGTCCAGGCGGTTATGATAACGGTGAGCGGACAGCCCAATATCACTTAAGGTAAAGAGCGTCGCGGCGTTACTGTAGTTATAGTGACCAGCCTGATTCATCACGGCGATATAGACGCCAGACTGCTGGAGCGGCTTAATATCTTTGAGCGGCAGGAGCAGTTTTTCACGCGTGTTGCGCGCCGGGTTGAGGTCGAAACGGCCGGTGTAGACCAGTTCCGCCATCTTCAGCAGGTTGTCAGATTCCCAGTTGGTCAGCGAGTTACGGTACTCCCACTGGCTGACAAACGAGGCCAGCGACTCCGGCTTAACGCGGTAGAAGTTCACGTCCACATTGTTGACGTTGAGCGCCATCACCGGCAACCCTTCCACCACTTTACCCGGCAGCAGCGATCCGCGGCTGGCGAATCCGACCGTCGGTTCAACATCCCGGGTGGTGATCGCTTTTTCATAGTCAATGCCGAATGTCGCTTTGTTCAGCGCCAGCAAATTACGCTCGACGGTGACGACCAGATTACGATTCGGCTCCAGATGGCGCAGGCGCAGCTCTTTCAGATTGGGGGCCAGTTCCCAGGCTCCGTCCACTTTGCCACTTTTTTTATCCACCACATGCACCGTTTTCGCAAAATCCTGGCTGGGATCCAGCGGGACAGAGAAGGTCAGAACCAGTGTCGCAGCGCCGTCGAGTTGCACTTCAGAGGCATCCAGCAGCGTCAACGCCTTACCCTGACTCTGCGCGGCCAGCTTAGCCAGCTTTTCAGGATCCGGTTTTACCGGGGTTTTCTGTGCTGATGTAGTAGACGCTGCGGGGGCTGCGGCCTGAGGTTTGTCATCACTGTTATCACAGCCGGCAAGCGTAAAGGTGGTGAGCAGCGCGAGAGAGATCGCAGCTAAGCGAAACGGTTTCATCCTATGTCCCTGGCCTGAGGGGCCTGTTGGTCGTCGTCCGGATAAGTATTATCCGCAAGTTTCGTTAATACAAAAAGTCCAATTTTATAATCTGGAAAGCGCCTCGCAGAATGGCATCGTACTCGCATGCGAGGGTGGAACCGCGATCACACAGCGTAACGTAACATGTTACCTTTCGCGTCATTTGTTTTTAAAACAAGAAGATAGCTGGATAAGCTCGCATCATGCCTGCTAGTTTTATGACCATGACGCACCCCGAGTGCGCGGTTCAATAAGAGAGAAAGCCATGAAACGAGCCGTGAACGCCCTACAAAATTTCGGAAAATCACTTTACGGACCTGTACTTATCTTACCTATCGTCGGTCTGTTTATCGCCTTTGGGAATGTGCTGGGTAACGGCAATCTGGCCGAGTACCTGCCGTTTCTCGGCCATCCGCTGATCCAGAGTGTCGGCCAGCTGATCGCCAAATCTGCCGTGTCGGTGCTGGTCAACCTGGCGCTGGTGTTTGCCGTCGGGATCCCCATTGGCCTGGCAACCCGAGACAAAGGCTACGCGGCGCTGATTGGGCTGGTGACTTTTATCGTGTTTATCAATGCCATGAACGTGACGTTACAGCTTCAGGGAGAACTGGCCCCTGCAGAGCAGATGAAAGCCGCCGGACAAAGCATGGTTCTGGGCGTCCAGGTGCTGGAGATGGGCGTTTTCGCCGGGATCCTGACCGGGGCGCTCTCCGGTTATCTGTACAACAAATATTCCGGTGTCCAGTTTAACGGCGCGATGGCGATATACTCCGGCCACTGCTTTGTCGCGATTGTGATGTTGCCAGTCTCTATGCTGCTCGGCGTGGTCATGAGCGAACTCTGGCCGTACGCACAGCATGGAATAAGCGCCCTGGCGCTGGCGATCAAAGGGTCCGGTCCGTTTGGGGTGGCGATCTACGGTTTCCTTGAACGCATTCTGGTGCCGACGGGCCTGCATCATCTGGTCTATACGCCGTTCCTGTATACCGAACTGGGCGGTACGCAGGAGGTGTGCGGTACGGCTTACCAGGGCGCGCGCAATATCTACTTCGCCGAGATGGCCTGCCCGGACGTGAAGCAGCTCAGCAGCACCGTGGTGTGGGATGCTCGCGGCATCAGCAAGATGTTCGGCCTTCCCGCCGCCGCGCTGGCGATGTACATGACCGCGAAGCCAGAGCGTAAAGCGATTGCGAAAGCCATTCTGATCCCGGCGGCGCTGACCTCGCTGCTGGTCGGCGTAACCGAGCCGATCGAGTTCTCTTTCCTGTTTGTCGCCCCGCTGTTGTTCGTGGTGCATGCGGTGCTGACCGGCATTGGCATGATGCTGTTCATCCTGTTTGGCGTTCACGCCATCGGCGCCAACGGAATTATCGATTTTATTCTCTACAACCTGCCGCTCGGCACGGAAAAGTCCAACTGGCCCATGTACATCGTGGTCGGGCTGACCATGTTCGCCCTTTATTTCGTGGTGTTCCGCTTCCTGATCCTGCGTTTCAACATGAAAACGCCCGGTCGTGAAGATGACGATCGGGAGACACGCCTTTACAGCAAACAGGAATACCAGGCGAAGGGAAATAACGACGGGCTGGGCGAATCGATCGTCGTCGGTCTGGGCGGTCGGGAAAACATTCAGGTGGTTGATAACTGCTACACCCGCTTACGCGTCACGGTGAAGGACGTCGCCATCATCGACGAACCGCGCCTGAAAGCGACCGGCGCGAAAGGGATTATCAAACAAGGTAACAACGTTCAGGTGGTCTACGGGCTGCATGTCAAAAAAATGCGAGAAGCCGTTGAGACGTTTCTCTGAAAGGAGCTAAAGATGTTAACACCCCCATTCATTCTGTCGATTGCCGGCGGCGGCAGCACCTACACGCCAGGTATAGTGAAAAGCCTGATGGTACGCCTGCACGATTTCCCCCTGGCAGAGATTCGCCTGTATGACATCGACGAGGCGCGCCAGAACACCATTGCGCCCGTGGTGGAAAAGGTCATTCGCGACCACAGCCAGAGCATCAAATTCACCGTCACCAGCGATCCGGAGGTGGCCTTCAGCGGCGCGCATTTTGTTTTTGCTCAGATGCGCGTCGGCCAGTACAAAATGCGCGAGCAGGATGAAAAAATTCCGCTGCGCCACGGGGTGGTCGGCCAGGAAACCTGCGGACCCGGCGGGCTGGCATATGGCCTGCGTACGATCCTGCCGATGGTAGAGCTGATCGATCGGGTGGAACGCTACGCGCACGAGAAAGCGTGGATCGTGAACTACTCCAACCCGGCGGCGATCGTCGCTGAGGGCGTGCGTCGCCTGCGCCCCAACGCACGCGTGCTGAACATCTGCGATATGCCTGTCGCCGCGATGCGCAATATGGGCGCCATTCTGGGCGTGGACCGTCATAAACTGGAGGTGGACTATTTTGGCCTCAACCACTTCGGCTGGTTTACCCGCGTGCTGGTGGACGGCGAGGACAAATTACCGGAGCTGCGTAAACATATCGCGAAGTTTGGCCTGCTGACGGAAGATGCGGCAAAAACCGACCCGCAGCACTCGGATCCGTCGTGGGTGAAAACCTGGCGCAACATCAAGCCGATTATGGATAACTTCCCGGAGTACCTGCCGAACCCGTATCTACAGTACTACCTGATGCCGAACCAGATTGTGGAGCATCAGAACCCCGACTTTACCCGGGCCAACGAAGTGATGAACGGGCGTGAGAAAAAACTCTTCGCCGCTGCCGAAGAGTACCAGCGCACCGGAATTTTACCGGATGCTTTCCACGTAGGTGTCCACGGTGAGTTTATCGTCGATGTCGCCTGCTCGCTGGCGTTTAACCTGCGCCAGCGTCACCTGGTGATGGTCGAAAACCGCGGGGCGATTACCAACCTGCCTTATGATGCGGTGGTGGAAGTGCCTGCCTATATTACCTCCGAAGGACCAGAGCCCGTCCGCGTGGGTCGGGTGCCGCTTTTCCACCAGACGCTTTTACAGCAGCAGTTGGCCTCTGAACAGCTGCTGGTTGAGGCGACCATCGAAGGCAGCTATGAGAAAGCACTTCAGGCGTTCACCCTGAACCGCACCGTGCCGACCATGGAGCACGCGAAAGCGATTCTGGATGAGATGATCGAAGCCAACCGCGACTACTGGCCTGCGCTGCAAAAGGCATGGCAGGTCGGTGAAGCGGTGAAAAAATAGGGGCTTGCTCGCGAGTTGAACGTGGTTAACTTGTCGGTGTCAGAAAAAACACCGACAATCCTTTTTTACGGAAAAGAATGGAGGCAACCATGTCCACCTCATATTTTGTCGCCGCCGACTGGCTGATTGAGCACGGCGACGACCCGGAAGTTCAGATTATCGACGCGCGCATGGCCCCTCCGGGCCAGGAGCATCGTGACGTTCCCGCTGAATATCGCGCAGGGCACCTGCCTGGCGCGGTTTTTTTCGATATCGAAGCTCTCTCCGATCACACCTCTCCCCTGCCGCACATGCTGCCTCGTCCGGAAGCGTTTTCCGTGGCGATGCGCGAGCTCGGCATCAGCAAAGACAAACACCTCGTTGTTTACGATGAGGGTAACCTCTTCTCCGCCCCGCGGGCGTGGTGGATGCTGAAAAACTTCGGTGTGGAAAAGGTATCGATTCTGGCGGGCGGACTTGCAGGCTGGAAGCGCGACGAACTCCCGCTTCAGCAGGGTGACGTCACGCTGCCGGAAGGGGAATTTGATGCCACGTTTGACGCACACGTGGTCAAGCGCCTGACCGACGTGCTGGTCGTGAGCCATGAAAACACGGCGCAAATCGTCGATGCCCGTCCTGCTCCGCGCTTCAACGCTGAAGCGGATGAGCCGCGTCCGGGGCTGAAGCGCGGACATATCCCGGGGGCGCTGAACGTGCCGTGGGGCGATCTGGTGTTTGAAGGCGAGCTGAAAACCACCGATGAATTGCGTGCCATTTTTGAACGTCAGGGCGTGGATTTGCATCGTCCGGTTATTGCCAGCTGCGGCTCCGGCGTGACGGCCTGCGTGGTGATCCTGGCGCTGGCAACCCTTGGCGCGAATGACGTGACGCTGTATGACGGCGCCTGGAGTGAATGGGGTGCACGGGACGATCTGCCGGTAGAACCGGCGAAATAATGGATAACCGCCTGGCAACGCTGTTAACACGCGGGTCGTCACTGACCCGCGCGGAGTATCGCGTCCTCGCCCACCTCACTGAGCATCCGCTGCTGGTGGGCAATATCACGGTGCGCGAGCTGGCGCTGGCGACATTTGTCTCCACCGCGACGATTATGCGGCTGTGCCAGAAGCTGGGCTTCAGCGGATTTAGCGAGTTTATCTGGCACTGCAAGCAGCTGCTTTCTGACACGCCGCGGATCACCGTACAGTCTGCGCAACATGCAGAAATGCCCGCGCTTTTTGCCCGGTTTATTGCCAACTATCAGCAGACCTTCCAGTGGGTTACCCAGGACAAACGCCAGCAGTTTGCCAGCCTGCTGCGCCAGAAAGAGAGCTTCTTTCTCTACGGCGCCGGGTTTTCATATCTTTTTGCCGAGTACCTGACCAAGAAGTTGCAGGTGCTGGGAAAAACCGCGTTCATCTCCGGACCGGGGGACAGCCGGAATATTTTTCTCAGCAACGCCGCACGCTATCAGGTATTTATTGCCGTTTCGCGCAGCGGTGAAACGGAGCAGGTGCTGGATAAAGCGCGGATCGCCAAAAACGTCGGCATGACGATCGTCGCGTTTACCCGCGCGTCGGCCAATACGCTGGCAGGTATGGCCGACGTGCATTTTGCCCTCTATGACGAAGCGGTACATTTCGCCGCCGAAGCCGCAGGGGTGACGTCGTTTGAGTCGAATCTGGTGCTGCTGATGGATTTACTGTTGCTGGAAGCAACGGGGTGAAGGTCACCCCGCCGTAATCAGATAATGCGGTTGGTCTTGAGATCGCGCAGGAAGCCGCCCCAGCGACGCTCGTAGAACGGGGTGATGTGCTCGGTAATAAAGTGGCTGATGCCCTGCTCACCTTTCTTCACCTGACAGATATCAATCGGCTCATCGCCCGGCAGGGTGTCGGTCGCCACGCTTCCCGCCGCCTGGATGATCTCGTCGATATCGCCATCGGCCTCAATTCCAATCAGCAGAACAGGCTTTTCGTCAGCGCTCTCTTTGATGGAGCAGAGGAACGCGCGTTTTACCGGCTTGATGGTTTTAAACAGCGTGGTCAGGGAGTCAATCATCTGCGCGGGCGGCTCGGCCACTTCAGACAGTAGCAGCGTTTCGCCCCCTTCCAGCACCTCCTGGGTGCTGAGCGGGTTGCCCTCGTCACCAATCAGATGGCTGATTTCACGTGGAGTGAACTCTTTCCCGGTCGGCAGTTTGGCGTTGAGGAACAGCGTCTGCCCCAGGGTCATTTCGAACAGCGTGCGCACCGGCATCACCACGAACGCCTGTTCGTCTTCTACCGCTTCCTGCAAGGCCTCGAGCGAGGTAAAGAACGGGATCACCGACGTGCCGTCGTCTTTCTCCCAGTGCAGCAGATCCAGGGCGCTGTCTTCGACAACCTGCTCCCCTTCCGCGGCGGTGCCCGGCACCCAGACGGTGGATTCCAGCAGCGTGCGGAAAAAGGCCGGACGGTGGGCGGGCTCGGTCGCCGCCTGCTCCAGCAGGGTTTCTAATTCGTTTTTGGTTTCTGACATAGTTTGGCTACTTCACAATTGCCCGGCGGCGCAACGCTTGCACGGGCCTACGGGTTTTGTAGGCCGGGTAAGCGTAGGCCACCCGGCAAAAAAGATCACTCAGCCGTCAGCAGGTTCGCCACGGTACGCACACCCAGACCGGTTGCGCCTGCGGACCACTGCTCAACCGCCGCTTTACGGTAGGTAGCGGAGCAGTCAATGTGCAGCCAGCCTTCATGGTAGTTCTCAACGAAGTGAGACAGGAAGCCTGCTGCTGTGCTGGCTCCCGCCGGGTACGCCGCGCTCGCGGTGTTGTTCAGCTCGGCGAAGTTAGACGGCAGCTGGCTGCGGTGGAACTCGGCCAGCGGCAGACGCCAGAACGGCTCGTTTTCCGCCGCCGCGCTGGCCAGCAGGCGAGCGGCCAGCTTGTCGTCGAAGCTGAACAGCGCATGGTAATCGTTGCCAAGGGCAGTTTTCGCCGCGCCGGTCAGGGTCGCCATGTCGATAATCAGCTCCGGCTTCTGCGCAGAGGCGTCGATCAGGCCATCGGCCAGCACCAGACGGCCTTCGGCATCGGTGTTCATCACCTCAACATTTTTACCGTTGCGGTAGTGAATGATGTCGCCCAGCTTGAAGGCATTGCCACTCACCATGTTATCCGCGCAGCACAGGTAGAGCTTCACGCGCTTGTTCAGACCACGGGTGATGGCGAACGCCAGCGCGCCGGTAATGGTCGCCGCGCCGCCCATGTCGGACTTCATGGAGTCCATGAACGCGCTCTGCTTCAGGCTGTAACCGCCGGTATCGAAGGTGATACCTTTCCCGACCAGACAGGCAAAGACCGGCGCTTCTTTATCGCCGGTTGGGTTGTAATCCAGCGCCAGCAGGACCGGAGGACGCTCGGAGCCACGACCCACGGTGTGGATACCCATGTAATTTTGTTCGCGCAGGTCTTCACCTTTGGTGATGCGGTAGGACATCTTGTCGTCCGCCACGCCGCACAGCAGGTCAACCGCGCGCTGCGCCAGCTGCTCAGGCCCCAACTCTTCCGCCGGGGCGTTGATGGTGTCGCGCACCCAGTCGATAATTTTCAGGCGGCTTTCCAGCTCTTTCTGACCGGCTTCATCGAGGTTCGCCCACTCAATTTTACGGGTGCCTTTCGGGCCTTTGTAACCCGCCCAGAAAGCCCAGCTGCGGTCTGTGTCCCAGCCTTCGCCAGCCAGAGTGACATGCTTAATGCCCAGGCCGTCAATTTTACGCGCGGCGCGCTGGATCAGGCCCAAATCATCGTTACCCGTCAGGTGCAGGGTAATACCGTCGTTATTGATGCTCCAGGTGGCTTTCTCGCCCCAGCGTGCGTCGGCTGGCTGCGTGGAGAGCGTAATCTTCATCGCTTCGGTCATTTTATTTGTCCTTATTAGCAAACGGGCCGCCTGAAGGCAGCCCGTTAAGTGATTTACTCTGCTTCATCTAACCAGACTAACAGAATCGCCTCCAGAATTTTTTCATTGGATGCGTTTGGATCGTCGTCAAAATCCTCTAAATCGCAGATCCACTGATGCATGTCGGTGAATCGTACGGTCTTCGGATCGAGATCCGGGTTCGCGTCGTAGAGCGCTTCGCCGATTTCACGGCTGTCAGTCCACTTCAGTCCCATATTAATGCTCGCGTGCGTGGTTGATGGTGTAGCGTGGGAATTCCACGACCAGATCTTCATCGGTCACCGCGGCCTGGCAGCTTAAGCGGCTGTCTGGCTCCAGACCCCATGCTTTGTCCAGCATGTCGTCTTCGTCTTCGGTGCTCTCGGCGAGAGAATCAAAACCTTCACGCACGATGCAGTGGCAGGTGGTGCAGGCACAGGATTTTTCACAGGCGTGTTCCACTTCGATACCTGCACGCAGGGCTACATCGAGAATGGTTTCACCGGTCTTCGCTTCCAGAACAGCGCCATCCGGACAGAGGTCCGCATGAGGCAAAATAACAATCTTTGGCATATTAAACCTCGTCCACGGACTGGCCTTTCAGCGCGACGCGGACAGATTTGTCCATGCGGCGAGCAGCGAAGTCCTGGGTTTGTTTATCAACGTTTTTAATGGCTTCTTCTATTGCGTCAGCGTCATTGCCTTCGGCCACGGCGTTTAAGCGCGCAGCAGCGTCGTCAATTACCTGGCGCTCAGCGGCGCTTAACAGCGCGGCATCGGCAGCAAGCGCGCCGTTCAGGCTCTCCAGCACGCGTGCGGCTTCCACTTTTTGTTCCGCCAGCATACGCGCCTTCACATCCTGCTCGGCGTAGCTCATTGAGTCCTGAATCATGGAGGCGATTTCGCCATCGGTCAGGCCGTAGGACGGCTTCACCTGAATGGACGATTCGACGCCGGTGGATTTTTCCATCGCCGTCACGCTCAGGAGACCGTCCGCATCCACCTGGAAGGTGACGCGAATATGCGCCCCGCCCGCCGGCAGCGCCGGAATTCCTCGCAGCGCAAAGCGCGCCAGAGAGCGGCAGTCCTGCACCAGCTCGCGCTCGCCCTGCATCACGTGGATGGACATCGCGGTCTGGCCGTCTTTGAAGGTCGTAAACTCCTGCGCGCGCGCCACCGGAATGGTGGTGTTACGGGGAATGACTTTCTCCACCAGGCCGCCCATGGTTTCTAAACCCAGAGACAGCGGGATGACGTCCAGCAGCAGCATTTCGCTGTCCGGCTTGTTGCCGACCAGGATATCGGCCTGGATAGCGGCACCCACGGCAACCACTTTGTCCGGGTCGATAGAGGTCAGCGGCGTGCGGCCAAAGAATTCCCCTACGCGCTCACGTACCAGCGGCACGCGGGTTGAGCCGCCAACCATGACCACTTCCAGCACCTCGTTAGCCTCAACGCCCGCATCTTTCAATGCGCGACGGCAGGCCAGCAGGGTACGCTTAACCAGAGGCGCAATCAGTTCGCTGAACTGGTCGCGGGTGATCTCACCCTGCCAGCCTGCGACGTTCACGCTGACGGACTGCGCATCGCTCAGGGCGATTTTGGCGTCGATGGCCGCATCCAGCAGTTCACGCTGGACGCGCGCATCGCTGCGATCGCTGCGATCGCTGATGCCCGCCTGCTCGCGGATGTAGTCCGCCAGCAGATGGTCGAAGTCATCGCCGCCGAGCGCGGAATCCCCGCCGGTGGCCAGCACTTCGAACACACCGCGGCTTAAGCGCAGGATAGAGATATCAAACGTCCCGCCGCCGAGATCGTAAACCGCAATCACCCCTTCCTGACCGGAATCGAGGCCGTAGGCAATGGCTGCCGCTGTCGGTTCGTTCAGCAGACGCAGCACGTGCAGGCCCGCCAGACGCGCGGCGTCTTTGGTGCCCTGACGTTGTGCATCGTCGAAGTAGGCCGGAACGGTGATTACCACGCCGTCCAGATCGCCACCGAGCGTCGCCGTCGCGCGCGCCGCCAGCGCTTTGAGGATGTCAGCGGAAACACGAATCGGGTTCAGCAGACCGGCAGATGTCGCAATCATCGGCAGGCCGTTTTCGCTGGCCTGTAACTGGTACGGCAGATGCGGATAACGGGTCTGGATATCCGCCAGCGAGCGGCCCATCATGCGCTTAACCGAGCTGATGGTGTTAGCCGGATCGCGCGCGGCGTTCGCGCGGGCGTCATAGCCGACCGCGTGACCCTGCTGCTGGTAGTGGACCACGGAAGGCAGCAGATGGCGGCCCTGCTCGTCAGCCAGCGTTTCCGCCTGGCCGCTGCGCACGGTCGCCACGAGGGAATTGGTGGTGCCCAGATCGATACCCACCGCCAGACGACGCTGGTGCGGTGCGGCACTTAAGCCAGGCTCACTAATTTGTAATAAGGCCATAATTGCTTCCGAAATTAAAAATCGAGCAGCTTTTCTTCGAGTTGTTCAGCACTGCTTCGCAGTTTATCGAGAAAACGGAGTTTGCGCACAGTGTCTGCCGCCACGTCCCAGGTCTCGTTGTTCAGTTGCTCCACCATCTGCTGATGGCGGGTATCGAACATGCCCTTCACGCGCGTGATGAAGCTTTCCAGACGCGCTTCGTCTTTGGCCTGTTCAATCTCATCCAGCTCTTCGCGCAGCTCCAGCTGCTCCATCAGAAACGCCGTGTCGCGCACGGTGTGCTGTTCGCTCGCCAGATCAAAACCGTGGAGCGAGAGCAGATACTCAGCGCGCGCCAGCGGATGGCGCAGCGTCTGCCAGGCCTGGTTGATGGTCGCGGATTGCGACACCGCAGCCAGCTGCTCTGCCTGAGTACCGCTCGCGAATTTGTCCGGATGGTACTGACGCTGCAGATCCTGAAAACGGATCGTCAGCGCCTGGAGATCGATCGGGTATTGAGCGGGTAGTCCGAAGAGTGTGAAGTAATCCATAACAATCTCAGGGGTAGCCTGTTAGAACAAACCCCACGCGTAGCGGGTAACGCCACGGTGGGGTTTCGGAGGACGCGCGGTTAAACGTGGAAGCTTTCGCCGCAACCACACTCGTCTTTGACGTTCGGGTTCGTAAATTTGAACCCTTCGTTCAGGCCTTCTTTGACGAAGTCCAGCTGAGTGCCGTTGAGGAATTGCAGGCTTTTGCCATCGACCACCACCTTCACGCCCTTGTCTTCAAACACGGTGTCATCAGACGCCGGTTCGTCAACAAACTCCAGTACGTAAGCCATACCAGAACAGCCGGAGGTACGTACGCCCAGTCGCAGGCCAAAGCCTTTACCACGGTTCGCCAGAAAAGAGCTTACTCGCGCGGCAGCGCTGTCGCTAAGGGTAATCGACATACTCAAACCTCAATTATTTTGCTTCACGTTTGCTTTTGTAATCCGCAATGGCGGCTTTGATCGCGTCTTCTGCCAGAATTGAACAGTGAATTTTCACCGGCGGCAGTTCGAGTTCTTCAGCAATGTCCGTGTTTTTGATTGCCTGTGCTTCGTCCAGAGACTTGCCCTTCACCCACTCGGTGACCAGGGAGCTGGAGGCGATAGCAGAACCGCAGCCGTAGGTCTTGAAGCGCGCGTCTTCAATGATACCTTCATTGTTGACTTTAATCTGCAACTTCATCACGTCGCCACACGCTGGCGCGCCAACCATACCGCTACCGACAGATTCGTCGCTGTTGTCAAAAGAGCCAACGTTGCGCGGGTTCTCGTAATGATCGATAACTTTTTCGCTGTATGCCATGATTGAATTCTCCTTATGTACCGATTAGTGATGTGACCATTCAATGCTGTTCAGATCCACGCCCTGCTTGAACATTTCCCACAGTGGAGAAAGGTCGCGCAGACGGCCGATGGAGTTACGAACCAGTTTGATGGTGTAGTCAATCTCTTCTTCGGTAGTGAAACGACCTAAAGAGAAACGGATAGAGCTGTGCGCCAGCTCGTCAGTCATGCCCAGCGCACGCAGCACATAGGATGGCTCCAGGCTTGCAGACGTACAGGCAGAACCGGAAGAAACGGCCAGGTCTTTCAGCGCCATGATCAGCGACTCGCCTTCAACATAGTTGAAGCTGACGTTGAGGATGTTGGGCGCGCCCTGCTCGAGATCGCCGTTCAGATAGACTTCTTCCATATCCTTCACGCCGTCCCAAAGACGGTTACGCAGCGTACGCAGGCGTGCCATCTCGCTTTCCATCTCTTCTTTCGCGATGCGATACGCTTCGCCCATCCCCACGATCTGGTGAACAGGCAAAGTACCGGAACGCATGCCGCGCTCGTGACCGCCGCCGTGCATCTGTGCTTCGATGCGGATACGTGGCTTACGACGAACGTACAGCGCGCCGATGCCTTTCGGGCCATAGATTTTGTGACCGGAGAAGGACATCAGGTCCACTTTCAGCTGGCTCAGGTCGATAGGCAGTTTGCCCACGCTCTGGGTCGCATCCACGTGGTAGATGATGCCGCGCGCACGGCACATTTCGCCGATGGTGGCGATGTCCTGCACAACACCGATTTCGTTGTTAACGTGCATGATGGAAACCAGAATGGTGTCATCACGCATCGCCGCTTCGAGCTCTTTCAGGTCGATGATCCCGTTGCTCTGCGGCGCCAGGTAAGTCACTTCGAACCCTTCACGCTCCAGCTGACGGCAGGTGTCCAGCACGGCTTTGTGTTCGGTTTTGCTGGTGATGATGTGCTTGCCTTTTTTCTGATAAAAGTTGGCTGCACCTTTGATCGCCAGGTTGTCGGATTCGGTCGCACCGGAGGTGAAAACAATTTCACGCGGGTCGGCACCGACCAGGTCAGCAATCTGATTACGGGCGATATCAACCGCCTCTTCAGCATGCCAGCCAAAACGGTGTGAACGGGAAGCTGGGTTACCAAAGTTTCCGTCCAGGGTCAGACACTGCATCATTTTCTCGGCAACACGCGGGTCCACCGGCGTGGTTGCGGAGTAGTCGAGATAAATCGGTAATTTCATTGCTCTATAAACTCCGTACATCGCTTCAATGCAAGGAATCAGGCAACCGGCTGGATGTACGACCGAGTACGCGGGGTGTGACCACCCCGGCCTGATTCTGAATACTTATCTTTTTAATTACGCGCGCAGTTTAACGTCGATGGCGTCCTGCGTGCGGGTGCTGCGTTGTGAATCCTGACTGTGCTGACGACCAGAAACATCCAGAACTTCCTGGTTATTAACCAGCTCACCCAGGGTGATGTTATTCAGGAAGCCGGTCAGACGGTCGCTCAGATCGCGCCACAGCGCGTGGGTCAGGCATTTATCGCCGCCCTGACAGCCGCCTTTGCCCTGGCAACGGGTCGCGTCAACGGATTCGTCAACTGCGCTAATCACTTCGCCAACCGCAATACTGCCCGCGTCTTTACCCAGCAGATAACCGCCGCCCGGGCCACGAACGCTGGACACCAGTCCATTTTTACGCAGTCTGGAGAACAGCTGTTCCAGATAAGAGAGGGAGATCCCCTGTCGTTCAGAAATATCAGCCAACGGAACCGGGCCCGCTTCGGAGTTGAGCGCAACGTCCAGCATCGCGGTCACGGCATAACGCCCTTTAGATGTCAGTCTCATGTCTTACTTAACCTCAAACTCGCCCCTGCCCGGGGTTTTTTATTGTAAAATGGGGGTATTGCATAGCAGGGCCAAGTCTGACATTCCTGACTAAATTGGTCAACTATTTACTTGACTGTTTTAGTCAGGTATTTAACCTTCTGTGCCGTATTTTTTGCCCGGCGGCGCTGCGCTTGCACGGGCCTACGGGCTTTGTAGGCCGGGTAAGCGCAGCGCCACCCGGCGAACACACTGCACTACTCTTTATTCTTCTGCTCAATCGACGCCAGGATCCCGCGCAGGATGTTCAGCTCCTGGCTTTCCGGGCGCGCCCGGGTGAACATACGGCGCAGCTTGTTCATCACCTGCCCTGGATGGCCTTCACGGATAAAGCCGGTAGAGAGCAGCGTCTGCTCCAGGTGGCCGTAGAAGCGCTCCAGATCGTCCACCAGCGGGTAGGCCGTCTCTTCTTTAGGTTCGACCGGTTTCTCCTGCGTCGCCAGCCATGCCATGCGCACTTCGTAGGCAATCACCTGCACCGCCATCGCCAGGTTCAGCGAGCTGTATTCCGGGTTTGCGGCAATCGCCACGTGGTAGTGACACTTCTGTAGTTCCTCGTTGGTCAGGCCAACACGTTCACGACCAAACACCAGCGCAATCGGCGCCTGTTCCGCTTCTGAGATACTTTTCAGGCCGCATTCGCGCGGGTCCAGCATCGGCCAGGGCAGCGTACGGGAGCGCGCGCTGGTCCCCACCACCAGACTGCAGCCGGCCAGGGCTTCGTCCAGGGTGTCCACAATCTGTGCATTCCCGATCACGTCGCTGGCGCCGGCCGCCAGCGCAATAGCCTGAGAGTCTGGTTTCACCAGCGGATTAACCAGCCACAGGTTCGTTAAGCCCATGGTTTTCATAGCGCGGGCCACAGAGCCCATGTTGCCGGTGTGCGATGTTTCGACCAGCACGATTCGAATGTTTTGCAGCATAATTTTTAGATGTCTGGATTCAGTGTCTGAAGAATATTCGGGCATATTATCATAAACGAGAGACATAATCCGATCCCGCTGCTATACTCTGCGCCGATTTTCCTGTTCTTTAACATCCAGTGAGAGAGACCGATGCATCCGATGCTGACCATCGCCGTGCGCGCAGCGCGCAAGGCGGGTAATGTAATTGCCAAACACTACGAAACCCCAGACTCCGTAGAAACCAGCCAGAAAGGCAGCAATGATTTCGTGACTAACGTCGATAAAGCCGCCGAAGCGATTATTATCGAAACGATCCGCAAATCTTACCCGCAGCACACCATCATCACCGAAGAAAGCGGTGAACATGAAGGTACCGATCAGGATGTTCAATGGGTTATCGATCCACTGGATGGCACCACCAACTTCGTTAAGCGCCTGCCACACTTCTCTGTGTCTATCGCAGTACGCATCAAAGGCCGTACTGAAGTCGCCGTTGTTTACGATCCAATGCGTAACGAACTGTTCACCGCGACCCGCGGTCAGGGCGCGCAGCTGAACGGCTACCGTCTGCGCTGCAGCAATGCACGCGATCTGGACGGCACGATTCTGGCGACCGGCTTCCCGTTCAAGGCGAAGCAGCACGCAACCACTTATATGAATATCCTCGGCAAACTGTTCACCGAATGCGCGGACTTCCGTCGCACCGGCTCTGCTGCACTGGATCTGGCCTACGTGGCGACCGGCCGCGTTGACGGTTACTTTGAGCTGTCACTGAAGCCGTGGGACTTCGCGGCGGGCGAGCTGATCGCACGTGAAGCTGGCGCGATTGTTTGTGACTTCACCGGCGGCCATAACTATATGTCTACCGGCAACATCGTTGCAGGTAACCCGCGCGTTGTTAAAGCCATGCTGGCAAACATGCGTGAAGAACTGAGCGATGCGCTGAAGCGTTAATCCAGTCTGTTAAGCCCGGTGGCGCTACGCTTACCGGGCCTACAAACCCCTCAGGTATGGCTAAAAAGGCCGCAACCCCCTTCCCACCGGCACCGCACTTATCCACATCGTGACCGCAGCCACCAGCAGAATCACCCCGCCCGCCAGCGCAAGCGTCGTCCAGCCAACCTGTCGCCACAATACCGGCGTTTTATTGCCGCTGAGTTTTACCGCCAGCTGACGGAAGCTGTGCACCAGCAAGGCTAACGAAGAGATAGTCAGAGATGTTCCCGCCGCCATCGCCAGCGCCGAGATCATGCCCCAGCCAAATACACCTATCACTTTGCTGAACAACAGCACCATGATTGCGCCCGAGCATGGACGCATCCCCATTGAGAGAACAATCATCAGGCGCGCACGCCAGTCGTCACCATTCTGTAATTGTTCCTGCGTCGGCAGATGCTGATGCCCGCACCCGCAGTTTTTATGGTGAACGTGATGCGGCGTAAAGATTTTGAATTTTGGTTTTTGCAGCAACGCGCGCAATTTTTTCAGCGCCCGCCAGCAGAGAATCAGCCCCAGTAAGCCTACCAGCGCGTAACTTCCCTTCTCCAGCCAGAAGCTGCTCATATGCAGCTGGCGGGCCGGGAGCTGTAGCAGCGAAAGGACGACCACGACCAGCGCAATTGCCACACCGCCCTGAAGTAAAGAGGAAGCCAGCGTCAGGCCGATACTCGATTTCAGCTTCGACGGATGGGTGGCAAGCCAGGTCGTGATGACGATTTTGCCGTGCCCCGGCCCCAGGGCATGTAGCACGCCATAGATAAAGCTGAACGCCAGAAGAGAGCCGCCCGCTTTGGACGGATTTTCCGCCACGGCTTTCAGCAGCCCGCTCATCTGCTGATTAACTTCCCGCTGCCAGAGGATACTTTTCATCATCACCTGCGGCCATGCCTGCCACAACCAGAGCGCGCCGCCAGACGCTAACAGCAAAAAGAGCGCCAGAGGCCAGAGGTGCAGCCAGCGACGCGGCTTACTGACGGGGGAGGAGATCACTGACATTGTAACGTCACCTCCTGCGCAAACTGTTTTCCTAATTCCATGTCTTCTGGAGGCGCATCTTCTTTATCAAGGGAAACGGCAAAGTTCAGCGTCTCTTCACTGGGCGTCGGCGTGTGCACGGCAATTTTGCAGCTTTTTTGCAATATTTCTGGCAACTGTACGTCGCTGTCCTGGGTGTAATGCATATCGACATAGTAGGTTGGGTCAAACGTGGAAAACCTGTACTTCTGCCCGGCCAGCGGCTGAGGGTGCGCCAGCGGAAGGATAAACGTCAGCACCGCCTGATGGCCGTCGCGGGTCATACCGTACTCCGTGGGACGGTTAAGAAATTTCACCTTTTGTCCGTTGTGCCAGAACTCGGTGAAGTAGTGCTGACCCAGCACGTTGGCCATGACTTCCGCCGCCAGCTTTTTCCAGATCTCGTCGCCGGGCTTTGCGTTTCCGGCATCGTACAGCAGGTCGGCGGAGGTGATTTCATCCATCGTCCAGCGCATCTTCAGGCCGCTGAGCTGCGTGCCGTCCGTCACCAGTTCGGTTTTCAGGCTGATAAAGCTGTGAGGATGTGCGCTGGCGGCGGAGGTGATAACCGCCAAAAATAACGCTGTCACGCTTTGTTTAACTGTTTGCATCAATTCCTCACGTCAAAAATTCTGTGATGTTCGCCAGCAATCCTGAATGAAAGGCCTGCCGGCGCGCTTTTCAGCGCCCATCCTTTAGCTATTCTTATCAAACATTCACACTGGATACCCGACAGATGATGACGACGCTTGAAATTCCATCTGTGCTTTCCAGTTCGCAGCGCCGTTGCCAGGTGCTTTTGATGCTTTACCTGCCCGATGCTGCCGTCACCGCACAGAGCATAATCGCTGCCAACGGCGTGGACGACGTCCTGGCACGGCAAGATATAGCCGAGACGCGCGATGAAATCCAGCGCTATCATCGGCTTGATATCGTCACGTACCATGACGGTTGCTACCGTATTGAGGGCTCCGCCCTGAATCAGCGTTTGTGCCTGCTGCACTGGCTGCGCAGGGCGCTTCGGCTGTGTCCACATTTTGTCGCCCAACAGTTTACCCCTGCCTTAAAAACCGCGCTCAAACAGCACGGCATTGCCCGCCCGCTTTATGACGATGCGAACCTTCGGGCGCTTATCAACTTTTGCGCGCGCAAGCTTCAGCGCCAGTTTGAGTCCCGCGACGTACAGTTTTTACAGCTTTATCTGCAATATTGTCTTATTCAGCATCATCTGGGCAATACGCCGGAGTTTTCACCTGTTCAGCGCAGCTGGACGCAATCGAGAGGGGAATACTTTACGGCGCAGGAAATTGTCCGTCACTGGAAACGGCGCGTCCCGCAGGGAACGCACAGTGATGAACAGCTGTTCCTGGCGCTGCTGTTTATGATGCTCCGCACACCCGACCCGGTACTGGATAAACACCAGCAGGATCAGCGCCTGCGTCGGGCCATCGTGCGTATGATTGCCCGTTTCCGGGCGCAAACCGGGATGAACTTCAGCGATGAGCAAGGGCTGACCGATCAGCTGTATATTCATCTGGCTCAGGCGCTGGACCGCTCCTTATTTGACATCGGCATCGACAACAGTCTGCCGGAAGAGATCCACCGTCTATACCCCCGGCTGCTGCGCACCACTAAAGAGGCGCTGTTTGAGCTGGAAGCCGAATTTGGCCTGCGATTCTCCGGTGAAGAGATGGCTCTGGTGGCGGTGATTTTTGGTGCCTGGCTGATGCAGGAAACCGATCTTCATGAAAAACAGGTGGTCCTGTTAACGGGGGAAGATAAAGCCTGCGAGGAGTTAATTGAGCAGCAGCTTCGCGAGCTAACGCTGCTGCCGCTCAATATTCGTTATCTTAGCCTGGAAGCGTTTAAGAAGGAGGGCGCCCCCCGCGAGGCGGCGCTGGTTATTACGCCTTATCCAACCGCCCTGCCGCTGTTCTCGCCGCCGCTCATTCATGCCGTTGAGACCCTGAACACGCAGCAGCAGGAACATATTCGCGTTATGCTCGAATCTTAGTTACGTGCGAGCAGCGACTTTAGGGCGGATGACGATGGCCGGTAAAGCGACCAGCGCCATCACCCAGAACACACCGTGGCCCAGGTGCTGATAGAGGAAACCGGCAAATACGGTCATCACCGCAATACTGCCGCCCATCGCCACCGCTGAATAGACTGCCTGAAGACGAATAACGTCCCCACCCTCTCGCGCCGCGATATAGCGCATCGCCGCCAAATGGCAGACGGTGAAGGTTCCGCAGTGCAGAATTTGCGCCACAATCAGCCACGGCAGATCCGTCGTCCAGCCCATGATGCCCCAGCGCGCTACGCCGCAAACGGCGGAAAGCAGCAGCAGGTCACGCGCCCCGAAACGACGGAACAGTTTTTGGCTCAGCGCGAAGATAATGACCTCCGCTACCACGCCGAGCGACCACAGGTAGCCTACCGCAGAAGCCGAGTAGCCCGCCCCCTGCCAGTAGATGGCGCTGAAGCCGTAATAGGCCGCATGCGCCCCCTGAAGCAGACAGACGCAGGCCAGGAAACGCCAGCTTTGCGCCACCAGCGAGCGCCAGGCGGGCCAGCCAGCGCTCTCCTGATGGCGGCTTTCGCCCTGCGGCATCACCGACGGACGCAGCAACATACCGAGCAGCATCGAGGCGATGCCGAGCGTTAACAGGGCCAGAATGGCGCGATAGTCATAGAGGCTGACCAGTTTCCCGACCAGCGCAGAGCCAATCACGAAGGCAATCGATCCCCACAGGCGCACGCGTCCATAGTCCATGGTGATCTGCTTTTGCCAGGTGTTCGCCAGGGCATCCGTCAGCGGCACCAGCGGGGAGAAGAACAGATTAAAGCCAACCATCACCACCATCAGCCAGGCAAACTGGTGGCTGACCCAGAAGCAGGCCGCAAAGACCAGCGTCAGCAGGGCCAGAATTCGCACCGCTTTAATCAGTAAGGAGGGATCGCTGACGCGGGGCGCAATCAGCAGGCTACCCAGGAAACGCGCCACCAGCCCCGCGCCCAGCAGGATGCCGATGGTCTCAGGCGTCAGACCAATTCCCTTGAGCCAGACGCTCCAGAAAGGCAAAAAAATACCGTAACTAAAGAAATAGGTGAAATAGCTGAGCGCCAGCCAGCGCGTGGAATGCAAGACCATGAATCCCTCCCGAAATGGAGGCGATAGTCTGGCGTTAATCCCTGACTTTAGCAAGTCGTTAGCGCGCTATAAATTAACTAAAAATTAACATCATCCCCAGCCGTACAGCGTATGGCGAGAGCGGTAAAACTGTATTACGTTTATAAGACATCGCCTGAAGAGGTCGTTTGCCATGAACAGCTTACGTTATTTCGATTTCGGATCCTCTCGTTCTCTCCTGCTTTTAATTGCCCGCATTGCTATCGTAGTCCTGTTTATTATTTTCGGTTATCCCAAGCTGACGGGGTTTAGCGGCACCGTTCAGTACATGACGTCGCTCGGCGCCCCCATGCCCATGCTGGCCGCGATTATTGCGGTGGTAATGGAAATCCCCGCCGCGATTCTGATCGTTCTGGGCTTTTTTACCCGCCCCCTCGCGGTGATCTTTGTCTTCTATACGCTGGGAACGGCGGTGATTGGACACCACTACTGGGATATGACGGGCGATGCGGTCCTGCCAAATATGATTAACTTCTATAAAAATGTGAGTATCGCTGGCGCCTTTATTTTGCTGGCGATTACCGGGCCGGGGGCCATCTCCCTCGACCGACGTTAGCCCATAAAAAAAGGCCGCATGAGCGGCCTTTTTCAGTTCTGAAACGCAGAAAATTATGCGTACACCGGGAAGCGTGCGCAGATGTCCAGCACTTTACCTTTAACGCGCTCGATAACCGCGTCGTCATTGATGTTGTCCAGAACGTCACACATCCAGCCCGCCAGCTCTTTCACTTCCGCTTCTTTAAAGCCACGGCGAGTTACGGCCGGAGAACCGATACGGATACCGGAAGTCACGAACGGGCTCTTCGGATCGTTTGGCACGCTGTTTTTGTTCACGGTGATGTTGGCGCGGCCGAGGGCTGCGTCAGCTTCTTTACCGGTCAGGTTCTTATCGACCAAATCCAGCAGGAACAGGTGGTTTTCAGTCCCACCGGACACCACTTTGTAACCACGGTTCAGGAACACTTCCACCATCGCTTTGGCGTTCTTAGCAACCTGCTGCTGATAAACCTTGAACTCTGGCTCCATCGCTTCTTTCAGCGCGACGGCTTTCGCGGCGATAACGTGCATCAGCGGGCCGCCCTGGGCACTTGGGAACACGGCGGAGTTCAGCTTTTTGTACAGCTCTTCGTCACCGCCTTTCGCCAGGATCAGGCCACCGCGTGGACCCGCCAGGGTTTTGTGGGTGGTGGTGGTCACAACGTGCGCATGTGGAACCGGGTTCGGGTAAACGCCAGCGGCAATCAGACCGGCAACGTGCGCCATGTCGACGAACAGGTACGCGCCGATGCTGTCAGCGATTTCACGCATTTTTGCCCAGTCAACGATGCCGGAGTAAGCAGAGAAGCCACCGATGATCATCTTCGGCTTGTGCTCTTTGGCCTGCTTCGCCATGTCTTCGTAGTCAATTTTACCGGACTCATCAATACCGTAAGGGATGATGTTGTACAGTTTGCCAGAGAAGTTAACCGGAGAGCCGTGAGTCAGGTGGCCGCCCTGCGCCAGGTTCATACCCAGAACGGTATCGCCCGGCTGCAACAGCGCGGTGTAAACAGCGAAGTTAGCCTGAGAGCCAGAGTGCGGCTGGACGTTCGCGTAGTCAGCGCCAAAGAGTTCTTTCGCACGGTCAATCGCCAGTTGCTCAACGATATCAACGTATTCGCAACCGCCGTAGTAGCGCTTGCCCGGGTAACCTTCAGCATATTTGTTGGTCAGCTGAGAACCCTGCGCCTGCATCACGCGCGGGCTGGTGTAGTTTTCGGAGGCGATCAGTTCGATGTGCTCTTCCTGACGTACTTTTTCCTGCTCCATAGCCTGCCACAGTTCGGCATCATAATCGGCAATGTTCATTTCACGCTTTAACATCCGCATCTCCTGACTCAGCTAACAAGTAAAATTTTGGCCTGAAAAGGCAGTCCTGTTGGACGACGGGCAACAGTATAACTGAATAGTTCTGCGATAACAGGTCTTGACAAACGATTTTACGCAAACGTTTACCTCCACGCCACGCAAGGGTTTGAGCAATAAAGCTCTCGCCATTTTCAACGGATTTCTTTTCAGCTTTGTGATGCATATTTTTCACGATGCAAAGAACCATTTACATTGCAAGGGTATTTTTATAAGATGCATATAAAATACATCATTAAAGTAACATCAGAAGGAAGCTGCTATGCTCGACGCCCAAACCATCGCTACCGTGAAGGCCACAATCCCCCTGCTGGTTGAAACGGGTCCTAAACTGACCGCTCATTTCTACGATCGCATGTTCGCGCATAACCCGGAGCTCAAAGAGATTTTCAACATGAGCAACCAGCGTAACGGCGATCAGCGCGAAGCGCTGTTTAACGCTATTGCCGCCTATGCCAGCAACATCGAAAACCTGCCGGCTCTGCTGCCTGCGGTGGAAAAAATCGCGCAGAAGCACACCAGCTTCCAGATCAAACCTGAGCAGTACAACATCGTGGGCAGTCACCTGCTGGCAACCCTGGACGAAATGTTCAGCCCGGGCCAGGAAGTGCTGGATGCCTGGGGTAAGGCATACGGCGTGCTGGCAAACGTGTTCATCAACCGTGAAGCGCAGATCTACAGCGAAAACGCCAGCAAGAATGGCGGCTGGGAAGGCACGCGTGCTTTCCGCATCGTTGAGAAAACCCCGCGCAGCGCACTGATCACCAGCTTTGAGTTTGAGCCGGTGGACGGCCAGCCAGTTGCCGATTACCAGCCGGGGCAGTATCTGGGCGTCTGGCTGAAGCCTGAAGGCTTCCCGCACCAGGAGATTCGCCAGTACTCCCTGACCCGCAAGCCAGACGGCAAAGGCTATCGCATTGCGGTTAAACGTGAGGAAGGCGGTCAGGTATCCAGCTGGCTGCATAACGTCGCCAGCGTGGGTGATATCGTTCATCTGGCCGCGCCAGCGGGTGATTTCTTTATGGCGGTGGAATCGGGTACCCCGGTGACGCTGATTTCCGCAGGTGTTGGTCAAACGCCAATGCTGGCGATGCTGGATACGCTGGCAAAATCAAACCACAGCGCGCAGGTTAACTGGTTCCACGCGGCCGAAAACGGTGATGTGCACGCCTTTGCAGATGAAGTGAAAGCGCTGGGAGCGGGTCTGCCACACTTTACCGCGCATACCTGGTATCGTTTACCTACTGAAGCTGACCGCGCAGCGGCACGTTTTGACAGTGAAGGCCTGATGAATTTAGGGCAGCACGAAGGGGCGTTTAGCGCACCGGGGATGCAGTTCTACGTGTGTGGGCCGGTAGCGTTTATGCAGTATGCCGCGAAGCAGCTGGTAGACCTGGGCGTGAACAAAGACAACATTCATTACGAATGTTTCGGCCCGCATAAAGTGCTGTAATCGCCCGGCGGCGCTGCGCTTGCACGGACCTGCGAAGGGTTCTGTAGGCCGGGTAAGCGCAGCGCCACCCGGCAAGAATGTTAAATCGCCGCGTCGTCTTCTTCGCCGGTACGGATACGGATCACGCGCGCCACGTCAAAGACGAAGATTTTCCCGTCGCCAATTTTACCGGTCTGCGCCGTGCGGATGATGGTATCCACACAGGTATCGACGATATCATCGCTCACCACGATCTCGATTTTCACTTTCGGCAGAAAGTCCACCATGTACTCTGCGCCACGGTATAGCTCGGTGTGGCCCTTCTGACGACCAAAACCTTTCACTTCAGTTACGGTCATCCCGGTGATGCCTACTTCTGCCAGCGCTTCACGTACATCATCCAGTTTGAAAGGTTTAATAATCGCATCAATTTTTTTCATGGTGGGTCCTTAAACTCTTGCCAGTAAGCAGCCTCGTAATCGGTTGCTCACAGTATCATATTCAGGCGAATTTTGCGGTATTACTCTTTAAAATCGTTCGCTTCCAGCTCGTGGCGTGAGAGCAATTTATAGAACTCGGTACGGTTACGCCCGGCCATGCGCGCCGCGTGGGTCACGTTGCCTTTGGTGATTTGCAGCAGCTTGCGCAGATAGTTCAGCTCGAACTGATTTCGCGCTTCCGCAAACGTCGGTAAGGCCGTGTTTTCCCCCTCGAGCGCCTGCTCCACCAGCGCATCGCTGATCACCGGCGATGACGTCAGCGCCACGCACTGCTCAATCACGTTCACCAGCTGGCGTACGTTACCCGGCCAGCTTGCGGTCATCAGGCGTTTCATCGCATCGGTGGAGAACGCGCGCACAAACGGTTTGTGGCGGTCAGCGGCCTGGCGCAAAAGGTGATTTGCCAGCAGCGGGATATCTTCCGCACGCTCGGCCAGCGCCGGGATTTTCAGGTTGACGACATTCAGTCGATAGTAGAGATCTTCGCGGAACTCGTTGCGCGCCATCACCTTGGGTAAATCACGGTGGGTGGCGGAAATAATACGCACGTTGATATCGATATCGCGGTTGCTGCCGAGCGGACGTACTTTCCGCTCCTGCAACACGCGCAGCAATTTGACCTGCAGCGGCGCGGGCATATCGCCAATTTCATCAAGAAACAGCGTGCCGCCCTCAGCCGCCTGGAACAGCCCTTCACGGCTGCTCACCGCGCCGGTAAAGGCGCCGCGGGCATGGCCGAAGAGCTCTGATTCGAGCAGCTGTTCCGGCAACGCGCCACAGTTAATGGCAATAAAAGCATTTTTACTGCGCGGGCTGGCGTTGTGGATCGCCTGGGCGAGGATCTCTTTCCCGGTCCCGCTCTGGCCGTTGATCAGCACGCTAACGTCGGATTGCGCCACCATCCGCGCCTGTTCCAGCAGGCGCAGCATTACAGGGCTACGCGTCACGATGGATTCACGCCAGGCGTCGTCGCCGGATGGCGCCGCGTGCTCAAGGGCGCTGTCGATCGCTTTATAGAGGGCGTCTTTATCCACCGGTTTGGTGAGGAAGCTGAATACCCCCTGCTGCGTCGCGGCCACCGCATCAGGAATAGATCCGTGAGCGGTGAGGATAATCACCGGCATCCCGGGCTGCTGCTTCTGGATCTCCGTGAACAGTTGCAGGCCATCCATTTCATCCATGCGCAAATCGCTGATCACCAGATCGATTTTCTCACGGCTGAGCACTTTCAGCCCCTCCTGCCCGCTTTCAGCGGTGACCACGCTGTAGCCTTCGCTGACCAGACGCATCCCCAGCAGCTTTAACAGCCCGGGATCGTCATCCACCAGTAACAGATGGGCAGGTTTACGGCTTGTCATGGCTTCACATCCTCTTGTTTCGGCGTCTCACTGTCTGGCGTCGTGGCAGAGTTGCCTTTCGACCCATCAGGCAGATAGCTGCCTGCCGGCTTACGCGTCGAGAGCTGTCTTTCGATATCGGTCAGATTTTCGAGCTTGCGGGTGGTGGTTTCCAGCTGCTCGCGCAGCGACTCCTGCTGCTGGCGAAGCGCATCAAGCTCGCTGTCGCTTGACTGCTGCAATTTGCTGTAGCGGAAACGCTCTTCAGACAGCTGTAATTGCAGGGTTTGTCCGTCCCGCCAGAGCTGATAGACCGGGCGCACCTGCGGGGGAATATTGATCACGTAAGTATCCAGCCGCGTCACGTTGGCGCGGCGTTCGACAGGCGTGATTCTGGCATCCGCCATCACGATCCCGCGTTTAAATGCGTCCTGCCAGGTATCGTCCACCAGCATCGCCGCCTGGGCACGGGCCTCGGCGGGCGCCAGCCGCTGGGCGCAGTCTATTCCGCGCAGCCAGAACAGCGGATTGGATTCAACATCACGCCCCGACAGGTTCCAGATATCATCGCAACGTGTTGAAAGGAAATCGGCCAGCTGTTTTTGCGGCCATTTATCTTCCTGTTTGTGGCTAATTGCACTTTTCGGCGCATGGGTTACACAGCCGGCCAGCAGTAAGCAGGGCAGGCTCAGGCGCACATTTTTGCTGGAAAACACCGCGCGCAGTGCGCAGTAAAAGACGTGTGACATACTCACCAGGTTGTTATTCATTTCATTGATTTTTCCGGCTCAAGAGGCAGTTCGATACGAAAACAGACATCGGCGCGTTCATCACTCACGATGTTAAGCTCACCCTGCATGCGTCGTATGCAGTCGCGGGCAATACTCAGCCCCAGACCACTTCCTTTTACCGCACCTTTTCGCTGATGACTCCCCTGGAAGAAGGGTTCAAAGATCAGCGTTTTTTCATCATCCGGAATCGGGCTTCCGGTATTCGCTACGTCAATAAATACCCGCGAACCGTTGTTATTGCTTCTGATATAAATGGTACCGGATTCAGTACCATAGTGCACCGCATTGGAATAAAGATTATCCAGTACGCTCATTAACAGCATCGGTTCTGCAAGACAGGCTGGCGCGTTGAGTTCCACCTGGGTATGCATCATTTTAGCTCTTGCTGGCAGGCTATGGGCGGAGATCACCATGTCCACCAGCGGTTCAATCTCAACGCTTTCAAGCACCACAGCACCATCCGCCAGCTTGCGGTTATAGTCCAGCAGTTGTTCAATAAGCTTTTGTAAATTGCGGCTGCTGGCATCCAGAATCGCCACGATCTCTTTTTGCTCAGGGGTTAACGGCCCCGCCACTTCGTCGGCCAGCAGTTCCGTACCTTCACGCATGCTGGCCAGCGGCGTTTTGAGTTCGTGTGAGATATGGCGCAGGAACTGGTGGCGCTGCGATTCCAGCCACGCCAGGCGCTCTGAAAGCCAGATGATGCGTTGACCGACCGAGCGCAGCTCGCGCGGGCCTTTAAAAACGACCGTATCCCCGAGAGATTTACCCTCCCCCAGGCGGTTAATCATCCGCTGGATCCCCTTCACGGGGCCGATGATCATGCGGGTAAAGAGCAGCACCAGCCCCAGGCTGACGAGGAACAGCACCAGCGCCTGCCAGCCGAAGAACTGGCCGCGCTCGGCAATCTCCTGCTGGAGCTGCTGACCACGGGAAAAGATAACCGTACGGGTGGACTGAACCATCTCCGTATTGGCGTTCGCGAAGGCTTCAAGTCGGGCGGCGGCGGCGGCATCAGGACCGCTGTTTTTGCACTGGAGCTGCGCCAGATCGTTCAGATCCTGACGCAGCGCCTGATAGAGTTTGTCATCTGGCAGCACCCCGGCGTGGGCGTCCAGCATTTCGCTGTAGCGTTTACGCTGGTTCTGATAGACCCTCTCCAGCGTGCGATCGTCCAGCACGCAGTACTGGCGATAGCTACGCTCCATCTCAAGCGCGGCGTTGGTCATCGCCTCGCTACGGCGAGCATCAATAAGCGTGGTGCGGTTAGTCAGGGCCGCCTGTGCACTTAACGCGTTCAGGCTTTGCCAGGCCTGCCAGGCCAGAACCAGCAAAGGTAGCAGGATCAGCAGGAAGGCCATCATAACGAGCTGTCGCAGGGAGCGAGGGAAAGCGGGCCAGCGTTTCAACACATTACTCTCTTCATCCGGGTTTGAGGAGAGCGTAACTGAGTCTGCCCTTCAGATACAACAAAGCCGGGTAAAAACCCGGCTTTGTCATGGAATAAGGCGGTGCCTAACTCGACGTTTCGCCCTGGCCTGATAAAGCATTGCAATAATCAGTAGTTGGACGGCAGGCACCTTTTTGTGCGTCATTCGAAGTTTATGTAGCACGTCCCGAAGGGGCTGACATAAGAAGGTGAATGAGCCACTGGTTACTATTATGCAACACGCGTGCCAGATTGCAAAAATTAATGCTATCCTTATGATTAGTAATATTTTTATTATCAAAACGTATTGATTTTTACGTGAATGATTTCCAGGCTAAGTGTCGCTATTAAGCAACACCTTAACGGGAACCTGTCCTGCCGCATATAAATCAACAGGTTAAATGTCTCCTTTTGGAGACACTCAGACCAGAGAGTTGTCGCGATTTTGCGACAGAGACAAAAAAGCCCGGTGGCGCTAGCGCTTACCGGGCCTACAGTCAGGGCGTAGAAACTTAACCTAGTTGTTTACGTGCGTTGCGGAAAATGCGCATCCACGGGCTGTCCTCGCCCCAGTTTTCCGGGTGCCAGGAGTTGCTCACGGTACGGAAGACACGCTCCGGGTGCGGCATCATAATCGTCACCCGACCGCTTTCGCTGGTGACCGCGGTAATGCCATTTGCCGAACCGTTCGGGTTAGCCGGATAGGTTTCGGTGACCTTGCCAAAGTTATCTACAAAGCGCAGCGCCACCAGTCCTTTGCTTTCAAGCTGAGCCAGGTGCGCCGCATCACGGACTTCAACCTGACCTTCACCGTGCGAAACCGCGATTGGCATCTGCGAACCGACCATCCCCTGCAACAGCAGAGACGGGCTTTGGGTTACTTCTACCAGGCTGAAGCGCGCTTCAAAGCGGTCAGACTGGTTACGCACAAAGCGCGGCCAGGCTTCGCTGCCCGGGATCAGCTCGCGCAGGTTAGACATCATCTGGCAGCCGTTACACACCCCCAGCGCCAGCGTCTGCGGACGGTGGAAGAAGGTTTCAAACTCGTCACGTACGCGGCTGTTGAACAGGATGGACTTCGCCCAGCCTTCGCCCGCGCCCAGCACGTCACCGTAGGAGAACCCCCCGCAGGCTACCAGTGCCTGGAAATCATCCAGCCCGGTACGCCCTGCCAGCAGGTCGCTCATGTGGACGTCGATGGCGTCAAAGCCCGCCCGGTGGAAGGCCGCTGCCATCTCAACGTGGGAGTTAACGCCCTGTTCGCGCAGCACGGCCACTTTAGGACGCGCACCGGTCGCAATGTACGGCGCGGCAATGTCTTCGTTGATGTCGAAGGAAAGCTTCACGTTCAGGCCAGGATCGTTGTCGTTCGCCTTCGCGTTATGCTCCTGATCGGCACATTCCGGGTTGTCACGCAGGCGCTGCATCTGCCAGGTGGTTTCCGCCCACCACATACGCAACGTGGTGCGGCTTTCGCTGAACACCGGGTGGCCGTCGGCTTCAATCACGAAACGGTCGCCCTGCACCGCTTTACCGAGATAGTGCACGCAGTCTGCCAGACCGTGCTGCGCCAGAATCGCTTCCACCGCGTCGCGATCTGCGGCGCGTACCTGAATGACGGCACCCAGCTCTTCGTTAAACAGCGCCGCCAGGCGGTCTTCACCAAGCGTTGCAATGTTTGCTTCAACGCCGCAGTGGCCGGTGAAGGCCATCTCTGCCAGCGTCACCAGCAGGCCGCCATCGGAACGATCGTGGTAGGCCAGCAGCTTACGCTGCGCCACCAGCGCCTGAATTGCGTCGTAGAAGCCTTTCAACTGTGCGACGTCCCGCACGTCGGCTGGCTTTTCGCCGAGCTGGCGGTAAACCTGTGCCAGCGCGGTGGCACCCAGCGCGTTATGGCCTTTGCCGAGGTCAATCAGCAGCAGGGCGTTATCTTCAGTGGAAAGCTGCGGCGTAACGGTATGACGCACGTCTTCCACGCGCGCAAACGCGGTGATCACCAGCGACAGAGGCGAAGTCATCTCGCGCTGCTCGCTGCCTTCCTGCCAGCGGGTTTTCATCGACATGGAGTCTTTACCCACCGGAATGGTCAGGCCGAGCGCAGGACACAGCTCTTCACCCACCGCTTTTACCGCTTCGTACAGGCCCGCGTCTTCGCCAGGGTGACCGGCAGCGGCCATCCAGTTCGCGGAAAGTTTGATGCGTTTGATGTCGCCAATCTGCGTCGCGGCGATATTGGTCAGCGCTTCACCGACCGCCAGACGGGCAGAAGCGGCAAAGTCCAGCAGAGCCACCGGGGTGCGTTCACCCAGCGCCATCGCTTCGCCGTAGTAGCTGTCGAGGCTCGCGGTGGTCACGGCGCAGTTAGCGACCGGGATCTGCCACGGGCCGACCATCTGATCGCGTGACACCATACCGGTCACGGTACGGTCGCCGATGGTGACCAGGAAGGTTTTCTCCGCCACCGCAGGCAGGTGCAGCACGCGGTTAACCGCTTCCGCCACAATAATGCCCTGACGATCCAGCGCTTTACCCGCCGCTTTGCGGGTTGTAACGTCGCGGGTCATCTTCGGCGTTTTGCCGAGAAGCACGTCGAGCGGCAGATCGATCGGCTGGTTGTCGAAATGGGTATCACTGAGAGTCAGATGCTGCTCTTCGGTCGCTTCACCGATGACGGCATACGGCGCGCGCTCGCGGCGGCACAGCTCGTCAAACAGCGGCAGCTGATCGGCAGCAACCGCCAGCACGTAGCGCTCCTGGGATTCGTTACACCAGATTTCCAGCGGGCTCATGCCTGGCTCATCGCTCAGGATATCGCGCAGGTTGAAGCGCCCGCCGCGACCGCCGTCGCTCACCAGCTCAGGCATAGCGTTGGACAGACCACCCGCGCCCACGTCGTGGATGAACAGAATCGGGTTGGCATCGCCGAGCTGCCAGCAGCGGTCGATCACTTCCTGACAGCGGCGCTCCATTTCCGGGTTGTCGCGCTGCACGGACGCGAAGTCGAGATCCGCATCAGACTGGCCGGAAGCCATAGACGAGGCTGCACCACCGCCCAGACCAATGTTCATGGCCGGGCCGCCGAGCACGATCAGCTTCGCGCCGACGACGATCTCGCCTTTCTGCACGTGATCGGCGCGAATGTTGCCGATCCCGCCCGCCAGCATGATCGGTTTGTGGTAGCCGCGCAGCTCTTCGCCGTTGTGGCTGTCCACTTTCTCTTCGTAGGTACGGAAGTAACCGTTCAGCGCCGGACGACCAAATTCGTTGTTGAACGCCGCGCCGCCCAGCGGGCCTTCGGTCATGATATCCAGCGCGGTCACGATGCGCTCTGGCTTGCCGAAATCTTCTTCCCACGGCTGTTCAAAACCCGGGATACGCAGGTTGGAAACGGAGAAACCGACCAGACCCGCTTTGGGTTTCGCGCCGCGACCGGTCGCACCTTCGTCACGGATCTCACCGCCGGAGCCGGTCGCCGCACCCGGCCACGGAGAGATGGCCGTCGGGTGGTTGTGGGTTTCCACTTTCATCAGGATATGCGCAGGCTCCTGGTGGAAGTCATAGCGCCCTGCTTCGCGGTCGGCGAAGAAGCGGCCCACCTCGGAACCTTCCATCACCGCGGCGTTGTCTTTATAGGCAGACAGCACGTGGTCAGGGGTTTGCTCCATGGTGTTTTTGATCATTTTGAACAGCGACTTCGGCTGCTGTTCGCCGTCGATAATCCAGTCGGCGTTGAAAATTTTGTGGCGGCAGTGCTCGGAGTTGGCCTGCGCGAACATATACAGTTCGATGTCGTTCGGGTTGCGATTCAGCTTAACGAATGCATCCTGAAGGTAGTCGATTTCATCTTCTGCGAGCGCCAGACCAAGACGCAGGTTTGCGTCGATCAGCGCCTGACGCCCCTGCCCCAGCAGATCCACGCTCTGTACCGGCGCAGGCTGATGGTGGGAGAACAGTTTCTGCGCATCATCCAGAGAGTCAAACACGCTCTCCATCATGCGGTCGTGCAGCTCCGCTGTGACGGCCTGCCACTGCGCGTCGCTCAGGGTTGACGCTTTCACATAGTACGCCACGCCGCGCTCCAGACGGTTAATCTGGCTCAGGCCGCAGTTGTGAGCGATGTCGGTGGCTTTGGAAGACCAGGGGGAGATGGTGCCAGGACGTGGCGTGGCGAGGATTAATTTGCCGGTCGGCGTATGGCTGCTCAGGCTTGGGCCATATTTAAGCAGACGTTCCAGCTGTACGCGCTCCTCTGCATTCAGGGGGGCATTCAGGTCAGCAAAATGGACATACTCAGCGTAAATATTGCTTACCGGAAGGTCGGCCGCCTGAAAACGTGCCAGCAGTTTATTAATACGGAAGGCAGACAGTGCAGGCGAACCACGCAGAATTTCCATCATAAGTCTCTCGTCTTCGAAGCGCCGGGGCGCTTACAGTGTGCGCAAGGGGGGAAAACGGGCGTCATTATAGAGAATCCTGAGCGCTGACGAAACCGTTTGCGTCGAAATAAAATCATCCTTTTTGTTTAACAATAGATGTGACCTGTCTCTCTAATTGGTTGCCAACTGGCGCTACTTTGCGCAAAATGCCGCTCAATCAATGGCAAACTCTACTCTTAACATGACTACAGCACACTGAGGCAACCGGCGTCGCAGAGAATTAACTAATTGAAAAAATTAAAGATTAATTATCTGCTCATCGGCATTGTTACGTTGCTGCTGGCAGTGGCCCTCTGGCCGTCTATCCCCTGGTTCGGCAAAGCCGAAAACCGTATCGCCGCCATTCAGGAGCGGGGGGAGTTGCGCGTCAGTACCCTCTCCTCTCCGCTTATATACGACGATATCAACGGTAAAACCATTGGTCTTGATTACGAACTGGCACAGCTGTTTGCGGACTATCTGGGTGTGAAGCTGAAAGTCACCGTGCGGCAGAACATCAACCAGCTGTTTGATGATTTAGACCATGACCGTGCCGATATTCTCGCCGCAGGTCTGGTGTACAACAGCGAACGCAGCAAAAATTATCAGCCGGGCCCGACCTATTACTCCGTGTCGCAGCAGGTGGTTTATCGTGTGGGTAGCTTGCGCCCGCGCTCACTGGCCGACATTACCGACCAGCAATTGACCATTGCGCCGGGCCATGTGGTGATTGACGATCTGCGGGCGTTGAAAGAGAAAAAATACCCGAACCTCAGCTGGACGGTCGATCCTAAACTCGGCACTACCGAATTGCTGGAGCAGGTAAAAGATAAAAAGCTGGCCTATACCATTGCTGATTCGGTGGCGATCAGCCTTTTCCAGCGCGTTCATCCTGAAATCGCCGTGGCGCTGGATGTGACCGATGAACAGCCGGTAACCTGGTTTACCCAGTTAGACGACGATCAAACCGTCTCTGCGGCTATGCTCGATTTCTTTAATTCCATCAATGAAGACGGCACCCTGGCGCGTCTGGAAGAGAAATATCTCGGTCACGGTGACGATTTTGATTACGTTGACACCCGCTCCTTCCTGCGCGCGGTGGATAGCGTGCTGCCGGACCTGCAACCGCTGTTCGAGAAGTACGCTCAGGAGATTGACTGGAAGTTACTGGCGGCAATTTCCTACCAGGAATCGCACTGGGATGCTCAGGCCACCTCCCCCACGGGCGTGCGCGGGTTGATGATGCTGACCAAAAATACCGCGCAGAGCCTCGGCATTAGCGATCGAACCGATGCGGAACAGAGCATCAGCGGCGGCGCGCAATATTTACAGGATATGATGGCGAAAGTGCCGGAGACGGTTCCTGAAGGGGAGCGGATCTGGTTTGCGCTGGCCGCCTATAACATGGGTTATGCCCATATGCTCGACGCGCGGACGCTGACGGCAAAAACCAAAGGTAACCCGGACAGCTGGTCAGATGTAAAACAGCGCCTGCCGCTGCTTAGCCAGAAACAGTGGTACCAGAAGCTGACGTACGGCTATGCGCGCGGGCATGAAGCGTATGCCTACGTGGAAAATATTCGTAAGTATCAGATAAGCCTGGTGGGATATCTGCTGGAGAAAGAAAAAGAGGCGGCCGAGGCGCAACAGCTGGCTGAAAGCTATCCGGTGGTCGCACCGGACGAGCTTAATCACCCTGCGGTTTCAATTCTGCCTTTTGTTGCTTTTTCTGCTGCCGACGCATTCGAAAAAAGTCACTTAACAGACCCGAACATTCTGGTGCAAGTACCCCGCCGATAGTTTTCACCTGGTGGTTCATCCCCGGATGCCCAAGCACGTCCATCAGTGAACCAGCAGCGCCTGTTTTTTCATCCCGCGCACCAAACACCAGCGTACCGATTCGGCTGTGCACCATCGCCCCGGAGCACATCACGCACGGTTCAAGGGTGACGTACAGGGTGGTATCAAGCAGACGATAGTTTTGCAGCACCAGTCCGCCCTGACGCAGCGCCATAATTTCAGCATGCGCGGTAGGATCGTGACGGCCAATCGGACGGTTCCACCCTTCACCAATTACCTGATTGTTATGGACCAGCACCGCGCCCACGGGAACTTCGCCCTCTTCCCAGGCGCGCTGAGCCAGCGCCAGCGCGTGGCGCATCCAGTATTCATGATTGTGTTCAGGGTTGGACAAGGGCTGATACTCCAGTCGAAAAGCGGGCGGCATTATACACAGCCGGTACAGATAAGACTATTCGAGTTGCTGAAGTTCGCCCAGAGGCGTGACGCGCCAGCGGTGCTGGCAAAAATAGAGCAGCGGGTTGTCCTGCTTGCTGTCGCTGTAGCCGCTGTACAGACGCAGCGGCGTACCGATGCGTTTCTCCAGCTGCACCACTTTTTCATGTCCGAGGCAACGCAGGGTGAGCACCCAGCCGCCGTAGCCGCGCGCGATCTGCGTGGCGATAAGGTTTACGCGCGGCAGCCAGGGCGTATCATAATAGACCTGCTCCACCAGCGTCTGCGGGGAGCCGGTAATCAGCCAGATATCGGCATCGTTGGCGTCGAGATAGCTGGTCAGGCGCGCCTGGACCACGGGAAACGCGGCGACGTGGCCGCGAAACCAGTGGGCAAAATCCTGTTCAAGCTGCTTAAGACGCGCTTCGCTATGACCAAACGTGCATCCCCAGAGCAGCAGGCTCATCGGCCAGCGCGCTGAACGGCCTTTCACCAGTAGCGCGATGCCAATAACGGGTAACAGGGGCAATACCAGCAACGCGTTAAGGGGCTGGCGCCGCAGCAGATAGCGCATAAAGGTGCCGAACATATCCTGCTGATGCAGCGTTCCATCCAGATCAAAAAAGACAACGCGACGCTCGTGATTTGCCAAACCTTACTCCTCTGGGTCGTTGAATCCTAATAGCCAGGTAAACAGGAACCCGGCGATCACCGCTACCAGATAGCCTAACAGATAGAGCATCACTTTTCCGGTCACGATGGTTAATGCCAGCGGTAAACCGGAAATCCCGAAGGTGATAACGGTCGCCACTTTCCAGTAGCTAATCAACGCCCCGCCCACCGCGCCACCGAGACAGGCGGCCAGGAACGGCTTGCCCAGCGGCAGCGTAACGCCGAAAATCAGCGGCTCGCCGATACCGAGCAACCCGACCGGCAACGCCCCTTTAATGACCTTTTTCAGACGTGCGTTGCGGGTTTTCATCAGCACCGCGATGGCCGCGCCGACCTGCCCAACGCCCGCCATCGACAGGATCGGCAGCAGGGCGTTATAGCCGTGCGCCTGTACCAGTTCGACGTGGATCGGCACCAGCCCCTGATGCAGACCGGTCAGCACTAACGGCAGGAAGGTTCCGGACAGCACAGCCCCCACCAATAACCCACCGCGATCGATAGCCAGAGACGCGCCGTGGGCGATGGCTTCAGAGATGGCGCCGCCTAACGGTTGCAGCGCCACAATCGCCACGCTCCCGGTAATCAATGTGGTCAGCAGCGGGTTGAGGATCAGCTCAATCGAGCCTGGCAGCACCGCGCGCAGCTTTTTCTCGATCCAGCACATCAGAATGACCACCAGCAGCACGGCAATCACCCCGCCGCGGCCAGGCTGAAGCGCCTCGCCAAACAGCGTAATCTGCGCCAGCTGCGGGCTGGAGAGGATACCCGCCATAACGCCGCCCATCGCCAGCGAGCCGCCAAACACTTTGGCCGTGTTCACCCCCACCAGAATGTTCATGATGGCAAACACCGCGCTGCCGAAAATCGCCAGAATACCCAGCAGGTTCGGATACTGCGTGGCAAAATCCCCGACAATATCCGGACGCTTAAGAATATTGATAATCCCGGTGATCAGCCCCGACGCGATAAACGCCGGGATCAGCGGAATAAAGACGTTAGCCAGTTGGCGCAGCGCATCGCTCATAGGGGCTTTGTATTTGGCTTTCGCCTGCGCTTTGGTGCGTTCCGCATCGTCAAAGGCGGGAGCCGTTTCACCGCCCGTCATCAGGGCGCGCATGGCATCTACCACCTGCGCCGCTTTGCCCGGACCGACAATCAACTGGTGCTGTTGCCCCTGCTTAACGTACCCGCTCACGCCGGGAAGCTGCTTAAGGCGCGTCAAATCAAGCTGTTCGTCGTTATGCACCTCGACGCGAACACGCGTCATACAGTTCTCAAGACGCTGAATATTTTTTTCCCCACCGATCCCGAGCAGGATGTCGCTGGCGAGCGCTGCTGTTTTGTCCATACACGCCTCTTATTGGTGTTCTAATGCCGCCCGTAAAAACCCGTGATGGGCTTCGAGTCTGGCTCTGGCCGCGGCTGCATCCAGCCCGGTTAATATCATCAGAATGGCGGGTTTTACATCGTGATCGGTCTGCTGAAGCACCTTTTCCGCCTCTTCACGACTGGCGCCTGTCGCTTCCATCACCATGCGACACGCTCTGTCCACCAGCTTGATGTTAGTGGCCTGCATATCCACCATCAGGTTTTGGTAGACCTTGCCAAATTTCACCATCGCGCCGGTGGAGATCATATTGAGCACCAGCTTCTGCGCGGTACCCGACTTCAGCCGTGTGGAGCCGGTGAGCGCTTCCGGCCCGACGACCGGAGAGATGGCAATGGCGGCCACCTGCGCAATCGGCGAGCCCGGGTTACAGGAGATGGCCACTGTGGTGCACCCGGTCTGTCTGGCATATTCCAGTCCACCAATGACGTACGGCGTACGACCAGAAGCCGCCAGCCCGACCACCAGATCCTGCGCGGTCAGGTTCAGCGCCCTGAGATCATCTTCCCCAAGCTGTTTATTGTCTTCTGCCCCTTCTACCGCTTTCAGCAGCGCGCCGGGGCCACCGGCAATCAGGCCAACGACCAGCCCGTGCGGAACGCCAAAAGTCGGCGGACATTCTGAGGCATCCAGCACCCCGAGGCGCCCGCTGGTTCCCGCTCCCATATAAATAATGCGTCCTCCTGCTTTGAGAGCGTCGGCAGCGGCGTCTACGGCTTTTGCTACCTCAGGCAATGTCTCTTTGACTGCCAGCGCGACGAGGGTATCCTGTTGATTAAAGCGGTTTACCAGCTCCAGCGTGGACAGTGCATCAAGATCCATGGTTTGCGGGTTACGCGTTTCAGAAACAAGAGAGCCAAGATTCATGTTATTTACCTCTGGAATTTTTAATTCATAATAAACGCACTATAATGGAATATAAAATTCATTCAGGCGAGCAAAATTCGTATTTGCGCGGGTAATCACATTTTCGCCAGGAGACCGTATGAACTGTTTAATTCGTATTCGTCAGCGCTACGCAGGGTTTGCCCAGAGTGATAAAAAGCTGGCGGATTTTTTACTTTCTCAGCCCGATCGCGCGCGACACCTCAGCTCCCAGCAGCTGGCAGGCGAAGCCGGGGTGAGCCAGTCGAGCGTGGTGAAATTCGCCCAGAAAATAGGCTATAAGGGCTTTCCGGCGCTAAAGCTGGCGATCAGTGAAGCACTGGTGAGCAACCCGAATCCGCAGTCAATGCCGGTGCATAACCAGATCCGTGGCGACGATCCGATGCGTCTGGTGGGCGAAAAGCTGATCAAGGAGAACGTGGCGGCAATGCATGCCACGCTGGATGTGAACACAGAAGAGAAACTGCTGGAAAGCGTAGCCATGCTTCGCGACGCGCGGCGTATTGTGTTGACCGGGATCGGCGCCTCCGGACTGGTTGCGCGTAACTTTGGCTGGAAGCTGACAAAAATCGGCTATAACGCCATCGTTGAACACGATATGCACGCGCTGCTGGCGACCGTGCAGGCCATGGATCCTGACGATTTACTGCTGGCCATCTCCTATTCCGGCGAGCGACGTGAAATTAATATGGCCACTGACGAAGCCCTGCGCGTAGGGGGAAAAATTCTGGCGATTACCGGATTTAGCCCGAATGCGCTCCAGCAACGGGCAACCCGCTGCCTGTATACCATTGCCGAGGAACAGGCCACTCGCAGCGCGGCGATTTCGTCGACGAGTGCGCAGATGATGCTGACGGACCTGCTGTTTATGGCGCTGGTTCAGCAGGATCTGGAGCGTGCGCCAGAACGTATTCGGCACAGCGAAGAGCTGGTAAAAAAACTGGTTTGAACAACGAATGAGCGTATAATGCCCGCCCTGTTTGTGATGTTTCTGAGAATTTCCTGATGGCGCTGTTAATCACCAAAAAATGCATCAACTGCGATATGTGCGAACCCGAATGCCCGAACCAGGCGATTTCGATGGGCGACAGCATTTATGAGATTAACAGCGACCGCTGCACCGAATGCATCGGCCACTATGAAACGCCGACCTGCCAGAAGGTGTGCCCAATTCCCAATACGATCTTAAAAGATCCGGCACACGTCGAGAACGAAGAACAGTTGTGGGATAAGTTTGTCCTGATGCACCATGCGGACAAAATTTAACTCTCAATAATCACCGTCGCACAGGCATAGTGGCGTTCATCTGCAAGCGTTACGTGCATGTGCGCCACGCCCAGCTTTTCCGCCAGCTTAAGCGCCTCGCCCCATAAACGCAGACGTGGCTTACCCAGCTCATCGTTAAACACTTCAAACTGGTTGAACGCCAGGCCGTTACGAATGCCCGTGCCGAACGCTTTCGCCGCCGCCTCTTTTACCGCGAAGCGCTTTGCCAGAAAGCGCACCGGCTGTTGATGCGCCTCCCAGATAGCCCATTCGTTATCGCTCAGCACGCGTCTTGCGAGGCGATCGCCGCTGCGGGCGATCACCGCTTCAATGCGGGCTATTTCAACGATGTCGGTGCCTAAGCCCAGAATAGCCATTACTGACGCGCTTCCAGCATCAGGCGCTTCATCTCGGACACCGCCTCTTTCAGGCCGCTCATCACCGCACGACCAATAATGGCGTGGCCAATGTTCAGCTCATGCATTTCCGGCAGGGCAGCAATGGCTTTTACGTTGTGATAGGTCAGTCCGTGTCCGGCGTTCACCTTCAGTCCCAGGCTCGCGGCGTAGGTTGCCGCTTTGGCGATTCGCTCCAGCTCTTTCGCCTGCACTGCGTCGTTTTCGGCATCGGCATAGCAGCCGGTGTGAATTTCAATATACGGCGCGCCCACGTCGGCAGCGGCTTTAATCTGGGTGAAATCGGCGTCGATAAATAAAGATACCAGGATACCGGCATCCGCCAGGCGTTTGCAGGCATCGCGCATTTTGTCGAGCTGCCCGGCCACATCGAGACCGCCTTCGGTGGTCACTTCCTGACGCTTTTCCGGCACCAGGCAGCAGAAATGCGGTTTGGTCTCGCAGGCAATCGCCAGCATCTCTTCTGTCACCGCCATCTCCAGGTTCATGCGGGTATCCAGCGTCTGACGCAGGATGCGCACGTCGCGGTCAGTGATGTGGCGACGATCTTCACGCAGGTGGACGGTAATGCCGTCGGCGCCAGCCTGCTCAGCGATAAATGCCGCCTGAACCGGATCGGGATACGCGGTACCGCGTGCATTACGTAACGTGGCGATGTGATCGATATTGACGCCTAACAGTAATTCAGCCATGACAATCCTCGGTATTTTTGGTCATTTACCTTCTCCCTCTCCCTCCGGGAGAGGGCTGGGGTGAGGGGTAAAACATTAGCGTTTCGGCATAAACTGCCTGAATAATTCGCGGCTCTTTAAAGGTTTGCCCCCAAGATACGGCTTGAGCGCGATTCGGGTAAAGCGTTTTGCCGCACGCAGGGTGTCGGCGTCCGGGAACTCGCGTTCATACAGTGCTCTGAGCTGGCGCCCGGTAAAAGTGCTGTTATCGACGACGACACTGGCAATAAAGCCCTTTTCCTCACGATAGCGATAGGTCATGGTGTCTTCTACCTCGTCCCCGCTCCCCGCACAGTGCAGAAAATCAACGCCGTAACCAAGGTGCCCGAGCAGCGCCAGTTCGAAACGACGCAGCACAGGCTCAGGGGTGCCGGTTGCGCCAGCAAGTGCCTGAATACAGTGCAGGTAATCAAAGAAAAGTTCAGAGAAGCGGGTCTCATGTTCAAGAACCCGTGAAATGAGTTCGTTGACATACAAACCGCTGTAGAGCGTGATACCAGAAAGAGGAAGCGCCAGGGAGACGGCTTCAGCACTGCGCAGGGTTTTGACTTCCCCTCGCCCGCCAAAGCGGACCAGCAGCGGGGTGAAAGGCTGCAAGGCACCTTTCAGATTAGAACGTCTGGAACGTGCGCCTTTGGCAACAAGGCGCACGCGACCGGACTCTTCCGTGAAGACGTCCAGCATCAGGCTGGTTTCGCTCCAGGGACGACTATGCAGGACAAAGGCGCGCTGCCATCCATCCATATGCTCGTCGTCTTAGGTTACTGATCTTCGCCGTAACCGAGGCTGCGCAGCGCACGCTCATCATCGGCCCAGCCAGATTTCACTTTCACCCACAGTTCCAGGTGAACCGGTGCTTCAAACATGTCCATCATGTCTTTACGGGCTTCGATTCCGATAGTTTTGATCTTGGCACCTTTATTGCCGATCACCATCTTCTTCTGCCCTTCTCGCTCAACGAGGATCAGACCGTTAATATCGTAGCCGCCACGCTCGTTGCTCTGGAAACGCTCGATCTCCACCGTTACAGAGTACGGCAGTTCAGCGCCCAGGAAACGCATCAGCTTCTCACGGATGATTTCAGACGCCATAAAACGCTGAGAGCGATCGGTGATGTAGTCTTCCGGGAAGTGATGAGTCGCTTCCGGCAGATGTTTACGCACGATACCCGCGATGGTATCGACGTTCAGACCCGTTTCCGCAGACAGCGGGACGATGTCCAGGAAGTTCATCTGGCTGCCCAGCCATTGCAGATGCGGCAGCAGATCGGCTTTTTCCTGCACGTTGTCCACTTTATTGACCGCGAGGATCACCGGCGTTTTGCCGTCACGCAGCTTGTTCAGGACCATTTCGTCGTCCGGCGTCCAGCGGGTGCCTTCCACAACGAAAATCACCAGCTCTACATCGCCAATGGAGCTGCTCGCCGCCTTGTTCATCAGACGGTTGATGGCACGCTTCTCTTCCATGTGCAGGCCCGGGGTATCGACGTAGATCGCCTGATAAGCGCCTTCAGTATGGATACCGACGATGCGGTGACGCGTGGTCTGCGCCTTACGCGAGGTAATGGAAATCTTCTGTCCAAGCAGATTATTCAACAGGGTGGATTTACCAACGTTCGGACGTCCGACGATGGCAATAAATCCGCAATACGTTTTTTCTTCGCTCATTCCAGCTCCAGCATTTTTAACGCCTGTTCGGCGGCAGCCTGTTCAGCCTTACGACGGCTTGAACCCGTGCCGACCACCGGTTCACTCAGGCCACTGACCTGGCAATGGATGGTAAATTCCTGATCGTGCGCTTCGCCACGTACCTGCACCACCAGATAGGATGGCAGCGGGAGGTGACGACCCTGCAAATATTCTTGCAGACGCGTTTTCGGATCTTTTTGTTTATCGCCCGGGCTGATTTCGTCCAGACGGGTCTGATACCAGTTCAGGATCAGCTTTTCTACGGTCTGGATATCGCTGTCCAGGAACACGCCACCGATTAATGCCTCGACCGTATCGGCAAGAATGGATTCACGACGGAACCCACCACTTTTCAGCTCACCCGGCCCCAGACGCAGACACTCACCCAGCTCAAACTCGCGTGCGATTTCAGCGAGGGTGTTGCCGCGCACCAGCGTGGCGCGCATGCGGCTCATATCACCTTCGTCCACACGCGGAAAACGATGATAAAGCGCATTTGCAATCACGAAACTTAAAATAGAGTCGCCCAAAAACTCGAGACGCTCATTATGTTTGCTGCTGGCACTGCGATGGGTTAATGCCTGTTGCAACAACTCCTGATGATGAAAAGTGTAGCCCAGCTTCCGTTGAAGCCGATTAATTACGATGGGGTTCATGCGATACCAATAAATGAATGCGTCAAAAATGCAGCACACGAAACCGACCTGAGAAAACCAACGCGGTTTCGTGTGCCGTGGCACCCTTGCAGGGCCAACCTTAAACTTCGGGGGAATATTCTATACGCAACGACAGGGGATGTCGTTAGTTCAAAGAGATTTATCGCTGAAATAATTCACGTAGCGGCGAATAAAAGCCGCTACGTGTTATTTTTGACGAAAATTAATGAATTCCGCCAATACGATTCAGGCGAACGCCGGTCGGCCACTCGCCTTCCTGCTTCTCGAAACTCATCCAGATAGCGGTTGCTTTACCGACCAGATTCGCTTCCGGCACAAAGCCCCAGTAACGGCTGTCCGCAGAGTTATCGCGGTTGTCACCCATCATGAAGTAGTGTCCCGGCGGCACAATCCAGGTCGCCAGCTGCTGGCCTGGCTGCTGGTAGTACATTGCCAGCTGGTCCTGTGCGATTGGCACGGTCAGAATGCGGTGAGTGACATCGCCCAGCGTCTCTTTGCGTTCAACCAGACGAATACCGTTCTCTTTGGTTTCACCTTTTGGCACCTGGAAGAATCCGCTGGTCGCTTCACCGCCATTACGGCGGGCGAAGGTCTGCACAAAATCACCTGGCTCAACGTTGGAGTAAGTGACTGGCAGCGCATTTTCACATGCAGTTCCAGAGCTACAGCCTGGCTGAATCCTCACTTCCTTCGCTATCGGATCGTAGGTTACTTTATCGCCCGGCAGACCTACCGCGCGTTTAATATAATCCAGCCGTGGATCTTCCGGATATTTAAACACCACGATGTCGCCACGTTTCGGATGACCCGTTTCGATCAGCGTTTTCTGGTAGATCGGATCTTTGATGCCATAGGCAAACTTCTCAACCAGAATGAAATCACCGATCAGCAGCGTTGGCATCATCGATCCTGACGGGATCTGGAACGGTTCATAGATAAATGAACGCACCACCAGCACAATCGCCAGCACCGGGAAGACCGATGCCCCTGTTTCCAGCCAGCCCGGTTTTGGGCCGACTTTTTTCAGGGTTTTCGCGTCCAGCGTATCGCCCGTGGCTGCCTGCGCGGCAGCCTGACGTTCACGGCGTTTTGGGGCGAAGATAAACTTATCCAGGCACCATAACAGACCTGTTACCAGGGTAGCGATGACCAGGATCAGGGCAAACATGTTCGCCATGCCAACTCCTTAAGGTTATTTACCGTTTCCGTCTTTACCAACATGAAGGATGGCAAGGAATGCTTCCTGCGGCAGCTCAACGTTACCGACCTGCTTCATACGCTTCTTACCTTCTTTCTGCTTCTGCAACAGCTTTTTCTTACGGCTGACGTCGCCGCCGTAGCACTTAGCCAGAACGTTTTTACGCAGCTGCTTCACGGTTGAACGGGCAATGATGTGGTTACCAATGGCCGCCTGAATCGCAATGTCAAACTGCTGACGCGGGATCAGCTCTTTCATCTTCTCAACCAGCTCACGACCACGGTACGGTGCGTTATCGTTGTGGGTGATCAGCGCCAGGGCATCAACTCGCTCGCCGTTGATCAGCACGTCCACGCGAACCATGTTCGAGGCCTGGAAGCGTTTGAAGTTGTAGTCCAGTGACGCATAGCCACGGGAGGTAGACTTCAGACGGTCGAAGAAGTCGAGCACCACTTCCGCCATCGGAATTTCATAGGTCAGCGCCACCTGGTTACCGTGGTACACCATGTTGGTCTGCACGCCACGCTTCTCAATACACAGGGTGATCACGTTGCCGAGGAACTCCTGCGGCAGCAGCATGTGACACTCTGCGATAGGCTCGCGCAGTTCCTGAATATTATTCAGCGGCGGGAGCTTGGAAGGGCTGTCGACGTAGATCACCTCTTTCGACGTGGTTTCTACTTCGTAGACAACCGTCGGGGCGGTGGTGATCAGATCCAGATCGTATTCACGCTCCAGACGTTCCTGAATGATCTCCATGTGCAGCAGACCGAGGAAGCCACAGCGGAAGCCGAAGCCCAGCGCCGTTGAGCTTTCTGGCTCATAGAACAGGGAAGCATCGTTGAGGCTCAGCTTTCCGAGCGCATCGCGGAAGTTTTCGTAATCGTCGGAGCTGACCGGGAACAGACCCGCATAAACCTGCGGTTTCACCTTTTTGAAGCCTGGCAGCGCTTTATCTGCCGGGTTACGTGCGCCGGTCAGGGTATCGCCCACTGGCGCGCCGAGGATGTCTTTAATTGCACAGACCAGCCAACCCACTTCGCCGCATTTCAGTTCGGTACGGTCAACCTGTTTTGGCGTGAAGATGCCGAGGCGGTCAGCGTTGTAGACCTGCCCGGTGCTCATGACCTTGATTTTGTCGCCTTTACGCATGGTGCCGTTTTTAATACGCACCAGCGAGACAACGCCCAGGTAGTTATCAAACCAGGAGTCGATGATCAGCGCCTGTAGCGGCGCATCCGGGTCACCTTCCGGCGGCGGAATGTCACGCACCAGACGTTCCAGTACATCCGGAACACCTACGCCGGTTTTTGCCGAGCAGCGCACTGCATCGGTCGCATCGATACCGACGATGTCTTCAATTTCTTCCGCTACGCGCTCAGGATCGGCGGCTGGCAGGTCGATTTTATTCAGAACCGGCACCACTTCGAGATCCATTTCCATGGCGGTATAGCAGTTTGCCAGCGTCTGGGCCTCTACGCCCTGCCCGGCATCCACCACCAGCAGCGCGCCTTCGCAGGCCGCCAGCGAGCGTGACACTTCATAAGAGAAGTCAACGTGCCCTGGGGTGTCGATAAAGTTCAGCTGGTAGGTTTCACCATCGGAAGCCTTATAGTCGAGCGTCACGCTCTGGGCTTTAATGGTAATACCGCGTTCGCGTTCCAGGTCCATGGAGTCCAGAACCTGGGCTGCCATTTCACGATCAGACAGGCCACCGCAAATCTGGATAATACGGTCAGACAGCGTCGACTTACCGTGGTCAATGTGAGCAATGATCGAAAAGTTACGTATGTTCTTCATATAGTTAAATAATTATGCCTTACGAATTCCTGGAGGCCGCTGTTCTTAGCCTGACGTTTTTCAGTGCGAAAACGCAGCATTCTACACTACAACCTCGTCTGCTGGAAATGCACTTAGAGTCAGGTATAGCGCGAAGAGACGGCGTTTACTTTATTGCGATGTAAATAATAATAAAGCCCGGCAGATCACCGGGCCTCAGAAGAGAGCGTCTCAACACGAAGTTGGTCGGGTGCCAGTGCAACGCTGAGAATGACGGGCTGCCAGGCTTCCCGGGCGGTAAGCCTTGGGGAAACGCCTTTAGCAAGCCAGAACCCGCCCACACCGCCCAAGGCGGCACCGCACATGGCGGCCAAATCTGTGCCGAACAGCATCTGGAAAACCCCGCCCATCACGAAAAGTCCGGCGAGCGGAGAAAGGTAAACCAGTATGGCGGAAGTGAGCAGGCTGCCTTCAGCGATGCCGAGCTCCACTTTTTGCCCTGCCACCAGCGGCTGATCGCTCGACACAGCAATAGTGTGCGACGTTTGCGGCCCCAGCTTATTCAATACGCGGCTGCCGCAACCGGCTCGCGAAGCGCAGCTGCTGCATGATGCTTTAACGTCACAGCTGACAAGCGCTACGCCATCCTGCCAGGATACGACCGTCGCCCACTCTTTAATCATTGCGCAGCCCTGAATTTGATGCTGTCTGAAATACGTTTTGCTGTTGGCGGCGGTAATTCACCAACAATGGTAATTTCCGCATTATCGCGTACCGTCGTGCTAACCGTCCGGCGACCGGTACGGAGCATCTGTTCGGAACTGTTCGCCGTAGCGCGATTGATATTCACCGAGAAGCTAAATAGCCCATCGGAATAGAGGCGCGACTCAACCGGTGTTTCGATAGTCGGCAGCTGGCGACGGCTGCTGGATACTTCGCTGAATCCTTGCGGGATCCAGGAAGGTACCCAGTTGAAATTGACAGAATCGCCGGCAGGTACGGAAAGCAAAGGCGGCAGGCTGGCTTTGGCCAGATTCTGCATACTGTTGCCAACCTGACCGTTCACGTCGAAGGAGATCACGCGGAACTGCTCCAGCGTTTCACCGTCGCGATCGAGCAGATCAACGCGCATCGGCAGCTTCGTCTCTGCGTCAATCCAGACGATATAGCTGTAACGTGTCCCATCCCGCGCGACTACGCGGATCACTTCGCACAACCTGTCGGCAATACGCGTTCGCCCCACTGAGATAAAATCATAGTAGGGGGCGAGACGTTTAAAATCGGTGTAAATGAGCGATGGCAGGGAATCAACGATGTAGTCACCATTGAGCGTAAACGGCTCAAGGCCTGGCTCGAAATAGCTGATTTCGTTCCCACGCTGGACCACTTCCCGACGCGGGCCATCCATCTGTAAAAGCTGGGCGAGCGGCTGATTATCAAGGCGGGCGTGGCGATAGCGTAACGATTCGACACCCTGCTTATTGATGCTAATAAATGCCAACTCGTAATTGAGTGACTGGCTGGCCAGATTCATTTGCTGCAACAACGCCCCGGATGAAACATCAGCCGAGGCGTTAGCAGAGAAGAACAGGCTACCCGCCATCAAAGACATGGCGAACCAAAGTTGCTTCATTACTGCGATTGCGTTCCTAAAGTTTGGTTTCCTGGCACCTGCACAGCAGCCTGCTGGGTTTGGGCCTGCTCAAACTGAAGCTGCTCGGAGTGCAGACGACGCTGCAACTCGTAATCCTGCAACATCGCATTAATGCGACGACGCTGCTCCTGTACCTGCTGTTGCTGTCCGCCGCTTGCGGAGGCATCTGCCGGTACGCCCAGGCTAACCGGACTGGCTTTACCCATCATCGGCAGCGTATTGAACACTGGCGCTTCAGGCTGCTGACTGGCTTCAGACTGGGTATTATAGTGCTGGACCCCAACGATAACTGCAAGCGATACACACGCAGCGACTCCCATCTGGGTGAGCTGGCTGGCCCATGGACGCACCTTGTGCCAGAACGGCATTTTCTGCCACTGGTGAGGTGCAGGCTGCGCTTCAGGAATAAGCGGCGTGGTCTGATGAACAGGTTCGTTCTCAATGGCCGCCATAACGCGTGCTGAGATATCGAAATGGAGAACATCGCTGGTATCACCCCGCAGAGTGTCGCGGATAAGATGATAGTTCTCCCAGGTCTGTTGCATTTCGGGAGAATGAGACAACTCATCGAGCAGCTCACTATCCAGCATTTCACCATCCATTAAAGCGGAAAGTTTTTCTTTCTGCATGCCTAATACCTTTTCCAGTATCCCGCTATCGTCAACGCCTGATAAGCGGTTGAACTTTATTATCAATGGCTTCTCGCGCACGGAAAATTCGTGAACGAACCGTGCCGACCGGACAATCCATGATGGCGGCTATCTCTTCATAGCTTAGGCCATCCAGCTCCCGTAACGTAATTGCCATGCGTAAATCTTCCGGGAGCGACTCGATCGTGCGAAAAACGATTTGTCTCAGTTCTTCTGACAACATTAAGTTCTCAGGGTTCGAAATTTCTTTCAGCGCGCCGCCACTTTCGAAGTTTTCTGCATCGATAGCGTCAACATCACTTGAAGGCGGACGACGCCCCTGAGCAACCAAATAATTCTTAGCCGTATTGACTGCAATACGATACAGCCAGGTATAAAAAGCACTATCCCCCCGGAATGAATCCAGCGCGCGATAGGCCTTAATAAAAGACTCTTGTACCACATCAGGAACATCGCCTGACGGTACATAGCGGGAAACCAGACTCGCTACCTTATGCTGGTAGCGCACCACCAGTAGGTTAAAAGCTTTCTGATCTCCCTTCTGGACCCGTTCAACCAGGACCTGGTCCGTTAACTGCTCGCTCATCCGAGGTAATGTCTCCCCAAACCAAATTCCACGCGTTATCGAAACGCCACTCTAACAACATTGCACTTTGAGCAAGCACCGAATTAGAGCGTCTGTTCTTCAATAAGTTCCGTAACGCCTTTGTTTTTGTTCATCGCGCCGCAGACCGTTCATTTTCTCTCATTATAAGTCTGTTCACGATACGCACCCGCTTTCTGACAAGAATCATTAACTTTATCGTCAGAAGAGTAACGCAACACAGGCTTTATTTCACCACAAAATCTGAAGCTAACGATCTGCTTCGCAAAATAATTCCAGTCATTTAGCGATGATTTAACTTCCGGCCATCCGTTTAGTCATTGCAACACGCTTCAAAAAAAACGTGCGATAACTCGCATCACAATGCTATTCTGCCCAGACCATGTTTAGTAAATTAAACAAACATCATGAATACAACGCCTGAACTCCATTGTGATGTACTGATTATCGGCAGCGGTGCTGCTGGCCTCTCCCTCGCGCTGCGCCTGGCGGAACATCAGAACGTAATCGTGCTGAGTAAAGGGCCGATGAGCGAAGGTTCCACCTTCTATGCACAAGGCGGTATTGCCGCCGTGTTTGATGAAACGGACAGCATTGCCTCACACGTAGAAGACACTCTGATTGCCGGTGCCGGGATCGTGGATGAGCATGCCGCAGAGTTTGTCGCCAGCAATGCCCGCCACTGCGTGCAATGGCTTATCGACCAGGGCGTGCTGTTTGATACGCAGGTTCAGCCTAATGGTGAAGAGAGCTATCACCTGACCCGTGAAGGCGGGCACAGCCATCGCCGTATTCTGCACGCTGCTGATGCAACAGGAAAAGCGGTTGAAACCACATTGGTCAGCAAAGCCCTCAGCCATCCCAATATTCGGGTGCTGGAGCGCAGTAACGCCGTCGACCTGATTATTTCCGATAAAATTGGCCTGCCCGGCACGCGCCGTGTTGTCGGCGCATGGGTGTGGAATCGGAATAAAGAGAAGGTGGAAACCTGCCAGGCTAAAGCCGTTGTGCTGGCGACCGGCGGCGCCTCCAAGGTTTACCAGTACACGACTAACCCGGATATCGCCTCCGGAGACGGTATCGCTATGGCCTGGCGCGCAGGCTGCCGCGTAGCGAATATGGAGTTTAATCAGTTCCATCCTACCGCCCTGTTCCACCCGCAGGCACGTAACTTCCTGTTAACTGAAGCGTTGCGCGGCGAAGGCGCGTATCTCAAGCGACCGGACGGTTCCAGGTTTATGCCGGACTTCGACCCCCGAGGTGAACTTGCCCCGCGGGATATCGTGGCCCGCGCCATTGACCACGAGATGAAGCGGCTTGGCGTGGACTGTATGTATCTGGACATTAGCCATAAACCGGCAGACTTTATTCGCCAGCACTTCCCGATGATTTATGAAAAGCTGCGGAGTCTGGGTATCGATTTAACCCGCGATCCGGTGCCGATTGTGCCTGCCGCCCACTATACCTGTGGCGGGGTGATGGTTGACGATCATGGTCGTACCGACGTGGATGGTTTGTATGCGATCGGCGAGGTCAGTTACACCGGCCTGCATGGTGCGAATCGCATGGCATCAAACTCATTGCTGGAGTGTCTGGTGTATGGATGGTCGGCTGCGGAAGATATAACCAAACGCATGCCCTATGCACGTCCAACAACGCACCTGCCAGCATGGGATGAAAGTCGGGTAGAGAACCCGGACGAACTGGTGGTTATCCAGCATAACTGGCACGAGCTGCGGCTTCTCATGTGGGATTATGTCGGGATTGTACGCACAACGAAGCGTCTGGAACGCGCGTTACGCCGCATCATGATGTTGCAGCAGGAAATTGATGAATATTACGCCAACTTCCGCGTTTCCAATAATCTGCTGGAGCTGCGCAACCTTGTGCAGGTTGCCGAGCTGATTGTACGCTGTGCGATGATGCGCAAAGAGAGTCGTGGCCTGCATTATACGCTGGACTATCCCGACCCGCTGGAAACGTCCGGCCCGTCGGTGTTGACGCCGCAGGTTCACATAAACAGATAAAAGGCCTGGGTCAGGGCAGTGTAATCTTCGGAATAACGCTGGTCTGGCCCGCGAATAACCATCCTGTCGGTAAAGCACTCCCCCTCTTTCGGCGAGAGCGCCAGCAACACGCGGTGCGGTAAGCGACCTTCCGTATCCGAAATATCGGTACGAAGACGCAAACTCCAGCCGATATCCCGAGCGATCTCAATGAAGGTGTTACCCGTGCTTTCGGGCAAGACCACGCAGAAAAATCCCTCTTCCGAGATGAGTTCCGCCGCGCTGGTCAGTAGCGCCTTGTGATCGAGCGAGCCGGTGTAACGTGCCTGCTCGCGTTCCGGCGTTCCACACTCCACACCTGGCGTGAAATACGGTGGATTGCTGACGATCAAATCGTAACGCGCAGTCTGCTCCGGTGCCCAGGTCAGGACATCGGCGCATTCCACCCTGATCCGTTCTGCCCACGGAGAATCGGCAGCGTTTTCGCTTGCCTGCTGGGCCGCCTGAGGATCAAGCTCAACGGCGTCGATAGTGACGTGTTCTTCGGTACGCTGCGCCAGCATCAGCGCCTGAAGTCCGCTGCCCGTACCAATATCCAGAATGCGTTTTACACCTGCGACAGGGGCCCATGCACCCAGTAAAATACCGTCTGTACCGACTTTCATTGCACAACGATCGTGCGCCACAAAAAATTGTTTAAACGTAAAACCATCGCGGCGCAACTGCGCTTTGAGTTGAGACATGTCAGGGCAACCTTCTGTGTGAAACTGGAGTAGCATAGGGGAAAGCGAAGTGGTCGAAAAGCGATATCCATACAAACAGATGAAGATTACAGCCGTAACGTCTATAATCAGCGCCCCACACAGAGGTAGAACATGACTGTAACGACTTTTTCCGAACTTGAACTCGATGAAAGCCTGCTCAATGCTCTTGAGAGTAAAGGCTTTACACGCCCGACCGCCATTCAGGCCGCGGCCATTCCGCCTGCGCTTGAGGGCCGCGATGTGCTCGGTTCTGCGCCAACCGGCACGGGGAAGACAGCAGCCTACTTGCTGCCTGTGTTGCAGCATTTGCTCGATTTTCCGCGTAAAAAATCAGGGCCGCCGCGCATTTTGATCCTGACCCCGACCCGTGAACTGGCGATGCAGGTTGCCGAACACGCGCGTGAGCTGGCGGCGAACACCCATCTGGATATCGCGACCATCACCGGCGGCGTAGCGTATATGAACCACGCCGAAGTGTTCAGCGAAAACCAGGATATCGTTGTCGCGACGACAGGCCGTCTGCTGCAATACATAAAAGAAGAGAACTTCGACTGCCGGGCGGTGGAAACGCTGATTCTCGATGAAGCTGACCGCATGCTGGACATGGGCTTTGCCCAGGATATCGAACACATCGCGGGTGAAACGCGCTGGCGTAACCAGACAATGCTGTTCTCGGCAACCCTTGAAGGGGATGCCATTAAAGATTTCGCCGAACGTCTGCTGGAAGATCCGGTGGAAGTGTCCGCTACGCCATCGACGCGTGAGCGTAAGAAGATCCACCAGTGGTACTACCGCGCAGATAACCTTGAGCATAAGGTTGAGTTGCTGAAACATCTGCTGAAGCAGGAAGAAGCAACCCGTACCATCGTCTTCGTACGTAAACGCGAGCGCGTGCATGAGCTGGCAGAAATGCTGCGCAACGCTGGCATCAACAACTGCTATCTCGAAGGTGAAATGGCACAGGTTAAGCGTACCGAAGGGATTAAGCGCCTGACCGATGGTCGCGTGAATGTGCTGGTTGCAACCGACGTTGCCGCGCGCGGGATCGACATCCCGGACGTGAGCCATGTGATCAACTTTGATATGCCTCGCAGCGGTGATACTTACCTGCACCGTATTGGTCGTACCGGCCGTGCGGGCCGCAAAGGGATTGCTATTTCTCTGGTAGAAGCGCACGACCATCTGCTGCTCCAAAAAATTGGCCGCTACGTTGATGAGCCGCTAAAAGCTCGTGTGATTGACGAACTTCGTCCGACGACACGTGCGCCGAGTGAAAAAATGACGGGTAAACCGTCCAAGAAAGCGCTCGCGAAACGTGCTGAGAGAAAAGAGAAAGAAAAAGAGAAGCCGCGCGTGAAGCAGCGCCACCGCGATACCAAAAATATTGGTAAGCGCCGTAAGCCAAGTTCTGCTGCGCCAGAGACAAAAACTGAAGAGTAAAAAAAAGCCGGGACATTCCCGGCTTTTTTATTCCACCCCCGAAGCTGAAACCTTACAGGCTTTCAGTAAAGGTACGGGCGATAACGTCGCGCTGCTGTTCCGGAGTCAGAGAGTTGAAACGCACCGCATAGCCAGACACACGGATGGTCAGCTGCGGGTATTTTTCTGGGTTCTCAACAGCATCCATCAGCGTTTCACGACGCAGGACGTTAACGTTCAGGTGCTGACCACCTTCCACGCGCACTTCTGGTTGCACTTGCATTGGAATTTCACGGTATTCAATTTCGCCCAGTTTGCTCACCGGAACGATTTCGTCTTCCGCAAAACCTGCTTTCGCTACTACACAGCGCGCTTCATTTTTCTCGCTGTCCAGCAGCCAGAAAGAGTTCAGCAGATCGTCATTTGCAGCTTTAGTAATCTGGATACCTGTAATCATGTGTTGCCTCCCTTAGGCTACATTAACTGATGCTGGCCTTTTGCGGCCAATTGGTAAAACCATTGTTTGTTGTGTGTATATATAACATTCAGACCCGGGTGATTTATTGATTTAAATCAACAAAATCACTAACCACATAAAGAGTGTGGTCTGAATTTTTTGTTTTAGATCAATTTTAATGATTTACCAATTCAACTTACCCTGCCTGGTTTTCAACATAAATTGAGACACTTAGCCGCTTTTCCGCGGGTAATTTTGCTCACCAGGCATTAGCAGGTAAGCTAGGCAGAGAATGAAATTCGCAGGAGAGCGAGATGACAACACCTTTAACCTGGCATGACGTGCTGGCAGAAGAGAAGCAGCAGCCCTATTTTCTTAATACCCTCAGTACCGTTGCGGCTGAACGGCAGGCCGGCCAGACAATTTATCCACCGCAGAAAGATGTATTTAACGCCTTTCGCTACACCGAACTGAGCGACGTGAAGGTGGTTATACTGGGGCAGGATCCGTACCATGGTCCCGGGCAGGCTCACGGACTGGCATTTTCCGTGCGTCCGGGCGTGGCCATTCCCCCTTCTCTGCTGAATATGTATAAAGAGCTGGAAGGAACGATTCCGGGTTTCACCCGCCCTAATCACGGTTATCTGGAAAGCTGGGCGCGCCAGGGCGTGCTGTTGCTGAATACCGTATTAACCGTCCGGGCGGGTCAGGCACACTCCCACGCCAGTCTGGGATGGGAAACCTTTACCGATAAGGTTATCAGCCTGATCAATGAGCATCGTGAAGGCGTCGTGTTTTTACTCTGGGGTTCACATGCCCAAAAGAAAGGGGCGATTATCGATCGTCAGCGCCATCACGTACTGAAAGCACCGCACCCGTCGCCGCTGTCTGCGCATCGCGGTTTCTTTGGCAGTAACCATTTTGTTCTGACGAATGAGTGGCTGGAAAAGCGTGGCGAAAAGCCGATTGACTGGATGCCTGTGTTACCGGCAGAGAGTGAGTAGGGTTTGAATGTGCCGGGTCAGGCCCGGCACATATAAGGCTTATGCCTTGTTCTGACGCCACCATTCGGCCAGCAGCACGCCGGTCGCAACGGATACGTTCAGGCTTTCAACGTTGCCAGTGCCGTCGATAGAAACGCTCATGTCAGCGCTGGAGAGTGCCGCATCAGACAGACCATCGCGCTCCTGACCTAACACCAGCACCATTTTGCGCGGCAACGTCGCTTTAAACAGCGGCGTAGCGGCACGGCTTGAGGTGGTGACAATGGTGTAGCCCGCGTTACGGAATTGCTCAAGGGCCTCCAGCACGCTGTCGCCGGTGATCGGCTGAACATGCTCAGCACCGCCTTCCGCGGTACGGATTGCCGCACCGGATTCCAGCAGCGCGGCATCCTGCAACAGAACGCCTTTCACGCCAAAGTGCGCGCAGCTACGCATCATAGCGCCCAGGTTATGCGGGTTACCCACATCTTCCAGCGCCAGCACACAGTCATCGGCATCCGCCTGGCTGACCCACTGCTGCACGGTGGTGCCGTTACGTTTTTTGATCAGGAAGCAGACGCCGCCGTGGTGTTCAGTCCCGGACGCTTTTGTCAGCTCGGCATCGTCAACCACGTGGTAGGCTTTACGGTTCGCCGCCATCCAGCGCAGCGCTTCTTTAAAGCGCGGGGTCACGCTCTGGATAAACCATGCGCGAACGATACACTCCGGGCGGCTCTGGAACAGGGCCTGACAGGCGTTCTCGCCATATACACGGGTTTCTTCCGCACGCTGACGACGCAGCACTTCCGGATCGATAAAGCTTTTTCCGCTGATACCGCCGTGATCGGCTTTTTCGGTCGCCTCTTCACCGGGCGCGCGAGAAACGGTACGCCATGGCGATCCACCGTCGCGGACAAAATCATCGCGTTTGCGATCGTCACGCTTACGGTCATCACGTTTGCGGTCATCGCCGCGGTTATTTCTGTCATCGCGGGCGGGGCGACGGCCACCGTCTGCACGAGAAGACGCCGGACGCCCGCCACCTTTTCCGGTACGCGGATTTTGGGTGCGTTTATCAGAGTCATCATCACTGCGGACATACATCACTTTGACCTTGCCGCTTTTGTTTTTCATTTCGTCGTTCATGCTTTTCTCCACCAGCGCTGCGCGAAGCGCGCAGATTACCCGATGTGCAAGCTCATAGCCATAATTTCGTACAAAAGCCTGTGACTATTGTTCCCATTGAATAAAACGCGTTGTCGATTTATACAGGCTCACTGATAATATGTAACATATCAGAAACATTATCGGCGTTCTGCCGTTGTTCCACGGCTCTATCAGAGGTTAGTTATGAATACCGTATGTGCCAACTGTCAGGCTTTAAACCGCATTCCGGACGATCGGATGGATGACGGTGCGAAATGCGGGCGTTGTGGCCACGAATTATTTGATGGCGATGTCATTAACGCGACGGGTGCTACGCTGGACAAACTCCTCAAGGACGATCTGCCGGTTGTGGTCGATTTCTGGGCACCGTGGTGCGGCCCCTGCCGTAACTTTGCGCCCATCTTCGAAGACGTGGCTGAAGAGCGCAGCGGGAAAATGCGTTTTGTTAAAGTGAATACCGAAGCGGAACGTGAACTCAGCGCCCGTTATCGCATTCGCAGCATTCCAACCATTATGATTTTCAAAAATGGGGAAGTGATCGACATGCTCAATGGTGCAGTACCGAAGGCGCCTTTCGACAGCTGGTTAAACGAATCCCTGTAACATTCACGGGGCACATCTTGTGCCCCGTTCTCTCCTCTGCGAAAATGGGGTTTTTCCTGCCTTTTCGCCCATGACTGATAACGCTGTACTTCAATTACGCGCCGAGCGCCTTGCGCGCGCAACCCGCCCTTTTCTGGCCCGAGGCAATCGTATTCGCCGCTGCCAGCGCTGCCTTTTACCGCTGAAAGTGTGTCTGTGCGAAACGCTTGCACCGAGCGAGGCTAAAAGCCGTTTTTGTCTGGTCATGTTCGATACCGAACCGATGAAGCCCAGCAACACGGGGCGTTTGATCGCCGATATTCTGCCCAATACCGCAGCGTTTCAGTGGTCGCGCACTGAGCCACCTCAGGCTCTGCTTGACCTGGTGGCAAACCCGGACTATCAGCCCATGGTCGTTTTCCCGGCATCATATGCAGGCGAACAACGCCAGGTGCTTACGGCGCCACCATCCGGTAAGCCGCCGCTGTTTATTATGCTCGACGGCACCTGGACCGAAGCAAGAAAGATGTTTCGCAAAAGCCCTTATCTTGATGCGCTGCCGGTGATTTCCGTCGATCTGTCGCGTGTTTCTGCCTATCGCTTACGAGAAGCGCATGCCGAGGGTCAATATTGCACCGCTGAAGTCGCCATTGCGCTACTGGATCTGGCGGGCGATACCCAGGCGGCCAGCGCATTAAGCTCCCACTTCTCCTGCTTCCGCGAACGTTATCTGGCAGGAAAAACCGTTCATAAGGGTAGCGTCACAGCAACAGAGACAGAAAGCGTTTAAAATCATCAGGTCGCTCGCATTCACAGGAGGCCTGCATGAGCCAGAGAGGGTTAGAAGCGCTACTCCGTCCGAAATCCATTGCCGTTATTGGCGCCTCGATGAAACCGGACCGCGCAGGATATCTGATGATGCGTAACCTGCTGTCTGGCGGGTTTAACGGCCCGGTCATGCCCGTTACGCCCGCTTATAAAGCGGTACAGGGGGTGCTGGCATGGCCGGACGTGCAAAGTTTACCGTTTGTTCCCGACCTCGCCGTGCTCTGTACGCATGCGAAACGAAACCTCGAATTGCTTGAGTCGCTCGGTCAGAAAGGCTGTAAAACCTGCATTATTCTTTCCTCGCCTCCTGAACAGCAGCCCGAACTGCTGGCCTGCGCCAGCCGCTACCAGATGCGCATTCTTGGTCCAAATAGCCTCGGTCTGCTTGCGCCCTGGCAAGGGCTGAATGCCAGTTTTTCCCCGGTTCCGATCCGTAAAGGCAAACTGGCCTTTATTTCACAGTCGGCAGCGGTATCCAATACCATCCTCGACTGGGCGCAGCAGCGTGAGATGGGCTTTTCCTATTTCATCGCCCTCGGCGACAGCCTGGACATTGACGTTGATGAGCTGCTGGATTTCCTGGCGCGTGACAGCAAAACCAGCGCTATCCTGCTCTACCTTGAACACCTGAGCGACGCCCGTCGTTTTGTGTCGGCGTCGCGTAGCGCATCGCGTAATAAACCGATTCTGGTCATCAAAAGCGGGCGCAGCCCCGCGGCTCAGCGCCTGCTGCAATCCCATTCCGGGATGGATCCCGCATGGGATGCAGCGATCCAGCGCGCCGGTTTACTGCGGGTACAGGATACGCACGAGCTTTTTTCCGCCGTCGAAACGTTGAGCCACATGCGTCCCCTGCGCGGTGAAAAGCTGATGATTGTCAGCAACGGAGCCGCTCCCGCCGCCCTGGCGCTGGACGAGCTCTGGCTACGCAACGGCAAGCTGGCCACGCTGGGTGAAGAGACGCTACAGCGCCTGCGGGACGCGTTACCGGGAAGCGTTGTTCCCGATAATCCCCTCGATTTGCGCGATGATGCCAGCAGCGATCGTTACATTAAGGCGATCACGATTTTGCTGGATAGCCAGGACTTTGATGCGCTGATGATTATCCATTCGCCCAGCGCGGTTGCGCCAGGCAGCGAAAGTGCACGAACGCTGATTGAGGCTGTCCGAAACCATCCGCGCGGCAAATACGTCACCCTGCTGACCAACTGGTGCGGCGAGTTCTCCTCGCAGGAAGCGCGACGTCTGTTTAGTGAAGCCGGGTTGCCAACCTACCGTACGCCAGAGGGCACCATAACCGCGTTTATGCATATGGTTGAGTACCGCCGCAACCAGAAGCAGCTGCGTGAAACGCCTGCCCTACCGGGCAACCTCACAGCAAATTCGGTGGACGTACACAGTTTATTGCAACAGGCCATCGAAGAGGGCGCCACTTCGCTTGATACGCATGAAGTGCAACCCATTCTTGGCAGCTATGGGATGCAAACACTGCCGACCTGGATTGCCGGTGACAGCGCTGAGGCGGTACATATCGCTGAGCAGCTTGGCTATCCGGTCGCGCTGAAGCTGCGCTCCCCCGATATTCCGCACAAATCGGATGTTCAGGGCGTCATGCTGTATCTGCGCACCGCGACAGAAGTACAACAGGCCGCGGATGCCATTATCGATCGCGTTAAAATGACGTGGCCACAGGCCCGGATCCACGGCCTGCTGGTGCAGAGCATGGCTAACCGAGCAGGTGCGCAGGAGCTGCGCGTGGTCGTCGAACACGATCCGGTTTTTGGTCCACTCATTATGCTGGGTGAAGGCGGCGTTGAATGGCGGCCAGAAGAACAAGCGGCTGTCGCGCTTCCACCTCTAAACATGAACCTGGCGCGTTATTTGGTTATTCAGGCCATCAAAAGTAAAAAAATCCGCGGTAGAAGCGCTCTGAGGCCGCTTGATATCGCCGGGTTAAGCCAGTTTCTGGTGAAGGTCTCCAACCTCATTGTTGACTGTGCGGAGATCCAGCGCCTGGACATCCACCCGCTCCTCGCTTCCGGAAATGAATTCACTGCCCTCGACGTGACGCTGGAAATTGCGCCATTTGTCGGTGACCGGGAAAGCCGTCTCGCCATTCGTCCTTATCCTCTCCATCTGGAAGAGTGGGTGGAGATGAAAAATGGAGAGCGGGCACTGTTTCGCCCTATCCTGCCGGAAGACGAGCCGCTGCTGCGAGCGTTCATCTCGCAGGTGACGAAAGAAGATTTGTACTATCGCTATTTCAGCGAAATTAATGAATTTACCCACGACGATTTAGCCAATATGACCCAGATCGACTACGATCGAGAAATGGCGATTGTGGCGGTCCGCCGTTCCGCAGAGGGAGAAGAGATCCTCGGCGTGACGCGTGCCATTTCCGACCCGGATAACGTGGATGCGGAGTTTGCCGTACTGGTGCGTTCCGATCTTAAAGGTTTGGGTTTGGGCAGACGGCTGCTCGAAAAACTCATTGGTTATACGCGCGATCACGGATTGTCACGGCTCAATGGCATTACTATGCCAAATAATCGGGGTATGGTGACCCTGGCGCGGAAGCTCGGTTTTGACGTTGATATCCAGCTGGATGAAGGCATTGTCTCTTTGTCCCTCAGCCTGACTTCGACGGATAAACAAGAGTAAGCTGCTGGAAATGTTACCCACTTTTCCCGGCACTGGGGTATCATTGTCCGCTTATGTTGTTTGCCTGGTACAGACAACCCTTCAATGAACAGAGAAGAAACGCACTGTGATGTTGTCAAAATTTAAGCGTAATAAACATCAACAACACCTTGCTCAACTACCGAAGATTTCTCAGTCAGTTGATGATGTAGAGTTCTTTTATGCTCCCGCTCATTTCCGGGAGACGCTTCTTGAAAAGATTGCCAGCGCTACGCGACGTATTTGCATTGTGGCGCTCTATCTTGAACAAGATGAAGGTGGGCGTGCGATCCTGAACGCGCTCTATGAAGCGAAACGTCAGCGTCCGGAACTGGATGTTCGCGTGCTGGTTGACTGGCACCGTGCTCAGCGTGGCCGTATTGGTGCGGCTGCCTCGAACACTAACGCTGACTGGTATTGCCGCACGGCCCAGGAGAACCCGGGGATCGATATTCCGGTGTATGGTGTGCCCGTGAATACCCGTGAAGCGCTTGGCGTTCTTCATTTTAAAGGATTTATCATTGATGACAGCGTCCTTTATAGCGGCGCCAGTCTGAATGATGTGTATCTCCATCAGCTCGATAAATACCGTTACGATCGCTACCATCTTATCCGTAATCCGCAGATGACCGACATCATGTTCAACTGGGTTGATAAAAACCTGGTTCATGGCCGGGGTGTGCACCGTCTTGACGATCCTCATCGCCCGAAAAGCCCGGAAATCAAAAACGACGTTCGCTCCTTCCGCCAGGAGCTGCGCGATGCGATTTATCGTTTCCAGGGTGATGCCAATAATGAAGAACTATCCGTTACGCCTCTGGTAGGCCTGGGTAAATCCAGCCTCCTGAACAAGACTATCTTCCATTTGATGCCGTGCGCGGAGCATAAGCTCACCATCTGCACCCCTTACTTCAACCTTCCCGCCGTTCTGGTGCGTAATATCATTCAGTTGCTGCGTGATGGTAAAAAGGTGGAAATCATTGTCGGGGATAAAACGGCAAACGACTTTTTCATTCCGGAAGATCAGCCTTTCAAGATCATCGGCGCACTGCCTTATCTCTATGAGATTAACCTGCGCCGCTTTCTGAGCCGTTTACAGTACTATGTGAACACGGACCAGCTCGTCGTGCGCCTCTGGAAAGATGAAGATAACAGTTATCATCTCAAAGGAATGTGGGTTGATGACGAGTGGATGCTGCTGACCGGTAATAACCTGAACCCACGCGCCTGGCGTCTGGATTTGGAAAACGCCATTCTTATTCACGATCCTCAGCATGCGTTAGCCGCGAAACGCGATCGTGAGCTGGAGCTTATACGCACGCATACCACAGTGGTTCGTCATTATCGCGATCTGCAAAGCATCGCTGATTACCCGGTGAAAGTTCGCAAGCTGATTCGCCGTCTACGTCGGATCCGTATCGATCGCCTCATCAGCCGCATTCTGTAATACACGAGCCCTGTCATCGACGGGGCTTTTTTATGGAGCCTGTTAATGCGTACGCCTTGCCTGATAATCCCTCTTTTGCTGACAGGTTGCAGCCATATGGCTAATGATAACTGGTCGGGTCAGGATAAAGCTCAGCACTTTCTGGCGTCTGCAATGATGTCCGCTGCGGGTAATGAGTATGCGCTGCACCAGGGTTATAGCAGGGATCGAAGTGCCACAATAGGCCTGATGTTCTCCATCAGCCTGGGGGCATCAAAAGAACTTTGGGATAGCCGCCCCTCGGGAAGCGGCTGGAGCTGGAAAGATTTTGCCTGGGACGTAGCCGGGGCAACAACCGGCTACGCCGTCTGGCAGATGGCGCATTATTAAAGGCGGATACCTTTTCCTTTGCGATGCAGCATCAGCGAGACAATAAACGCCAGCGCTCCCATTACGGTGACATACCAGAAGAAGGTCGTTTCACTGCCCCACGACTTAAGCGATAGCGCGACATACTCCGCCGAACCGCCGAACAGGGCGTTCGCGACCGCATAAGAGAGGCCTACGCCCAGCGCCCTCACCTGTGCGGGAAACATTTCCGCCTTCAAAATGCCGCTGATTGCCGTGTAAAAACTGATAATAATGAGCGCCACCATGATTAAAGCGAAAGCGGCATACGGAGAGGTTGTATGCTGTAGCGCCGTCAAAAGCGGAACGGTACCCAGGGTGAGCATGCCGCCAAAGATCAGCATGGAGGTACGGCGACCAATTTTGTCCGACAGCGCGCCGACAATCGGCTGGATGAGCATAAAGACCAGTAACGCCACCGTCATGACGACACTCGCAACGTTTGCATGCATGCCCGTAGTGTTGACCAGATATTTTTGCATATAGGTGGTGAAGGTATAGAAGCTTAGCGAGCCTGCGGCGGTAAAGCCTAATACCATCAAAAATGCTTTGCGGTTACGCCACAGCCCTTTCATCGAACCAGCTTCTTTAAGCGCCCTGACCTCCTGTTGTGAGGTTTCATCAAGCTGACGGCGTAGCCACAGCGCCACAACCGCCAGGGCTGCCCCCAGGGCAAACGGAATGCGCCAGCCCCAGGCGCGTAAATCTTCATCGCTAAGGATCTGTTGAAGGATCACCACAACCAGTAACGCCAGTAGCTGTCCGCCAATGAGGGTTACATACTGGAATGATGCATAGAAACCTTTGCGCCCTTCAACCGCCACTTCGCTCATGTATGTCGCACTGGTGCCATATTCGCCACCGACCGATAGCCCCTGGAACAGACGTGCCAGCAACAACAACGCCGGTGCCCATGTTCCGATAGTCTCATAACCGGGCAGGCAGGCAATCACCAGCGAGCCGACGCACATCATGCATACAGAGATGAGCATGGATGTCTTGCGCCCTTTCCTGTCCGCGATCCTGCCGAATAGCCATCCACCGATAGGGCGCATCAGGAACCCGGCGGCAAAAACGCCTGCGGTTTGCAAAAGCTGAGTTGTGGTGTTCCCTGACGGGAAAAAGATATGCGCAAAGTAGAGTGAACAAAATGAATAGACGTAAAAGTCAAACCACTCTACAAGGTTTCCTGATGAGGCCCCAACGATTGCCCAAACCCGACGGCGAGTATCCTTACCTGCCAAATTGGTGTTATCCGTATCTGCACTGGCTACGGTTTCTGTCATTTTAATATCCCCTGTCTCACATTGCGGGCCTTTGCCCACAAACAGTAAAACCGGATTTAAAACGAATCGTTAGGTAAATAAAATGTTTCCAATATGTTTCATTGCGTTTTGTGAACTCGATCAGCTATCTAATTATTAGCGGACGCAGTAATTATCCCCAGGACTGCTGGTGGGCCTTTTTTCGCTGCAAGTAATCTTCGTCTGCACGAATTTTATCCCACCACTTTTTGAAGACTGCGGCTGCTTCTGCTTTCACTGGATCGTGATCGAGGGGTTTGACTTGTCGTTCCGCATCATACTTTTTACCGCCCTTATGATTCGCGTATCGCCGGGCGCGGGTATAGCCCATTTGTATGAATTTACGCGCCATATCCATGCCTACAAAATCGTTTTTACTGCGGTACTCTTCAAAGAGAGCGTATATCTCTTGTGCCGAACGCGCTGCGACTTCAGAATTTTTAAAACGCCAGTGTGGAAGGATTTCGCTTTTATAAGGCTCGACCATCAATACGCCCTGCTCACCCCGGCCAACCTGATACCGTTCGGGATGTTCGCGAAAATTTATATTTGCAAAATCTTGTTGGTAATCAAAAGGACGAGTCAAAGCGGCACCATTGTTAAAATCTTTTAACAATTGTAGGCCGGATAAGGGGAAGCCGCCATCCGGCATGTTTTTCCGTGCACAAAGCAAAAAACCCCGCACCTTCCGGTACGGGGTTCTTCCTGATTGATGCCTGGCAGTTCCCTACTCTCACATGGGGAGACCCCACACTACCATCGGC
>OCRP01000022.1_pt1 | contig 195813 bp, 178 predicted proteins | sample 1538871 | NCBI WGS metagenome assembly OCRP01 (sample SAMN04571731, study PRJEB22368) | human gut metagenome | biome: human gut; material: stool | host: Homo sapiens | place: Luxembourg | collected 2012-09-20 | reverse complement strand
TGAAACTTGTTTGTAACATGCTGATTTACAACAGGACATCACAAGTACTTTTTGAAAACAACAGAACAGGAAGAAAATCGAATATACATTATTATATTAAAAGCGCGTATACGAACACAAGAAAAGTCTTAAATATACTCACGGTTTAATCCTGTTTTATAGAAAGAATAAACTAAAAAACAGGCACCACACGATAACTTATTATAGTATTTATATTACCTTTGAAACCATAAAACAAATAATCCAATAATATTAATTTAATTATGACCATACATCATCTTGCTATCTGGACCTTTAGGCTAGAAGAGTTAAAAACATTCTATACCACCTATTTTAAAGGGAAAAGTAATGAAAAGTATATTAATCCTCAAAAGGGATTCGAGTCTTATTTTATTTCTTTTAACGGAGGTGCTACTTTGGAGCTGATGAGCCGCACAGATATCCAACATGCCCCTATAGAGGAAAACAGACAAGGACTAACTCATTTTGCCTTTTCCTTCGACAGCAAAGAAGAAGTACTCCAAACCACGGAATTACTCCGTACCAAAGGATATATCATTGCAAGCGAGCCACGAACATCGGGCGACGGATATTTTGAAAGTGTAATACTAGACCCGGATGGAAATCGGATAGAATGTGTTTACAAATAGTAAAAAGAGCATTCTAAAAGTTTTTGGACAGGGAAAGTGTGCCAAAACAAAATCCAACTTACTAATGAATACTATTCAAGCACGGATGATACGAAAAAAGTAAATTTATTCGTATGAATCCATGCCTGAGAATCGTGATTACTTAAAATAATATAGAAAGATTGCAATACCTTCCAATGCCTTTTTAGGCTGGTCTTTAATCTCGATAGTAAATTTGATTTCAGCTTTTGCTACCCCACGCAGGTTCTGCAAAGAGTGCAAGCTTGCTCTCATACGGATACTTTGTCCCGACAAGACAGCCTGACCGAACTTCATCTTATCCATTCCATAGTTAATCATCATCTTCAAATTATTCACTTCTATAATCTGATTCCACATGTGCGGAAGCAAAGAAAGGGTAAGATAACCATGTACAATCGTGCTATGATAAGGACTTTCCACCTTCGCACGTTCTGTATCCACGTGAATCCACTGATGATCCAATGTTGCATCGGCAAAAAGGTTAATACGTTCTTGAGAAACTTCCACATAGTCAGAAACACCTATTTCCTGTCCCACTAATTTCTCAAAATCTTCATACGAATTAATTATTACTTTATCCATTATTCTTTATTTATAAGGTTAATTCTTTAACATAAGGGCAAAAATAGTAAAAATAACACTACCTTTGTCTTCATTCTTCATTAAAAATAAAATAAAGTGGATAGAATTCAATTTTATGAAATAATATACAGCATTGTCAAGGAGATTCCTGTCGGCTATGTCATGACTTACGGACAAATCGCTTATCTGGCAGGAGAACCCCAATATGCACGCATGGTAGGTTGGGCCATGTTTCATGCCCCCAAAGAATGGTGCCTCCCCTGCCACCGTGTTGTTAACAGCCAAGGAAGATTGGTTCCAGGATGGCAAGAACAAAAAGCATTGTTAGAGAAAGAAGGAGTTACTCTCAAAGCCAACGGCTGTGTAAACATGAAACTTCATCAATGGCAACCGGCAGACCATGAATAGTCCTTATTCACAACGGCAATAGGTATTGGCTCCACACCGGCATCTCGGCAAAAGCTGCTCACTCAGTTCATCCCGGTAGAACTCATACAGTTGTCTGTGCATCAAATCATATACTTCAGCCACCTGTTGTTCCACCAAGTCCTTGTCATTATAATAAGCTTGAAAAGGATCATTATACAAAAAATGCTTCCAATTTCTCACCACATTATCAAAATCTTTCCTGCTTTCTTCCGCTTCCCGACAAAGTGTTACCACATAATCCCAAGGCTGATGACAATACAGCTCCACATCCACAGGCTTTTTGTGGGACAAATGATACCCATTTTGTTCCATCACACTGAAAACAGTATCAGGAATACCATTTCCCGGCAACACTCCTGCCGTAAAGACTTTCATTCCTCTTCCAAAAGAAGTCAATATTTCCATAGCCATTCTGCTACGACAAGCATCATTATTACTGATTATCAATATATTCATCATAACACTCTCTACTTTATGCTTACTATTACATATATTATAACAATTCCCGTGCCATAAATGTTCGTACCGTATGTGTCTTCCTGTGAAAGAAATACATTTCGAACGGCCAATAAGTCATATAGCTGTTACCTATAAACACAATTTTCATCTCCATATCCCACTATCTTTTTACCAACTTGCGTGGATCACCACTCCAAGAGCATCCCAAACAAAACACCTCATTCATATCAAAACCTTCTGTCGATGCATCCTCATACTTAGGAATAACCTCCCCTTTATCAGATACATAAACCAACAATCTCTCCCCTGTAGCATTCTTCACATACATACCGGATATCTTGCACTGCGGACACAATAATTTTCTCATTCTGTTCATCTTTATTTAACTTTTATACATCACTTCATTACCCACTCAAGCAGGTAATACAAAAATAAACAAAGAAAAGATGCATATTGATTATTCCAATTTAATTTTTGTTATCTCGACACAAATACTCATCTTTGCACCCAAAATAGAAAATAACGAAATACAGATATGCTGCATCATTTCACCCGCTCCATTGCTCACATCGCATTGCCGGACAAGTTTACCTATCCTTTTCATTACACCCCTCACCCCCTATGTGTGATGGCGGCTGACGAAGTACAAGTCTATTTACAACATCAGGCTCAATGGCAAGATGAATTGCAGCAAGGCAAAATGTTCGGCGTACTGATTGTGCAAACCACAGAGGGCGAAATCGGTTATCTGGCTGCTTTCTCAGGCATTCTGGCCGGAAAAAATATCCATCCTTATTTTGTTCCTCCCATCTACGATTTACTCCAACCGGACGGATTCTTCAAGAAAGAAGAAGAACATATCTCCGCCATCAACCACCGCATACGTGAGCTGGAAGAGGATACCTCTTATCAGAAATGCCGACAAGCATTGGAAGAAGAAACAGCACGATGCAGCCAACTCCTTTCACAAGCCAAAGCCAAACTGAAGGCTGCCAAAGAACTGCGCGACTGCCGCCGTCAGACGGAACAACTGAGTGAATCCGAACAGGCTGCCATGATCCGAGAAAGCCAGTTTCAAAAGGCCGAACTGAAGCGTTTGGAACGTAACTTGAAAGAGCACCTATCCTCCTTGCAAAAAGAAACAGACACATACGTTTCTCAAATAGAAGCATTAAAGAATGAACGCAAAAGCCGTTCCGCCACTTTGCAACAGCAATTGTTTGAACAATTCCGCTTGCTGAACGCCCGCGGAGAAGTGAAAGATCTGTGCAGCATCTTTGCGCACACCGTCCATAAAATTCCCCCAGCAGGCGCCGGCGAATGTGCCGCTCCTAAGCTATTGCAATACGCCTATTCCCACCATTACCGCCCTGTAGCTATGGCCGAATTTTGGTGGGGCAATTCCCCAAAAGCGGAGATACGACATCACGGTCACTACTATCCGGCTTGCAAAGGAAAGTGCGAACCCATCCTAGGGCACATGCTCCAAGGGTTGGAAGTAGAAGAAAATCCATTGCTGGAAGACAATCACCGGACAACGGTGCTCGATATAATCTATGAAGACGATTATCTATTGATAGTCAATAAGCCTGCGGGTATGTTATCCGTGCCCGGAAAAGAAACAGCCGATTCCGTTTACAGTCGCATACGCCACCTGTACCCGGATGCCACCGGTCCGTTGGTAGTCCATCGCTTGGACATGGCCACCTCCGGTCTTCTGCTCATTGCCAAGACGAAAGAGGTACATCAAAATCTGCAAGCCCAGTTCAGCAACCGCAGTATCAAAAAACGCTACACCGCCCTTCTGGAAGGCATAGTGTCTGATGAGGAAGGAACGATTGATCTTCCCTTATGCCTAAATCCTTTAGATCGTCCCCGTCAAATAGTGGATAAAGAACATGGAAAGCCTGCCATCACACGTTACCGGGTGCTTGCCCGAACAGAATCGCAAACACTTGTCGCCTTTTACCCACTCACCGGGCGCACTCACCAACTGCGAGTTCATTCGGCACATTCCCTCGGACTACACTGCCCTATCAAAGGCGACGAACTCTACGGCAGCAAGGCCGACAGACTTTATCTGCACGCAGAGTCTCTGGAGTTTACCCATCCTGTCAGCAAGGAAAAAGTAACTATCGAGGTGAAAGCCGACTTTACGCAACAGTGGCTGCCCCAACCGAAGGCGGAACAATCCGTTTGATTCTTCCATATACGTAGATAAAGGCAGGAATCAAAAACAAGTCGGCAAAAACCCATGCAGTCGGATCACCGAAACAAACAGCAAAATATCCCCATGCCGGTACTGCAAACAGACTGACCAGCGTGCGGGCAATCATTTCCGATACCCCCGAAAGCATGGCAAGGTTAGTGTATCCGGCTCCCTGAATGGTATAGCGCAGAATGCAAAGCAGTCCCAATACCGGAAAGAAGATTACCGATATATGCAAAAACAGTTCCGTATCTTTCAGAATCTCCAGTTCGGATGCTTCTACAAATAGCAAGGCAAAGGTCTTTGCTCCCAACAGGAGTACCACAAACACAAAAGCGCAGTAAACCAACATCATCCATCCGCTAGCCTTGATACCCGCCCAGATTCGCTCAGGCTTTCCTGCCCCATAGTTCTGCCCGCTATACGTTGCCATTGCGATACCCAGACTCTCCAACGGACACATACAGAACATCTTGATACGCATGGCCGCCGTGAATGCTGCTACACATGCTGTACCTAATGCATTGTTAGCGCTTTGAAGCATGATGCTGCCAATGGCGGTTATGGAGAACTGCAACCCCATCGGCACACCGATATATAATAAGGTACGAGCCAGTGACGTTTGAAACTTACGTTCGGCAACAGTAGTTTTCAGTATTTCAAACTTACGCATCATATAGAAGTAACACAATCCCGCCGACACTCCTTGTGAAATGACCGTAGCAATGGCAGCACCTGTTACTCCCCAATCCAAAACAAGGATACAAAACAAATCAAGCAACACATTCAGTACTGTGGAAAACAACAGAAACCAAAAAGGTGTTTTACTATCGCCCAATGCCCTGATAATACTGGATAATAAATTATAAAAGAACGTGCAGGGCACTCCTATAAAAGTCACAAGCAGATAATAATACGCATTTCGGAAAATTGTTTCAGGAGTACGCATCACCTTCAGAATATCTGCACAGAAGAGACTGGTAACAATCGCTATCACAACCGACATTACTACGGCTAGTTGCAGACTGACCGACACCAGCCGCCGCATCGTGCCGTAATCCCTCGCACCGAACTTCTGTGCCACCGGGATGCCGAATCCCCCACAGCAACCGTTGCAAAAGCCAAGAATCAGAAAAACCACCGAAGTACTGGCTCCCACAGCAGCCAAATCATTTATACCCAAAAACTGTCCGACAATCGCAGCATCCACCAATGAATAAGTCTGCTGAAGCAAATTTCCCAATAATAACGGCAGTGCAAAATTAAAAATCAAAGGAAACGGCCGCCCTGATGTCATCTCTTTAGAAGTTGCCATAAAGTATAAGTATTGTAAATCGTGCGTAAAGATAGATGATATTCCACAATTATATGTATTTTTGTAACCACATTTAAACAGACAACCTCAATTACATGACACATATCAAGAGCCGCATCACCCGCGAAAAGAAAATAGTAGAACTGATGATTCGCCTCTATTGCAAAAGGAAGGAAAGAAACCGGGAGTTGTGCCCCGCTTGTCAGGATTTACTAAAATATGCCCATGCCCGTTTGGAGCATTGTCCTTTCGGAGAAAAAAAATCCACCTGCCGTTTGTGTACCGTCCACTGCTACAAACCCGAAATGCGACAACGAATGCAAAGCGTAATGCGTTATGCAGGTCCCCGCATGCTTCTTTATCACCCTATTGCGGCTATCCGACATTTGATGGAAGAAACAGGCCATCTCTTCTTTACTCACACAAACTAGCTCAAGATATTTCATATTAGCAATCATTTTATTAATTTTGCAGCGAAATTAAGTTTACCACAAAAGCAAGACTAGATTTTCTTTATTTGAATGACAGGACGATTGTGGATTTTTTCTACACATGTAGCACCAATTCCACATTTTATTCATCGGCTGTTCAATGCCTAAACCTCTGATTATGAATAAAGGAAAATACTGAGTAGTCCCGTGGCACGCTGCTTGTAGTTCTGTTTGTGGCATCTTAACATTAACAAATTAAGGTATGAGACATTTTTTTACACACAAAGAAATCAAGCTGAAAAAAAAGAGAACAGCAATTGCAGTCATAGGTATTGGACTAGTATTAGGTATTTATTTTATAGTATCGCGTCGGCCGGCGCACCAACAGGAAACCCCGGTAGTAGCCATAGAACCGGTCACACGTGAAGACGTTGAAATCTATGGTGAGTATGTAGGTCGTATACGTGCCCAACAGTTTGTCGAAGTACGTGCCCGTGTAGAAGGTTACCTCGAACAGATGCTTTTTGCCGAAGGAACTTATGTCACAAAAAATCAAGTACTTTTTGTTATTAATCAGGAACAATATCGTGCCAAAGCCGACAAAGCACGTGCTCAGTTGAAGAAGGATGAAGCACAGGCATTGAAAGCCAAACGTGACTTGGAGCGTATCCGCCCGCTATATGAGCAGAACGCTGCCAGCCAGTTGGATTTGGATAACGCCATCGCTGCTTTTGAAACGGCCGAAGCCTCTGTTGCCATGAGTCAGGCAGACCTCGACCAAGCCGAGCAGGAGTTAGGCTATACCATCGTCCGTTCTCCGCTGGCAGGTCACATCAGTGAACGCCATGTTGACCTCGGAACACTGGTCGGTCCGGGTGCCAAATCTCTTTTGGCCACTGTCGTAAAGAGTGACACAGTACTTGTGGATTTCAGCATGACCGCTCTCGACTATCTGAAGAGTAAAGAGCGCAACGTAGAGCTCGGTCGTAAAGACTCCACCCGTTCATGGCAGCCCAATATCACTATCACACTGGCCGACAACACCGTCTATCCTTTCAAGGGACTGGTAGACTTTGCCGAACCGCAGGTAGACCCCCGTACCGGTACATTCTCCGTTCGTGCCGAGATGCCCAACCCCGAACGTGTACTGCTTCCGGGACAGTTTACCAAAGTAAAACTTCTGCTTGACGTAAGAGAAAATGCCGATGTCGTTCCTCTGAAATCTGTTATTATCGAAAAAGGCGGAGCCTATATTTATGTCATGCGCAAAGACTCCACTGTAGAGAGACGTTTTGTCGAACTCGGCCCCGAATTCCAAAACAATGTAGTGGTAGAAAGAGGTATCGCTGCCGGGGAAATGATTGTTACCGAAGGATACCACAAATTAAATCCGGGCATGAAAGTCAAAGTCAGTGATGCCGCAGAAGACAAAAAGCCGGAAGAAACCCTGTAAAAGAAGGGAAGTTACACATTCCAAATAAAAAAACATTATGAAAGTAAGTTTCTTTATAGACAGACCCGTATTCTCGGCTGTCATCTCTATATTGATTGTCATCGTGGGTATCATCGGACTTACGATGCTCCCCATCGACCAATACCCGCAAATCACTCCGCCGGTGGTCAAAATCAGCGCCTCTTATCCGGGTGCAAGCGCCCTAACCGTATCGCAGGCGGTTGCCACTCCCATCGAACAGGAGCTGAACGGTACTCCGGGCATGCTTTACATGGAGTCAAACAGTTCTAACTCGGGAGGTTTCTCGGCTACCGTCACTTTCGATATCTCAGCCGATCCCGACTTGGCAGCCGTAGAAATCCAGAATCGTATCAAGCTGGCCGAATCGCGCCTTCCTGCCGAAGTGATTCAAAACGGTATCTCGGTAGAAAAACAGGCAGCCAGCCAGCTGATGACCATCTGCCTCACCTCGACCGACCCTAAGTTTGACGAAATCTACCTGAGTAACTTCGCTACCCTGAATGTGCTTGACCTGATCCGTCGTATTCCCGGTGTGGGACGTGTATCAAACATCGGTAGCCGTTACTATGCCATGCAGATTTGGGTACAGCCCGACAAGCTGGCTAACTTCGGTCTGACCGTAGCCGACCTGCAAAATGCCTTGAAAGACCAGAACCGCGAATCGGCAGCCGGTGTATTGGGACAACAGCCTGTACAAGGCTTGGATGTTACCATCCCCATCACCACACAAGGTCGTCTGTCCACCGTCAGCCAGTTTGAGGAAATCGTTGTCCGCGCCAATGCCGACGGTTCCATCATCCGTTTGCGCGATGTAGCACGCATCTCGCTCGAAGCACAGTCCTACAACACGGAAAGTGCCATCAACAATGGAAATGCTGCCGTATTGGGCATCTATATGCTGCCGGGAGCCAATGCCATGGAAGTAGCCCAGAAAGTAAAAGAGGCAATGGAAGAAATCAGCAGCAACTTCCCCGAAGGGATGAGCTATGAAATTCCTTTCGATATGACCACCTATATTTCAGAGTCTATCCACGAGGTATACAAGACCTTGTTCGAGGCCCTGATACTGGTTATCGCCGTGGTATTCCTCTCTTTGCAGAATTGGCGTGCAACAGTCATCCCGCTGGTGGCCGTGCCTATCTCGCTGATCGGTACTTTCGGCTTTATGCTGATCTTTGGCTTCTCGCTGAACATACTTACTTTGCTGGGGCTGGTACTTGCCATCGGTATTGTGGTAGACGATGCCATCGTGGTGGTGGAAAACGTGGAACGCATCATGGAAGAAGAACACCTGTCTCCCTATGAGGCCACCAAGAAAGCAATGGAAGGACTGACAGGCGCCATCATCGCCACTTCACTGGTACTGGCTGCGGTATTCGTCCCGGTCAGCTTCTTGGGAGGTATCACCGGACAGCTCTACCGCCAGTTCACCGTGACCATCGTTGTGTCCGTATTGCTCTCTACCGTAGTGGCGCTGACCCTGAGCCCGGTGATGTGTTCGCTCATCATGAAGCCTAAGGACCCCAACAAGAAACCGAATGTCGTGTTCCGCCGCATCAACCACTGGCTGGCTGTCGGCAACCATAAATATGTGAAAATCATTTCACGCCTTGTGAAGCATCCGCGCCGGGTACTCAGCAGTTTTGGTGTTGTGCTCATCGCCATCCTGCTCATCCACCGCATCATCCCCACCAGCTTCCTCCCCATCGAGGATCAGGGATATTTTAAGATAGAGTTGGAATTACCCGAAGGAGCTACCTTGGAGCGCACCCGCATCGTAACGGAACGTGCTGTAGACTACCTGATGCAACAACCTGCCGTAGAATATGTGCAGAGTGTGGCAGGAAGCAGTCCCCGTGTGGGAAGCAGCCAGGCACGCAGCGAACTCACAGTCATCCTGAAACCGTGGGAAGAACGCGGCGAGCAGACCATTGACGAAGTCATGGCACAAGTCAAGAAAAGCCTGAACGAGTATCCCGAGTGCAAGGTTTACCTCTCCACTCCTCCGGTGATTCCCGGTCTGGGTAGCTCGGGCGGTTTCGAGATGCAGCTTGAAGCCCGCGGAGAAGCAACCTTCGAAAATCTGGTAAATGCGGCGGATACGCTGATGTACTACGCTTCCAAGCGCAAAGAGCTGTCGGGATTGTCATCTGCCCTCCAAGCAGATATTCCCCAACTCTACTTCGATGTAGACCGTGATAAAGTGAAATTTTCGGGTGTGCCATTGGCAGATGTATTCTCCACCATGAAGGCATACACAGGTTCTGTATACGTCAATGACTTTAACATGTTCAACCGTATCTACCGTGTGTACATCCAGGCAGAAGCTCCCTACCGCGAGCATAAAGAGAACATCAACCTGTTCTTTGTGCGCGGTGCAGACAATGCCATGATACCGCTGACCTCACTGGGTACTACTTCTTACACCACGGGTCCGGGTAGCATCAAGCGTTTCAATATGTTCAACAGTGCCGTGATTCAGGGCCAGGCTGCCGACGGATACAGTTCCGGTCAGGCTATGGAAATCATGGAACAAATTGCCCGCGAACACCTTCCCGACAATATCGGAGTGGAATGGAGCGGACTTTCCTTCCAGGAAAAACAAGCAGGCGGGCAAACAGGTCTGGTACTGACATTGGTATTCATGTTCGTATTCCTGTTCCTTGCCGCCCTATACGAAAGCTGGATGGTTCCGGTTGCCGTATTGCTCTCCCTTCCGGTAGCTGCCTTGGGCGCTTACCTCGGCGTATGGGGATGCGGACTGGAAAATGATGTTTACTTCCAAATCGGATTGGTGATGCTGGTAGGACTTGCAGCCAAAAACGCCATCCTGATTGTGGAATTTGCCAAGGAACAAGTAGACCGCGGCGTTGATGTGGTTCAGGCAGCCATGCATGCTTCCGAACTCCGTTTCCGCCCTATCCTGATGACTTCACTGGCATTCATCCTCGGTATGTTGCCGATGGTTATCGCCAGCGGTCCGGGTTCTGCCAGCCGCCAAGCCATCGGTACGGGTGTATTCTTCGGAATGATTTGCGCCGTGACAGTGGGTATCTTGCTGGTACCGTTCTTCTTTGTCCTGATTTATAAGATGAAAGCAAAAATGAAACGCTAATAATTGAAGAGTTATGAAATTGAAATCTACATTATTATATATAACTGCGGCAACACTCACATTCAGTTCCTGCCAGATAGGGAAACACTATACGCGTCCCGAACTGAACTTGCCGGAGCAACTGGACTCTACCCAACAAGATACGCTCACCATTGCCGAAATGCAGTGGTGGGAAATCTATACCGATACCACACTCCAAAATCTGATAGACAAGACACTGGAGCACAACAAAGACATCAAGATGGCTGCCGCCCGTGTCAAAGAACTGGCTGCCATGAAACGAATTGACTTTGCCAATCTCTTTCCGCAACTGAACGGAAGCGTGTACACTCAGAAGGAGGCTTCCAATTATGGAGGCGACAAATACAGCAACGACCCCGAGACAGGAGCCAAAGCCACTGTCAGCTGGGAAGTGGACTTGTGGGGTAACCTCCGCTGGGCAAAAGACAAAAGTATGGCTGACTTTTTGGGAAGCATAGAGGCACAGCGTGCACTGAAGATGAGCCTGATAGCAGAAGTAGCTCAGGCTTACTTCGAACTGGTGGCACTCGATAATGAGCTGGCTATTGTCAAGCAAACCTTAAATGCGCGTGAAGAAGGTGTCCGCCTCGCCAAAATCCGTTTTGAAGGCGGTCTCACTTCCGAAACGTCCTACCAGCAGGCACAGGTGGAATATGCCCGTACTGCCACATTGGTCCCCGACCTGGAACGCAAAATCTCCATCAAGGAAAACGACATTGCTTTTCTGGCAGGCGAATATCCCAAACAGATAGAACGTTCCATCATGCCCGATGAAGTGAAGTTGCCTGAAAGTCTTCCCATCGGATTACCGTCCACTTTGCTGGAACGCCGTCCCGATGTGCGTCAGGCAGAGCAAAGGCTGATAGCCGCCAATGCCGCTGTAGGCATCGCCTATACCAATATGTTTCCGAAATTGTCGCTCACTGCTCAATACGGGCTGGAAAGCGGAGAGATGTCCGACTTACTGAAATCACCCATCCACTACCTGAGTGCCAATCTGCTCGGTCCCATCTTTGCCATGGGTAAGAACCGCGCCATCGTAAAGGCTAAAAAGGCCGCTTATGAACAAGAGTGTTACAATTATGAGAAATCCGTACTGACTGCTTTCAAGGATGCCCGTAATGCGATTGTCGACTTCAACAAGATAAAGGAAATCTATGAATCACGGTTGCAGTTGGAACGCTCTTCCAAGACAAACATGGAACTGGCGCAATTACAATATATCAACGGAGTAATCGGCTATCTGGATGTGCTCGATGCACAGCGTAGCTATTTTGACGCACAGATTGGCTTGAGCAATGCCATCAGAGACAAACAAATCACCATGGTGAGACTATATAAAGCTTTGGGAGGAGGATGGCAATAAGCCATCCTTCTTTCATTTTTATGCTGCTTTACAAACAGTTTACCACATCTTTTTCCCGCTCTTTGGGAGTCACCATCAGCTTCACCAGTTTTTCCCCTCTCCACTCTGCTTCCACGGTGGTCTGCCCCGGAGCATGCAGTTTGAAGTGCACATCCCATCCGCGAGGCCATGCCGGAAAAAGCAAAATCTTTCCATTCACCTCCTGCAACAGCATCTCCTGCATCCCCATCATACCGGCATTCCCTTCATTCAAATCAGGCGTCCACGCGTCATTAGTCTGTCGGAAAGCCGGGAAACGGTAAGGACCGTCGGAGAGTCTTTTCAAAGTCAGCTCGGACGCCTGCTCCGTCAGTCCCAGGCAGGCAGCCCACACATTGTCCAGCTTCTCCCCGGTCTGCGCACGACACTTCTGCACATCCCTGTCAAACAGATACGTGTTACGGGCTGTTTCCAATCCTTCCCTACCCACTCCGTATATTCTCCACGGAAAAACAGGGAGCAACTGAGGCGTACCCGCCTCACCTGTCCGTTCCCACACCTCAGCCGGAAGAATCCTCTCTTTTCCTTCCTCCGTCCGCAAAGGAATGGAAGGAATACGCGCCAGCATATCGGGTTTACGTCCGTAGGCCTCCAGCACCGAACGGAGTGCGGCAATGGTCGACGACGGATTATATGCCATCTTATAGGTTGCCCCTGCCGAAGCCGGATACAGAACCAGCTTGCCTTTTCCGTCCAAATCGCTGTATCCCCGGCGGGCAGCCGTGCCGCGATAATAAACATCAAAGAAATTCAGCGAACTCTCTATCAGGGGAATGTAGCGGCTGATGTCCATACTGTCATAGCTTACAGCATCCAGCACCATGCGGCACGTCTCCAGCACACCGTCCCATTCATACTCCGAAGAAGGATGATATTCCCTCCCTTTATCAAAGCCTTCGGGACGGTTCAGTCCGTACGCCGCCGGATTCACCAAGCCGAAGTTTTCCGTCTCTTCACTGAAACAAGCCCCGGAATATCCCCAATACACCTGCGAACGGAGTTGCGCCGTGGGCAGCAGACGGCGATAACACTCAAACAGGGGTTTCATCAGGTCGGTATCTCCGTTTTTCAGCATCGGCCAATATACCAGTGCCATCTCGTGTGCCGCCAGCGTACCCGCCCCTCCCCTTCGGTAGTCGGGTGTGAGTTGCGATTCACCTCCCATTGTCGAAGGATCGAACGTAAACAGCCCTCCGTCGGGCTTTGCCGGCCATTGTCCGAATGCATTACAAGCTGCCATATAGCGATACAAATCATAGTTGCGTGCCGCATGAGCCGCTTCTCCTTCCGCCCGCACGAAACTGCGCTGCCAGAACTCATTCCACCATCGGCGGCTCGCCTCTTTGTCCTTTGCCGCATGCAGTTCCTTTTCCGTTTTCTCCAGTCCGGCTTCCCAATCGGACACGACAGGAGTCTGTACCGCATGCAAGGTGATTCTGAAAGACTGTCTGTTGGCGGGTTTCCTGCTTTTATATGTCCATGCTTCATACTCCGTTCCGCAGTAATGCCCCCGGCGTGTGCCGCTGAATATCAAATCACCCGCAATGCGGCCTCCGAATATCAGATTTCTCAACGGGTTATATAAATGAGAAGCCTCGCTTTCCAGGCCTTGCTGCTTTATGACAGCATCGACAACGGTATGCGAGGCATTTCGATGAAAAAAAGTCAGGTTCTCTTCTCCTACCAGGATGGAATCGTGTGCGGTGACCACCGTTCCGGGCCACTCTCCCGCATAAGAACATTGTAGTCCTTCCTCGCGACTCATCACCCGGTCTGCCGTTCTCCAACTTTCATAACTGACACGCATAGAGGTCACTTCCTTGGTTTCCACCTCCACATGCACCACAGGATGGAACACATCCGCCCAAATATGCATCTGCCCCATCGGGGTAGTGACGGACACATATCCGTCTTTCAGATGAAGCGTCTGGCGGAAATCACTCCTGCCGGCAAACGGATTGGGGGTAAGCCGGATACGGAAACGTCCCTGCTTCAGCAGCGTGTTATTCTCATCAAACGAACCGCTGCGACACAAATAGAAGAAGACATCATCATCCTCTACCCACACATTCATACCGATATCTCCGCCGCCGCAAGGCATGGAGCCGGATGAATTCCGGCTCTGACTGTTCCATACCACATCGGCAGGCTGTCCCCACAAGGCCGTACTTCCGAGGAGCCAGACAAACAATAACGTAAAAAAAACCTTCATATCTTATTTTTATTTATCTCCTAGTATACCGCAGAAGCGATAATCTGGATAAAGAGTATCAGCACCACCATGGCAATCGGATATACCGTAGCGTATGCCACACTCGGAATATTGCTGTCCACCATCGAATCGGCGGCGGCAAGTCCCGGTGTACTCGTCATACCGCCAGTAATGGTACCCAACAAGTCCAGCAGGCTGATGTTAAACACCAGTCGTCCCACCAAAACGGCTACCAACATAGGTACAAGGGTAATGGCTGCTCCCACTCCGAACAGCAGCATACCGCTTTCTTCAAACGTAGCCACGAGGTTCTTTCCTGCCGATGTTCCCACTTCTGCCAGGAACAGCAGTAAACCCAATTGGCGCAATAACTGGTTGGCAGGTCCGGACATCGACCACAAGACAGGTCCTGTCTTACCTACGGCACTCAGCACCAATGCCACCATCAACACGCCTCCCGTCAATCCCGGAGAGAAAGAAAGCCCGCCGGGGAAAGAAAGATTCAGTTTGCCAAACAACACGCCCAGCACGATACCCATGGCAATAGGAAAAAAGTCCGTATCGGACAGCTGCTTGGCATTGTTACCCAGCAAGCGTGCCACGCCTCTCAGTCCTTCCTTCTCACCCACCACCATCAGTTTGTCACCAAACTTCAGTTCCAGTTCGGGCGACGGAGAAAGATCGATACCGCTTCGGCGAATACGAGTTACCGTACAACTGAAATTTCGTTGCAGGTTCAAATCGCCCAACTGCTTGTTTATCATATCTTTCTTAGTCAGTAACAATGACTCTATCTCTTGTGTATGGTCCAGTGGCAACTCCCCTTCCCGGCGTTCGCCCACCAGCACCGCAAACTGCTGCAACGACTCTTCGCTGCCCACCGCCTGCACATAATCTCCTTCCTGCAACAGCGTTCCGGCTGTCGGCATCAGAATTTTTTCTTCATGCTTCACACGTGACACCACTGCCCCTGTCATGGCACGCGCATTGATCTGTGCCAGCGTACGTCCGAATACGGCACGATTTGTCACACGGAAGATGCAAGTACCCAGCTCGGGGAAACTGCCGCGACGCTCCGCTTCCAGCCTGCGCGCCTCCTTGTCCAAATCCACATGCATAATCTTCGGCAACAGCTTCACAAACAAAATCACACCGATGACACCAAACGGGTAAGCGATACCATAGGCAATGGAAGCCAAAGGCGAATTTGTACTGTCGATAGCCACCGCAAGTCCCGGAGTACTGGTCAATGCCCCCGCTATCAGGCCCACCACACTGGGCGTATCTATGTCAAACGCATATTTCAGTCCCACTGCCGTCAGTCCGGCCGACAGAATAATGAGTACGGTCAGGATAATCAGTGTCTTTCCCTTACTCCTGAAAGAATCGAAAAATCCCGGGCCTGCCTGTATACCAATCGTAAAGATAAACAACACCAGACCGAAGTTTCCTAACTCCTTGGGAATAATCACACCGAAATGTCCGAACAACAACGCGATGAAAATAACGGCCGACACATCCAGCGACAGCCCTTTAATCTTGATTCTTCCCAACATAAAGCCCAACGCCACAATGAGGAAGAGCGAAAAATAAGAGGATTTTAATAGGTCTATTAACATGTTTTTATATGGTTAGTTTCTAATTGCAAAGATAAGTAAAAAAGCAAATGCCTTCCAAGCGTTTATTCATGAATAAATTGAATTTCGATGAAATAAAAACACCGTTCTCTTTTATAATACAAGACTTTTTCTATATTTTTCAAGTACTAAAGAATATTTTTTAATATTATCCAAACATTAACATTTATATAAAAAAACTAAATCAAAAATTTGATTATTGTATTATTAATATGTAATTTTGCCCCCGTAAAGAAAGTTATACCAACGGTAAAGTCAGAATCTCCGAGGCATCTTTCGACAAAAACTATTATCTAACATCATGTAAAAGCCACCCGAACGACCTTCAAGAAACATTACGGAAAAGGATTTTAAAAGAGTGAAATTATGATACAGATTCAAAGATTTAACAAAGCCTTAAAATCGGCAGTCATTATTGGGGATTTAGCTATTCTGAATATCCTTTTCGTCTCATTGTACTTTATATGGACGACACATTCAGAACAAAAAGTATTTGACGGAACATTGCCTCAGATTTTGGTTCTTTTCAGTTTGTGCTATTTTGCCTGCACCATTTCGAGAGGCATCATCCTGCACCGTCGCGGCGTACGTGCCGACCAGGTTGTGCAACACAGCCTGCTCAATATGTTTTATTTCATATTGCTGTCCATGACTACTTTCACGCTGGCAGATTTCGGTCAATACTCCCATTCCTTTTTTATCCTTTTTTATCTGTTGTTCACCCTTTGTCTCATTTGCTACCGGCTGACTTTCCGTTCCTGCGTCAAAATATACAGAAAACACGGAGGCAACTCACGCACGGCAGTCTATATGGGAAGTACAGAAAATATGACGGAACTTTATCATGAGATGACCAACGACCCCACCAGCGGATATCGTGTAATCGGTTATTTCGATTCCGTACCCAACGAAAATTTCCCGGCCTCCTGTCCTTATCTGGGCAAGCCCGAAGAAACCATCGACTACTTGAAACAGCATCATGTGGAGCAGCTTTATTGCAGTCTTCCATCCTCGATGGGCAATTGCATTCTGCCGGTCATCAATTATTGCGAAAACAATCTGGTACATTTCTACAGTGTACCCAATGTGCGCAACTACCTTCACCACCGCATGAGCTTCGGTCTGATAGGCAGTGTGCCTATCCTGCGGTTGCACGAAGAGCCTCTCAGCAGTTTTGAAAACAGGCTGGTAAAGCGCACCTTCGACTTCTTTTTCTCACTCTTATTCCTCTGCACCCTGTTCCCTGTCATTTTCCTGATAGTCAGCGCAGTGATTAAGATTACCTCGCCGGGCCCCATCTTCTTCAAACAAAAAAGAAACGGACTGAACGGCAAAGAATTCTGGTGTTACAAATTCCGTTCGATGAAAGTGAACAAAGATGCGGACAAGATACAGGCTACGCTAAACGACCCCCGCAAGACAAAGTTCGGCAACTTTATGCGCAAGACCAACATTGACGAGCTTCCCCAGTTCATCAACGTGCTGCTGGGCGATATGTCCATTGTCGGTCCCCGCCCCCACATGCTGAAACATACGGCAGAATACTCGCAGCTTATCAATAAATATATGGTGCGCCACTTTATCAAACCGGGCATCACAGGCTGGGCACAAGTAACCGGTTTCCGTGGGGAGACCCGCGAACTGAGTCAAATGGAAGGACGTGTAAAAGCAGACATCTGGTACATGGAACACTGGACATTCATGCTCGACCTCTACATCATCTATAAAACCGTGGCAAATGCGCTTCACAAAGACAAACAAGCTTATTAACCAAAAGACAAAATATAAAAAAACGAATAGACAAATGAAAAAAACGAATTATGCCTTGCTGGTTCTTCTTGCCCTCGTATTGGCAAGCTGTTCCGCCTACAAACAAGTTCCATACTTGCAAGCATCCGAGTATCTGGACACTTCCGGCCAGAATCCCCCCCTCTATGATGCCCGCATCATGCCCAAGGACTTGCTGACCATCACAGTCAATACTACGGATCCGGAAACAGCAGCACCATTCAACCTGATCGTAGCCACTACCCTCAGTAATCAAAACAAGAACCTGACAAACCAGCCCGTATTGCAGCAATATCTGGTAGACAACAAAGGCAATATCGACTTCCCCGTACTGGGCATCCTGCACATCGGCGGACTGACCAAAAGCGAAGCCGAGAACCTCATCAGAGAGAAACTGAAAACCTACATCACGGAGGTGCCCATCGTCAATGTACGCATGGCCAACTATAAAATTTCCGTCATGGGAGAAGTGACCAACCCCGGCAGCTTCGTTATCAGCAACGAGAAAGTAAACCTGTTTGAGGCACTCGCCATGGCAGGCGATATGACCATTTACGGACAACGCGATAACGTGAAACTCATCCGTGAAGATGCACAGGGACACCGTGAAATCATCCCCCTGAACCTGAACGACGCAAGCATTATACTGTCTCCTTATTATTACTTGCAGCAGAACGATGTGATTTACGTCACTCCCAATAAGACCAAGGCCAAAAACGCCGGCATCAGTAACAGTACCACCATCTGGTTCTCCGTAGTGGGTACACTCGTGTCGCTTGCCAGCCTTATTGTTACTATTTCCCGATAAAACAACCCGATTTCATTATGAAAGAAAATTTATACGACGAACTTTATACCGAACAAGAAGAACAGGTAGACTACAAAGCCCTCTTCTTCAAATACCTCATCCACTGGAAATGGTTTGTTGCCAGTATTGTGGTATGCCTGATAGGAGGATGGATTTATCTGCACTACACCACACCGGTGTACAGCATTACCGGCTCTGTCATTATCAAAGACAACAAGAAAAACAACAGTGTCAGCACCGGACTGGCCGATTTGGAAGATCTCGGTTTTTACTCGTCTACCAACAACTTCGACAATGAAGTGGAAGTGCTGCACTCACGCACCCTGCTGAAAAAAGTAGTGGAGGAACTGGACCTGTATATCAACTACAGAACCCGTGAGAACCTCCGCCCTGTAGAGCTTTACAAAGACACACCGGTAAAAGTGTGGCTCACCCCCGAAGAGGCAGAAAAACTGCCCAATGGCGCAGCAGTGCTTGAAGTGGTACTGAAACCCGGAGGAAAGCTGAGTGTCAGCACAGAAATAGACGAACAGGAATTCAAACAGGATTTCAACAAACTTCCTGCCCTGCTCACTACCCCTTACGGTACGTTCAGCTTTACTCCCGGCGACTCGGCAATCGTTGAAAAGGAACAGGAAATCACCGTCACCGTGGCAGCTCCGCGCATCATGGCAAACGGATATGCCAATGCGCTTTCCGTGGAACCGACCTCCAAGACCACAACCATTGCCCAAATCACTTTACAGAATACCAGTCCCCAACGCGGCGTAGACTTCATCAACAAGCTGATAGAAATCTATAACCGTGATGCCAACGACGATAAGAACGAAGTGGCAAGCAAGACTGCCGAATTCATCGACGAGCGTATCAAAATCATCAACGGAGAGCTGGGAACCACCGAAAAAGAGCTGGAAACCTTCAAGCGAGATGCCGGACTGACCGACCTGAAGAGTGACGCTCAACTGGCACTCAGCGAAAACTCCGAATACGAAAAGAAACGTGCCGAAAACAGCACCCAGCTCCGTCTGGTGCAATTCCTGTCAGAGTATGCCAATAACCCCGACCATGCCTACGAGGTATTGCCGGTCAACGTGGGTCTGACAGACACCGGCCTGACCGAACTCATCAACCGCTACAACGAAATGCTGCTGGAGCGCAAACGTCTCCTCCGCACCTCATCGGAAAGCAACCCCGTGGTGGTGAACCTGGACGCCAGCATCCGTGCCATGCGCAGCAACGTGCAGACCACCATCCTGAGTGTGCAGAAAGGATTGATGATTACCAAAGCCGACCTTGAACGCCAGGCAGGAAAATACGCCGGACGAATCACCAGCGCACCGGGTCAGGAACGCCAGTTGGTGAGCATCTCGCGCCAACAGGAAATCAAGGCGGGACTGTACCTCATGCTGTTGCAGAAACGCGAAGAGAACGCCATTACGCTGGCTTCTACCGCCAACAACGCCCGTATCGTGGACGAAGCACAGGCAGGGCTGTTCCCCGTCTCTCCCAAAGGCAAACTCATCTACCTGATTGCCTTCGTCTTGGGAATCGCCATCCCGGTGGGCATCATTTATATCATCGAACTGCTGAGATACAAGATAGAAGACCGTTCGGACGTAGAGAAACTGACTACCGTACCCATCATCGGCGATATTCCCGCATCAGACAATATGCCGAAAGAAGGTTCGGTGGTGGTACGCGAAAATCAGAACGATATGATGGCCGAAACCTTCCGCAATGTCCGTACCAACGTGCAGTATATGTTGGGCAGCAATCAGAAGGTGGTGTTAATCACTTCTACCACCAGTGGCGAAGGAAAATCATTTGTGGCTGCCAACCTTGCCATCAGCTTTGCCCTGCTGGGCAAGAAAGTGGTCATCGTGGGGCTGGATATCCGCAAGCCGGGACTGAACAAAGCCTTCCAGATGTCGCATAAGGAAGACGGTATCACCCGTTACCTTGCCGACCCGGAACACACCGACCTGATGTCGTTGCTGCAACAGTCCAATGTCACCCCCAACCTGTACATCCTGCCCAGCGGTGCCATCCCTCCCAACCCGACCGAACTGGTGGCACGCGACTCGCTGGTACAGGCTGTCGACCGGTTGAAAAAGGAATTCGACTATGTGATACTCGATACCGCTCCCATCGGTATGGTGACCGACACCCAACTGATTTCGCGCGTGGCAGACATGAGTATTTACGTATGCCGTGCCGGTTATACACCCAAAGCAGGCTATCTGTTCATCAACGAACTGAGAGACCATAAGAAGTTGCCCAACCTGTGCACCATCATCAATGATGTAAACATCAAAACCGGAAAGTACGGATACGGCACATATGGCAAATACGGCTATGGTAGAACCTATGGCTACGGTTACGGATACGATGAAAAAAGTAAATAAATAATACTTCATTTTTTAGTTACATAATAGACAACTAGAAATCCCTTCCCCAAAATGTTAATTATTTAACACAAAGGGAAGGGATTTTCATTTATCTACGGATAAATCATATAAATATTTTACTCATACAATTTACTTGTCACCTCAAAACAGGGACATTCCTTCACCCACTCTTCGGGGCTGATGCGTCCGTCTCCGTTGCGGTCGGGACTCAAATCCCGGTGTCCGCACACCCGGCAGCCGGGGTAATCCATCAACAACGTTCGGATAAGCACCCTCAAAGAGTGTTTCTGCCATTCGGTACGCGTATCTGCGGGACGATAACGGACATCCAGTCCGCCTTCATAACAAATACCGATGCTGTGCGCATTGTAGCCCAGCGCATGTGCTCCCGGCTTCTCTAGGGGGCGCGTATTCTTAATATCCCCATTCTTGCGGATATAGAAATGATAACCCGCCCCATTGAATCCGCGATGCCGATGACACACCTCCAAGTCGTTTTCAGTAAAGTCCCTGTCCGCACGTGTGGCGGAACAGTGGACTACAATCAGGTTAATCTCTCTCATTCTTTCTTCTCTTGGCTCTGAGGAGCAGCATGATGCACTCCAGAATCTTAATAATCAAGTTTTTCATATTTCCTCCTTTTTAAAACAATTAAAACTCTATTCCGAAACTTTTTTTAGGAATGTGCCAAAACGTTTATAATGCTGTCATTTCATCGGTAGAGACGAGGTTCGCCCACTCCAAACAGCTTGTTTGTGTATTACTCCCAAGGTCGTGACCGTTGGTAAGGGCAGGCAACCCCTCCCCCTACAGTTGACGATTTGACAGACCGGTTCAGTTTTGACACACCCTCAGAGGTTAGCCCTCGTTTACACCGGAGACTTCCTCTTCAGGCTTCTTCTCCTCCTTCTTAGGCAACTTGTTCACCTTGCTGAACGACAGCGCCGTCAGCATGCCGCTCAACGCCAGTCCGGGACGGAAATTGATACGCGCCTTGTTAATCATGGAAACATCATACTTGTCTTCCGAATCGGCCCCCTTGCCGCTCACACCAATCTGAAACGTGCCCAAATCCGCCAGACGCACAATCTCGCCTGCACTCAGCGCCTCCACAATCACATCTTCCAACGCCGTGAGCACTGCCGCCACATCAGCACGCGTCACGGTACAGGTTCTCTGAATTCGTTCCGACATCTCGCGGACTGTGACATCGCCGCTGGCCTGAGCCTGGGCATAGAAACGTACTCCCGCTTCGGGTTCCTGCGGGTTTTTACGGGGTACGACCGAATAAGATACTGACTTTGACATAATCTTCTAATTTTTAATGATTTATACTTATAACTTCGAAATCTCAAGCACCGGTTACTCTGTGATTACATGACAAAGATACGACGGTGAGAGAAGCCATTGTCGGGCTTCGTCGGAATTGGTGGAGAAAGGTAACGAATGGTCTTGAAAACTTGCTTTCAGCGAGAGTATTTGAGAAACATCGACCTCACTCTTAAAAAAACAGACTGCACCGAATGCCTTTTCCATATAAATCATTATCTTTGTCCGTTATAGAAACACAGAAAAACATAATGGGAAAGTTTATCAATCCGTTCACCGATTACGGCTTCAAGAAAATATTCGGTCAGGAAGTATCCAAGGAGTTGCTAATCGAGTTCTTAAATGATTTGTTGGAGGGCGAACGGGTGATAACCGACCTTACCTTTCTGAACAATGAGCAGTTGCCTGAGTATCCGGGAGACCGTATTGCTATTTACGACATTTACTGCACTACGGACACTGGTGAGAAAATAATTGTGGAGATGCAAAACCGCTCCCAGGTTTATTTCAAGGAACGTGCTCTGTATTACCTTTCTCATGCCATTGTTCGTCAGGGTGTGAAGGGAGAGAGTTGGAAGTTCGATATAAAAGCGGTGTATGGAGTATTTTTCATTAATTTTCTCTTGGATGAGAACCAGAAGTTGCGCACCGATGTTATATTGACAGACCGTGAGACCGGAAAATTGTTTTCGGATAAACTGAGGCAAATCTTTATCGCATTGCCCCTGTTTAATAAGACAGAAACAGAGTGTGAAACGGATTTTGAACGTTGGATATTTGTATTAAATAACATGGAAACATTGAACCGTATGCCTTTTAAAGCTCAGAAAGCCGTATTTGAGAAGTTGGAAGAGATTGTTGATGTTCATTCTCTCTCCGAAGAAGACCGTGTGCGCTATGAAAACAGTGTAAACGCCTATCGTGATTATTTGGCTACCATCGACTATGCAGCAAAGAAAGGAAGTGAAGAAGGGTTTGAAGAAGGGTTTGAGAAAGGAATCGAGAAAGGGTTTGAGAAAGGAATTGAAAAAGGAATCGAAAAAGGGATCGAGAAAGGAATCGAGAAAGGGATTGAGAAAGGAATTGAAAAAGGAATCGAGAAAGGAATTGAGAAAGGAATTGAGAAAGGAATCGAGAAAGGAATTGAGAAAGGACGTCGAGAAGAAAAATTTGAAACGGCTCGCAACCTGAAATCCTTGGGAATGACCTCTGAGCAAATCATGCAAGTCACCGGCCTTTCCCTTACAGAAATCGAATCTCTGTAACCTACTTTCTTCATCTTCCATGAGAAAGACTTAAAAAACAGAGACCATTCGGAGTTCCGCCGGAGAAGATTCCATCTACTCCACAAGGGACTCCTCCCCCTCAAAAAAAGAACGGAGCATGTCGAAACAAACTTCATTAATCATTTGATAATCAGAGATTTTATTGTTATATTTACATTAAAGAACAATAAATAATCATAGTAAGAATAATGAAGAAAGAAGAAGAAACATTCGCCATCCGCACTTACGACAAGGCGGAACTGGCATCGCTCTATTGCCCCGGACGCGAACCCGGAGCCGCCCTGCAGAACCTTTATCGATGGATACGGCGTATCCCCCGCCTGACGGAAGAACTCAATGCCACAGGCTACAACAAATACCGCCATTGCTACCTGAAACAGGAGGTGGAAATCATTGTGAAATACCTGGGAGAGCCTTAGCGGAAAAGAAAGCCGCGAAAGAAAAACAGCACAAAAACGCACTAAAGTGTTTCCGGAAAACTCTTCCGTCTTTCAGGAAAAGACTATTATGTTTGGGAAAAAGACCTTGATGTTTTTCGAGAACATCAAGGTCTTTTTTCAGGGTGAATGCTATCGGGCGGACACACGGGTCTGCCCTGAACCCCACACATACACCATAGAAACCACCCACTCAAACCAACAAAAAAACGGTGCAGCGGAGGGTTTCACAGGTGCCCTCCCGGTGGTTGCGGTTATTTCCAATACGATTCACAATCAACAGACTGATTATCAACATAATGACATCTAACTTTGGGACCACTGGGACCAGGGCCCACCTTTATGAGTTTCCGGACCAGGATTTACAGAGTTTATGATACATACCATCCTCTTTTTCAATAATTTGCATCTCAAGCAAACGGACAAGGTATCTTTTAAGCGAACTGGAAGGTATTCCATGTTCCACGGCCCCCTCCTTCAACTGCGTATAAGTGAAGCTTTCGGGAAGCTTTGCCAGTACCGAACGTATGCGATAAAACTTCTTCATCGGCTTGGGTTCCTTGCCCGACTCCACGGCAGACACGGTGGTAGACAACAGCAAGCTGTGCTCCAACAACACTTTCACCATATCCATTGCCGTATGAAAATCCTCATCCGTACACCGGCACTGCTGCACATTCCACATCGGCTCACACTTGCGCAACGCCGTCAGCACCATGGCTATGCGGGCCGCTATCAACCCGTGACGAAACACAATCGCCCCATGCGAATCATCATCTTCACTCACCACTTCCTGAAGAACGTTGCTGAAACGCTGCGTATGCTCCTCCCACTGCCCGGGAGTGAAACACACCTCGGTGGGCGAACCGGACAAAAAGACAAACATACGAAGTACCTCTTCACTCAATTTCCTGAACAGCTTCACATGGTCGGTGCTGCCCTCCACGGGAGCTGCCGAAATCCATTTCCACCGTCCCTCACCGATATAAAAAGCCATACGACTGTACATACCGTTCTCCAACGACGAAATGAAACGGTGAAGCTGAGAAGGAGTGCCCGTAAGACACAATGCCAGATGAGGAACATGCGCCACCACCATGCGCTTGTCCGTCTTATAATAAGACGATGCCTCCTCGTGGTGAAAAGCGGCACGAAGCACATCATCATGCTTTCCGCAGTCCTGCTTCATGGCATTGGTAAGCATATCCAGCTCCGAAGCATTAATCACCACCCCTTGCGCACCGGCCTCCTCAAGCGCAATAATCAACTGACTCTTCGAGATATTGGGCGAAATCTTGAGCATGCGCTTCACCGGAGGCTCGGGACGCTTGTCGATGTCGGGCACACGCTTCTCCTGAATGGCCAAACGCTCTTCCAGCGCCCATGCCAACTGCTTCTTGTCATACTCCGACTGCACCGTCTTGTTCTTGTCTTCCAGATAGCGCTGAACGGCATCGGGCAGAATAGAGCCGAGCGTCACAATCCCCTTGCCGCGCCCCGCACCGGCAAGGCTCATCGCATAAAAATGAGGAGTGTAGCACATGTCGGCATAATTCATCCACACACCGGGAAGGCAAGCACTCAGATTGGCAAGCATCCCCAGCAGCAGACGGTCTTTTTCACGGCTGCTTCGAGCTGCTTCCAAGCCACGGACAAGAAGGTCGGGAAGAGCATCGTACACCGACTTCGGAAAGCGGGGAGCGTTCTTGTGGAGCTTGTCCGCTTCAAGCTTCTCATTCTCAGCCTTTTCAGCCTCTCCCACGGGACCGGGAAAGCATAAAGATGGTCCCTGGTCCTTGTGGTCCCAACCATTAGCATTATTACGCTGATAATCAGACAATTTAGTTTTATCCACATAACGATATCCGGCATCCATTTTCGGGATGATATCTTCGGGCGGACACCCGGCATCGCTCAGACGCTCCACAGCCAACGCTTCCAGTTGTCTCAACTCACTATCGGACAGTCCTTTATATCGGGCTATACGTCCCAATTTGAGCAAGAAATCATTCTTTGCTCCAGGAATGAAAGCGTTGTGGGCCAGAAAGTCATTAAAAAAGGTGCGCAGGATGCCCGACGGGGGTTCCGAGACAGGCTCCGAAGCAGATTCCGAAGCGGTTCCTGTCGTGCTGTCCGGTGCGGCAGGTCTCACGTTCAGTTCCTCCATGATCTGTGCCGCTTTATCGGGATGCTCCTTGAGGAATTCCCGCCAAGGGAAAAGCTCGAAAGCGGGCTTGCAGAAGGCTTCCTCGTCATACGACGCATAACACGGACGAGTGGGATTCTTGCAACTCATGTCACACGGAAAATCAATCACGCGGCCGATATGCCACGCCACCACCGCATAAGCCTGCACATACTCTTCGACTGTTGCAGCCTCGATACGCACCACCACTTTCAGACCATCGTACGATAACACTTCGCCAACCTGCCCCGACCCACGGCACCGCCTTCAGCTTCTGCAGGAACTCCTGTGTACGTCCCTGCGTATGGTCGACATCAAACATGGCATTCCCACTCCACGTGCGGCGGTTCTTCAATGCATGGCTTCCCTCGCAATACCCCGCCACCACCAGGCCGGGCAGTTTGTTCTTCAACTCTTTGGCTTTACTCTTATCGCCCTCAGCCATTAGGCGGTGATACATCTCGACCGTCGATTTCCATCGTCCGTTGCAGATGTAATTTACAAACTCTTCCAGTGACATTTCAATGCAACGCTGTTCGCGCACGTTAAAATAGAAAGAGCACAAATCATTAAAATCCATGTTAAAATGGGGTTTTAATTTAAGATAGGGAAAAAACGTTGCCCTTCGCCTGCAATTCAAAATTGCAATGTGCGAAAGTACGACATCTAAAACTGACGAAATATTACACTTTACGCCAAATCACCCACCGTTTACCTACTGTTTATCAGTATCCTAACAAACAGCCGGCAGAACTAAAGTGTACAATTGGCATTCTTCTTTTTATTTATTCTTTTTAACAGTAAGGACAATATTCCAAGGGAACCTTTCCAAATTGTTCCCAATCTGTATTCTTTTAAATTCATGACACTTCGTTTTTATACCCCAACGGTATAAGAAGCCCCAGAAGGACAGCCATACAGACTCACGGAGACGCTTACATACATCCTCCGTTATCACTCCTCCCCTTCCTTCTTTTAGGTCAATCGATCTTCTTCCTGCCTCTTTTTCTTTTGCCGGTCAATCTTCCCCTTTCTTCTTCTTTTCTTGTTGATTGGAGAATATTTTATAGCCCCTCCTACACATCCGCTTCAGTTCCGCCAGCTGTCGGAACGATATATTCTCAATGTCTCGCTCCAGCTCCTCCAACTCTTTTTCCACACTTCTCACCTTGTTCCATCTGTCCTGATTTGTTTCCAAATCTTCTTTTTATTCATATTCTTAAAATATTTAAAAATTAAAAAGGAGCAAAAATATAAAAATCCGCAATTACAATGTTAAATATTTGAGTTTTTATGAACAAAATATTGTAATTCGTAAATTAATGTCTAATTTTGCAGAGAATAACAAGGAGGGATCGGCAGTGAGATTACACTGACGACCGCGTAGCGCACCTTATTCCCTCCTTTCCACTCCCCCCTTGACTGATATAGAATGAAAAAATGGTATGTAGCCTACGTGCTTTCCCGTCACGAGAAAAAGACTGCCGAGCGTCTCACGAAAATGGGAATCGAGAACTTCCTGCCCGTGCAGGAGGAGATTCGCCAATGGGCGCACCGTCGTCAGAAGGTGACACGCGTGGTGATTCCGATGATGATTTTTGTGCACGCCACACCGCAGGAACGTGCGGAAGTACTGACACTCTCGTCGGTGAGCCGCTACATGGTGCTGAAGGGCGAACATACACCTGCCGTGATTCCCGACCTGCAGATGGAGCGTTTCAAGTTTATGCTGGACTATAGCGAAGAGGCGGTGGAAATGTGCAGCACACCACTGGCTCCCGGTGAAATGGTGAGGGTAATCAAAGGCCCTCTGGCGGGAATGGAAGGAGAGCTGGTGAACGTGGACGGACGCAGCAAGGTGGTAGTGCGACTGGAAATGCTGGGATATGCCGGAGTGGATATGCCGGTGGGGTTTGTGGAAGCAGTGAAATAAAAAAAGAATTTATCAGAGCAATAAAGCTATTCTCCTTCCCCTGTAAAAAGAGAAAATAGACTGCTTACAGGTACGGCATCAAACCCTTGGGTATTTTCGCCACATTTGCCTGAAACCAACAAGACAAGGCAAGTAATTCAGACATTCTCGTCACTTTTCAAGAGTCTGATTTCTTCACATTGGGAGAATAAAAGAAAAGCTGAAGCAACTTATTTACTTCAAACTTAGCATCACCAATCTCAGAAACCCTTTTCGGAAGTCTCTTGCTGCCTTCCCTATCATAAGCCGGATAAATCGTCAAGTCCGGCAAGCAAAACAGACTCTAAAAAATATTCAGATACATTTTATTTTCCTTTTCAGAGAGGCACCTTTTGCAGACACTCTTCCTGAAAGGTATGTCGCATAAAAAATATACACATTAATACAAATCAACCATCTACATCTATCCCATATAAATTCTAATAACATATCACCAATGATAAAAACATTTCTAAACAAGATCTTAAACAGTAAAAACTCAAGAACCAAAGCGATCAAGCAGAACATAGCCGGTTCCCTGCTCGTAAAAGGAATCAGCATTGCCACATCCTTGATTCTCGTCCCTCTAACTTTAGGGTATGTATCTAGTGAAATATACGGAATATGGCTTACCATATCCTCCATTCTTTATTGGCTTACTTATATGGATGTGGGATTCACCTTAGGATTGAAAAACCGACTAGCAGAAGCTATTGCACAAAAGGATTTTGACAGAGGACGCAGTCTTGTCTCTACCACCTACTTTATAATGACAGTAATATTTGTTCCGCTAACCGTATTATTGCTGTTGATAAGTCCGCACATAGATTGGTGTGCATTTCTTAATGTAGACATTGCCTACCAAGCAGAAGTAACGAAAACGATACAGATACTTTTTGTATTTGTGGCCTTGCAGATGATTTCCAATGTTTTCATAGCTGTAGTCGCTGCATTCCAAAAAGTCGCACTGTCTTCTCTTTTCAATGTAATAGGGCAACTGTTTGCACTTATCATCATTTTCATCATGACCAGGTGTATTCCTCCTGCCCTTCCCAATCTGGCTATCGCCTACTCCATGATGCCCATACTAGTGGTTATCGTTGCTTCAGTCATCTTCTTCAAAGGCAAGTTCAGACAAGTGTCTCCAACCATAAAAAATATCAATATTAAGTATACCAAAGACTTGGGAGGACTAGGAGTCAAGTTCTTCATCATACAGATACAAATGATTGTACTTTATCAGGCAACCAACATTTTGATTTCGCACATAGACGGACCGAATGCCGTAACCCAGTACAACATTGCATACAAGGTATTGAACGTAATTGTAATGGTATACAGCATTTTCCTGTCTCCTCTATGGCCTGCATTTACCGATGCTTATACACAAAAAGACTTTGTCTGGATGAACAGCATCTACCGCAAAATGACATATGTATTTTACTTTTTATGTATCGCAGTAACCTGCACCGTGTTTGCATCTCCCATCCTATACAAAATCTGGATTGGAGACAAAGTAGACATCCCCTTTGTCTTGACTTGCTCTATCGCCCTATATACCATTATCCATTGTTGGGATTCACTGCAAGTCATGCTTATCAACGGGGTGGGAAGTGTAAAACTACAAACCTACGTAGTATTGATTGGACTCGTATTACATATTCCACTCTCACTGTTTTTAGGACATTTTGTAGGCATATTAGGAGTAATTCTATCTATGTGCATCATCAACCTGATATATTCAACATTCTTCACCATACAAATACGGAAAATACTCTCACAAAAAGCTACCGGGATCTGGATTAAATAAATTGAATCATGAAAAAAAACAAAATTACTTGGCTGAAAAAATGCAAAAAAGCATTAGTGTGGATATGGAACAGTTTTCCTCTTCCACAAGAACTAGGCTATTGCGGAAAAAACACCATTTTGCTTTATCCTTTACGAATCTATTCACCAGCTTCTGTCTACATCGAAGAGAATGTCAAGATAACCCATGGACTGACAATCATCAACTCCCCAACTGAAAAAGTCGTTATAAAAAAATATGCCGTCTTAGCTGCCAACTGTACCATCATTACCAACAATCACAGAAAAACGGTAAGCATACCGCAGTTCCTGCTTGGTGCTTCCCATATCAACGACAAATCAGCAGATGTCATCATAGAAGAAGACGCATGGATAGCAGCAGGAGTAACCATTATGGCAGGAGTACACATAGGAAGAGGAAGCATTATCGGAACAAACAGTCTTGTTACCAAAGATGTACCCCCCTATGCCGTTGTATCCGGCAGTCCGGCAAGTATAAAGAAGCGAGTTTTTTCCACTGCTCAAATCATCGAACATGAAAAACACTTATATAAAAAAGAAGAACGCATGTCTATCAAGCAATTGGAAGAACTGGAGCAAAAATACTTCCAAAACATCTCGGTATACGGTACAAGCAACGGAGTGGATGAAAACATAGAAAAACTGCAACAAATGAAATCCGCACTGCGCTACATTGAACCAGAATTGAATAATTAGCCCTTACTTATCATGTTAAAGTCCATTACGTTAGAAAAGATTTACCTCTTCTATGTCATCCTGTTTGCAGCACAAGCTACCCTATTCACCAGCGACATGGACTTCCGTTCGAATCCTGTCGGAGTGGGGTTGATGTTAGTGCTATGCACACGCCTGTTGATAAAGCATAAAATATCCTTACGAAACAAGAATCTGCTCATTCTATATGCCATCTTGGGTATATGGGCTGTACTGCATTATCTGACAGACATAGAGTTCAAACTCCTGTCCTATCTCATCTTGTACATTAATGTTACGGTAGGATATAGTCTGGTCAAAATATTCGGTAACAAGCTTTATGAGAAAACTACCCAATACATTACTTATCTTACAGGCATCAGCCTGGTGTTATGGGCAATCATGCACGTTACCGGTACAGGGTTCTTTGAATCCATCGGTTTTATGAAACCGACTTCAAGCACCAGTTCGTCCTCTCTACTTATCTTCAATGTCCCCAATATACATATTTATGAAGGAGCGGGAATAGGACCGTTCATGCGTAATTGTGGGTTTGCATGGGAGCCTGGATTATTTGCCTCGTTCGTATGTTTCGCTATCTATTTTAATTTGCTCATAAAAAAAAGAATAAAAGGAAACCGCAACTTCTATATTCTAACCCTGGGATTGTTCAGTACATTTTCCACTACCGGTTACTCTGCATTCCTGCTGATAATGGCAAACTACTTCATCGTACAGAATGCCAAGAAATCAACTCAGATACTATATATCATTGTAGGCATACCTACATTTCTGTATATCATGAACCTGCCTTTCATGGCAGACAAAATAAAAGAAGAAAATGAAAGCGAAAACTTTTTATACGACAACAACCAAATTGCCAGCGATATAGAATCAGAAGGTAAAGCGATTACAGTGCGACGCTGGGAAGGAATCATAATGGACTATCTCAACATACAAGACCGTCCGATTTTAGGATATGGTACCATAAATAATTCTTATGTCAATACACATATATCCCCCTATCTGATAACCAGCAACGGAATAATCGGTACATTCGCACGATTCGGCATTATATTGGGATTATTGATAAATATAGCTTTCATTCGCAATGTAAATTATATAGATAGATTGTTCAGACAGAAATACTGTGTATTCTACATTTTGTTTATGATACTTTCCGTCAGCTATACTTTTACCACACTTGCCCTGATGATTGCTCTATGCTGTAGCAATTTATGGATTAACAAACCACAAAAATATATCAAATGAATCATAACCCACTTTTTTCAATCGTTACAGTCTGCTACAATAGCGAAAAGACTATTGCCCGGACTATAGAATCTGTCCTCACACAAGAGTTTAAAGACTATGAGTATATTATTGTAGATGGCAATTCCAAAGACAAGACATTGGATATTATACGCAAATACGAGCCCAAATTTGAAGGTCGCATGAAAATAAAAAGCGAACCAGACAAAGGTATCTATGATGCTTTCAACAAAGGAATCCAACGGTCGAACGGCATCTATATATGGATAGTAAACAGTGATGACTACATTGAGCCACAGGCACTGAAAGAATTGGCGCAACTCATTGAATCGTTTCCTGAAGACAATTTACCCATTATCGCTTCGTCCATGCGCTTTATCAACCTAAATCAAAACACTTCAACCATCTACATATCCAATGAAAAAGCACCTCAAAAAGGTTACAAATCTTTAGATATGGGAATAATACATCCAGCTACATTAGTCCCCAAAAGCATTTACAAGCAAATCGGAAATTACGATGACAGATTCTCTATTATGGCAGATATTGACTGGTTCATACGAGCTTGTAAGACACATCAACCGATATATTCCTCTACTATAGTTTCAACCAATATGTGTTATGGAGGGATTTCAACTACCTCACAATTCAAAAAACTCTATAAAGAAAGAACGATGCTTTACAAAAAGCATACACGAAATTTAATAGAAGAAAAGCTTTATTTATCCAAATGGTGCATAAGGCACTTTAAAAATACTTTATACACAAAGATTAAAAGTTTGAAACATAAATAACAGAATAACATTGAACGGTATAGCATTTATTCTAAAAAAGCATAGATGCAGCCTATTTATTGCACTTTTGGTAACAAGTGCAATTGTTATCATTAAATTTACAGACTATAGAATCGGCTATTCCAGTAAGGCTGACTCTATCAACACTACAATAGAAAACTTAGCTTTTAGCTATTTAGTAGCTTATTTATTCTATCTCATAAATGATTTAATACCAGCTATTACACAAATTAAGATAACACGTAACTCGATTTCCAACCAGCTATATAACATACATAAAAACTTAAGACAAATTATAAACTCTATTGGGCCTTTTAATATTAACAACAATTGGTATACTTGAGAATCATTCAGCAAAGCATTTGAAAAAACTGATTTAACAATTCTCCGAAAAAACACAAAAGATATTTTACAAAAAGCATATGTAATATCTACTATCTTCATATCCTGATATTCTTACCAACGAAGAACTTAAGCTTATCAATAAAATTCTTATTTCATAAGAAATGAGCTACGCCCCATGAATTTTTCTATACCAGAAGAGTATCAAGAGTCCTATCCTAACAACCCAAAAGAAGTAGGAGAAAGCATCTTTAAGCTATACATTCAAAGCAAAAAATTCAACATGTAAAAACAAATTGCAATGATAAAGAAACTAATTCAATTCATTCAAAACCAAAAGCATTATCTCTCCTCAGACAGATATATTGCTTTTCTAAAGTCAAAAGGTATAAAAATCGGAAACAACTGCATTGCACTTTATCCAAGAAGCATATCAATTGATGTTTCCAGACCTACACTCTTAGAAATTGGGGATAACGTATTTCTTCATAAAGGCACAACAATTATGACTCATGATTTTGCCAGTTATGTCTTTGTCAACAAATACAACGAATTTATCCCCTCTCATGGAAAAGTAAAAATAGGGAATAATGTATGGTTTGGAATGAACTGTACCGTGCTAAAAGGAGTAACCATTGGAGATAACTGTATTATTGGTATAGGTTCTATAGTAACTAAGGATATTCCCGCCAATTCTGTAGCCATAGGAAATCCTGCAAAAGTAGTATGCAGTTTAGATGAATATTTTGAAAAAAGAAAAAAACAATACTTAAAGGAATGTGTAGATTATGCCAAAAGTATAGTCCTAACGGAGAAGGGTAATTCCATTAATAATGAATCATTTAGCGATGATTACATTTTATTTGTAGACGGTAGTAACTATCAAGATTATCCCTATCCTTATTCCAATGTATTCAATAAAGAGCAGTTTGAACATTGGAAAAAGAACCACAAAAAGAAGTTCAAAGATTTCGATGATTTCATGAAATACGTAAAAAGCAACCTTTAAACCATGTCCTGTTTAGACCATATTATACTATTCCTGTTTTTTATAGTCAAACTATGATATTATACTGGGGACGCTTTCTGCTACAAAGCCCAAATTTCCATTTTGTATGGGACAACTAATATAAAAAACAATATCATGAACCAACAACCTAAAGTTAGCGTAATAGTTCCAATCTATAATGTAGAACCTTACTTAGACCGATGTATGCAATCATTAATCCATCAAACCCTGAAAGACATTGAAATAATATTGGTAGACGACGGTTCTCCCGACCGATGCCCTCAAATGTGCGATGAATATGCACAAAAGGATTCAAGGATAAAAGTCATTCACAAAAAAAATGCTGGATTAGGATATGCACGAAATTCAGGTTTAGAAATAGCAACCGGTGAATATGTAGCTTTTGTAGATTCTGATGACTACATAAAAACCAACATGTATGAAGAGTTATATAATAATACAATAGGAAAAGATTTGGATGCTGTTTTTGGCGGATTTTATATTGAATCTTATAAAGGAATTTGGACAGCAAGTAAAGAGGTGAATGAAATGAAACTTTTCCAAACAAAACAAATCCAATCTTTTTTATTGGATATGATTGCATGTGCTCCTTCTATACCACAAGAAAGAAAATATGAAATGTCTGTTTGGCATTCTATCTACAAGAAAGAGATTATTGATAAGTATAATATCCGCTTCCTTTCAGAAAGAGAAATCGCTTCCGAAGACATTCCTTTTCAAATTGACTTTCTATCAAAGTCATCTAAAATAATGTATGTCCCTCAAAACTATTACTATTATTGTTTAAATTCCACATCACTGACAAAAACTGTCAAACCCGAAAAATTTGAAGCCTTTAAATGCTTACTAAGCTGCATACAACAAAAAATTAATACCACAGAAGGAAAATTAAGAGCACAACGACTATTTATAGGTTATTCAAGAGTTCTCTTAACACATATAGTTTATAATAAATTACCACACACAGAACAATATTTAAGAAATATAATGTCGGACAATATATGGAGTAATATTTTCCAATCATATCATTATTCCTACTTTAGCTCATGGTATCAAAAATGGACCTACTTCCTTATTATCCATAAACAAATAAAACTGTTTAAATTATCCACACTGATAAAACAAAAAATAAAAAAGTGAAAGCTAAAATTTTTCTAATAATTTATTATGGGTTTGCCACATGGCTACCTAGCTCATATGCCCCCGTCATTGGCAAAGTATGTAATCTAATCCGAATTTTTTGCGTAAAACAAATATTTAGAAAATGCGGAAAAGTATCAATAATCGATCGTAATGCATACTTCGGAAATGGAGCAAATATTGAAATTGGAGATTACAGTGGAATAGGAGCTAATTGTACTATCCCCAATAATACTATAATCGGCAAATATGTCATGTTCGCACCTCAAGTCCATATAGTAGCAGGAAATCATCAATACAAAAATTTACAAATACCTATGTGTTTTCAAGGCTCTATGCATAAAGAAAAACCTATTACTATAATAGAAGATGACTGTTGGATAGGAGTAAGAAGTATATTAACTCCAGGCAGACATATTAAAAAAGGAAGCATTATAGCAGCTGGAGCAATAGTTACCAAAGATTTTGATGAATACTCTATCATAGGAGGAAATCCTGCACATTTAATAAAAAAAAGAGGTCAATAATTAGTAATATGAAAAAATTAGCATTTATAACTCAATCTTATAAGAACGATTACAAAGAATGTGCTTTACTATGCGAAAGCATGGATCGTTTTTTACCTAAAGAAATAGATCATTTCATTTTTGTTAATGATGAAGATTACGATTTATTTCTCTCTCTCCATAACGAACATCATATTGTTTACAAAAAGTCAACAATACTTCCTTGGTGGCTTATTAGATGCCCGTTTAAAGTTTTGGGACATCATTATCATATTAGCCCAATAACAATACCAGTCAGAGAATGGATTATTCAACAAATATGTAAATTAGGAGTTTTTGAGGTTATAGGAAATGAATACGAAGCCGTTTTTAACATTGACTCCGAAAGTATCTTTATGCGACCTCTAAACTACTCTACAATTATAAAAGACAATAAATATTTAATGTATAAAACTACCAACCAGTGTGAACCAAACTATGAAGAATACTGTAATGCAGCAAAAAATCTATTGCACATCCCTACAAGCTACAACGATATAAGTAAATATAATTACATGAGTACGCCTGTTTGCTTTGTACAAAAGAACTTAAATGCAATGTTGCAAGAAATTAAAAAAAATAGTATATGGAACAGTTGGAAAATAGCATTATGCAATACATACAGATTTAGCGAAAACTACTTATATGGAATCTTCACTACTTATAAACTACAAGAAGAACAACATTTTTCCATGGACAAATATTTATTTCCCCTTATTAATTTATCACAAATAAACTCTACCGAAGAATTAAAACAGGAAATTCAATCCAAAATAAATGATCAAGAGATCCTTGGAGTTTTACTTCAAAAATCAAACAGAAAAAAAATGAATAATAATTATTTCAATTTTGACAAAATTAAAGAAACAGTTTACAATTTCTGGAATAATAATATATGAAAATTTTATTAGTTACAAACATGTATCCATGTGATAATGCTTCAACATATGGAATCTTTGTTAAAGAACAAAAAGATGCTATATGCAAAGAATATTCCAATATACATTACACTGTTGCATTTATTGATGGAAGACACAACAAAAGCGAGTATATTAAATCAATATTTAAAATACGCAAATTAATAAAAGAACAAGATTTCGATTTAATTCATGTACACTATGGTTTCTCTGGTCTATTCTTACTAGCAGGGAAACTACCTAAAAAGATACCAATATTAATCACTCTGCATGGTGGAGATATACAAGTGGAACAAGGGAAGAATATACAAGTATGGTTTACAAAGCAAATACTAAAAAAAGCAAATGCAGCTATTACTTTAAATAAGAGAATGGATGAAATAGTCCAAAAGTATATACAAAATACTCAAATTATTCCTTGTTCGGTCAATACAGACATTTTCACACCTTCTCCCACTCTGAGAACTATCAACCTTGCAAAAGAATTACATATTATATTCCCCAGCGACAAGAACAGATATGTAAAAAACTATCCTCTATTTGAAGAAACAATATCCATATTAAAAAATAAATACCACATAAAATGTCGAACATCAGAAGTCAAAAACATGTCACGCATAGAAGTCGCAACTTTATACCAAAATGCCGACTTAATGATTATGACTTCTATCTCTGAAGGTTCACCACAAGTCGTAAAAGAAGCTATGGCATGTAACCTACCCGTAATATCAACTAATGTAGGAGATGTAGCCCACTTATTAGAGAATGTGAAAAACTCTGCCGTTGCCAACAAAATGGATGCTGAGGAACTTGCCTTTCTTGCCTATCAATCACTAAATAATCAAATAAGCGGAATTGATGGGAGAGAAAAAATATTCCAAATGCTCTTGAACGATCAATCCATTGCACAAAAAATATATAATATATACCTCTCACTACTTTCAAATCACCAAATCAGATGAATCAGATCTATACGCCATTTTTAAATACCAATATTCAGATAATCACTCGCAACGAATTACTGAATAACCTGACTAAAGGAGTACTTATCACTCCTAATGTAGATCACTTGGTAAAACTGCAAAAGGATAAAGAATTTTATGATGTATACCAGCAGGCGGAATGGGTAATCTGTGACAGCAAAATCCTATATCTTCTCTCCAAGCTACTGAAACATCCGTTACCGGAAGCCATACCGGGTTCCAGCTTTTTTACCGCTTTTTATGAATACCACAAGAACGACCCAAACTGCAAGATATTTTTATTAGGAGCAGCCGAAGGGATCGCAGTCAAGGCTATGAAAAAAATCAACCAAAAGGTAGGGAGATACATTGTAGTAGGTGCGCATTCACCTTCCTATGGCTTTGAAAAAAAAACAGAAGAATGTGAAGAGCTAATACGCATTGTAAATGAAAGCGGTGCTAATGTGTTATTGGTAGGTGTAGGTGCCCCCAAACAGGAAAAATGGATAATGAAATACCGTAACCGAATGCCGGGTGTGGATATATTCATGGGACTGGGTGCTACCATTGACTTTGAAGCCGGCACGCTGAAACGCGCTCCTGCCATTTGGCAGAAAATAGGTATGGAATGGCTATATCGCTGCATGAAAGAACCCAAACGCTTATTCAAGCGCTATTTCATAGACGACATGCAATTCTTTTATTACTTTATCTTGCAATTGCTTGGAATATACAGAAATCCCTTCGACAAAAAATAAATTATTTGCGGAAGAGTCTGCAGAACAATGCGAAAAGCACTAATAGCAATGCCAACAAATAAGAAAAAATCGAGCGCAATACAAGCCCTATCCGATATAAAAACTTTCTCAACCTCTTCATACGTGCAAAGTTCAGAGTATAGGTAATATAAATCGAAAAACGACAAGCAGTTATAACTTAATCATCGTATTTTATGGAAAATCATATTGTCATCATGGCAGGGGGAATCGGAAGTCGCTTATGGCCTATGAGTACACCGGAATATCCCAAACAGTTTGTGGACGTAATAGGATGTGGTAAATCACTTATTCAACTGACTGTGGAACGTTTTCTTCCGCTTTGTCCCATTCAGCACATGTGGGTAGTTACCAGTGAAAGGTATACGGACATCGTAAAGGAACAGTTGCCGGAACTGCCGGAAAGCCAGATATTGGCAGAGCCGGAGGCACGGAACACTGCTCCCTGTATCGCGTATGCCTGCTGGAAAATAAAGAAAGAACATCCTCATGCAAACATTGTAGTAACTCCATCAGATGCACTGGTGATAAATACTACCGAATTTGCCCGTTGTATTGCTATGGCACTGAATAAAACGGCCGATTCAAACGCGATTGTCACATTGGGAATAAAACCAAGCAGACCGGAAACAGGATACGGATACATAGCAGCTAAAGTCTATACCGATGCTTCGGATATATGCGAAGTGGAAGCATTTAAGGAAAAACCCGATAAGGAAACAGCACAAAAGTATGTGAAAGCCGGAAATTTCTTCTGGAATGCAGGCATCTTTGTATGGAACGTAGAAACGATCACTACTGCCATCCGAGATTATGCTCCTCAAATAGCAGAAGTAATGGACAGGCTGGAACAGGCTTTGTTTACGGAAAGAGAACACGAAGAGCTGAAGCGTCTTTTCCCTATGTGTGAAAAAATTTCTATCGATTATGCCGTAATGGAGCAGGCAGAAAATATCTTTGTCGTTCCGGCTGAATTCGGATGGAGTGATTTAGGCAGTTGGGGAGCATTGCACACACTGCTTCCACAAGACCATAACGGCAATGCCAAAGTAGGTACACAAATCGAACTGCATAATTGTCGGAACTGCATGGTACATACTACGGAAGAAAAGCGGGTAGTGCTGGAAGGACTGGACAACTATATCGTAACAGAAAGAAAAGGTCAACTGTTGGTATGCCGTATGAGTGAGGAACAGCGCATTAAAGAGTTTAGTGCATCAAAAAAGTAATTTCTGATATAAAACCGGACATTAAATACATACTGAAAAGTAAAGGTAACCAACTGGATGAAGCCGGCAAGTACGAATCGGATAATACCCAATATATCAATGATTACACAACATTATTTTTCAATCAATTTTAAATAGCTTTTAAAATGTCTTTGAAATCTGTTTTTTTATTGGCTTTTTCAATAAATGCATTCACTTGTTTGTCTGCACAGGAACAGAAAGCATCTACTCCGTTTTCTTATCGGGTGGAAACTTCTGTCTCGGTTGCCGACGGAAGGTATGCTCCGTTGTGGTTCACCGCCAATCGTTACGGACTGTCTTCGCAAGAGCCCAAAAGTGCTTACCTGCGTGCCGGTGTGCAATGGCAGAAGGAATGGCAACACGGATGGAGGGTGCAGGCGGGTGCAGACCTGGCAGGAGGAAAGAATCTGACTGCGGATTTCTTTGTGCAACAGGCTTATATGGATGTTGCATGGAAAGCGATAAAGATGAGCATCGGGAGTAAGGAGAGAAACGGATTCCCGCTGGAAAAGGATGTGAGGCTGAGCAGTGGCATGATGGTTGAAGGTGCGAATGCAAGACCTATTCCGCAGGTGAGGGTGGGATTGCCGGAGTATCTGACGGTGCCGTTTACAGGTAATTGGCTGGCACTGAAAGGACATATCGCCTACGGACTGTGCACGGATGGCAATTGGCAGGAAGAGTTTGCCGGAGCGGACGAACCGTTTCTGAAGGATGTGTTGTATCACAGCAAATCACTGATGCTGCGGTTCGGCAACAGGGAAAAGCTGCCTCTGGAGCTGGAAATAGGATTGTTGGACATTGCACAGTTCGGGGGAAAGAGGTATGTGAAGAATGCGGACGGAAGTATCAAACTGCTAAAGAAGTATCCGGCCGGTCTGAAGAGTTTCTTCAAGGCGCTGGTGCCTGCTCAGGAGAGTACGTTGCAGAATGTGGAGGGAAACCATAGCGGAAGTTGGAATGCAGCACTTTCTTATTATGCCGGTGACTGGAAGATAAGGGCTTACATGGAGCATTTCTTCGAGGACCATTCGCAGATGTTTATGGAGTATGGTATGTGGAAAGACGGACAGTTGGGACTGGAAGTGACATTGCCCCGGAACCGGTGGGTGAATCGGGTGCTGTGGGAAGGCCTCAGTACGAAGGATCAGACGGGACCGATTCTGTATGACGGGATAGCCGGCTCGTTTCCCGAATTCCAGATAAGCGGTGGTGACGAGTATTTCAATAATGGTCAATATCTGGCATGGCAACATTGGGGAATGGGTATGGGCAACGGACTGATTCCGGGACCTGTATATAACGACGACGGAACGATGCTGTTTAAGAGTACCCGTGTAAAAGCGCATCATATAGGCTTCTGCGGAGAACCGGACAGTGAATGGAACTACCGCGTGTTGGCATCGTATGTGCGGCATTGGGGCACCTATCCGATGCCGCTGGACAAAGTGAGAAAGCAGTTCAGCAGTATGGTGGAAGTAAGTTACTGCCCACGGAAGTGGACGGGCTGGAGCGCTACGCTTGCCTTTGCCATGGATAGGGGAAATTATTTGGGTAACAGCATGGGAGCCATGTTGACAGTGAGAAAAACAGGAGGATTCGGAAAATGAAAAATACACGCAGATTAAAGTTTTTATCGGGAGTGGTGGTTGTTCTCTTTTGGGGCTTCATCATGGGAGGATGCCAAAAGGAGGCTATCGACAGTGACATGGAAGGGCACTGGGAATTGCTGGAGTTTACAACGACGGCCGATGGCAAGGTGCATGTGTGCGAGCGGATTTATTACAGCATCCAGTTATGGGTGGTGGAGATAGCAGCCAAACAGAACGGCACTACGCTCAAACCGGTCATCGGTCGGTTTGAGCATGAGGAGAACGGAAACGTGCGGATGAGAGACTTCAAAGGGAGAAAAGACACAAGCGATGATAAAAAGGATGTCACGGTGGAGGAGCTTCTCCCTTACGGCATCAATGCATTGGATACGGAGTTTGAAGTAGTGAAAGCCAACGGTAAAGAGTTGATATTGAAATCCGATTATGCCACACTGATGCTGAAAAGGTTTTAGTATAAACGAATAATTTCATATGTACATTTACAATATCAGATAAAGAAATACCTGAAAATCAAAATATAACGTAGTGGATATATGGATCTATTGCCAAAGATGAGAACCACAATAAGGAAAGAATCATTTATTTAAGAATCTCATAAAAACTAAGAAATGTCTCGTAAAAATAGGGACTTTTTCAGAGAAAAGCTGGAATTTTCAGGAGACATTTCTTTCTGTTTATAGACACCGCAAGACGGGATTAACCGAATGCTTACTATTTAACAGAGAATATTCAATTAAAAGTTCATCAAATCATTCAACGCTTCACTCATACCGGGGTGTGTAAAGACGAAATCGCGAAGGAATGTATAAGGCTGATCGGTCTTCATTGCCATGGCCACACTGTTGATTACCTCTCCGGATTCAGGGCCGAACAGAGTGCATCCCACAATCTGATTGGTATCTACATCTACCACCACCTTAAACAGGCCGACTGTATTTCCCAAAGTCCGTGCACGAGGAATAGCCGCTACAGGAAGTTTGTTGACTTTAATATTCAACCCCTTCCGCACAGCTTCCTCTTCACTCAATCCGATACGCGACAAAGTATGGGGATTGTCTGCCAGATTATGATAATTTTTCTGACGCAAAAAAGAGGTTACCTCTTCTTTTTCAGCGATAGCCTGAGCATAATAGGCTTTCTTTTCTTCCCACGACGCCTTTACCGGAACCAGCTTTGCCTGATGAACCAATGTTTTTGTAGGAATGCATCCAATATTGATAGGTACCTCCATACATCTCATCGGAACGCTCAATAACAGCCACCTTTTCATTTCTTTTGGCCAACTCAGCAGCCAATGTTTTACCGCCTTTGCCAAAGCCTATTATTATTGCATCATACTACTTCATAATCTTACTTGTTTTTAGTGGGGGATTATCCTTTCTTTTGTTGTTTTAATATTGACCGGGCCGAATCCGAGAGTACCACCAATGCACCTGCCAGAATAGCCACATCTTTAATAACCAAACGACCGGCACCTGTCAGCAAGGGAAAACCATGTTCACCGCTTCCCAAATCGGGAACCCATACTTCGGGAGTCGTTACCAGAAAGGACAACGTTCCCAATGTCATTATAATAGCCAAACCTGCACCTATCAAACCGATTTTCGGTGAGAAAATACCCAAGAAAGTAAGAACACCGATAGTCATAATCAAAATACCCAATCCATGAGAAAAGCCATAGGTGTTATTCTCTTCATGCCACTGATGCTTGGCCTCATCAAACTCACCTTCTTTTAATTTATACTCTTTATATTCGGGAGCACTCTTAGTATAAAAGAAACTCATAAAAGGACTGTTGGCAACGAAAGGCACAATACCCTCGGCCTCATAGTTCCAGAATTTCAAACCACCAATCCACACGAATATCACCAGAATTGCCACGCGAATCAGGTTAATACCTAACTTTTGAGTGGAAGCTGCAATTGTCAGAAATGCAGTAAACAGGGAATTTAATCTTGCCATCATTTGCTTTAATTTTTAAGGGTTTAACTTACATTGCAAAGGTCGGCAGATTTTCCTCCCTGTGAAATGGCAATTATACCGTTTTAGTTTGCCATTATTCCTTCTTTCTCTTTTTTCCGGTATTCAGAAATACTTTCCTTTGCCATTTTTCGAAAGAAACGGCTGAAAGCAGCCAAGTCTTCAAAGCCTAATATCTCACCTATTTCTTTCGCACTCTTATTGGTGTAAAGCAACAAACGCTTGGCTTCGGCTTCTATCCTCTCATGTATGATACGCAACGGAGAAGGCAACCCATAGGCGGCAAACAGATTGGACAAGGTTTTGGGAGAGCGGTAGAGCATTTCGGCATAGTCCTGCACTTGTTTCTTTTCTTTATAATGATTGTCTACCAACACATAATACCGACGGATAATGTCAAAGCTCTTTTCTTTATCTTGTCCCACGTCTAATTTTTCACGGGCAATGCGGGTATAAGTGATTATAAAACGTTTCAGAATAATGCGGAGCATCTCTTCCTGCAAATTGTCTTTTATGCCGAATTCACCGGCAAATATATCAATGATGCTTTTCAATTGTTCCGACTGGGCCGCAGAGAGCTGCAAACGCATGATGTGGGACGAACCATGAAACAGGAAACCATTACATGACACTTCTTTGTCATGTCCGTAAATGCAATAAAAATTGCTGTTGAACAAGAAAGTGAGGTACTCACCTTCCACTCTTTTTACCTCAACATGATGCAAAGGAGTCAGCGATATTATTTCATCTTTTTCAAGGTGCATTACCACATGGTCTACTTCTATATCCAGCGTGCCACTTTGTACCCATACGAATTTATACAAGCTTTTATCACGCCGGAGAGCAGCATCCTCATGATAATGATACGTCATCGCTATATTGCCATTGAGCGGTGTATTAAAACGATATTCCATAATTCATAGTTTATTGTCGGTATAAATATACGCATACTTATTTAAATAAAAAAGAAGACAGGGCAAAAGATTTATGCCCTATCTTCTCCACTTGTTTACGAGAACATTTATTTAGAGTTTAATAAAGTGTCGTCAATCATCTTTTTCAGTTCAGGTTTCGGTAATGCTCCCTGTGTTACAGTCGGTTTTCCACTCTGAGGAATCCATAACAAAGTCGGTATGCTTCGTATGCCGAATGCACCGGCCAATTCTTCTTCCTTGTCTACATCTATCTTATAAATATAAACCTTTCCGGCATATTCTTTTGCCAACTCTTCCAATACGGGTGCCAATGCCTTGCAAGGGCCGCACCATGTAGCATAGAAATCAACAATAGCCGGTTTGTCACCTTCATATTTCCAGTCATTGGGATTGGCTTCATAGTTATATACCTTCTTCAAGACCTCTGCTTTGGTTAAATGAACAATTTCCATATTTTCTCCTTTCATGTTTTGGTTTTTACTTTCTTTATTGCCTGCACAAGCGGTTACTGTGAATAACAAGCCAAGGGCGGTAATAGTTGATTTTATTAATTTCATATTTATCTGTTTTTTATCTTTTTCTGATATTGCAAAGTTAATCGCTTTTCATCGCCTGAAAAATGGCAATTTCACCGTATAAGTTAGCCAAACTTCCCATTCTGCTCAAAATATCATAAAAAATCTTCTTCTGTGAGAACTTACTCGTGAAATTAATATTTGTTAATAAGGGAGTTTTTATACATAACTGTCTGATATTGTTTTACTTTTGTAAGAAGTCTGATAAAGAGTATAACATAAAGAGTCTATTTTCTGCTATGAATAATAAACACACAGCCACATCAAGGCAATTCTTTCAAACACTGACAATCTGCATTTGTCTGCTTTTTGCCGGTACATATTCTGCCAAAGCCTCTGACAGGGATCATAGGCAATATGATTATGTACTCATCTTAAACAGTTATAACGAATCCGCCCCCTGGAGTAACAGTATCACCTCTCCTATCATGCACAAAATATCCGAACTAAAAGATATTGATGCATACATTGAGCACCTAAATCTTTTTATGGTAAACGATTCTGTTATGGTAGACAGGTTTCCACAAATGCTTTTAAACAAGTATGGCAAAACTCCTCCCAAGCTGTTGGTCCTGCTGGGAAGTATGAGCATGATTTTCAGAGAAGAGATAAAGGAAATGTGGGGAGACGTGTCTATTTTAGTATGCGATTCCGATCCATACATATATACAGAAGAATATTACAGAAAACGAGATGTGACAACTCCTGAAAATAAAATTCATGTAGACAGTTTGAGAGATGATTACAATATCACCTTCATGCATACTCCGGCCTATCTGAAAGAAAGCGTAAAACTAATGACGCGCATGATTCCCAATATGAAAAAACTTATTTTTTTGGGAGACGGCATTTATCCTAACCCTGAATACAACAAGCAGTTAAAGAATATTATAACCCGGGATTTTCCATATCTCCAATATCAATTTATCTCCTCTTATAATTATACGCTACCCGAATTGTATAATGCCTTAAGAAATGCCGACAAAGAAACCGGAGTTTTAGTATCCACATGGTTTGCGGAAACTTTAACCTCACAACAAATGTTGATAAACGCATACCGAAGCCTTTCCAGCATTTCTTCTCCCCTGTTCTCTATCCGCTATGCCGGTATGGACGATGGAGGCATGGTGGGCGGATATATGTATAATGAAAAGATATTTATCAATGAACTGCTCCGGAATGTCTCACAAATGCTTAATGGAAAACCGGCAAGGGAAATTCCTTTCTTTGTTCCTGCAGATGCTCATCCCACATTTAATTATACGACGCTGGTCAATAAAGGACTCAACCCTAAATTATGCCCTCAAGACAGCATATTTTATGATAAGCCGGAAAATTTCCTGAAGAAATATATATGGGTTATCGCAGGAATATTCATCACACTTTTGCTGATAGCCCTTATCCAACAAAAACGCATACAAATGTTGAAAGAACTAAGAAGGGTTCAAAAGCAAGAATTCGAAAACCAAATCAAATATACAAACCTTATCGACAATATGCCTATTCTCTATATGAAAGAGAAAGTGATTAGAAATGAAAGTGGGAATATTGTTGAAACAATTTTATGTGACGTTAACCGTTTCTTTGAAACTTGCTTCCGGAAAAAAGAAAATATAATCGGGAAAAAGGGTTCCGAACTATTTCCTGAATCCATGACAGAATTTACCCATTTTATGGAAACAGCTTTAAGAGAAAAGCGCTCCATCACATTCCCTTATTACTTTAAAGACGTAGACACTTTCTATGATATCGTGCTCAGCCCGTCTTTGGAAGAAGACACGGTTGACATATTCTGTCTTGACAGTACGGAGTTGCATAATGCACAACAAATGCTGAGTTCCACTAACCATAAATTATCTTTGGCTCTGGAAATAGCCAATATCATACCCTGGAAATGGAATCTTAAAGAACACTCCATTCTATGCGACATCAATCGTCCAATCATTATGACTGCCATGCCGGGAGAAATCAAGGAAGAACAGTTGAGTGTATCGGATGAACAATACTTCTCTAAAATAATCAAAGAAGACCGCCCAAGGGTTATGCAGGCTTTTCACGATCTGATAGAAGGAAAAATCAATAAAGTCAAAGAAGAATACCGTGTGCTGAACAAAGGAAAGAACGGAAGAAAAATTGATTGGGTGGAAGCACAGGCTACAATAGAGACAAGAGACGAGCAGAACAGGCCACTCACCTTGGTCGGCTCATCCTTAGTTATTACAGACAGGAAAAGGATGGAAGAGGAACTGATGTCGGCTAAAGACCGGGCAGAAGAATCCAACCGACTCAAATCTGCTTTCCTGGCTAATATGAGCCATGAAATCCGTACTCCTCTGAATGCCATTATCGGATTCTCCAATATTCTTGCCTCAACGGAAGAGGAACAGGAAAAACAGGAATATATCAATATTATTGAGAGTAATAATACACTGTTATTACAGCTTATCAGTGATATATTAGATTTATCCAAAATTGAAGCCGGAACTTTGGAGTTCAGTTACTCAAATATAGACCTCAATGATATGATAAAGGAAGTGGAGAACATCACCAAATGCCGGATGGAAGGAAGTGGGGTACAGCTCATTGCGGAAACTCCCCTCTCCTCATGTTTCATCCGTACGGAAAAAAACCGGCTCATGCAGGTTATCAATAACTTCCTCACAAATGCCATCAAGTTTACTCAAAAAGGAAGCATCACATTCGGATACGAGATACGCGATAAAATGTTATACTTCCATGTCACAGATACGGGATGCGGCATTCCTGCCAATAAAAAAGATTCTATATTCGGACGCTTCGTCAAACTGAACTCTTTTGCACAAGGCACAGGGCTGGGGCTTTCCATCTGCCGGACAATCATAGAGCACATGAATGGAACGATAGGAGTGGAATCCGAGGAAGGGAAGGGTTCTACATTCTGGTTTACCATTCCTTATCAACCGGCCCGATTGAGCGAAAAAAAGGCTGAAGAATTCCAACCGATTACCGTTCAAAAAGACAAACTGACTATTTTGATAGCCGAAGATAACGAAAGTAACTATCGGTTGTTCCAGTCTATCCTACGGAAAGAATATTCTCTTATTCATGCCTGGGACGGTCAGGAAGCAATAGAAAAGTTTAAGGAACACCGGCCCCAAATCATCTTAATGGATATCAATATGCCGAGAATGGACGGTTACGAAGCAACAAAAGAAATAAGAAAGTTATCTGCTGATGTGCCTATCATTGCCATAACCGCTTTTGCTTATGCATCGGACGAACAAAGAGTACTGGAAAACGGGTTCGACGGATATATGTCCAAACCTATCAATGCACCGCTGCTAAAACAACAAATAGCATCCATCCTGCAAAAGAGAATCATATTCTTATAACCGATTCTCCCCGGACCGGCTTGTCTGCTTGTCCGGGGATGTTTTTTCCGCTTCTTCCTCAAAGATATTTCTTCTCAGGTAATATCTATTTTTGCAATTAAGCTTGCACAACAGCTGTTTTTTTGTATCTTAGCCACAACAAAAGTTGCCATTAAAGTAACTTTCATAATGAGCGTTCTATTATTCGAGTATTAACCCTAAAAACAAATCACACTGCTTATGAAACAAAAGAATAAGATGTTATCCCACAAAGATGTAAAAACTCTATTCGAAACAAAATTAACCCAACTCACTTCATTGGCTGCGGAAAGCCGGAATGAGACTATTTTCAAGAATAAACTAAATGATTATTTATTATCTGCACACATTAAAAACCCTATTGCCGCTAAAAACATTGCAAGACTGATTGAAAATGACAGCAAAACGGTATATGAATTATCTACAGAAAAAGAAATAGAGATAAAAACCATCTCACTGCTTTGGCAATTCTTGACAAACCGTATCACCGATGAAGAGACTTCCGTTGATTTATGGTTGGATTTATACCAACAGTTCCTACGCCTCTATCATGTTCCCAACAACATTCCGAATGAAAAACAGATACGTCAATGGATGAAACGTTGGCCCGATGGCCTGAACGAAGATGTGCGTGCCATACGCAATGCAAACAAAGAACGAATCATCTCATTGCTCATTAAAAAGATAGAAAACCGTCATGCCCCCTCCAGCCGGTATGTGTTTCCCGAAGGAATCAATGATGAAGAAAAACGCCAATGGGTCAACCAATGGTGGAACGAAGCACGCTTCCATCTAGCCCTCGCCATCAAAAGCCCCACGGAACTGAACAAGATGTTGGGCAACTCCCTTTCGGAAGAAACAATGCAATTGTATCAGCAGGCACGTAAAAAAGGAATGCCTTTTTTCATCACCCCTTACTATCTTTCTTTATTAAACCCGACCGGCAAAGGGTATGATGATGCTGCCATACGCAGCTATATCCTATATTCACCACAATTAATCAACACCTATGGGAAAATTCATGCATGGGAAAAAGAGGATGTGGTGGAAGCCGGCAAACCAAATGCCGCCGGATGGCTGGTGCCCGACGGACATAACATTCATCGCCGTTATCCCGAAGTAGCCATCCTGATTCCCGATTCTATGGGACGCGCTTGCGGAGGACTATGTGCGTCTTGCCAACGTATGTATGATTTTCAAAGTGAACGCCTGAACTTTAATTTTGAGGAACTGAAGCCCAAGGAAAGTTGGGACAAACGCTTGCGGAAACTGATGGAATATTTTGAAAACGACACCCAACTGAGAGATATTCTGATTACGGGAGGCGATGCACTGATGAGCCAAAACAAGACATTACGCAACATATTGGAGGCTGTATATAAAATGGCGGTACGCAAAAGGAATGCCAACCTCAAACGTCCTGAAGGAGAAAAGTATGCAGAATTGCAACGTGTCCGTCTCGGTTCCCGCCTGCCGGTCTATCTGCCCATGCGCATCAATGAAGAGCTGATGGATATTCTGAAAGAATTCAAAACCAAAGCGTCCGCCATAGGCATCAAGCAATTCTTGATACAGACTCATTTCCAGACACCTCTGGAAGTAACCCCCGAAGCCAAAGAAGCCATCCGCAAGATTCTGGCTGCCGGATGGACCATTACCAATCAATTGGTGTACAATGTGGCAGCATCACGCCGGGGACATACGGCCAAGTTGCGCAAAGTATTGAATGAACTGGGAGTTATCTGCTACTATACATTCTCCGTCAAAGGATTTGAAGAAAATCATGCTGTCTTCACTCCCAACAGCCGTTCATTGCAGGAACAGCACGAAGAGAAAATCTTGGGAAAGCTTAACAAGGAAGATGAGACTGAGTTTCTGACCCTGCTGAGAAGTAACAATGACCGGGCAACAGCCGTCAAAAAGTTCTGCACGGAGAAAAACATACCTTTCGTAGCAACAGACCGGAGTGTGCTCAATCTGCCCGGAATAGGCAAAAGCATGACTTTTGTGATGGTAGGCATTACACCGGACGGCAAACGTATTCTGGAATTTGACCATGACCATACACGTAAACACAGTCCCATTATTCATCAAATGGAAAAGGTTTTCATCAAAGAAAACAAATCCATCTACCAATATATGTTGCAACTTCGGGAAATGGGTGAAAATCCGGAAGAATATAACAGCATATGGAATTACACGGAAGGGGAAACTGAGCCGCGCTTCCCTCTGTACAATTACCCGGATGCAGGTTTCAAGATAACCGATACATACAGCAATCTGGGTATGGAACAAGAGTAATCCATGACTGCTGCCGGCAAATAACAAACGGAAGATGCCAAAACATTGATCACAGATTGCATCAGAAACGTTTTGGCATCCCCGTCTTTTCCTACCCAAGTATCAACCGGACAGTCCTTCTTCTAGTTCGTAATCTTCACTCCTATGAAATAAGTCCGTGGCTGTGTGGGACCATAGAAATAACCGGAATCACGGAAACCTCCCTTATCCAAATCTTTTTGAAAAGCATTGAACAGATTCTGAACACCGCCATTCAACTGTAATTTGATATGATCATTCAGAACGAAAGTATAGTTCAGTTTCAGATTTAAATCAAAAAAATCGGGAGTATGCACCAACTCGTCTTTTCGGATATAACTGTATTCATAATTTTCGGGTATCACACTAAAGTCAGGAGCCAAATGAGGAACATGCATACGCCCCGTATATACACCCGACACCGACATATCAAAGTTCTTGAAGGGAGCACTGGTCAAAGTAAAATAACCATAATAATCGGGAGTACGTGGCATGAACTTGGTCGGCTCCACATTTTCGTCCTCACTCCAATTCTCGTATTTGGTATAACGGCTGCGCTGAACCGTAAAACCCACTTGCAAAGCCACATCCCGTCCGTGAGCAAGTTTTCCGTCCAGGTTGACACCATATACACGGGCTCCATTACCATTACGACGCTCTTTAACGGTGTTCCCCTGTTCATCCTGTCCTATCTTTTCCAGCACAAACACATCGTCGAGCCCTGTATAGAAAGCTTCCAGCAAAAGGTTAGTCTGCCAATGCCCGATATTGGCCGTCCAATCCACAGAGCCGCTGAAGCTATTGGAATGTTCGGGCTTTAATCCATCCGCCAACTTTATCAGTACGCCTTCGCCTCCCACTGCGGTCACATGCAAATCTTCATCGTATGCCTGCGGAGCACGAAAACCGGTAGACCAGGTCAAACGAGCCTGAAACTTATCCGTCGGCTTATATAAAAGATTCACACGCGGACTGAAAATAGGATTGTCAATCAGGTTATGACTGTCCACACGGAAGCCTGCCAACAGAATAAAGCGGTTCATCTTCCATTCGTTCTGCACAAATCCGCCGGCAATACGCACGTCTTGTTTCATATCGCGGTGATAGCCCAACATGATGTCGTGCAAAGAGTTGTTTTGATATTCCATACCGGCGGTAAAGGTGGCCGGTGAGAAGAGAACTTTCTCAAAGTTACCGACATACATACCTCCGACAACCCAAGTCAGGTCTTTTGTCTTGCCGTATGCATCGGGATTCTGCTGTGCACCATAATAACTGTTACGGTCAGTATGCTGAACAGACGAGTAGAAGGACAGTTTATGTTTGTACTCCTTCCAGAAAATATCGTAACTCAGACCTCCGCTGTTAATCACATGCTTGGTCTGTTCTGTGATATCCGTTTCAAAAGGCTCCAAATCAAATTTGTTTCCTCCCCGGCGAAATTCATTCGTCGTGTGATATTCCAAACTGATTCTGCTGAACTGAGTAGGACGGTAATAAGTACGCAAGCCAAAGGTATTCATATTCAGCTTCCCCAATTCGGAGAATCCGTCTCCATCCGCATCATAGGGGTTGCGGTTGCGATATGACTGATAAAGGGCAATGCCGTAGGTGTTATCTTTAGATACTAACGAAGCATTGGCCCCCATATATTGTTCCCACACTTTGCCATTCATGTTCGACAGAGTGGAAGATACCTGGAATGAATTGCTTACCGGATCTTTCGTGATGATATTGATAGTGCCGCCCACAGCATTCGCACCAAACAAGGCAGAACCTCCTCCGCGCACCACTTCTACACGGTCAATCATATTCACCGGAATCTGCTCCAGCCCATACACACCCGACAACGCACTCACCACCGGACGACTATTAATCAGAATTTGAGAGTAAGGTCCTTCCAGTCCGTTGATACGCACTTGGGGGAAGCCGCAGTTCTGACAGTTGTTTTCCACACGAAGTCCCGACTGGTAATTCAGTGACTTGGCCAAGTCCGTAGAGTTAACGGTTTCAAAAAGTTTGGAGTTCATCACATTTACCACCACAGGCGCCACACGGCGGCTCACCTCATTCCGATTGGCAGAAACCACCACCTCATCGGTCAAAATACTGTCATCATTCATCAGAAAATGAATATCCACCGTAAAATCATTGCTTACGGTTACTTTCTTCTCCTGAGTCTCGTAGCCCAACAATTGCACACGCAGCGTATATTTTCCTGCCGGGATTTTCTTAAAAACAAACTCTCCATTCTCGTCCGACACAGTTCCCTGCCCTGTTTCTACAATCAAAATAGTGGCATAAGGCAAACTCGCTTCCGTTCCTTTCTCTATTATGTGGCCGGAAATTACATTACCAACTTTCACAGGATTTACATCTTCAGCATGTACAGTCATACCCGCACCCATCACCATGAGTACGAGCAATAAAATATATTGTTTCATTATTAAGTTGTCTTATTGTTAAATTATAAATAAAAGGATTCCATAAGCTCCCTATATCGCTTATTAAAAAGCTTCAGGAACTTTTCAAAAAAGACCTTGACCTTTTTAGAAAACTTCAAGTTCTTTCAGACGAAAGACTTCGAACTTTCTGAAAAAGGCAATTGTCTTTTTCATACCAAATTTTAATATTTCAACAATAAGCAGGAGGGGCACGCAGGTGAACGCAATGCGTGTGAGGCGCAACAGCGCGGAAAGTATTCGTATTCAGCCCCAAGACATACAGCAAAGGACATTCCACAGTCACATTGCTTACCCCTGCCTCCGGTTCCGGCGTTTGATAGGAGCCTATGTGGGCGATGGTAATCACCTGTCCCGCAGTATGTGTATGGTGGTCGTCCGACGAAGGGTGAGAGTGTACAATCATCACACCGTTAATGATATGTACGTGAGTAAACATAGTAATGCTTACCTAGTACGTCAGAAACAATGCCAGCAGAAACAACGGAGCCAATATGTACCTTCTCTTACTCAATTTCTCGGATGAAAAAATAATTGTTCTTCTATTTTATATTCCTGCAAAATCACTCTTTATCTTCTCCGAAGAGCAACTTGTAATCTCTTTTTGCCGCCGGAACAGTCCATTCTTCAGGGATGAATTTCCACTGATGCATGGCATGCGGATGCAAGCTCTTTTGCTGTTCGATATACTGCATCAGATAGTAGCGCAAATCTTTATCCGTTGCAAAAACAATGCGCTCAGACAAGTCCTCTTTTGCAATTCCGGCTCCTATGGTAAGTAAATCACCGCCACCATTACCACGATAAGAATTTAAAGCCACCTTATACCTCTTGTCCATATCGAACGGAGTACCGTCTGCCATGCTCAGGATATTTATCTTCTCGCCCCGGGGCTTTGTCACATCTACCGTATAATTAATGCCGGCAGCAGAATCAAAGTTGAAACTGTAATACTCAAAGTTAGCACGCTTACCCTCTCCTATCGGTTGCTTAAACAGCAACAAATGGTCATCAGCGCTTTTCATTTGATTGGTCCACATGGCATACGACATCTCCAAAAATCCTTTAATTTCTTTGCCGCTCAGTTCCATCACGTAGAGCATATTCTCATACTTATACAGATTGAACATATCACTCACCATAATTTCCCCTTCGGGAATTTCAGCCTTAAAAGAGAGTGGAGCACATAAAGAAATATCCGCTCCCGATATATCCAACTGCAATTTATGAATCAAATCTATAAACGGTGAAGAGCCGAAGTAGGCATCTTTGGTAGAAATCGTTCTGGAAATCGTTCCTATTTTCTGCGATACAAAATCATTAACAGCCTTATATTGCGGAGCGAAATGTGCCATAAACTCTTGACTGACCGGATACTTGTTCATATCCTCCAGCTTTCCATCAACCGATTTAGACACCACCTTCCCGTTCTTCAATTTCACTTTCAGTGTCACGTCAGATACCACATTCGCATTGCTTGCCGGATCTATTATCAGTACGCTGTCTCCTTTTATATCAGCCACCTTTGTACAAGCACGGGCATGGTCATGCCCTATCAACACGATATCAAAGCCGGGCACTTTTTGAGCAATGTCCATAGAAGGATCTTCCACCACACTGCCAAGTACGTTGCCTGATTTTCCGGCATGAAACAAACCAATCAGCACATCAGGATTTTCTTTCTTCCGAATGATATCCACCCAACGGGCGGCAGATGCCTGCATATCCTCAAAATGAAGACCGCTCCACAGTTTCTCGGGCAGCCAAGAAGGAATGGCCGGAGTAATCATGCCCAGAATGGCAATCTTCACACCATCACGATTGATGATTTCGTAAGGCTTCAGATAAGGCTTACCTGTGGCATTGTCCACAATGTTGGCTCCCAATACGGGAAACTTACATTGCTTTATCCAACGGTCATAAACAGCATGTCCGGTTTCAACATCATGGTTTCCCATATTGCCCACTGCATACCCCATGAAGTTTTGTATCTCGGCTACCACATGAGTAGAAACCGTATCTATGAAATTGTAATAATACGCAGTGGGCTGCCCCTGAAGGATATCACCGTTATCTACCAAAATACAATTGTCTCCATATAACTTGCGCTGCTCCTTGACATAAGAATAAACACGCGCCAGACTCCCGTTCCACTCCTTTCTCTCTATAAAATTATAAGGAAAAAAATTACCGTGTACGTCACTCGTCTCTATTATTTTTATCTCTACCTCTTTCACATTATCAGCCGCCGTCAGCTTCATTCCGGCCCATAACAAAGCCGCCAAACATATTAAATATTTCATATTACATCTATTATTTTTCATTCAACGGATGAGTGAACACAAATCGTGCTCCTTCCTTATAGTTCTTATCTACCCAGATTTTACCACCCAAATTCTCCACAATCAGCTTGCAGATAGAGAGGCCCAAACCTGTACCCTGAGAATACTCATTCAACTTTTCAAACCGCTCAAAAACCCTTTCGCTTTTACCGGCAGGGATGCCACATCCGGTATCTGTCACCGAGAACTCCAGACAGTTATCCTCTTTGTTTACCTTTATTGCCAGACGGATAAAACCGGAAGGTGTGAACTTACCGGCATTTGAAAGAAGATTAATCAACACCTGTTTCAACCGTTGCGCATCCGTCTTTAATATCAACGAAGACACCGGAGTTTGAAATTGATATATTGCCTGAGTACGACGAGCATATTCCGCTGTACTCAATGCCGTTTGGCACAGCTCTACCACATCACACTCCTCTTCCACAAACTTAATACGCCCCGATTCCATGCGAGAGATATCCAAAATATCATTAATCAGATGAAGCAATAAATCGGAGTTTTTCTGAATAATATCACAATACTGTGCTTTCTCTTCACTCGTGGCGTCATCGCCGACCAATACACTGGAAAAGCCGACAATGGCATTCAGCGGTGTGCGTATCTCATGACTCATATTAGCCAGAAATGCTGTTTTCAATCTGTTCGCCTCTTCTGCTTTCTCCTTGGCAACCAACAGTTCCTCACCGGATTTTTCCAAGTTATCCTTCAAATGATTGATGCGGACAATATAATATACGGCTATCAGAAAACAAGCTATCAGGAACATGAATGCTGCAACAACTCCAATCACCCAATATTTATATTGCTCATAAAATCCGGGAGTTTTATTAACCAACTCAGCACCTTTAGGCAAATTAATAGAATCCAATCCAAATTGATGCATCCGTTTCACATCAAACACATAATTGCCGGGAACAGGCACAACTCCAGTCTCGTTACCGGTCTCACCGTCCAGAAAATTATATGTGGCATCGGCTATTTCTTTTCCCACCTTATGATAAACCGGAGTATAACCTCCCAACGCCCAATGCCCCAAACCGACAGATGCAATAGTAAAAACCGGCAACGTAGGATTAGCATCGCGCAACATATACGTTGTGTTGCCCATCACATAATTCTCCGTACAGTCTATGCGCCATGTACCCACAAGCACACAAACATCATTCGGCAAATGGCGTATTCTCTCACTGACCTCCAGAAAACTACTGTTCCGGCCATCAAGCAACATCAGCTCCAGCTCGGGATATTTTTTCATCTCCTTCTTTACAAAGGCCTGCATGGAAAGACCACCATACGTGTTATCCGAGATAAATGCAACTTTCTTCATATTCGGATAAAAACGACGCATCAGTTCAATATTCTTGTCCACATTATACTGATAGACATAGCCTGAAACTATATTATAATCGGGAAAGTCTTTAAAGATATCTTTGCTATCGGGCGACCATTTCACCAAATCCACACTGTCTTCGGGCAGGACAACGGTATTCGCACTCACCATTCCGCACATGGCAGGAGTTTTCTTGGCTATCTCCGAATTCTGAGAGATGAAAGATGCCCACGCCTCCTGACCCAATAATATAATCAGCGAAGGTGCCGCAGTACGTTCATATTTTTCAAGGATAGAAGCCATACGTTCTTTCCACAGGTGTGCCTCGGGCAGGTTCTTGCAATTCATGCTTTCTATCGTAATGAGACGCTTTCCTCCCCGCAGTTTATACTCGTCCATAAAAGCAGACAAGTTGTCAGAAATACTACGTGTTTCGGGATTATAGGAAGTGATAATCAGAATCGCGCCGTCTGTAGTCACTTCAGCTTTTAACGGACGTGGAAATCCAACCGTAATCAGCATGACTAACAGTAGAAATCGGTATATCATTATCACTTTTTTCATTCTCTTTCAGAATAAATCTAAAAAATACAGGTGCAAAGATAATAAAATAAATTATAGCACAACTAATTGGCATGTATTTTGTTTCCTTCATTACAGACGAAATTTAACTAAAAACAATATGGCTTACATCGATTATTACAAAGCATTGGGAGTGGACAAAAGTGCCACCCAAGATGATATCAAAAAGGCTTTCCGAAAGTTAGCCCGCAAATATCATCCTGACCTAAATCCTAACGACCCTTCGGCCAAAGATAAATTTCAGGAGATAAATGAGGCTAACGAAGTTTTGAGTGACCCGGAAAAGCGAAAGAAATACGACGAATACGGCGAGCACTGGAAACATGCCGATGAATTTGAAAAACAAAAGCAACAATACGGAGCCGGAGGCTTTGGAGGCAGGACCGGCGGATTCGGTTCTTCCGGTAACGGCTCGTACTGGTATTCTTCCAACGGTGAAGAAGGTTTCGGAGATGCCGGAGGATTCGGCGGTAATGCCGGAGGATTCTCTGATTTCTTCGAAGAATTGTTCGGACATCGTGGAGCGGGAGCCGGCAGCAGACGAGGTGCCGGATTCCGGGGACAGGATTATAATGCCGAACTGCAACTGTCACTGCGTGAGGCTGCCGTAACACATAAGCAGGTACTTAATGTGAATGGCAAGAATATCCGTATCACTGTTCCTGCCGGTATTGCCAACGGACAAACCATCAAGTTGCGTGGTCACGGTGCACCGGGAGTTAACGGGGGACCTGACGGTGACTTGTATATTACCTTTATCATACCGGACGACCCTGTGTTCAAGCGCTTAGGCAATGACCTTTATGTCACTGCTCCACTCAATCTTTACACGGCTGTGCTGGGCGGTGAAGAAACCGTAGACACGCTGGACGGTAAAGTAAAGCTAAAAGTAAAACCCGAAACCCAAAACGGCACCAAAGTCCGCCTGAAGGGAAAAGGGTTCCCGGTTTATAAAGAAGAAGGGAAGTTTGGCGACCTGATTGTGACTTATAACATCACCATCCCCACCAACCTGACTGAACATCAGAAAGAGTTGTTCCGCCAACTGAAGAATAGTATCAACTAAAAAAGAAAAGGATTATGCAGACCGATTTAATAATTATCAATGATTATTGCGACCGTTGCCACGTAGACCCTTCGTTTATTGTGGAACTGGAAGAAGACGGATTAATCAACGTTCAAGTGATTGGCGAGGAACGCTATATCCCGGTGTCGCAACTGGCGGAACTGGAGCGTTATACACATTTATACTACGACCTGTCCATCAATGTAGCAGGCATAGACGCCATCCACCACATGCTGGAACGGATAGAATCCTTGCAGCACCAAGTCCGTTCGCTAAAAAGCGAACTGCAATTCTACCGTTGACAGAAACAGCCGTTCAATCGTCAACCGTAGGGAGTCGACTGCCATTTTACCGGTAGGGATCAGGTTTGTCCGCCTAAAAACTGTTTACTTTGTGCATTTACTCCCAAAGTCGTGACCATTGGGGTTGTAAATGTGTCAAAACGTGGATAACCCTGCCCCTACAGCTGACGATGGGATGGCCCGGTTTAGTTTTGACACACTACCAACAAAAAAAACGCCTTTTCGGACAGCTTCTTCTTTTTATTCTGCGGAAGTAGGGATTTCTGCTTAGTAAATATTACCTTTGCACTCCGATAGAAAACAATAAACATGGAATTATTCAGCAAAATGATAGCCACGGCACTGGGCGTTGCCGTACACCAAGTAAATAACACATTATCATTGTTGGCCGGAGGCGCCACCATCCCATTTATCAGCCGATACCGTAAAGAAGCCACAGGAGGGCTGGACGAAGTACAGATCGGTGAGATAAAAGACCGCAACGATAAACTTTGCGAATTATCCAAACGCAAAGAAACCATTTTATCTACTATTGACACACAAGGCAAACTGACCGGAGAGTTGCGTACCCGCATAGAATCCTGCTGGGACTCCACCGAACTGGAGGATATATATCTCCCCTATAAGCCCAAACGGAAAACACGCGCCGAAGCAGCCAGACAAAAAGGACTGGAACCGCTTGCCACCCTCTTAATGCTGCAACGTGAAAATCATCTGGAAAACCGTCTCGGCTCTTTCGTCAAAGGAGAAGTGAAAGACGAAGAAGATGCACTGAAAGGCGCTCGTGACATCATAGCCGAACAAGTAAGTGAAGACGAACGTGCCCGTAACCAACTGCGCAATCAGTTTTCGCGTCAGGCTGTCATCACTTCCAAAGTAATAAAAGGAAAAGAAGAGGAAGCCGTCAAATACCGTGACTACTTCGACTTCAGCGAACCGCTGAAACGATGCACTTCACACCGCTTGCTCGCCATCCGCCGGGGAGAATCGGAAGGTCTGCTGAAAGTGACCATCAGCCCTGACGACAATGAATGTAATGAACGGCTCGAACGGATGTATGTACGCAGTAATAACGAATGTGGACATCAGGTTGCAGAAGCTGTCCGTGATGCCTACAAGCGCCTGTTGAAACCGTCCATAGAAACGGAATTCGCCACGCTCAGCAAAGAGAAAGCCGATGCAGAAGCCATCCGAGTATTTGCCGAAAATCTGAGGCAACTGTTGCTCGCTCCTCCCCTGGGACAAAAACGGGTAATGGGAATAGACCCCGGATATCGCACGGGCTGCAAGGTGGTGTGTCTTGATGCACAAGGTACCCTGCTCCACAACGAAACGATTTATCCCCATCCTCCCAAAAGCGAATATCAGCTTGCCGGACGGAAAATCACCAAACTGGTGGAACAATATGCCATAGAAGCCATTGCCATCGGTAACGGAACCGCCAGTCGGGAGACCGAACAATTTGTCACCTCACAAAGCTATAACCGTGAATTACAAGTTTTTGTAGTGAGTGAGGATGGAGCATCCATCTATTCGGCTTCCAAGACAGCGCGTGACGAGTTTCCCGATTATGACGTGACCGTGCGCGGTGCTGTTTCCATCGGACGCCGTCTGATGGACCCACTGGCCGAGCTGGTCAAAATTGATGCAAAATCCATCGGAGTAGGTCAGTATCAGCATGATGTAGACCAAACTCTTTTAAAGAAATCGCTGGACCAAACCGTAGAAAGCTGTGTGAATCTGGTCGGTGTCAATCTGAATACCGCCAGCCGGCATTTACTGACCTACATTTCAGGTCTCGGTCCCACACTTGCCCAAAATATTGTGGATTACCGTACGGCAAACGGTCCTTTTCATTCCCGGAAAGAGTTGATGAAAGTTCCCCGCATGGGAGCAAAGGCATTCGAACAATGCGCCGGTTTCCTTCGCATCCCACAATCAAAGAATCCGTTGGACAATTCGGCTGTTCATCCCGAAAGTTATCCGGTGGTGGAACATATTGCGAAAGACCTTCATTGTACGGTAGACGACTTGATAAAGAATAAAGAGTTGCGTACCAAAATTGATATTCAAAAGTATGTCTCCGATACAGTCGGACTGCCTACACTAACGGATATCATGCAAGAACTCGACAAGCCGGGGCGCGATCCCCGCCAGCAAATCCAAGTATTTGAATTTGACAAGAATGTGCGTACCATCGACGATTTGAAAGAAGGTATGATACTGCCGGGCATTATAAACAATATCACCAACTTCGGTTGTTTTGTCGACATAGGTATCAAAGAGAACGGCTTGGTACATGTATCCCGGCTATGCAGGGAATTTGTGAGCGACCCGAGCACCGTAGTCAGGATACATCAGCATGTTCAAGTAAAAGTAATGACTATCGACAAAGAAAGAAAGAGAATACAATTAACGATGATTTTAGACTGACAATAAAACAAGATAATGGAACAAGAAAATTGTAATTGGTTTGTTTTTTATAAAGACCAAATTCTAATCTTACAAACAGAAAACGGATATCATGTGCCTTGCTGTACAGAACCTCCCGTAGCAGTTCCTATCGGCAGCACCATTCACACAATAGGAGAGATGAACGGACTTCCCTGCAAAACCTATTCTCTGCACACCCCCATTCCGGGTTCCGAAAGTCCGGCAAGACAGATGATGGGACTTCGGGCTTCTTTTGATTTTCTGCCGTTGCAAGAATACCAAATGGGCGGCAAGGCTTTTCAGATATTAAATTGGGACCAAAACAGCCGTTACTGCCCGGCATGCGGTGTTCCCACCCATCAAATCTCTCCCATTGCCAAGAAATGTCCGCAATGCCGACAAGAGTTCTACCCCCGTATCTCTCCGGCCATCATCGTGCGCATACAAAAAGGAGACAGTATCCTGCTAGTGCATGCCCGTAACTTTCGCGGCACATTCAACGGACTTGTCGCCGGTTTTCTGGAGCCCGGAGAGACATTGGAAGAGTGCGTACACCGCGAAGTGGCGGAAGAAACCGGACTGCACATCAAGAATCTGAAATATTTCGGCAGCCAACCGTGGCCTTATCCCAGCGGCATCATGATAGGATTCACCGCTGACTATGAAAGCGGTGAGATCAAACTGCAAGCGGAAGAATTAAATGCCGGAGCTTTTTATACTAAAGATAACCTGCCTGAAATTCCGGGAAAACTCAGTCTGGCAAGAAAACTGATAGATGACTGGTTGGGTGAAAATAGTCAAACGGATTTAGGATAATTACAATTAGTATTTGTTATCTTTGCATCATGGAATGGTTAAATAGTCTATTTTTCGAGCATACTCCTTTACAAGCGGTAGTCATCCTGTCGATAATTACTGCCGTAGGTCTCGGCTTGGGTAAGATTCATGTATTCGGAATCTCACTGGGAGTGACTTTTGTCTTTTTTGCCGGTATTCTGGCAGGACATTTAGGGTTCTCCATTGATTCCAATATGTTGAATTATGCCGAAAGCTTCGGTCTGGTGCTCTTCGTTTATGAATTAGGATTACAGGTAGGTCCGGGCTTTTTCAGCTCTTTCAGGAAAGGAGGAGTTAAACTCAACATGCTCGGTATGGGAGTGGTCTTAATAGGTACGGTGATGACTGTAATATTAAGCAAACTCACTACAATCCCAATGAGCGACATGGTAGGTATCCTTTGTGGAGCTACAACCAACACTCCGGCATTGGGAGCCGCCCAACAGACTCTAAAACAACTTGGCGAACCGGCCAATGGAGCAGCGTTGAGTTGCGCGGTGACTTATCCGCTGGGAGTAGTCGGTGTCATCCTTGCCATGCTGGTGGTTCGCAAGCTTTTTGTACGCCCATCGGATATCGAAACAAACGAGCACGAAGATGCCAACCAGACTTTCATTGCCACTTTTAAAGTACACAATCCCGCTATTTTTAATAAAAGCATCAAAGAAGTAGCCGAACTGAGTTATCCCAAATTTGTCATCTCCCGCCTATGGAGAAACGGCGCGGTAAGCATTCCCACTTCTGAAAAGGTTTTGAAAGAAGATGACCGCTTGCTAATCATCACTACCGAAAAAGACGCCCCCACCCTTACTATCCTTTTCGGCGAGCAGGAAGCTCAGGATTGGAATAAAAAAGACATTGACTGGAATGCTATCGACAGCCAGCTGATTTCCAAGCACATTGTTGTCAGCCGCCCTGAAATCAATGGAAAAAAACTCGGTTCCCTACGCCTGCGCAACAGCTATGGAATCAATATCAGCCGTGTGATGCGCAGTGGCGTGCAACTGCTTGCAACTCCGGGGTTAATCCTCCAACTGGGTGACCGGCTCACTGTGGTAGGTGAAGCAAAAGCGATAGAAAACGTTGAAAAAGTATTGGGAAACGCTACCCGTACACTGAAAGACCCCAACCTTGCCGCCATCTTTATCGGGATAGTGCTCGGATTGGTTCTCGGTTCAATTCCCATTGCCATTCCGGGAGTCAGTACTCCTGTCAAACTCGGACTTGCCGGCGGCCCTATCGTAGTAGGTATTCTCATCGGTTGTTTCGGACCACGTTTCCATCTGATTACATATACAACCCGAAGTGCCAACCTGATGTTGAGAGGAATAGGGTTATCACTCTATCTGGCATGTCTGGGTCTGGATGCCGGAGCCCACTTCTTTGAGACCGTTATGCGCCCCGAAGGAGCAATCTGGATTGGTTTAGGATTCGCCATCACTTTTCTTCCGGTCGTAATCATGGCACTCATCGCCCTGCGCATGAGCCATCTGGATTTTGGCAGCACTTGCGGAATGCTGTGTGGAAGCATGGCCAACCCCATGGCACTTAATTATGCCAACGACACTTTGCCCGGTGACAACCCTGCAGTGAGCTATGCCACAGTATACCCGCTGTCTATGTTCAGCCGTGTCATTATTGCACAATTAATACTCATGTTCTTTTTATAAAATATAACAATGAACGCTTATTATCAAATTACCCCCGAAACCATACAAGAAGATATGCGATACCTGCAACTGTTATCGCACAGCTTCCCGACCATAGCCGATGCCAGTACGGAAATCATCAATCTGGAAGCCATCCTTAACCTTCCCAAGGGAACAGAACATTTTCTGGCGGACTTACATGGAGAATATGAAGCTTTTCAGCATGTGCTACGTAATGCTTCGGGAGCCATCAAACGAAAAGTAAACGAAATATTCGGCAATACTTTACGTGAGAATGAGAAGAAAGAACTTTGCACCCTGATTTATTATCCCGAACAAAAACTGGAGCTTATCAAGGGAGTGGAAACAGATATAGACGACTGGTATGTCATCACACTCAACCAACTGGTCCGCGTCTGCCAAAATGTTTCTTCCAAATATACGCGTTCCAAAGTACGGAAGGCACTTCCCAAGGAATTTTCGTACATCATTCAGGAATTGCTGCACGAAAGTTCGATGGTACCCAACAAGCAGGCTTATATCAATGTCATTATAAGTACGATTATCAGTACCCGCCGTGCAGATGATTTCATTATTGCACTCTGTCAACTCATTCAGCGTCTCACTATCGATACACTGCACGTTTTAGGAGATATTTTTGACCGTGGACCCGCTCCCCACCGTATCATGGACATTCTCTGCAACTATCATAACTTTGATGTACAATGGGGAAACCATGATATTCTATGGATGGGAGCTGCAGCCGGAAACGAATGTTGCATGGCTAACGTGCTCAGATTGGCAATGCGCTATGGCAACTTGTCCGTACTTGAAGACGGATACGGTATCAATCTTCTGCCGCTGGCAACCTTTGCCATGGAAACTTATGCCGAAGACTCGTGCAGCCTGTTCGGTCCCAAAGTAGAAGGTCAGGAATGCACGTACAACGAAAAGACCTTGCGCATGATTGCTCAAATGCATAAAGCCATCAGCATCATCCAATTCAAACTGGAAGCGGAAATCATCAAACGCCGTCCCGATTTCGGAATGGATGACCGCATGTTGCTTCATCGCATCGACTTCGAACGGAATATACTGACTTTAGACGGAAAAGAATATGAATTGAAAGACAGTTTCCTACCGACAGTAGATCCTGCCGACCCCTATAAGCTGACTTCCGAAGAAAGAGAAATCATGAATAAGCTTCATCATTCATTCGTCAGCAGCGAAAAACTGAAAAAGCATATGCGTTGCCTGTTCCGCTACGGATGCATGTACACCGTAAGCAATTCCAACCTGCTGTTTCATGCTTCCGTCCCCCTCAATGAAGACGGTACCTTGAAAAACGTGATGATAGCCGGGAAAGCCTATAAAGGCAAAAAACTGCTCGAAAAGGTCGGGCATCTGATACGCACCGCTTACTTTGCAGAAGAAGATAATGAAGAGAAGCAATTTGCCATAGACTATGTGTGGTATTTATGGAGCGGAAAAGACTCTCCTGCCTTCGACAAAAACAAGATGGCTACTTTTGAACGCTATTTCCTGAAAGAAAAGGAATTGCATAAAGAGATAAAAGGACACTACTACACTCTTCGCAACGAAGAAAAAGTATGCGATATGCTTTTAGACGAGTTTGGAGTAGTAGGAAAACACCGCCATATCATCAACGGTCATGTGCCGGTTAAAACCATTCAAGGGGAAAACCCTATTAAAGCCAATGGCAAGATGATGGTGATAGACGGCGGATTCTCCAGAGCTTATCATTCCGAGACCGGTATTGCCGGATATACCTTGGTCTATCATTCACGCGGCTTCCAGCTAGTCCAGCATGAACCTTTCACATCCATGCAGAAAGCGATAGAAGAAGGACAGGATATTAAATCGAGTACACAAATCGTAGAGCTCAGCTCGCAGAGAATGATGGTGAAGGATACGGACAAAGGCCGGGAATTAGTTACCCAAATCAATGATTTGAAAAAGCTGCTCTTAGCCTACCGCATGGGACTTATTAAAGAAAAAGCCTTGTAAGGACAATAAAAGAAAAGGAAGGTGTGTCAAAATTCCCTTTTTATCGAAATGAGAGTTTCGACACACCCTCCAACAAACTTTAATTTAATACATCTAAAAAATAAAAATGATTATATTTTAAAAGAATCATCCCAACACTTGATTCGTCATCGAATCAGGAAAAACCACTGTCGGCTTGAACGACTTGGCCTCTTCAAAATCCATCATGGCATACGACATGATAATCACGATATCTCCCACCTGCACTTTACGTGCAGCCGCACCATTCAGACAAATACATCCCGAACCGCGTTCTCCTTTAATAATATACGTTTCAAAACGCTCTCCGTTATTGTTATCCACAATGTGTACTTTCTCACCGGCAATCATATTGGCGGCATCCATCAAATCTTCATCAATCGTGATACTACCCATATAGTTCAGGTTAGCTTCTGTCACACGAACACAATGAAGTTTGGATTTCAACACTTCAATCATCATAGCTTTTCCTTATATTTTATATTGTCAATCAAGCGTACCTCACCGCAAAATACGGTGATACAACCTACTGCATATTCCGTATCTTCCCAATTGGCAATCTTCTGCAGACTATTTCCATCCACTATTTCAAAATACTCCAAACGCAAGCCCTTGGAAGCTGCAATAGCATTCTCTACAAACTTCTGAGTCTCTGCCACTGTATGTGACGCAGCAAACATACGGCTCTTAAACAATGTTTGTGATATATTCAATGCATATTCTCTTTCTTCAGGTGAAAGACGTGCATTACGACTGCTCAGAGCCATACCGTCTTCTTCGCGAACGATAGGACATCCCACAATCTGCAACTTAAATTCCATTTGTTTCACCATTTCACGAATAATAGCCAACTGCTGGAAATCTTTCTCGCCAAAATAAGCACGGTCAGGCTCTACTATCATAAATAGTTTACTCACAATTTGGCATACACCATTAAAATGTCCCGGACGGAATCGTCCTTCCATTACTGTGTCCAACGGAGCATAGCTGAACCGGCGTGTATCCGGCTCCGGATAAATCTCTTCCACGGATGGAGCAAAAACAAAAGATGCCCCTACCTTTTCCAATAATTCACAATCGGCATCCAACGTACGCGGATATTTAATTAAGTCATTCCGGTCGTTAAACTGAGTAGGATTCACAAAATCACTCACTACCACCACATCATTCTCGGCAACAGCACGTTTCACCAATGAAGCATGACCTGCATGCAACGCTCCCATCGTAGGAACCAAACCGATTGTTTTTCCTATATTACGCAGGGCATCAAGCTCTGACTGAAGCTCTTTAATCGTATGAACTAACTTCATTTTATCTCACTTCTTTTTAAGCTGTTTCAATTAAAACGGCTGCAAAGTAAACCATTATTTTGGAGATAACGAAAAAAAAAACGTTTTATTATCAGCCAAAGATATGCCAACAACGACAACTTCAGCTCGCTATCAGACAGAAAAACAATTCTTTTTCCCTTTATTATCAGACGCTTAACAAATCATAAGGAATTATTAAGTGTGTATTTTTGCCTCTCTCAGCTATTTTTTTTATATCTTTGCAAAATGTTTATGAGCAACAAAAAGTTAAGATGAAGGCAAATAAAGTTTTATTTATTACACAAGAGATTACCCCTTACGTTCCCGAATCCGAAATGGCAAGCATGGGAAGATATCTTCCGCAGGCTATTCAGGAAAAAGGCAGAGAAATCAGAACTTTTATGCCGAAGTGGGGCAATGTTAATGAACGCAGAAATCAATTACACGAAGTCATTCGCCTGTCGGGTATGAACCTGATTATCGACGATACAGACCACCCGTTGATTATCAAGGTTGCGTCAATCCAGGCCGCCCGCATGCAGGTATATTTCATTGATAATGATGATTATTTCCAGCACCGTCAAATGGTAGCTGATGAAAACGGAGTAGAATACACGGACAATGACGAACGTGCTATTTTCTATGCACGTGGTGTATTGGAAACAGTAAAGAAACTGCGTTGGTGTCCCGATGTTATCCATTGTCAGGGTTGGATGAGTGCATTTGTACCCCTCTATATCAAAAAAGCTTATCAAGACGAACCGTCTTTCAGAGATTCCAAAGTTGTATTCTCTGTATTCGGAGATGATTTCAAATCGGAATTCCAAGGTGATTTAGCCGAGAAATTGATGCTGAAAGGCATTGAAAGAAATGATGTAGACAACATTATCAAAACTCCGGCTAATTATGAAGAACTCTGCAAATTGGCCATCGCCTATTCAGACGGTGTAATTCAAAATAGTGAAAAGGTAAATGAGAACGTGATGAAATTCGCACGCGAATCGGGTATTCCTGTCCTTGATTACCAATCACCCGAAACTTATGCAGACGCTTTTAATAACTTCTACGATGAAGTTTGGGAGTTTGAAAAGAAATAAATCAATATAGATTACAAAAATGAAAATCAAATATTTATGCGCATTGTTGTTAGCCGCACTTACATACAGTTGCGATGATACGACACCGGGAATCGGTGATACGACTATTCCGGATGGAGACCATATTCAGGCCGGAGGCAAAATCTATGATGTCACCACCCGTTCTATTTTAGCGGATTCCGTATATGCACGTACCAGTACTGCTTATCTGGGACGTTATACCGACCCTCAGTTCGGTGAATTCACGTCCGACTTTATAGCGCAATTCAACTGTACGGATGATTTTGAATTCCCCGAAGCTGTACAAGAGATCACAGGACTGACACTCTTTGTCCAATATACGAAATTTTTCGGAGATTCCCTAAACTCCATGCGCATGAGAATTGATACATTGGACAAAGTGATACCGGAAGGAGATTTGAACACATTTTATACGAATGTAAATCCCGACAACTACTACAACGAAAATGCCAAACCTATCGCTGAAAAAGCTTATTCGGCAGGCGGAACCGATGCCCACCTCACAGATACGCTTAGCAGCAGATATTATACTCAAACCATAAAATTGCCCACTAATCTGGGAAAATTTATGTATGAGAAATATAAGGAAGATAAAAACAACTATAAGAATGCCGATGCATTTATCAAGAATGTCTTAAAAGGTATCTATGTACGTTGTACACATGGTGACGGTACTATTCTATATATTGACAACCTTGACTTACGTATGCATTTCAGCAGATTGATTAAGAGTTCTTCCAATAAGCTAGACTCTTTGGTAAATACATTCGCTGATTTTGCTGCGACAAAAGAAGTTATTCAAGCCAACCGTTTCCAGAATTCCGAAAGATTGAAAGAATTGGTGGACAAAGACAATTGTACTTACATAAAGACTCCTGCCGGAATCTATACGGAAGCTACATTACCTGTCGATGAAATATATGAAGCGCATCAGAATGATACATTGAATGCTGCAACTCTTTCTTTCACCCGCTTTAACGAAAAAAACAACAGCAGCTTTGCAATGGGCATTCCCCAATATTTATTAATGGTAAGAAAGAAGGAAATGTACTCGTTCTTTGAGGAGAATAAGATTACCGACAATATCTCTTCTTTCATCACAAGTTTTACCAGCAACAGTAATAAATATACTTTTTCCAATATTGCCCAATTGATTACTCACTGCATCGAAGAAAAGAAAAAAGGAGAAGCCGGTGACCCGGACTGGGTTAAAAAGAATCCCGATTGGAATAAAGTTGTGCTGATACCTGTAAAGGTGGACTTTGATACAAACAATTCGATTATCGGGGTAAGCAATAACTTGGATATGGAGAGCGCTGAGCTGAAAGGCGGCACCAAAGCAGGAAATGAATTAAAAATGCAAATCATATATACCAAGTTCTAACGATACGGATTACACGTTAGTACGCATAGGGTCACACATACGTACGTGTAAGCCCATGCCTGCACAGGCATAAAATGAAGGGTGCGCCAAAAGTCCGAAACGGTTTTACTTTTGACGCACCCTTTTTTATCTTTTGCCTCAAGATGGCTGTAACCGGATTAAATTCCCAATGACTTTCTTACGGCTTCTACTTTTTCTTCTGCAGCAGCATTAGCAGCATCATAGCACTTAGGACATCCCATCTCGCCTTTCACTTCCATATAGAACTTAATCTTAGGCTCGGTACCCGAAGGACGAACAGAAATCTTAGTACCGTCTTCAGTGAAGTATTGCAGTACATTAGAGGTTTCAGGCATATCAATATCTGCCACATTACCTTCACCGTCTGTAGCTTTCAAAGTCTTGTAATCCTTTGCCAATATCACTTTAGAACCACCGATTTCTTTCGGAGGATTGGCGCGGAAGTTTTCCATCATTGCTTTGATTTCATCTGCACCACTCTTACCAGGCTTCACTACATTGACTGTCGTTTCTTTAGAGAAACCATATTCCACATAGATATCCATCAGAACATCGAACAAAGTCTTGCCCCGGTCTTTGGCCCAAGCACAGATTTCAGCCAGCAACGCACAAGCAGAAACAGCATCTTTATCACGAACGAAGTCTTCAGCCAGGAAACCATAACTTTCTTCACCACCGCCGATGTATTGCTGTTTGCCTTCGCTCAAACGGATTTCACGTGCAATCCATTTAAAACCGGTATAGCAGTCGCGCATCTCAATCTTATTCTTGTCGGCCACAGCCTTGATAAGCTCGGTAGTAACAATGGTCTTGACAATAAAATCATTGTCCTTCATCTTGCCCATTGCAATGCGGTTCTTGATGATATAATACAAGAAAAGCAAACAAGTCTGATTACCATTAATCAATACCCATTCACCCTTGTCGTTCTTACAAGCCATACCTACACGGTCGGCATCCGGGTCACTCGCCATCACGATGTCAGCATCAATTTTCTTAGCCAAATCGATAGCCATAGACAATGCTTCCGCATTTTCGGGATTCGGCGAGATAACAGTCGGGAAATCGCCACTCTTCACCATCTGTTCGGGCACGCAATGCACATTTTCAAAGCCCCATTGTTTCAAAGCACGCGGAATCAGCATCATACCCGTTCCGTGAATAGGAGTATACACAATACTCAAATCCTTCTGACGCTTAATTACTTCAGAATCAATAGAAATAGTATGCACCTTATCCAAATAGATGCTATCGATATCCTCACCAATCACCTGAATCAGTTCTTTGTTTCCTTCAAACTTAATATCGGCAGCCGAAGCAATCTTATTCACTTCATCAATAATACCTTTATCATGCGGAGCCAATACTTGTGCACCATCATCCCAATAGGCCTTATAACCGTTATATTCTTTCGGGTTATGAGAAGCTGTCAGGATGATACCGCTTTGACATCCCAAATGACGGATGGCAAAAGACATCTCAGGAGTGGGACGCATATCCTCAAACAGATATACCTTGATACCATTAGCCGAGAAAATATTTGCTGAGATTTCGGCAAACAGACGGCTGTTGTTACGGCAATCATGACCAACCACAACAGCTATTTGTTCAAGGTCTTTAAAGTTCTTATTAAGATAGTTGGACAATCCCTGAGTAGCTGCACCGACAGTATATATATTCATACGGTTACTACCTACTCCCATGATACCGCGCAAACCGCCTGTACCAAATTCCAAATCTTTATAAAATGCTTCTATCAAATCGGTTTTATCTTCATTTTCCAACATACGCTTTACCTCTGCCTGAGTTTCGGCATCGTATGCAGGAGTTAACCACTTCTTGGCTTTCTCAGTCACTTGCTGAATCAATTCTTCATTTTCCATGTGATCTACTTTATTAGAGTTAATATTTTAATAATACGCAAATGTAAAAGAATAAGTTCACAATTCCTATCTTTTGAAGAAATAAATTATAATGGAATCCATGCCTGTATCCATGAAAAAAAATCCGCACTACACCTCCATAGAGATGTAATGCGGACAGCTTTTTATTATCAAACGTAAGATACGCCTTCTTATTTTGTCACTTTATAACGCTCTCCTGTAGCTTTCACCAGCTCTTCCAAAAATTCCTGAGGATAACCCGGACGCACCAGCGGGGCACAGTTTCCTGTTTCCGGTCGCAAGATAGAGCCGTTCTTTGCCATTTTCTTCACTGCACCGTCGTTGTATTTCACAATGAGGAATTCTCCCAACTTCTTCCAGCTGTCAACTGCCGACTGAGCCGTCATGCAAGAATAGTTGGTCAAGAACTCTTTCGCTTTCACCGGGTCTTTCTCGTAAAGGCTGAGTGCAGCGTTTTCTATACCACTTTGCGCACTGTCATAAGTATCCTCCAAATTGTTTTGAACCGCACGCATATCCTCAATCATCAAACTGTATCGAGGACGAATCATGTCGGCCACCCAGTTGTAAATCCAGAAAGCGGAATTCCACGAGAAGGTTACACAGTCTGCTTCTTTACCGCTATAACAATCGGGAATTCTGTCCGTACAGCAATAGACCGGAGCAAATACTGTCATGTTGGCATCATCCGCACCAAACCACAGTACACCACCTATCGCATCGGGGAGTTCGGCACGCATCTGTGCCACAAATGTAAATGCAGTCTGCTGAGTAGAAATCGGGCGTTCATTAAAATACTCTTTGTCGCCTACTTTATAAGTCAACGGTGACAAACGATAAGGTGTTTTAAAAGGACCGGCTCCCGGATCATTAGTGATATCCAGCGGCGTGCCTTCATAATGGTCACGCATGGCTCTTTGTACATCGCGCACAGAAAGCTTATGGTCGGGCTTGATATAAAGAGGCATCGGTTCCTTGCTCTCTCCCTTTATATAAGGCAAATAGGTATCTCCTACCGCTTTATTAAACATATTATAGTAGCTCCATACACGTGCTTCACAAAAACGAAGCCCGCCGAAATCCAAAGGATTATAAGCTTCCGAAAAACTAAAATCTTTGTTCATACCGTCAAAATAACCTTTCTCGCGGGCAAACGAAATCACATCGGGAGAATAGAGACAGTTGTCTTTGTCATTCATATTAAATTTATGAATCCGGCTTTGATTGGCATGTGCTGCAATACAATCATCCGGTATCCTGACAGCTACCCATACTGCTCCTTTCACACCCGGCCCTTTGCCTATCATTTCAAGAATCCATACTTCGTTGGGGTCTGCAATAGAGAATGACTCGCCACTGCTGTAATAGCCGTATTCCTTAACCAAGTCAGTCATCACTTCAATAGCTTCTTTTGCCGTGCGCGAACGTTGGAGCGCAACATAAATAAGACTGCCGTAATCCATAATACCGGTAGTATCCACCAACTCTTCACGCCCGCCGAAGGTTGTTTCTCCAATCGTTACCTGATATTCATTCATGTTTCCAATCACATTGTAAGTTTGGAGGGCTTCCTTTATCTGTCCCAAATACTTACCCGTATCCCATTCATGAATATCACGCATGGTGCCTTTGGCATGTACACCTGCGGGATAATGATATAACTCACCGAACATTCCGTATGAATCGGCTGAATAAGATACAATAACCGAACCGTCTGTCGATGCATTTTTACCAACAATAAAGTTGGTACAGGCCAGTGTTTCGGTCACGGCTGCCATCAGCAAGGCAGCTCCTAAAATTAGCTTGTTCTTCATTTATATAACTTTTTAATTGTGTTATTCTGTTTTCTACTTAAAACTTATATTCTTTCCGCGTCTCATTCCCACAATAATCGGTCACGATCACTTCCAGCTTATGGGGCACTCCCCTTTTCAAACGCTTCGGGTACTTCATTGACAACCGGGCTGTCTTCGAGCTGAAACTGAAAAGCTCAAACCGACCGTCAATCATCACCTTGTAATCTTTCACACCTGTCTCGGCATCACCAATCTTAAACTGTATGTTTCCGCTTTTCCACTGAGACCGGTTCAGGGGAGTGACTCGCGGAGAAACCGTATCGACAGCCACGGTATATGTTCCCAACTCACGAATGGTTGTTTTCATCCAGCCGTCATCAAACTTCCCTCCGGCAGAACCCTTCCTGTTTCCCCACTTACGGACTACATAATATTTTGATGTGTCTTCCACCGGAAAATGATGCACGCCAATCATCAACGTACATCCCGCCTGCAAAGGCACTGCCTCATCATGCAACCGATATTCGTATGCAATGGCAGCAGTATCCTTAATCACCTTAGTGTTCAATGCAATGTCTTCATACAGCATGCCTCGCGGAATGACCAATTCCATTCCGGGTTCCTGTATCACATTGCCTTTATCCCATTCCAAATAATGTTTTGCTTGCGGATTATATTCTTCTATCGGCATCCGGCATCCACGCACCACAAACCGATATGTGTTCTTATTGCCATATAAATCCTCCAGTTCATAACGGAAGTGATAATCCCTCTCCTCGTCAATCGTCACGACTCCTCCCTTCTCATCAGCCTGTAACATACGCAAAGGATTTCCCGGAAGTATCTGTGAACGCATCACCCAACTGTTTTTCTTCACATGTTCCTCATAATCCGTCCAAGCGTTAATCATGCGGTTTTCTTCAGGCAAAACGCCATCCACCGTACTACGGAACACTTCAGCCGTATCTACATAAAGTACGACAGACCGCACCCCGTAATTGTTATGCGTACCGTCCATGTAGTCGTATGCTTTTATACCTGCTGCTATTTCTCCCCAAGCCTCAACCGGAGTTCCCAATGCGGCAACCGGAATCGCTTTCTTCTTCGGAGAACCGCTCACCACTCCTTTCCCCGGCTGAGGATAAAGCATCACCAAAGAAGCACGAGGCGGAGTCGTGTCTTTCACCTTATCCGTATAGAACTGCAAAGGGTCTATCAGCTCACCTGTATCCGTACGACGAATCTCCATGTGCAAATGAGGACCAAACGAATATCCTTCATTACCGCTCAAAGCAATAATCTCACCGGACTTAAACGCCAGTTGGCCGGGTTCAAACTTCAAGTCTACCGCAAAAGTCTCATTCTCATACTGATATTCTTCCACCAGCTTTGCCACAGCCGGAGCAAACTTTGAGATATGTCCATACACGGAAGTATAGCCATTAGGATGAGTGATATATAAAGCCTGCCCATAACCTCCGGGCGTAACCGACACACGGCTTACATAGCCGTCGGCAATGCAATGAATAGGCTTGCCAATCTCACCCTGCGTTTTAAAATCAACTCCTCCGTGAAAATGATTGGCACGCAACTCACCAAAGTTTCCGCTTAAAGTCAACGGAAAATCAAAAGGGGAAATAAAAGGTTTTTCGGGATGTTCCTGTGCCCGGGTAGCCAAACAGCCTCCCAATGCAAGGAGCAATATATAACTGCGTATCGTCATTTTTCTCCTATCTGTTTTTTTGTTCTTTTCCGCCCCTGCATACGGGCAGGTGCAAACTTACAAAATAAATTCAAAAGTTCCTCTTAATTTGTGTTGCTAAACATACTTCACAGAGAAAAAAAACAGAGCAGCAAGGAACCTACTTTTCTGACATTTTGTTACCTTTGATACATTCAAACCCCTTAAATGTGACGATTATGATAGTAGGAATTCCTAAAGAAATCAAGAACAACGAGAATCGTGTATCGTTAACCCCCTCGGGAGCACGAGAATTAGTACAAAGAGGTCACACGGTATATGTCCAGCACACTGCCGGTATCAACAGCGGATTTACTGACGAAGCCTATGAAAAGGCCGGAGCACATATACTCCCCTCCATCGAAGATGTGTATGGAACAGCCGAAATGATTATCAAAGTAAAAGAACCTATCGAAAGCGAATACGGCTTGGTGCGCGAGGGGCAATTGGTATTTACCTATTTTCATTTTGCCTGCGACCAACAGTTGACGGAAGCCATGATAAAAAGCAAATCGGTGTGTATGGCTTACGAAACGGTAGTAGACAGGCAGGGCGCCCTTCCTTTATTGATTCCAATGAGTGAAGTAGCCGGCCGCATGTCTGTGCAAGAAGGTGCACGCTTTCTGGAAAAGCCACAAGGCGGGAAAGGAATTTTACTGGGTGGAGTGCCGGGGGTAAAACCTGCAAAAGTATTAGTTTTGGGCGGTGGAGTTGTGGGAACCAACGCCGCTTTAATGGCTGCCGGACTGGGAGCAGACGTCACTATTTGTGATATATCCCTTCCACGCCTAAGACAGCTAAATGAATTTATGCCCAAAAATGTGAAAACATTATTCTCATCCGCTCACAATATAGAACAAGAACTCGCTACCACCGACTTGGTAGTAGGTGCTGTTTTGATTCCCGGAGCAAAAGCTCCTCACCTCATCACCCGCCCTATGCTCAAACTGATGAAAAAAGGAAGTGTGCTGGTAGATGTAGCCATCGACCAAGGAGGTTGTTTTGAGACGTCACACCCAACCACACACGCCGAGCCGACATACGAAGTCGATGGAATCATTCATTATTGTGTAGCCAATATTCCCGGAGCAGTGCCATGCACTTCTACTTTGGCACTGACCAATGCAACATTGCCTTACGCCGTCAAGTTGGCAGATATGGGATGGGGAAAAGCCTGTGAAACAGATTCCGGACTCAAAAAAGGCTTGAATATTGTAAATGGAAAAGTCGTATTCCCGGCTGTTGCAGAAGCCTTCGGATGGAAAATATAATCTCCCTCTTAAAGAAGCAAATGTATTAAAAGCCGGAAGAAATTATCATGATGATAATGGTATGGCTTTTAATACATTTCTCTATTTCAACCATAAAGACTAAAAGCTTCCGGGCATAACGATGGCATAGAAATCCAGTTTATCCTCTCACGAGCCACTGTATATAATAAAATCAGACTCTTTAAGGCAAGAACATTTTACAGTCACCGGCCCCATCATTTTTTTCTCTTTTCTTAATAATATTATCAAATATTCTCCTATCTTCGCAAGAAATTGATAAAATACACGATATGAAATGTTACAAATTCATTAGTTTATTGGCTGTGTTCTTTGCGGTAACAACATTGACACACGCCCAAAATGCAGGTCCCTGCACGGGAAGTGAGTATGCCACTGATGCAGAGTTTTTCCGTGCGTATGCCTCTGCACAGAGTAGTGATGCAACAGCTTCCAAGAAAAAAGCCATGACCGGTGCCCGAACAGCCCTTGAAAACCAAATCAAAACAAAAGCAGAAGCTGCTGCCAAATCGCAGACTAAGATATCCGGTGCTGACATTGCTCAATTCAACAGCCTGATTCATGGAGTGATACAGCAAGAAGTAGTCAAAATGAAAGTCATCTGTGAGAACAGTGAACAAGCCGGCGGACGATATAAAACACATATCGTAGTAGAAGTTACCAAAGCAAGTGTATTGACGAATATTGTCAACAGTGCCAAAAGTGATGAAAAACTGAAAGCGAACTTCGAAGAAGGTAAATTCAAACAGGCTTTTTAAGCCCTCACTAAAACTCCTTGGTCTTTTTCAAAAACTCTTTGATCTTTTCTGAAAACTCTTTAGTCTTTTCCAAAAACCTCAAAGTCTTTTTAAAAGCCTCTCGAACCTTTTCCAAAAGAACAAACGCCTAAGAGTCTTTCAAAAACTCTCAGGCGTTTTAAATATACCTAAGTTCTGATACCTAATCTTAGAACAATAATATATAAGCCAATGTACTCAAGCTGATTACCACCCACAGAATCACTCCCTGAATAAGCGGTTTCATTCCTACTTGCTTTAATACACCCATCGACAATGACGCACCGATAAAAAACATCGTTATAATCAACCCTTTACGTGCCAAATCCGAAATGGCCTGTCCCAGTTGAGGAATACCATCCAACACATAAGTATTGAGAATGATAGCACCTATAAAGTAAAAGATAAACCAGGGAACACTGATTTTCTTGCCACTTCCCTTAAAGATAAATGAAGTAGCCAATGCCAATGGAATAATCCACAGCGCACGAGTCAATTTAATCGTTGTAGCCACTTTCAAGGCTTCCTCACCATAAGCAGCCCCTGCACCTACCACCGAACTGGTATCATGAATGGCAATCGCTGCCCAAGTTCCGAATTGCTGCTGGTCTAATCCCAGCCAATGTCCCAAAACGGGAAAAATAAACAAGGCTATTGCATTCAATACAAAAATAGTAGCCAACGCCACAGACATTTCGCTGTCTTTTGCCTTTAGGACAGGCCCCACAGCAGCAATGGCACTACCACCGCAGATAGCAGTTCCTGAACTTATCAGATAAGAAGTATCACGGTCTATCTTCAATATTTTACGGCCGATAAACATACCGATGAGCATAGTTCCAATCACTGAAAGGATGGTAAATTCCATACCTTCCTTACCGGAAGCCAGAGAAGCTTGAAGATTCATGCCGAACCCCAAGCCTACCACTGAATACTGCAATAAATATTTTGAAGTTTTTTTATTGAACTTGGGATGAGCCTGACCACACACCAATGCGAATATCAAACCTAGGAATAAAGCTACCGGTGGAGTGACCCAATGTGAGAAAGTGGCCAATGCCGGGATATAATCCATTAACAAAAAAACGATCAACGTGGAAAGTATACCTACATAAATTACTTTGTTGTTTTGCTGTAAAGCTGATACTGAAATCATATTTCTACCTTTCTTTAAATGTTATTTTCTGTTTCAGGGGCAAAGGTAGTATATGTTTCGATAGATCACCAATCGTTTTTATTTATAGGTTATAACTTTTCTTTATAATGTTCGGCAAACTGCATAAATAAAGCCGGCAATCCGTTTTCCTGTCCCTGCAACTGCACAAAGTCAAATTCCCGAAACATAGATAAATCTTTTATTTCCAGTACTTTCATCTCACCTGCATACAATTCTTTATTGACAGAACGTATAGAAAGAATCCCCAAGCAATCACAGTTTTCCAAAAAAAGTTTGATGCTTTCCGTACTTCCCAAATACATTTTCACATTCAGGTCTGATAACTTTATATTGTGCTTTTGAAGAGCTGCCAATAAGATATCCAATGTTCCAGATCCTCTTTCACGCAACACCAAAGGAATTTTTTTAAACTCCTCTAATGTGATTTCATCATATTCCGTCCATTTACTGTGAGTATGAACAACAGGAACCAATTCATCTTGCAGAAATGAAGTATACTTCAAATTAGGCTGCCGGATATTTCCCTCCACCAAAGCAAGGTCTATGCGATGTTCCTGCAGAGCTTTTTCCACTTCCAAAGAATTTCCGTTAAATAAAGACAGAGAGACTTGTGGGAATTTCTCGATAAAGCGTGCCAACAATGGAGGAAGCACATACTGGGCAATAGTGGTACTGGCTCCCAAACGCAGCTTTCCGATATGTTCATTACGCAACAGATTCATTTCATACTCCAGTCGCCCGTATTCTTCCAATATCTTCTCGCAGTGCTCCAGTAACAGCCTTCCGGCATCAGTCAGCGATATTTTATTCCCCATCCGCTCAAAGAGACGCGTCTGATACATCGTCTCTAACTCCTGAATATGCTTTGTTATGGCAGGCTGACTGATGAAAAGCTCTTGAGATGCCTTAGTAAAGCTAAGGTTCTTTGCCACACAACAGAATACTCTCAACCGAAAATCAGACATAGTGCTACTTTTATTACAACTCATCGGCTTTTATCCCTAAAGCTTGCAAAACAGCGAATCCCAACATCTCCCACTGATAAGCAATCGCTTCAGTCGGTGGATTCATGCCAAAGACAGTCATTCCGTCTTTTCCGTCCACCTTATTTAATATAGCGGGAACTTCATTGCCATACTCTTCTTCCGCAGGAACCGCTATCAAGCGTTTCACATCCTTCGCATCCGCAACCACCCTCAGTGATTCAAGAAACAATTCATCCCTTCCTGCCATATCCGAAGGCTCAAAAGAATAAAAAGCGAACTCACCCAAGTGACTTTTAAAAGCTACATTATTCAATTCTTGACGCAAATCTCCCGGTTGGCAAGTGCTCATATTCTCACTTTCCTTATCATAAATAAGCAATACCTGAATATTATTCTCCCCGAATTGTAGCCCGGCATCCAAAGCCAGGCACTCCATCAGCACCGGCAGGTCAGCCTTTGGCAATTCACGCCCCAATACAGTGCTAAAGTGCTTTTTCAAGTCGCCACACACTCTGTTCAAATATGCTGCATCTACCAGCATTACAGTTTCTGCAAAATTCATCTCATTCGCCATATTCTTACTTTTGTCATTTTCTTTTCTACATTACCGGTCTAAAGATAGAAATAATCTTTTCTCCTTCCGAAAGTTTTCTGCCTTTTTGTATCCAATTCGGACTTTTTTTCATTTAAGAGCTCTTACACCCTGCCATTTTGTCTGATTCTTTTACCCCAACCACCTGTTTTTCCTCTGCTTTCAGCTTTTGGCAAAGTATTTGAGCATTCTTTACCGAAATCGCTTAAAGCATTGAACAAAGACGTAACGATTCCGTTTTCAATAGGTATTTTGAAATAAAACAGAAAGGAGATACAATATGAATTTTAACAACTTCACAATTAAATCACAAGAGGCAGTGCAGGAAGCTGTGAACCTTACGCAAACCCGCGGACAGCAGGCTATCGAACCGGTTCATTTGCTGGCCGGTGTGCTGAAAGTTGGTGAAAACGTGACTAACTTTATCTTCCAGAAATTGGGGATGAATGCACAACAGGTTACGTTAGTCATCGACAAACAGATAGACTCACTGCCAAAGGTCAGCGGCGGAGAACCTTATCTGAGCCGCGAAAGCAACGAGGTATTACAAAGGGCAACCCAGTATTCTAAAGAAATGGGAGATGAATATGTTTCACTGGAAGCTATCATTCTGGCATTACTGAATGTAAAGAGTACCGTTTCTACCATTCTGAAAGATGCGGGTATGACCGACAAAGATTTACGTGCTGCAATCACAGAACTACGAAAAGGAGAAAAAGTAACTTCTCAATCCAGCGAAGACACTTATCAGTCCTTAAGTAAATATGCCATCAACTTAAATGAGGCTGCCCGCAGTGGAAAGCTCGACCCGGTTATCGGCCGTGATGAGGAAATCCGGCGAGTATTACAGATATTAAGCCGACGTACCAAGAATAATCCGATTTTAATCGGTGAACCGGGTACAGGTAAGACAGCCATCGTTGAAGGTTTGGCACACCGTATCATTCGTGGTGACGTGCCCGAAAACCTGAAAAACAAACAGATTTATTCATTGGACATGGGTGCACTGGTAGCCGGTGCCAAATATAAAGGTGAATTTGAGGAACGTTTGAAATCGGTTATCAATGAGGTGACAAAGTCGGAAGGCAGTATTATTTTGTTCATTGACGAAATCCATACTTTGGTAGGAGCCGGAAAAGGTGAAGGAGCAATGGATGCTGCCAATATCCTGAAACCTGCATTGGCACGTGGTGAACTTCGCAGCATCGGTGCCACAACCCTTGACGAGTATCAGAAATACTTTGAAAAGGACAAAGCTTTGGAACGCCGTTTCCAAACTGTAATGGTTGCCGAACCGGATACTTTAAGCACCATCTCTATTCTGCGTGGATTAAAAGAGCGATATGAAAATCATCATAAGGTTCGTATTAAAGACGAAGCCATTATTGCTGCCGTAGAACTGAGTAACCGCTACATCACCGAGCGTTTCCTGCCCGACAAAGCCATCGACCTGATGGACGAGGCCGCTGCCAAACTTCGTATGGAACGTGATTCTGTTCCTGAGGAGCTGGATGAAATCTCACGCCACCTGAAACAATTGGAAATTGAGCGTGAAGCCATCAAGCGTGAAAAAGACGAACCTAAGTTGCAACAACTGAATAAGGAAATTGCCGAATTGAAGGAACAAGAAACTTCCTATAAAGCAAAATGGCAAAGTGAAAAAGAGCTGGTGAACAAGATTCAGCAGAACAAACAGGAAATAGAGCAACTGAAGTTTGAAGCCGACAAAGCAGAACGTGAAGGAGACTATGGTAAAGTAGCCGAAATCCGTTACGGAAAATTACAGGCTCTGGAAAATGAAATCAAAGATATTCAGGAAGACTTAAAGCATAAACAAGGCGACAATGCCATGATTAAAGAAGAAGTCACTGCCGAAGATATCGCTGATGTGGTTTCACGCTGGACAGGAATCCCGGTCAATAAGATGTTGCAAAGTGAACGTGATAAATTACTGAATCTGGAACAAGAACTGCACTTGCGTGTGGTGGGACAGGAAGAGGCTATTGCCGCCGTTTCCGATGCAGTTCGCCGTAGCCGTGCCGGACTGCAAGACCCGAAGCGTCCGATAGGCTCGTTCATTTTCCTGGGTACTACCGGTGTAGGTAAAACAGAGTTGGCTAAAGCATTGGCAGATTACCTGTTTGATGACGAAAGCTTGATGACCCGTATCGATATGAGTGAATACCAAGAGAAGCACTCCGTATCCCGACTGATTGGAGCGCCTCCCGGATATGTAGGTTATGACGAAGGCGGTCAGTTGACGGAAGCCGTAAGACGTAAACCCTATTCTGTGGTATTATTTGACGAAATCGAAAAAGCCCACCCCGATGTGTTCAACATCTTGTTGCAAGTATTGGATGACGGCCGGCTGACAGACAATAAGGGACGGACGGTGAATTTCAAGAACACCATCATCATCATGACTTCCAACCTGGGCAGCTCTTATATTCAGAGCCAGTTTGAAAAGATTAATGATGAGAATCGGGAAGTGATAGTCGAAGAGACAAAGAAAGAAGTAATGTCGATGCTGAAAAAGACCATCCGGCCGGAGTTCCTGAACCGTATTGACGAGACAATCATGTTCTTGCCTTTGAATAAAGAAGAGATTGAACAGATTGTGATGCTGCAAATCGGCGGTATCAAGAACATGCTCGCCGACAACGGAATCACTCTGCAGATGACAGATGAAGCCATCCGTTTCATTGCCAGCACAGGATATGACCCAGAGTTTGGAGCTCGTCCGGTGAAGCGTGCTATCCAACGCTACTTACTGAACGACTTGTCAAAGAAATTATTATCTCAGGAGGTAGACCGTTCTAAACCGATTATAGTAGAAACTGCGGGAGACGGATTGATATTCCGTAACTAATTCTCTATAATCAAACTATATAAAATGCCCTCCCTGCGAATGATTCGAAATTTGCAGGGAGGGCGTTTTATAAATAATAAAGAAAAGTATTATTTTCCTTCTTCTGCAGCCGGTTCTTCAGTGGCAACCGCATTTTGCTCTACAAAATCCGTAATACCATTGCTTACCAAGATATTATACCATGACAACAGCTTCTTGATGTCACTTGCGTGCACACGGTCACGGTCATAGTTGGGAAGAATTTCTGCAAAATAAGCATGCAACTCGTTTGCAGATACTTTCTTATAGTCAATAGAAGCCACAGCCCCGTTCTCTTTGTTTTTCACTGATTCCAACACTTTGCTCAAAGGCACTTCTTCTGCATCTGTATACATCGCTATATCAGCCAATGAAATAACTTTGTCCTGTCCATAAGCCGGAATTCTTTTTTTAGCGGCGTCAACTGTTTCTACAATCAACATATTCTTTCCTGAAGAAATCAATTTATATAATCCGGGCTTACCCGCGATTGATAAAATGGTCTTTAACATACTATTTCTATTTTATTTATGGTTTGAGGCAGCAAAAGTACAATTCGCGATTGAAACTCCCAAATTTATTATACGAATTTTCCTGATTTTAATTCTTCAATTACCTGAGTCAACTGTGGAAGCAGCGGAACAGTACCATCATTCAAAACCGTAAAATCTGCCCTACTTCGTTTTTCTTCGTCATCAAGTTGTGCCAAGATACGTGCACGCACCTGTTGTTCTGTTGCATTATCGCGCTGCATAGCCCGCTTCACCCTTAACTCCAATGGTGCATAAACCATCACTACAGCATCTACTGTATTTTCAAAACCGGCCTCATAAAGAATGGCAGATTCCATACCCGCTATCTCACACTCTTTCAGCTCTCCAATCCAACGGATAAAATCCTCCCTCACCCTGGGATGAATAATAGCATTGATTTGTCTCACATGCTCAGGAGACGAAAAAAGATAAGAAGCGAGCAGAGGTTTATTCAAAGCTCCTTCTTTATCATAGACCTCTTTTCCCAATAAAGCAATAAGCTCCCGACGAATTCCCTCATCGGATACCATCAAGCGCTTAGCTTCATTATCAGCATTGTAGATCGGCACATCCATTGTCTCCAGTAAGTGAGAAATATATGATTTCCCACTGCCAATACCTCCGGTAATAGCTATCTTAATCATTGAATATTATTTGTTGTTCAATCAGATAATCCACCTCTTGCGGATTAAGACGCACATGATTCACATAGCGGGGAACAGATTTAAGTTTCACCGGACACTTTTCTCCTTTATTATTCAGTAGTTCCTCGTAAGTCACTCCTATAAAAAAATCTTCAGCCGTAATTGCCTTGAAATGACTCAGTCCGACCTGAAAAGTAACCTGCACTTTGGAGGGAAAGGTACGCAATACTTTATCAGGAGGAAAATTCACACCACGCACAGGTACCTCCACACTCTTCTCTGCATATACATCCAGCATGAGCGTTACATCATTAAAGTCGGGAATAAACCGGGCTCCTTTCACTTTTGCCAGACTGATGCGGCGATGAGTCGTATCAGACAGATTCTCTAATACCACCGACTCTGTATAGGCCGTAGTAATGGTATCCAATATTTCCTGAGGAGCATAGACCATTACCGAATCAGGAGAATAGATAACATCAGAAATATAATACTGACGATCTAAATCAATTTTTCCCTGCAACTTGACAGGAACTTTTTTAGCTTCCCCCTTAGTATAAATAAACTCCAATGTGTCAGGCCGAACAGTCAGCAAGCGAGTCGACTGGTTCAATTGACCTGTAATTTTCTTCAACAGAGTAGAAACCGGAATACGTACTTGCGTACCTTTGCTCTCATAATCCTTGAAATCAATTGTAACCGGATAGAAAGTTTGCCCCAACATATAATTGGTCAATACAGTTCCCCTATCCTTCACTCCTATCTTTAACTCACTGGGTAACTCGGAAGTCAGCACCACATTATTGGGGACATTCTTCATACGGAGAGGAATCGAAAATTCTGTTTCATAATCATCATTCAATATCTGAAGCAACCAAAAACAGAAAGAAACGAATACAAAAAACAAGAAAATCAGAAACTCCCTACTATTACGACTAAGCAGGAAGCTTCTGATTTTCTCTAATGTCCTCAAGTAGTAAATACGTATGTTCCTTTTGTCGAACATAGCTTATATAAGTTTTACTTTGTTTGTTGGTTTGCAGCAGCGTTAGCATAGATAGAATTTCTATCAATCTTAATCTTCACGCCTGATGCAACTTCCAATACTACAGTACTATCTTCTATTTCTTTAATTTTTCCATAAATGCCACCGGCAGTTATCACTTCCTGACCTACTTCCAGATTCTTACGGAAATTTGCAATTTCTTTCTGTTTCTTATTCTGCGGACGAATCATGAAGAAATACATAATAGCGAAAATAGCTACCATCATAATCAGGAATGAGTAATCGCCTCCGCCTGCAGCCTGCAGAAATACAAATGATAAATTCATACTTTCAAGTTTTTTTAGTTTATAATGTTGTTACACTTACGATAACAAACAAAGATATTAATTTTTCGTCAGCTTGTTTTCTTTTTTTAATTGATTAACGATTCCATCCAATGTACCGTTAATAAATCCACCACTTTTAGGAGTACTATACAACTTAGCGATTTCCACATATTCATTGAGCGACACACTTACGGGGATATTAGGAAAGCTAAGAACTTCCGCCAAAGCAATCTGCATGATAATCACATCCATAAATGCCACACGGTCAAGATCCCAATTCTTTGTGTTCTCACTGATAAGATGACGATAATAGTCAGAGTTCAAAATAGCGCGGCGGAACAAACGGCGTGCGAAATCTTGATCTTCATCATCTTTAAACTCAGGTAACAACTCTTGTTTAGCACCATTTTTTTCTTCAAAACGCTTGATTGTTTTAAGAACAAAAGTGTCTACAATTTCCTTGTCATCGTTCCAATACAAGCTTTGGTCTTCCAACACTTGGTCAAGTTCTGCATTATTGAAGATTATCTTCTTATATATTTTGCGCCATACTTCACGGTCTTCCTCATAAGAAGAAGTTTCACTTGCCATATACTCCTTATATATGTCACTTTCCATAATTTGCTCACACAGACTTTTCACAAAATCCGCTTCATTTTCCCACGTTTTCTTCTGATTGCCGGCAAAATCCAATAACTGTTTATTCACCTCCAATTGGGCAATAAAACGATTCTCTACAAATTTGGTGTTGGGAAACAATTCTTCCTTAGTAGGGATAAGTTTGTTTTTCGCAGCATTCAGTTTTTTGTTAGCCTGTTTAGTTACCTCAACCATTAAAAGCAATAGATAGTTATACAAATCATATGCTTTAGAGAGACTAAAGAACAACTCCTTCTCGGCAGTATCCAAGTTTTTCCCTCCGTTCTGATAATAAGCATAGATTATCTGAACTATCTTAAGACGAATAAGAACTCTATTTATCATAATTCACATAAAATTATTAAGGAGTTGCAAAAGTAGGTATTTTCATTGATTTTACATAACATAATTACATTTTTTAATGTAAAATTTACATAGAGCTATCTAAATCGCTTTTTTCATCGAAGTTTATCCGCAAATTCTTTGCCCATTTAAAAAAAATGTCCAATTTTGAAGCCGATTTATAAAGATACTTAAGTTATGGAAGATTATAAAAAGAAAAGTGTAGTGGATGGTGACAAAGAAATTGTTTTTTCAAAAGCAATTAAAGCCGGCAAACGTATTTATTATTTAGATGTGAAGAAAAACCGAAAAGATGAAATGTTTTTGGCTATTACCGAAAGCAAGAAGATTGTTTCGGGAGAAGGTGATGACTCGCAAGTAAGCTTCGAAAAACATAAGATTTTTCTATATAAAGAAGATTTTGAGAAGTTCATGAACGGTTTACAACAGGCTATACAGTTTATTGCCGAAGAGCAAGGTCCTATTGAACCTCATCACACTGAAAATGAAGAACAGGAAACGACCGAAGACGCTCACAAGCCGCTTAGTCCGAATGAAATTAAAATAGATATCGATTTCTGATTCCAACCGATAAAGAAAGCACAATGATAAAAAAATTGTGCTTTCTTTTTGTCAAGTCGGAAATAAGCAGTAATTTTGCACCGCTTTTCAAGCTCATCGTGTGATATACCACATCGTGTGATGGCGAATTAAGCAATAAGATCAACTTAATTTAGAGTAACACAAAAAATTAAAAAACAATGAAATCAATTGAAATTAAAGGTACTGTCAGAACAGACGTAGGAAAGAAAGCAACTCACGAATTGCGTAAGAACAATGGTGTTCCTTGTGTATTGTACGGAGTGCAGAAAGACGAAAACGGCTTGCCCGTAGCTACTCACTTCTCCGTGCCCACCGAAGGACTCCGTAACTTGGTATACACACCGCACATCTATGTTGTAGACTTGAACATTGACGGTAAAATAGTAAACGCTATTTTGAAAGATATCCAGTTCCATCCTGTAACGGATGCAATCCTTCACGTTGACTTCTATCAGATTGATGAAGCTAAACCCATCGTTATGGAAGTTCCTGTTCAGCTGGAAGGTTTGGCAGAAGGTGTACGTGCCGGTGGTAAATTGGCATTACAGTTGCGTAAACTGAAAGTGAAAGCTTTATACAATGTAATTCCTGAACGTTTGGTTGTTGATGTAACTTCTTTGGGTCTGGGCAAGACTGTCAAAGTGGGCGAATTAAGCTATGAAGGTTTGGAATTGATTAACGCTAAAGAAGCCGTTGTTTGTGCAGTTAAATTGACTCGTGCCGCTCGTGGTGCTGCTGCAACTGCCGGCAAATAATCAGTAACCTTTTAATCCTTATCAATGAAATATTTGATTACAGGACTGGGTAATATAGGTGAAGAATACCGAAATACCCGTCACAACATAGGATTCAATGTATTGGACGCCCTTGCAAAGGCGTCCAATCTTGTTTTTACCGATGGCCGTTACGGTGCAACTGCCACCATGTCACTCAAAGGACGTCAACTTATCTTGTTGAAGCCTTCTACATATATGAACCTGAGTGGCAACGCTGTACGTTATTGGATGCAGAAGGAAAACGTTCCATTGGAGAACGTGTTGATAATAGTAGATGACTTAGCCCTTCCTTTCGGAGCTTTACGCCTGAAAAGTAAGGGTAGCGATGCCGGTCATAACGGATTGAAGCATATAGCCGCCACATTAGGAACTCAAGCATATGCCCGCCTGCGCTTTGGTATTGGCAATGACTTTCCACGCGGAGGGCAAATAGATTTTGTATTGGGACACTTTACAGAGGAAGATATGAAAACTATGGACGAACGTGTGGAATTAGCATGTGAAATAATCAAAAGTTTCTGCCTGGCCGGTATTAATATAACCATGAACCAATACAATAAAAAGTAATGGCTGAAGCAAGAATAGATAAATGGATGTGGGCGTCACGCATCTTTAAAACGCGCACAATAGCTGCAGAAGCTTGTAAAAAGGGTCGTGTAAGCATAAACGGTTCACAAGTCAAACCGGCACGTACGGTGAAACCGGGAGATGTGATAGAGGTACGCAAACCGCCTATCACTTATTCTTTCAAAGTTTTACAAGCAATAGAAAAACGTGTCGGTGCAAAACTTATTCCTGAAATTCTGGAGAATGTTACTTCACCGGAACAATATGAACTATTGGAAATGAGTAAAATCAGCGGTTTTGTCGATCGCGCCCGTGGCACCGGACGTCCTACAAAGAAAGACCGACGCAGTATGGATGAGTTTATCACACCGGAATATTTGCCGGACGATGATGACTTTGATTTCGATTTTGACTTTGAAGAGGAATAGATACTAATAAATCCCCCTTGTTTTCCATCAGAACGAAGTGAAAATATGTATGAGCCTACACGTATACGTGCAAGGCCATACATGCTAACCACAGGGATATAAATACTTCACAACTTATATATTAATATTGTATCTCTTTCTTCTTACCCAACAAATGATAAACATCATCTCTCTCGCCCACTACCCATACTACATCACCTTCACAAAAAATCATATTAACATCCGGTCGTATCAAATTACCATCGCCTCGTTCTACCCCTACCACCAAACATCTATAATCATCACGAATACCGCTCTCCTTAATACTCTTACCCAAGAAAAGAGAATTACCATCCACCATAAACTGCTTCAAGTTCATCTCACGCTTCTCAATATCCTCTTCTTCAGCAGCAGAAGAGACTCGCTCCACCTGACGGGCAAATTCCCCCAACTGCTCATCCGTACCGATAACCTGAATTGTATCGCCGGGAAACAAACGGACATTGGCACCCGGAATGTTGATACGATGCATCCCGCGAATAATAGAAGCAACATGCACCCCATATTTATATCCCAAATTCAACTCTTTCAGTGTATGTCCTGCCCAAAGAGAATCCGCCGGCACCTCGAAATCCGAAAGATGAATATCACGTGACAATAAATGACCCTCATATTCCGGCCGCTTCTGTCCCGTAAATTCAGCATGCATATCACGGAAGCGTAAATTCTGTATAAAAGTACGTTCCATAAAAATGGACTGTTTCTTCAACCAGCGCGAAAGCATCATCATACAAACCAAAATAATAGCAATACCAACCATCAATGCAGTAGATGCCTTGAAAATATTCTCGATAATAAACAAAACAAAAGCCACAGCTATCACCATTCGCAATAAAATGGTGGATAATAACGGAGCACGGTTATAACGATTATCCTGCCACAATGCCTGAAACTCAACTGAATGATTCTTCTTCATAATAATAGCACGCAAAAATGGCGATATACATACAATTGTAAACACTGCACCCGCCAAATTCGCCCAAAACAAAGGTAAACTTGCCCGAAACAGAGGAATGATGAAATGGAAAGAAAGGACAATTACCGCAATGCAAAGCACCGAATAGATGGCGACAATGCGAATAATAGCGGTCAATAGTTTTCTCCAATTATTCTCATGGTTCACCGTTTGCGAACCCGAAGAGTAGCGATCTAAAATTTTTCTCCATCTGTTTGGCAAAACCTTCTCTACCCGATGATAAGCGGGAACAGCAAGACGAATCATATAAGGAGTAAGGAACGTAGTAATAACCGAAACCGCTACCACTATAGGATACAGAAAATCACTGGTTACATGTAGGCTTACTCCCAATGAAGCGATAATGAAAGCAAACTCTCCAATCTGCGTCAGGCTAAAACCACACTGCATTGCCACCTTTAGTGGCTGACCTGCAAGAATCACACCTCCGGTTCCAAATATAACCTGTCCCAAAAGAATAGATAAAGTAATGGCAACAATGGGCCATGCATACTCCACAATCATGGCAGGGTCCACCATCATACCGACCGAAACAAAGAATATTGCGCCAAACAAATCCTTAACCGGCGCCACCAGTTTCTCTATACTCTCTGCCTCTACCGTCTCCGCCAAAATAGAACCCATGATGAAAGCACCGAAAGCCGGAGAAAAACCTACTTTTGCCGCCAGTACTACCATTCCAAAGCACATAGCCAAAGAAACGATAAGCAATGTTTCACTCCCCATCCACTTACGTGAACGTTTCAGAAAAATAGGAATAAGATATATTCCTACTACAAACCAAAGAATCAGAAAGAATACTAACTTACCAATACTGTAAATCATCTCCGTACCCTCAAAATTCTTACTTACAGCCATTGTACTCAGCATCACCATCAACACAATGGCAAGAATGTCTTCCAGTATCAAAATGCTAAGCACCAACCCGGCAAACCGTTGCTGCCGTAACCCCAAATCATCGAATGCCTTATAAATAATGGTCGTTGAAGACATTGCCAGCATACCGCCCAGATAAAGGCAGTCCATGTGTTTCCATCCAAAAGACCAACCGGCTACCATCCCGACCAATATCATACAAAATATAATGGTACACGCCGCTATAATAGCAGTACCTCCGACTTTCATAAGCTTTTTGAAACTAAACTCCAATCCTAAAGCAAAAAGTAGGAAAATAACACCGATATCAGACCAAGTATGAATATTTGCCGTATCTATTACTGATGGTGTATAAGGCATATGCGGGCTTGCCAAAAACCCGGCTACAATATAGCCCAAGACTAAAGGCTGCCTCAATCGTTTAAATATCAGCGTCATAATACCGGCGCAAATAAGAATCAAGGCGAGGTCACTTATAAGGGGAGCCAATTCTGACATAACAATATTTTTTTTGCCTGCAAAATTATAAATTATCTATCAACTGTGGAGTCTTTCACCTGCTTATTTTGTGATAAGTACTTTGTTTTAACTCATTGTCTGCATAACGATAAATATTATGGCAGGTTGGCAAAAAAAATCTCCTCCACCCATACCACAGGCAAGATGAAGGAGATAAAAAAAATGAATAATATTACTTTCTGAACGGTGGTTTGACAACCATCGCCTTTAATTTGCGTCCACGCACATCAATGAAAACCTCTGTGCCCGGTGTAGCATAAGCAGTTTGAATATATCCCATACCGATACCGATTTTACGAATCGGAGACATCGTTCCACTGGTTACTTCACCAACCTTTTCTCCCTCTGCATTTACCAACTCATAACCATGGCGAGGTATACCGCGATCAATCATTTCAAAACCAACCAATTTGCGATTCAAACCTTCTGCTTTCTGCTTTTCAAGAATAGCACGTGCTGTAAAATCCTTTCCTTCAACAAACTTGGTAATCCAACCTAAGCCCGCCTCCAATGGAGAGGTGGTATCACTCAGATCATTACCATAAAGACAGAACCCCATCTCCAAGCGCAAAGTATCGCGTGCACCCAATCCTATAGGCTTGATACCTTCAGGAGCACCGGCTTCAAAGATGGCATTCCAAATCGCTTCACCGGCTTCAGGATAGAAATAAAGCTCAAAGCCTCCGGCTCCGGTATATCCGGTATTAGAAATAATCACGTCTTTCTGACCGGCAAATTCTCCGGTAGTAAACGCATAATAAGGTATTTCAGACAGATTCACCGAAGTGAGTTTCTGTAAAACCTCCATTGCTTTCGGCCCCTGGATAGCCAACTGCGCCATGCGATCGGAAGCATTTTCCAATTCAGCACCCGCCGTGTTATGGCTGACACACCAATTCCAGTCTTTCTCTATATTGGCAGCATTCACAACCAACAAGTATTTTTCCGGTTCGTAATGATATACCAATAAATCATCTACAATACCTCCCTCTTCGTTGGGGAAACAAGTATACTGAGCCTTACCAATAGGCAAAACAGCTACATTATTAGAAGTCACTTGCTGCAAGAAAGCCAATGCATTCGGGCCTTTTACCCAAAATTCTCCCATGTGGGAAACATCAAATACACCCACTGCATTGCATACAGTGAGATGTTCATCGATAATTCCCGAATATTCGATAGGCATATTATAGCCGGCAAATTCGTGCATCTTTGCTCCCAGAGCAATGTGTTTCTCGGTAAACGGAGTCGTTTTCATGTTATTATTCAATTATTTTTTAAGGTTATTATATTCGTCTTATCTTGCCACCAATTCTGAAATCTTCACCACTACCATCATGGCTTTTTCCAATGACTGAATAGGAGCAAACTCATATCTGCCGTGGAAATTCAGACCGCCGGCAAAAATGTTCGGACAAGGCAGTCCTTTGAAAGAAAGTTGTGCGCCATCCGTTCCGCCACGAATCGCTTTCACCTTCGGAGTCACACCGGCTTCTTCCATCGCCTTGAAAGCTATATCGATAATATGCATGACCGGTTCAATCTTTTCACGCATATTATAATACTGATCTTTCAATTCTACTGTCACTGTTTCTTCACCATATTTCTTATTAATCTCAGCTGCCCACTTCAACATATTCTCTTTACGCGCTTCAAATTTGGCACGGTCATGGTCACGAATGATGTAAGACAGCGTAGTTTGTTCCACCTCACCGGTAATACCTACCAAATGATAGAATCCTTCATAGTTTTCTGTACACTGGGGAGTCTCTCCATCCGGCAATAAATTCATAAACTGATTGGCCACACACATGGAGTTTATCATCTTATTCTTGGCATATCCCGGATGCACGTTACGACCCTTTACAACTACTTTGGCAGAGGCTGCATTGAAATTTTCAAATTCCAGCTCACCTACCTCTCCTCCATCCATTGTATAAGCCCATTCACAACCAAACTTTTCCACATCAAACTTATGAGCACCCAACCCAATTTCTTCATCCGGATTGAAACCTACCCGAATCTTTCCATGTTTAATTTCGGGATGCTCTTTCAAATAAACCATCGCAGTAATGATTTCTGCAATACCGGCCTTATCGTCAGCTCCCAGCAGCGTCTTTCCATTGGTTACAATCAAATCTTCTCCTTTGTGGTCCAGCAATTCAGGGAACCGATTAGGAGAAAGAACAACATTCTCTTCCTCACACAAGACAATATCCGAACCGTCATAACCATAAACGATACGCGGAGTCACTCCTGCACCGGTCATATCAGGACTGGTATCCATGTGAGCAATAAATCCTATCGTTGGTACCGGTTTGTCGGTATTTGCCGGCAAGGTAGCAAAAAGATAACCATTCTCGTCCAATGAAATTTCTTCAAAGCCCAGTTGTTCCAATTCAGATCTCAAGTATTGTGCAAATACCATTTGTTTGGGTGTACTGGGCGTCACACCACTATTATCGTCTGATTGAGTATCGAAACTTACATACTTTAAAAATCGTTCTATCAGTGTCATTTTATCTTCCTATTTTTAATATTCAATGCTGTAAAAATAGGAAAAGAGCCGTGAATTGCCAAACAATTCACGGCTCTTTTTTCATTCTATCTTATTATTTTGATATCAGAAACAACTGGAACCATCAAAACAATGCGTACAAACTTTGCACTTTGGCAAACCGATAGCTTCAATTAAGGTTTCCAATGTATTGAACTTCAACGAAGTCAATCCGAAACGGTCGGCAATCATTTGCACCATCTTTTGGTATTGAGGTGAATCTGTTGCAGCATATTTTTCAAGATCTTTATTCTCATCTCCTTCTATTTCCTTAATCATGCGGCGTGTTATCAGCTCCAAGTCACCTTTTGATGCAGTAAAGCCAAGGAAAGGACAACTGTAAATCAACGGCGGGCACGCAATACGCATGTGAACCTCTTTTGCTCCATAATCATATAAAATCTTCACATTATCACGAAGTTGAGTTCCACGTACAATGGAATCATCACAAAACAAAACACGTTTTCCTTCCAGCATGGCACGATTGGGAATCAGTTTCATTTTTGCTACCAACGAACGCATTTCCTGATTGGCAGGAGTAAAGCTGCGGGGCCATGTGGGAGTATATTTGGTTATGGCACGATGATAAGGAATGCCTTTTCCTTCGGCATACCCCAGCGCCATACCTACGCCGGAATCAGGAATACCACAGGCACAATCCACTTCCGAATTATCCTTCTGCCCCATTTTATAACCACTCATAAAACGCACTTCCTCCACATTCCTACCCTCATAGCAAGAAACCGGGAAACCATAATACACCCACAAAAAAGAACAAATCTGCATTCCTTCATTCGGCTTGCGCATTTGTTCCATTCCATCGGCACGCAAGCGGATAATTTCGCCGGGGCCCACATATTTTTCAATTTCATAATCCAGATTCGGCAGACTGCTCGACTCGCTGGTCGCAGCATAAGCCCCCTCTTTCTTACCAATCACGATGGGAGTACGTCCCCATTTATCACGCGCCACAATAATACCGTCTTCGGTCAGCAGCAACATGGAGCACGACCCTTTTATCTTATTAAATACATTTTCGATGCCATCTACAAAGTCCTTGCCCTGAACAATAAGCAATGCTATCAATTCCGTTGGGTTTGTCTTTCCCAAACTCATTTCGGAAAAATGCATATTCGCAGCCAGCAAGTCACGCTCCAGTTCCGAAATATTCTGAATCTTGGCTACTGTAACAATGGCAAATTTACCCAAATGCGAATTGATTACTATCGGCTGAGGATCTGTATCACTAATAATACCTATACCCGAGTTACCTTTAAACTTCGGGAGTTCCAATTCAAACTTTGTGCGGAAATAAGAGTTTTCCAAATTATGGATAGACCTCATAAATCCTTCTCCCTTGGCATAAGTAGCCAAGCCTCCTCTTTTTGTACCTAAATGTGAATTATAGTCCGTTCCGTAAAATAAATCGGTAACGCACTCAGTCTTTGAGACTGTTCCAAAAAAACCACCCATTCCTTTTTGCTGTTTTTTGTTTAGAGTGCAAAATTACTAAAATCTCTGGAATAAACGAACAAAAAAAACAAAATGGTACCGAACAGCTTATGAATAAAATGTTTGCTGTGACAAATCCGACCTAACATTCCACCACCCGATACAATGCATACGTACGTGTGGCCCGATGCGTACGTACGTGTAGGCTTACGCATATATACGTGTAGGCTGATGCCACCGTATGTATAGACCTATGATCAGGCTGAGTGCTGCAAAAAGACCTTGAGGTTTTCAAAAAAGCTCGGTAAGTTTATTAAAAAGATGCCGAGGTTTTACGGAAACACACCGACCTTTTTCAAAAAGCTCGGCATCTTTTTCACATAGGGGCAGATGGAATCATCCCCTCACTAAGCCGATCATTCCTTCTTTCCGTTCATCCTTACATATTAGCCAAAACACATTATCAATCAATCGATTAATAATGACAGGATATCCATTCATTCTCCTTTCAGTCGTGCTTCCCAAGCTGCTTTCAAATCTGCCTTCAGTATTTATCTGTATCAAAAAAAGTCTTACAGATGAAAGGAGGCTGAAAAGACAATACGAGACGTCCATTCACTACCGAAATCCGCCATAACAGGGCGTTTCAACGACTAATGAAAGGAGGAAGGAAGAGACAGATTTTTCCGTTTGTATGGCGAAAAACACAGTTTTTTTTTATGAATTCAGTCATTGCACGGCAAGCCACTTTGGGTATTTCACGATTACTGTTTATTTTCTCCACCCTCTTCCGCCACCTCCATGTGTTCTTTAAAAGTCGCGGGATTTTTACTTTCCGAGATTTCTTTGGTGGAAAGTTCTGCCAGCATATTGAGCACCAATTCCTTATTGGTCATATTATCGCGCAAATTTTCCTTTTTCAGTCCTTTGAATTGTTTATATTTCTTGGCGGTCATATCACTCCATGTCTGATAAATAATGTCAGTGAGGGTAGCAAATTGCACTCCCTCTTGCAGTCCGTGCCGTTTCCATTCGTGTGTAAGGTCTTTGCGAATCTCTATAGATTTGAGTCGCCGGTTAATCCAACTATTCGAATAACCCAACCGTTTGTAGTCCATTAATGCTTGGTTAATGGAAAGTTCGGGATCTTGCATTTGGTCAAGACGTTCGGCAGCCACTTGCGTCATCCATAGCTTAAAAGGTTCTGCTTTGGGCGATGGAATAGATTGAATGAGGCGGAGAAGTTGCTGTGTGTCAGCCACATCAGTCAGGCACATTTCGCCGTCAGCCGCAAGCATTTTCAAACCGTGACAATTTGTCACGGTTTCATTACCTTCCTTCTTTAACCTTTGTTTTAACTTACGCCAATAGGCCGTTGCATCAACACTATCCGTTAAGACAGATACTACATCAGCAGAATGCTGTAAACATAATAGTTGCTAAGTCATTACCTCACAATCGGGCATCTACTCCCAAAGCCTTTATTATAAGCCGATAAGAAAAACTTTCCAGAATTACAGAAAAAATTTCTCTCCGAATGAATAATCCTTGCTATTTTTGCATCAAAATGCAGCAGTTATGAAATCATTATTATATATCTTTATCGGAGGAGGAACAGGAAGCGTGCTTCGTTACTTACTTACCATTGCCATTCAGCGCCAGACAGGGACGGCTTTCCCATGGGGGACTTTTGCCGTCAACTTCCTGGGTTGCATACTGATAGGTGTTTTTTATACGCTCACCTCACGCATTCATATCACCAATGAATTACGTCTATTGCTCACTATCGGACTTTGCGGCGGGTTCACCACTTTCTCTACTTTCAGCAATGAAAGCCTTCAATTATTAAAATCAGGTTTTTATCCCACCTTCTTTGCATACGTGATTGGCAGTGTGGTTTTAGGAATTATCGGAGTCATGCTCGGAGTTTGGATGAGTGAATAGAACAAAATCTCTTCCTTTTTTGTTATTATCATAAAACCACCCAATTAAATTTTAGAATCAATATGAAAATAGCAAAGATTAAAGGAAGAGAGATTCTTGACTCACGTGGCAACCCCACTGTAGAAGTAGACGTAACATTAGAATCCGGTATCATGGGACGTGCATCTGTTCCGTCGGGTGCATCCACCGGTGAACATGAAGCTTTGGAATTACGCGACGGAGACAAGACCCGTTATGGAGGAAAAGGAGTTCTGAAAGCCATAGACAACATTAATAATATCATTGCTCCGGCATTGACCGGCATGGACTCATCAGACCAACGCGGCATTGATATGGCTATGTTGGCTTTAGACGGTACCCCCACTAAGTCCAAACTCGGAGCCAATGCCATTCTGGGCGTATCACTGGCTGTGGCAAAGGCAGCGGCAAATTATCTGGATATACCTTTATATAGATATATAGGAGGAACAAACACGTACGTATTGCCCGTGCCCATGATGAATATCATCAACGGAGGTTCGCATTCCGATTCTCCCATCGCTTTTCAGGAATTTATGATTCGCCCTGTCGGTGCCAAATCATTTCACGAAGCATTGCGCATGGGAGCAGAAGTTTTCCACGCACTGAAAACCGTATTAAAGAAGCGCGGACTGAGCACTGCTGTTGGCGACGAAGGAGGTTTCGCTCCTGTGTTGGATGGAACCGAGGATGCATTGAATTGCATTTTGGCAGCCATTGAAGCAGCCGGTTATGAGCCATTCAAACACATCACTATCGGTTTGGACTGCGCTTCTTCAGAGTTCTACCATGATGGAATCTATGATTATACGAAATTTGAAGGAACAAAAGGTGAAAAGCGTACTGCATCAGAGCAAGTGGCTTATCTGGAAAAACTGTGTTGGGATTATCCTATCGACTCCATTGAAGACGGTATGGCAGAGAATGACTGGGAAGGCTGGCGTATGCTGACCGAACGTCTTGGAAATCGCTGTCAACTGGTAGGTGATGACCTATTCGTAACAAACGTGAAATTCCTGGAGAAAGGAATCAGCGAAGGTTGTGCCAATTCTATCCTGATTAAAGTAAACCAAATCGGTTCGCTGACCGAAACATTGGACGCCATCGAAATGGCTCAACGTAATGGCTATACCACTGTTACCAGTCACCGTTCGGGTGAGACGGAGGATGCAACTATTGCCGACATCGCCGTTGCTACCAACAGCGGACAAATCAAGACCGGTTCATTAAGTCGCAGTGACCGTATGGCCAAATACAACCAACTGCTACGCATAGAAGAAGAATTGGGAAGCCGTGCCGTTTACGGATACAAGAAAATTGCACATGATTTCAAAGTATAAGAAGGCATGTAAAGTCACCGCCTGACATAGCATTTCGGGAGTGTGTCAAAACATGGATAATGCTGCCCCTACAGCCTGACGATGGGATAGCCCGGTTTAGTTTTGACATACTCCCTTTTAGTCCTATCCCAAGGGGCTATATTTTTTCTTCATCTCTTCCACATTCATTCCCGTGAAATAGTCTTCTATAAACTCCCATCTCTGCTCATCATCCAAGGAAGTATTACCAAAAAACAATTGGAACAGCTCTATCTGTTCAAGGAATATCTTTTCATTATTTTCAAGCACGAAGTTTTTATAAGCTTCCGATGTCACCTCTTTCTCCAGCACTTCAGGCATATTAACAGTCACCTCTACCGAAGGCACACCACCTTCGACAGTAAAATCGACCACATTGAGCATTGACAAAAGATTGAGAAGCATGTTTAGGTCTGAAAAAGGCGTGGTGTAAAACAGCAACAAATCTCCTTTCACTCCTGTAATACGCTGAGAGCAGAGCTTCTGATAACGTGAGAGCAACAAGTCAAAGCCTCGGGTAACAGTAAAAACCAACTTGTCTTCATCCTTTTTCTTCGTGCTACTGATATAGCTGACGCTTCTTCCCTCCTCCACTCTCGATTCCAGCAAAGAAGAAAGGAAACGTTTTGCCGAAGGAACATCCATATCATATTCGGCAAAGATACTGCGCAAATCATCTTCTTCAAACTTGCCCTTATTGCCATACAAACTAACAGTCAGCAAATCTTTCAACCGTTTCAGCAGACTCGCCAGTTTTGTGCATATATCTCCTGCATCTTCTTTCAGCAATACCTCATGTTTGCCGACAGCCGCCGCACGGACTCCTTCAAACAAATTACCATTATATAAATCGCGCTTAAACTCCCGATAACCCATTTCCGAAAAACAGCTTTCCCACAATGCTTCAAAAGATACCTTATAAATACCTTCCGCACCGACCACGGGAGTCATAAACTTTTTATACGTTTCCCTGAAAGCAGTATCCCCTGTTTTTTCCTGTACATATCCATCTGTAAAGAGGGTTCGGGAATTTATCTCAATGGGCTGTCCTCCAAAACGGCTGGATAAATCTTCCTCTATCCATAACAAAGCCGTTTTTATCACTTGTCCCAAATCCGATTCATATTCCAACTTGTTCTGCTTACGAGGAAGTTTCACTGCAAACTCAAAATCCGACAAAGACACTTGCATCTCCTTGCTTTTGCCCTTCATCAAATAGATTTCCCAAAGCTTCTTCAAAATCATCCCCAACTGATTTTGCGTAATGGCTCCGGCAGAGTGTAAGCGTTTCATAAAATAGAAATCTCGTTCATGAAAGTCGGTGGCCGCAATACCTTTAATACTTTTATCACGTGCCGCACGTCCTATCTCCTGAATATAGTCAACAAATGTACTCGAAGGAGCCACATGATACACCCGGTCAATATCACTGATGTCAATACCCATACCGAATGCTTTTGTCGCAATAATCATCCGTTTGTCACCTTCCTTAAAAGCTTCAACAATCGCTGCCTTCTGAGCCTTGTCCTTCTTTCCATAATAAGAAGACACCAATCGCCAGTTAGTAGAACGCACCCACATTTTAATCCGGGTGTCTATGCTGCCGGCAAAAGGATAATACATGATAGTTTTATGTTCATCCAGAAAATCATCGGTACGTCCGATAATGACACGTTGTTTCGCCTTATCATAATTCTCATCTTCTTCAATAGTAAGCAAACGAATATCAAAGCCGATATTTTCGCGCTTCACTGTTCCCACAAACAGTCTGCAAGGGTCTATACGCAAAGAGCGGATGGTTTCAAAAACCATATCATTCCCCCCGCGAGGATTCCAAACGGCAGTTGCAGTCAATGCAAAAACCGGAAAAGCATAGCCCAAGTTCTTCTTCAAATTATCCAAGTGACGACCCAGGAACCAATAATCCACACGGAATTCCTTCCCCCATGTAGTTACCGTATGTGCCTCATCCACCACAATCAATCCTATCCGACGGTCACCTATAAAATGTTTAATATCATAAGCCAACAATAATTCGGGAGAAAGATAAAATAAATCCGTCTCTCCCTCGCGCACCTGACGGTATGCCTCATTTTTTTCTTCAGGTGAAAGATCGGAAGATGCATAAGACACCTTTTCATATCCCAAATCACGCAGATTTTCCACTTGATCAACAATCAAAGCCTTCAAAGGAGAAATCACAATTGTAAGTAACTTATATTCTTGTCCCAAATAAATGGCAGGAAGCTGGAACAATAAAGATTTACCGGCTCCCGTTGGCGCTGTCAACAAGAAATTATAAACCGAATCCGTCTTCATCGACTTTTCAGACTCTTCAATAACCTCTTCTATCAATTGTCCTTGGGAAATTTTTAGTTTATCTTTGCCGGAAGACAAATCATTATAGACTTCAAAATCACGAAAATCAGTATAGCCATATATTTCCTTTAAAAGTTCTTTTACGGCCGGGCGACATTGCTGTGGTAAAGATGCAGTTGCAATATTTGTTTCCTTCATGAAGAAAAAATTAGCTGGATGATTATAAATAAAAAAAAGGAATGAAGACTTACTCCATTCCTTTTGTCTTTCTGAGCCTCTTGTCGGATTCGAACCAACGACCCCGAGATTACAAATCACGTGCTCTGGCCAACTGAGCTAAAGAGGCGGGTGGGTAAGCTATCTATATCGCGCCGCTACAACCAACTACCTTTGCTGCGATCAAGCCCTGGAGGATTCATCAGGAGCTGGCCGTATAGGACTTACCCATTTTTGTTTTGCGAGTGCAAAGGTAGATATATTTTTTGAAACTGCAATACTCTCATGCACTTTTTTTTGATTTTAGCAGAAAAAATACATTTTTCACCCCTAAATATAGCATGTATTCTTAATAAAAGCCGTACTTTTGTAGACTTATTAATTTTGTGCACTTATCAATAAAGAATGACTGAACGTAAACCAACTCTTCAAGAATGCGCAATGCGCTATGGCACGGGCATGGGACTGCTTTGGTCCTTTAAGTTCATGCTTTTTCCTTTAGGACTGAGAATACCTTTCCTATTACTCCTGTTTATTGTACTTACATTAGGTGTCCCTATTTTGGGCTATATTTTTGCTAAAAAATACAGAGAACGTTATTGCAACAATGCAATCAGCTTTGGGAAAGCATTGCTGTTTACAATATTTATGTATATGTTCGCATCCCTATTCGTAGCAGTAGTCCATTATATCTATTTCCATTTCATTGACGGCGGTTTTGTTTTTGAATTCTATCAGAATATGATTAACCAATTCAAGACAACTGCCCAAGCAGAACTTTTACCTTCTATCGACCAATTGCAGGAAGCCTTTGATATGGTGGCAGCACTGACTCCATTGCAAATCACTTTCCAGTTGATATCAAATAATATATTTTACGGCATGCTGATAGCAATCCCTACGGCATTGCTGATAATGCGTAAACCGAAAAACCAATAAGACACATGGATATATCTGTAGTTATTCCACTGTATAATGAAGAGGAATCTTTGCCGGAGCTCTTTGCCTGGATTCAACGCGTAATGGATGGCAACCATTTCAGCTATGAAGTAATATTTGTAAATGACGGCAGTACAGACCGCTCTTGGGAGGTAATAGAAAATCTACGCACCCAATCGGATAAAGTAAAAGGAATCAAATTCCGCCGTAATTACGGCAAATCCCCTGCACTCTATTGCGGATTCGAAAAGGCGCAAGGCAATGTGGTTATCACGATGGATGCCGATTTGCAAGACAGCCCGGACGAAATTCCCGAACTCTACAGAATGATTACCAAGGAAGGTTATGATTTGGTATCGGGCTACAAGCAAAAACGCTACGACCCCTTGTCAAAGACCATCCCCACCAAGCTTTTCAATGCTACAGCACGTGCCGTATCCGGCATCAACAACCTGCACGACTTCAATTGCGGGCTCAAAGCCTATCGCCGGGACGTGATCAAGAACATCGAAGTATACGGTGAAATGCACCGCTACATCCCCTATTTGGCAAAAAATGCCGGCTTCTCTAAAATCGGAGAAAAGATAGTGCACCATCAGGCACGCAAATTCGGAAAGACCAAATTTGGCGGACTGAATCGTTTTTTCAACGGATATCTTGACTTAATCACTTTGTGGTTTCTATCTAAATTTGGCGTCAAACCGATGCACATGTTCGGCTTCTTAGGATCACTGATGTTTATCTTCGGATTTATTTCCGTAGTCATCATCGGTGCTAACAAATTATACAACCTAACAAACGGCCTGCCTTATACCCTGATAACGGATTCGCCCTATTTCTATCTGGCTTTGACGTTAATGATACTGGGCACACAATTATTCCTTGCCGGATTCATCGGTGAGTTAATAGCACGCAACGCTCCCGAACGCAACAACTATAAAATAGAAGAAGAGTTTTGAGAATGAAGAAATTACCAATTATCATCCTATTGTTCCTGACTGCATCAGGATACTTATGGCAGGGATGCAGCGAAAGCGATTGTCCCCTGAGTACAACATCCCTTGCACATTTCGACTTACTGAGCAGTGACAGCCATTCGTCCGTCAAACTGACTTCCGAGGTCACCATTACAGGTACTACCGTGGCCGACGTTACAGTAAAAGACACATTGCCGGACGGAACCATAACAGATAAAGTTGTGAAAGACTCTGTCTTGACAGACACCATTTACAACAAAGAAAGTGACTTGAGCAGCTTCAGCCTTCCACTCAGTTATACATCAAAAACTACTTATACGATACATTACAATGAAAAGCTGAAAGACGTGATTGAAATAACACATCGCAACATCCCTTTTATTAGCGATATAGAGTGTGGCACCATGATGTTCTATCAGGTGGAAAATATCAATTATACAACAAACTCACTGGATTCTGTAGTGATTGTAAACCCGGATATCAACAATGAAGAAAAGAGAAACTTTAATATATACTATACTATTAGGGAGTAGCTTACTGTTATGCCCCTTACGCTCTACAGCCCAAGAAAAGAAAACGGCAACAACAGAAGAAAAAGCCACCGTACCTCTGTATCAGGGCACGTATGTGGGCTTAGATGTATTTGGCCTGGGAAGTAAAATATTCGGCAGTGACTTTACCAGTGCCGAGGTGAGTGTGGAGGTAAACTTAAAAAACCGCTTCATCCCTATTATAGAAATCGGTTACGGTCATACAGACACCACCGATGACGAAACCAATATTCATTATAAGGCTTCAGCACCTTATTTTCGTATCGGTATGAATTACAATATTCTTTTCAAAAAGCCTCATCTCCCCGGTTATGCGTATGGAGGTATACGCTATGGTTTCACCTCTTTCACATACGACGTCGATGCTCCCGTAATGGTCGATCCGACTTGGGGAAACATCACCGTTCCGTTTACCTACAATGGGGTAAAAAGCAATGCCGGATGGGTAGAACTGGTGGGAGGGCTTACGACCAAGGTATACAAGAATTTTTATATGGGGCTTTCTGTGCGCTACCGGGTACGCACCAGCATGAAGAAAACAGGAAATACAGAACCCTGGTATATCCCCGGATTCGGCAAGAACAAAGCTAACCATTTTACTATCGGAACATACAGTTTAATCTATAAATTACCTTTTTAGTGAATGAACACACTAGAGATTTGGCTTTTGGCAATCAGTCTTGCTATGGATTGTTTCACGGTATCCATAACAAGCGGAATCATCATGCGTCGCATCTGCCGACGCACTTTTTTTGTAATGGCATTCTTTTTCGGACTCTTTCAGGCCGTTATGCCCCTTATTGGATGGTTCTGTGCCAGCCGGTTCAGCCATTTGATAAAAGACTATGACCACTGGATAGCTTTCGGCCTTTTGGCTTTTTTGGGAGGACGAATGATAAAAGAAGGGCTCAGCAACGATGATAAATGTTGTTTTGACCCTACCCGCTTAAAAGTAGTATTGACACTGGCTGTAGCCACCAGTATCGATGCATTGGCTGTCGGCATCTCCTTTGCCTTCGTAGGCATGAATTCGTTCATGTCCATTCTTTCTCCAATAGCAATTATCGGCTTTACCTCCTTCGTCCTTTCTATGGCAGGAAATCTGATAGGAGTATTCTGCGGAAAGCGGTTTAACCTTCGTACAGAACTGTGGGGAGGTTTAATCCTGATAGCCATCGGCATCAAAATTTTAATAGAACATCTTTATCTCAACTAATTATAATATTATGAATAAAAAAAAACTAATCTGGCAGTTACCCTTTCTTGTGGTGCTGATTGTGGGAACGGTTATCATTCTGAAAAAGCAACCTCCTTTCCGCACAGACGAAGGATTTATTTTCGGTACAGTCTATAAAATCACCTACCAAAGTGACAAAGATTTAAAGAAAGAAATCGAAGCTGAATTGAAGAAAGTGGATAATTCCCTATCCCCTTTCAACCCCAATTCAATCATCAGCCACATCAACCATAACGAAGAGGTGGTTCTTGACACACTGTTCACCCATGTATTTAATCTGGCTCATAAAATATCCGAAGAAACCGATGGAGCATTTGACATAACAGTGGCTCCCCTGACTAATGCCTGGGGATTTGGATTTAAAAAGTCCATCCCTTTGGACTCATTAACCGTAGACAGCCTTAAACAGCTTATCGGCTATCAAAAGATAGAGTTACAGAACAACGAAAAAATAATAAAGGCAGATGAGCGGATGATGCTGGACTGCAGTGCCATTGCCAAAGGTTTCGGTGTAGATATAATTGCACAGTTATTCAACAGTAAAGGTATTAAAAACTACATGATTGATATTGGCGGAGAGGTGATTGTAAACGGAAAAAATCCTAAAATGAATGCATGGCGAATCGGGATTAATAAACCAATAGACGATTCCTTGTCCGTCAACCAGGAATTACAGACAATTCTTGAAATAAGCAATGTGGGCATGGCAACATCAGGTAATTATCGCAATTTCTATTATAAAGGTGGAAAGAAATACTCTCACACCATCGACCCTCGCACCGGTTATCCGGTACAACACAGTATTCTTTCTTCCACCGTCATTGCCCGTGATTGCACCACAGCCGATGCCTATGCCACTGCATTTATGGTGATGGGGCTAGATAATGCAAAAGCTTTTTGTGCAAAACACCCCGAGCTGGAAGCTTATTTCATCTGTTCAGGCGAGAATGGCGAATATGAGATATTCTTCACTGAAGGAATGAAGAAATACATAGTCCATGCCAATAATCTAAAATAACGATGTATTCATGAATGCATCCGGGAGTGTGTCAAAACTAAAATAATAGATTAGAACGTTGACACATTCCCTTACAGGTTGATGTTTCCACAACCTGCTTATTTCAAATTCTGGAACTGTTCTATCAGCAGAGTCAGGTTAGCAGTAAAAAGCCGGGCGGAAATAGCCAAAAGAATGATACCAAAGAATTTACGAATCACATAAATACCACCTTTCCCCAAAAAACGCTCTATACGGTCGGTCAGTTTTAAAACCACATAAACCCATACCATATTCAGCACCAACGCTATTACAATGTTAACCGGAGCATATTCGGAACGCAGCGAAAGTAAAGTCGTAAAAGCACCGGCACCGGCCAACAAAGGAAATACCAACGGCACCAACGTTGCCTCTTTAATAGGTCCCTGGTTTTTAAATATTTCAATATCCAATATCATCTCCAGTGACATCAGAAAAATAACAAAAGCACCGGCTACTGCAAACGAAGCAATATCTACCTGAAACAACTTCAACATCATATCGCCGGCATAAAAGAATCCCAGCAACAACGCGAAAGAAATAAATGTTGCCTTGTTAGCATTCACATTTCTTCCTTTCTGCTTCAAATTCAATATAATAGGTATAGAACCGATAATATCTATTACAGCAAAAAGAACGATAAATGCACTCAAAAACTCCTGAAAGTCGAAAGAACCAAACATACTTACCTCCTTTTTTAGCTGCAAATATATTTATTTTTTATGCACTGTACAAGCTTTTATCTTAAAACATTAGTAGACTGTAAGAAACAATAAAAAAGATAAAACAGAATGCAACTCTAAATAATAAATCTCGTTTTATCGTTACCTTTGTATGTTAAACTATAACTTAACGAAGATTAGAACTTATGGAAATTACAATGTACGATACACTATTACAACTCCCTTTGTTCCAAGGATTATGTAAGAATGACTTCACGAGCATCTTAGGCAAAGTAAAATTGCATTTCCGGAAATACAATGCAGACGAGATTATTGTAGAACAAGGAGAGCCATGTACTGAACTTATCTTTCTGTTAAACGGTGAAATCTCTTCTCAGATTGTCGATGAGCAAAAGTCATACTCTTTACACGAAACATTTGGAAGTCCTTTTGTATTGGAACCCTATTCTCTGTTCGGCATGCATCCCAACTATATCGCCACGTATAGAGCGCGTACAGATTTGAACTTGGTCAGCATTGACAAAGCATTTGTTCTGTCCGAATTGAACAATTATGATATTTTCCGTCTCAATTACTTAAACATATTAAGCAATCGTGCCCAAATAGCTTATAATAAATTATGGAACAGCTATATAGGAAGTCCCAAAGAAAAGATTATCAACTTCATTTTATCACGTTCTATGAGACCGGAGGGTGAAAAGCGATTAAAAATAAAAATGGAAGATCTGGCCGGTTTAATTGACGAAACCCGCATCAATGTCTCAAAAGAGCTGAACGATATGCAAGAAAAAGGCTTAGTAGAATTAAGTAGAAAAGAAATCTTCATCCCTGCCATGGAAAAGCTCTCTGAATAAAAACTGAAACAGTCTCTCAAATCGTCAACTACAGGGGCAGGGGTTGCCTGCCCGAACCGGTGGTGGCGACCTTGGGAGTAATCCACAAACAAGCTGTTTTAGGGCGAGCAAACCTCGCCCCTACCTATTAACAAAATGACAGCATTATCAACGTTCAGACACAACCCCATCATTTTTTATGCCTATCCTGGCAGAATTTCAGTCAACAAGTTTGTTAGCATATGGCATCCATTTAATATACTTTGTTAAATATATAGATAGAATGAGGTGAATGAGACTTTTTTTTAGCAATTTTGTAAGTCAAATATAATAATGTTATGACAGAAACAAAAAACCCGTTTTTAGAGCCTTATAATACACCTCATCATACCCCTCCGTTCCACTTAATCAAAGTAGAACATTATGAACCGGCTATCCGGGAGGGAATGAAAGAGCAAAACGAAGAGATTGATGCTATCGTCAATAATGCGGAGAAACCCAATTTTCAAAACACCATTGTGGCATTGGAAAGATCAGGGTCATTACTTGAAAGAGTAACCACCATCTTCGGTAACCTGCTGAGTGCTGAAACTAACGACGAGATGCAGGAGCTGGCAGAAAAGATGATGCCTTTACTGGCAGAGCATAATAACAGTATCAGTCTGAATGAAAAACTTTTTGCACGTATTAAAGCTGTCTACGACCGGAAAGATCAATTGACTTTAAACGGAGAAGACAGTATGCTGCTGCAAAAGACCTATGACGGCTTTATAAGAAGCGGAGCCAACCTGCAAGGAGAAGCAAAGGAAAAATACCGTCGGCTCAATACCGAATTAAGCGTACTCGCATTGCGCTTTTCACAGAATCTGCTGAAAGAGACCAATAATTATGAACTTTCTCTAACGACAAGCCAACTGGAAGGTCTGCCCGAAAGTATGCTTGAATCATACGCCCAAACAGCCAAAGAGAAAGGAAAAGAAGGCAATATCATCACATTGGATGCACCCAGCTTCATTCCTTTCATGAAATACTGCAAAGACCGTACACTGCGACAACAGCTTTACATGGCCTATAATACGCAATGTACTCATGACAACGAGTACAACAACATGGACATAATCAAGCAACTGGTTAATATCCGTATGGAACTGGTACAACTCCTCGGTTATTCCAATTATGCAGAATATGTACTGAAGAAACGTATGGCAGAAACAGAAGAATCCGTTTACCAACTACTAAACCAATTGCTGGAAGCCTACTCTCCCACCGCGCATCAGGAAGTGAAAGAAGTGGAAGAATTAGCCCACCGCCTGGAAGGTAACGATTTCCAATTAATGCCTTGGGACTGGGCCTATTATTCGGAAAAGCTGAAGAATGAAAAGTTTAAGCTGAATGAAGAAGAACTACGTCCCTATTTTGAACTCAGTCAAGTAAAACAAGGAGTATTCGGATTAGCTACCCGCCTGTATGGTATCACATTCAAGGAAAACAAAGAGATTCCCGTCTACCATCCGGATGTGGATGCTTATGAAGTATTTGATGAAGACGGCAGCTTTTTAGCCGTACTATACACCGATTTTCACCCTCGTGCCGGAAAACGCTCAGGGGCATGGATGACCAGCTATAAAGAGCAATGGATAGAAAACGGAATCAACAGCCGCCCACATATTTCCGTTACGATGAACTTTTCCAAGCCATCGGCAGAAAAACCTGCACTACTCACTTTCTCGGAAGTAAATACTTTCCTGCATGAATTCGGTCACGCCCTGCACGGCATATTTGCCAACAGCACTTACGCCACACTGAGCGGTACAAGTGTTTATTGGGATTTTGTGGAACTCCCTTCACAAATCATGGAAAACTTTGCCATCGAGAAAGAATTTCTCAATACATTTGCCAAACATTACCGGACAGGTGAACAAATCCCGGCACAACTCATTCAGAAGATAGTGGATGCATCCAATTTCAATATTGCATACGCCTGTCTCCGCCAACTGAGCTTCGGTCTGCTGGACATGGCGTGGTACACCCGCAAGACCCCCTTTGACGGAGATGTGCGTACCTATGAAAAAGAAGCATGGAAAAAAGCGCAAGTCTTACCTTCTCCGGCCGAGACATGTATGTCCGTACAGTTTTCGCACATCATGGCAGGAGGATACTCCGCCGGATATTACAGCTACAAATGGGCAGAAGTGCTGGATGCGGATGCTTTCTCGCTATTTAAAGAAAAAGGAATCTTCAACCGGGAAGTGGCCGATTCTTTCCGCCGGAACATTTTGTCCAAAGGTGGAACGGAACATCCTATGACGCTTTATAAACGCTTCCGCGGAAAAGAGCCCGGCATTGAGGCATTACTGAGACGAAATGGAATTATCAACTAAAAACAAGAAAAGAAATGAAACTGAAATCAATTCTTTACCTATTAATAGCACTTCCATTATTGTGGAGTTGTAATAACGAAGATAACATAGAAGATATTTTTTCAAGTGGCACTTGGTATCTGATCAATTTTTATGGCGGAGAACTCGACGATGCCGGCACACCCGAATTTACTCCCAAAGATGACAACGCCACACTGGAAGTTATCCAAAAGTTTACCATCGTTTTCAATAATGACAATACATTCAAGGCTTCGGCACAAACTATCACCTTTGAAGGCATTTGGGAAGCAAATGGAAAAGACCGTTCGGTGAGCATCAATATCGAAGACCGCCGTAACTCCACTAATCTAAGTAACAAGTTTATGGATGCACTGGTAAATGCCCGCTTTTATAAAGGAGACAGCAATTATCTGCGACTGGCTCCCGAAGACAAGAAAAGCTTTATCCAACTCAGACATAATTAATCACATGGAAACCAACGAAGAAAAACAACTGAAACTCGACAAACGATACATCCGCATGGCCGGCATCTGGGCAGAAAATTCTTATTGCACACGTCGCCGGGTAGGTGCATTAATCGTTAAAGATAAAATGATTATTTCAGATGGATACAATGGCACTCCATCGGGTTTTGAAAATGTGTGCGAAGATGACAATGGAGTCACCAAACCTTATGTACTGCATGCCGAAGCCAACGCCATTACCAAGATTGCACGCTCCAACAACAGCAGCAACGGAGCCACCATGTATGTCACCGCTTCTCCCTGCATTGAATGTGCCAAACTCATTATTCAGGCAGGTATCAAACGAGTGGTTTACTCCGAGAAATACCGATTGGAAGATGGACTGGAACTATTGAAGCGAGCCAACATCGAAGTAATTTATATCGACCCCAATGAATAATAGTAAATAAAAATATGAGCAAAAACCGTACATCCCGTTTTATACCGATTATCATTGCCGTAAGCATCGTAGCCGGAATATTGATTGGAACTTTTTATGCTAACCATTTTTCAGGTAATCGGTTAGGTATCATCAACACTTCCTCCAATAAGTTAAACGCCCTGTTGCGCATCATTGACGACCAATATGTGGACACTGTGAAGATGAACGAATTGGTAGAAGATGCAATGCCTCAAATTTTAGGGGAACTCGACCCCCACTCTTCTTACATTCCTGCCAAAGACCTGGAGGCAGTAAACTCCGACTTGAAAGGAAGCTTTAGCGGCATCGGCATTCAATTTACCATCCAGCAAGACACAATTCATATCAGCAATGTCATTCAGGGAGGTCCGTCCGAAAAGGTAGGTTTGATGGCAGGCGACCGCATCATCTCTGTCAACGATACAGCTTTTGTAGGCAAGATAGTAACCAACTACGAATCAATGAAACGTCTGAAAGGGCCCAAAGGCAGCGAAGTAAAACTGGGTGTTTATCGTCCGGGAGAGAAAGAACCGCTATATTTTACCATTATTCGCGGTGATATCCCTGTCAAGAGTGTGGATACTGCTTATATGTTGAACGAAAAATTCGGTTATATCAAAATCAATAAATTCGGGGAAACAACATATCCCGAACTGCTGATTGCATTAGCGAAACTAAATCAAGACAACTGCAAAGGTGTGATTATCGACCTACGCGGCAATACCGGAGGCTACATGGGAGCCGCTATTCAAATGGTGAATGAATTCCTTCCCAAAAATAACCTGATAGTTTACACTCAAGGGCGCAAATCTCCTCGTGAAAATTATCACTCTAACGGAACAGGCAGCAGCCAAAAAATGCCGCTTATCGTACTGACAGACGAAGGTTCTGCTTCTGCCAGCGAAATTTTTGCCGGTGCCATTCAGGACAATGACCGCGGAACCATCATCGGTCGCCGTTCTTTTGGCAAAGGATTGGTACAGCAACCCATCGACTTCAGCGATGGTTCGGCTATCCGACTCACTATCGCACGGTACTATACTCCTTCAGGACGTTGCATCCAGAAGCCTTATGTCAAAGGAAACGATATGAACTATGAAATGGATCTTGTAAAACGCTACGAACACGGTGAGTTCTTCTCGCAAGACAGTATCAAGCAAGACCACAGTACTATTTACTACACCGCCAACGGACGTCCGGTTTATGGCGGAGGCGGCATCATGCCCGATATTTTTGTTCCCCAAGATACAACGGGAGTTACTTCCTATTATACAGCAGCAGTAAGCAGGGGCCTAACCATTCAATTCTCTTTCCAATACACAGATACCCATCGTGCGGAGCTGCAGAAATATGATACGGAAGCAAGTTTGCTACAGTACTTGAAGCGTCAGAATATCTTGGAACAATTCGCCCGCTTTGCAGAAAAAAAAGGCTTGAAACGCCGCAATATCCTGATGTATAAGTCACAGAAATTATTTGAAAAGAACTTATACGGTAATATCATTTATAACATGTTGGGCATAGAAGCCTATATCCAATACCTGAACCAAACCGACAAGACAGTACTTAAAGCACTGGAAGTATTGGAAAAAGGAGAATCTTTCCCTAAGGCTCCCGAAGAAACCGTAGAAATAAAAGTCAACGATGAAGGAAATAAAAAAGAAACTGCGCAAGCAGATAGCACAGGAAAAAAGCCGTCACACCGCCACAGAGTTGACAGCGAATTCCATTGCTTTGCTTAACAAGTTGGAACAACATCCGCTTTTCATTGCAGCAAAGACGGTATTGCTTTATTACTCATTGGGTGATGAAGTACAGACGCATGATTTTATAGAGAAATGGTATCGGCAGAAGGACATCCTTCTGCCGGTAGTCAAAGGAGATATTCTGGAGCTCCGCCGTTATACAGGTCCACAAAATCTGCAAACCGGTGAAGCCTATCATATAGAAGAACCGACAGGTGAAGCATTTACTGATTACACTCAAATAGATTTTGCCATCATCCCCGGTGTTTCTTTTGATAAAAATGGCAATAGATTAGGTAGAGGGAAAGGATATTATGACCGGTTACTTCCCCAACTCCATTCTTATAATGTGGGTATTTGTTTTGATTTTCAGGTAAGTGACGAGATACCGACAGAATCATTTGACAAACCGATGCACGAGGTATGGACGGAAAAAGGAAAGATTTCCCTTCACCAATAATTACCGGAAAATAATATTTACAATAACCTGTGCACCTACTTGCTTGTTCAAATTCCTCACCAACAAGTCTCTTCCCATCATCAGTTCCTGACGGAGCACGGAAGAAGTGAGGTGTACATAAAGAATCTGATTCTTAATATAAAGGTTGCTTGTATAACCGGCAATAGCGGGTCCCACTACATCTTTCCATGCCTGTACCAGCCTATATTCATTCAAAGGAGACTCCAGTCCGTTCAAACGAAAGAACTTACGAATCATATCTCCTATTTGTTCCGCATCATTCCGCTTCATTCTGTATCTCCTTTCCGTTCTGCAACACTGCCATTTTCTACTCCAAACACTTTATATTTCCCTTCGATATTCTCCAAAATCTTATCCAAATGTTCCCGGTTGGTATCCGTTATAAAAATCTGTCCGAAGTTATCGCCTGCTACCAGCTTTACGATCTGTTCCACACGGGAAGCATCCAGTTTATCAAAAATATCATCCAATAACAATAGAGGAGTGGTATTGCTGCCTGTCCGCTTCAAAAAGTCGAACTGCGCCAATTTCAAAGCAATAAGATACGTTTTGTTTTGTCCTTGAGAGCCTTCCCTTTTAATTGGGAAATTCCCTAACTGCATGATAAGGTCATCTCTATGAATCCCTTTCAACGAATATCCCATAATGCGGTCACGCTGCCGGCTTCCTTTGATGATTTCCTGTAAGTTTCCCTGTATAGCGTGAGACTCATATGATAAATTCACCTTCTCCTTATCTTGAGAAATATAAGAATAAAACGACTGAAAAGTGGGGATAAATTCAGCTATGAATTCACTACGTTTCTTATACACGACCTCTCCACTCACAGCCATCATCTCCTCCCACACGGAAATCAGCTCCTCATCAGGCTCCACTTCAGCCTTCAACAAAACATTACGCTGAGTCAATGCTTTATTATAGCGTATCAAAGCATTCAGATATTCTTTATCATATTGCGAAATCACCACATCCATAAATCGGCGTCGTTCCTCACTCCCGCCGGCTATCAGTTCGGCGTCTGCCGGCGAAACCATTACCAAAGGAACAAAACCAATATGATCAGACAGTCGGGTATACTCTTTTTTATTACGCTTGAACTGCTTTTTTTGCCGACGTTTCAAACCACAATAAATTTCTTCCGGATCACCTTCATCCGTTACATAAAACCCTTGAATCACAAAGAAATCCTGATCATGCATAACATTCTGCGAATCAATAGGATTCGTAGCACTCTTACAGAAAGACAGATAATAGACCGCATCCAGTAAGTTCGTCTTTCCCATCCCATTCTGACCAATAAAACAGTTCATCTTAGGTGAGAAATCCAGTTCCACCTGTTCCAGATTCTTATAATTCAATATCGAAATACGTTTCAGTATCATAGACTTTCTGTTTGATTTAAGCCACAAAATTAGGGATAAAAACGGTAAAACCTAAAAAAATATGCCTGTAAATTTCATTAATACATATAAATGAACTACTTTTGCTGTCCGAAAACTATAGCAGAAAAATAATAAAAAGTAAATATAAAAATGGCAGAAAAAAAACACACTCAAGACCCTTTGGATATGGAAGAGGCTTTAAGTACCTCCGAAGCATTCATTATCAAGTACAAAAGTAGAATTCTGGGAGCTATTGCGGCAGTTGTAATCATCATTGCAGGCTTCATGGGTTACAAGCATTTCATCTCTGAGCCGAATGAAATCAAAGCTTCAGCAGCTTTATTCAAAGGAGAACAATATTTTGGAGCCGACAATTTTGAAACTGCACTGAACGGTGACAGCATCGGTTACAAAGGTTTTCTGAAGGTAGCTGATGAATTCAGCGGAACAGCAGCCGGTAATCTGGCTAATGCATACGCAGGTGTGTGCTATGCACAATTAGGTAAATATGAAGAGGCAGTGAAATACTTGAATAAGTTCAGCGCTGACGATCAGCTGGTAAGTCCGGCTCTACTCGGAACAATGGGTAACTGCTATGCTCAGGCAGGGCAATTAGACAAGGCTGCCGCTACCCTGATGAAAGCAGCCGACAAAGCAGACAGTCAGGCATTAAGCCCTATCTATCTGATTCAGGCAGGACAGATTTATGAAAAGTTGGGTAAGAACAGCGAAGCTGTGAATGCTTACACTTTGATTAAAAACAAGTACTTCAATTCTTATCAGTCAATGGATATTGATAAGTATATTGAACGTGCATCCATCAAATAAGAAAGAAGATATTTTTTAATCATATCGTAGGCACGGATTACACGGACACACACGGTTTCTCTTCTTAGAATAAACTGTGAAAGCCGCGAAATCCGTGCCTTATTAATTCATATAAACTATGGCAACAGCGTATCATAATTTATCAGATTACGACTTCAATTCCGTACCCGATGCAGAAAATATGCGTTTTGGTATCGTAGTATCCGAATGGAACAGCAATATTACCGGTCCTCTGTTGGAAGGTGCTGTCAATACTTTAAAGAAACACGGAGCTAAAGACGAGAACATTCTGGTACAAACAGTCCCCGGAAGTTTCGAATTAACTTATGGCTCTGCACAAATGATTAAAAGTGGCAAAGTAGATGCAGTCATAGCAATAGGCTGTGTAGTACGCGGAGATACTCCCCACTTCGACTATGTATGTGCCGGCACCACTCAAGGTATCGCCCACCTGAATGCAACAACTGACGTGCCCGTCATTTACGGACTGATTACAACCAATACCATGCAACAAGCTGAAGATCGCGCCGGTGGAAAATTGGGTAATAAAGGAGATGAAGGAGCCGTTACAGCTATAAAAATGGTCGACTTTAAAAGAAAATTGCAGAAACTTTGAAAAAAAGTTCTGCAATAATTTGCATATTCAAAAATAAGTCGTACCTTTGCATCGCAATTGAGAAACAAACCTCCTCAATAAGAGAATTAAGGAGTTCTTAATAAGCGAATGGGCAAATACCAGAGTGGCCAAATGGGGCAGACTGTAAATCTGCTGTCTTTCGACTTCGGTGGTTCGAATCCATCTTTGCCCACAAAAAATTGCGGAAGTAGCTCAGTTGATAGAGCATTAGCCTTCCAAGCTGAGGGTCGCGGGTTTGAGCCCCGTCTTCCGCTCTTAAGATAAGAGGATATCCTTTTCGGGTATCCTCTTATTATTTATAATGATAAACAGTGTCCCCCTATAAAAACATTCTCTCCTTCCCTTGACAATCAGCATGAAAACTTTTCAGAGTCTATTTTTGTTATATACATATCAATAACTTTTAAACAAAGAAAGGACAAGTATGAAAACTATTATTGATAGAGCTACATCAAGAGGATATTTTAATCATGGCTGGTTAAAGACATATCACACATTTAGTTTCGCAAATTATTATAATCCGCGACGAATCCACTTTGGTGCCTTGCGTGTACTGAACGATGACAGGATTTCGCCGGGAGAAGGTTTTGATATGCATCCACACAAAAATATGGAAGTGGTTTCCATCCCACTAAAAGGTTATTTAAAACATGGAGACAGTATAGAGAACCAAAGTATCATCACGCCCGGAGAAATCCAAGTAATGAGCACAGGAAAAGGTATCTATCACAGCGAATATAACGGCAGTAATGAAAAAGATCTTGAACTTCTGCAAATCTGGATAATCCCCAATAAAGAAGAGACAGAACCGGAATATCATAATTACAATATCCTTCCGTTAATGAAGCACAACGAATTAGCAACCTTCATCTCGCCCAATGGAAACACTCCGGCACATTTACTGCAAGATGCGTGGTTTTCAATGGGAACACTGAGTGCCAATCATAAAGTGAGCTATCATTTGCACAAACCACATACAGGCGTCTATTTCTTCATTATAGAAGGCAACGTAGATATAGCCGATGAAAACCTGACCCGCCGTGACGGTATCGGTATATGGGATACCGAAAGCATCATCATTAAAACCAATGAAGAATCACAAGTACTGGCTATTGAAGTAGCTTTATAAATTATTTATTTGTGGCACATTCACCCATCCGGTTGATTTGCGCCACAAATTCTTCCTTGCTGCCTTGTCCCAACCCCATTTTTCTGCATATACGATAAACCACACGGTCGACAGAACGGGCTTGAACCCCAAGTAAATCGGCAATATCATCAAAACCAAGCCCCAACACAAATAAGAAACAAATGTCTTTTTCATTATTCGTAAGCGAAGGATAAAGCGCTTCGAGGCGGTCTGCCCAACGATGACGTGATACATTCAGCCAATGTTCCAGCTTGGCACGGTCTTCGGCCGGATTATAACGCGGATTTTCTTTTGATACAATCCGCAAATAAGTCTGAGCAGCTTCCACGGTTTCAACAGGAAGCGAAATATGTTTGGAGCGAAACGTCACTTCCAGTTGACGAATACGCAATTCTTTATTTTTCTTCTCTTCTTCAAGGGCTTGCATCTGCTCCTGTAAATTCTTGGCTTCCCCTTGGTTTTCTTCTATCTGCTCCTGAAGTGTATCAATCTGCTCCTGAAGGATAGAAGCATCCTTTTTATAATTACGCAGGATATCCAGTTTTTGATAACGGAAAAACTTCCAGCTTCCCCACAGCAGTAAGGCTAGTGTACACACTGAAGCTATCGTTATCAATATCGTTATAGTCCAGCGACTGCGATAATCATTACTCTGTCTCAGTACTGCCGAATAATCATATTTCTTTTCTATCTCCAATAATTCGGCACGGCTCCCCGATGTAAACAGCAACTCCAGTTCATTAATATAATGCTGCATATAGAGGGCTGCTTCACGCTCAAATCCCTTTGCTTGCATCTCTCTGTACATATCTTTATATACCGATGCTCTTAACTTAGGACGGGAAGATTTCAGCACTTCAACACGCAGGCTGTCCACCGTTGCGCCTTTACCCAACTTTTTATACACTTCAGCCAGTTCGATATCATATCCACGCCGCGCCTCAGCCGTAGAAGTACGTTCCTGTGCCTGCTTCAGCAAGGAGACCGCCTCATTCCAGTTCTTCTTATCCTTTTCCACCAGCGCCAAGCGATAGTATATCTTTTCCTGAGTACTAAAATCCATCCGGTTTACTATATCAAAGAATTTATCCTGTACCAATTTCACCTCTTCGTTATACCGAGGCGTACCTTGCCCTAAATAAAGCGGAATAAAAGCCGAGCTGCCCCCCATGGCTTTCCATGAGGGGACAGACAGGTTCAAATCCAATGCTTTCTTATAATAGCCAACAGATTGTTCATAATGTGCATACCGCCCGTTGATATGTCCCAATGCCACATACACCAGAAAATGAATCCGTAAATCTTTTGCAGACTTCACTGCCTCTTCCGCCTGCTTATAAGCATATATGGCCTCATTATCCTTTCCTAAACTTTCCAATACATACCCTTTATACAGAAAAGCGGACGCCTTTTCATCGGAAGTGCCATGAGATGAATAATACTTCACGGCAATATCAATCAGCGAATCAGAAGATATTTCCTGTCCGCACCTGTGCATGACTTGTGTCATGAGCAAGGCATAAAGACTATATTCTTCTTTAGAAAGTTTCTCCGGCGAGGGAATTGTTCTCAATATCTGAAAAGCAGAATCAGGTGCGTTCCACAGATAATACTTTCCCCATGACAATTGAGAAGTATGTTTCTCCCCACTGCATGCAACATTGAAACACCCTATAATGACTACCCAGACAGACAACAAGATAAACGAACGTTTTTTTATCATATCACAAAAATATCACTTTTTAAACTCTCCGCAATTTATATACAATAAAAACAGGATTACTATCATCATTTACCTCTTTCAACTCAGGCGGAACAGTTATATTGCACTTTTCTTTATACAGATGCAACTCATAGGCAGTGAGCAATTGAACCAAACAATCACCCTGCGTACGTCCCCATACCGGAAAATCCTGATAGCTCTTGGTTCCGAGCATTCCGTAAAGCAAATTAGCATCTCCCAATGCCCGGATATCTCCCGGTTGCGCACACTTCTCTGCCAATACCTGCCCTGTCTTCTTATGGACAGAAGCAACATAATGCCCCGCATTATATCTGCAACGGAAATAATAATTGGAAGGAGTTTCAAACATATCAGACACAAAAATGTCATAATCCTCTCCAAACTTTCTTTTCAGCGAACTAAAATCAGTGGCATCCAATGAACGTATCACTTCCTTATCCGAGTTACCCGTCCTCAACACACACGCCGGAAGAATGTCATCCGCCGTCACTCTAAAGACGGTATCATTACTGCCTGTCTTAAACAAAACGGATTCTTCCATATCGGAATAAGCTGTTGCCAACGCAATAGTAAACCCGGCTTTCTCATGAGATACTAAAGGAGAAGAAAAGTCGTTCTTCATTGCAATCGTATCTGCTTTATCCGAAAAAACTCCCAAGCCATAACTACCGCTTTCAAAAGGCACGTATGGAAAAGCAACTGAAGCAAAACAATCTTTGCCCACCATGCGCTGATAAACAATCGTATAATCGTGATTCAGACTCTGAATAAACTCACCGTCCAAGGTATAGACCATTATTTTATTGGAAGAAAACAAATAGAGACGGTTATTTTTTTCGTCAGCCTGCATCCCCATCAGGAAATCGCTAAATTCACCCGGTCCCTGACCGAAAGGAATCAGTGTCTTGACAAACTGTCCCTTCCGGTCGAACTGCACGATACGCTGTTCCTTAACAGGAGAAACATAAATATAATTACTTGTCACGGCATATTCGGACACTCCGTCCAGCAAAGAAGCCGGATCTGCCGTTGTTTCCAACGGAATGTATTCCACACTTTCTATCTCATCTTGCAAAGCAAGCATTGACGGATGATCCATACCACTTCTCAAATCTACCGAAAGTAACTCCTGAGGAGTTTGTTCCGAACTGCAAGAAGCCATAAAAGACAATAAACAAAAGTACTTAAATAATTTCATAGCAGTAATCAATTTCTAAATGTGTATACAATAACCATCGGATTATCATCAGCATCCAACTGCAAAGCAACCGGTTTATCTTTCAGATATCCTTTATTCTCCAATTTCTCCAATGTCACGGCATTAATGACCTGCACACAAATTCTGTCTTTATAAATATATCTCGGACAGAAAGGCACTCCCCCATCCCAATCATTCTCCATTCCTATTACATTGCCATCACTAAATCCAACCGACAATTCCATGAAATCTTGTTTGACCGGCTGAGACAAGAATTCTCCCGTCCGTTTATCCAAACGCTGGAAAAAGCACTTTTCCGGCTTGGACAAGACAATAGTCCGGAAATAGAAATAACGTGAAGTTTCAAAAAAGGTGAACAACTCTATAGTAGATAATGTATTTGTATTGTCTTTAGCCATTTCATTGATGTCTGCTATCTTTTCATTATATTCGGCTCCGTTCTTTTTATCATAAACACAAGCAGGACAAATACCTGTTTCCGTCACCCGGAACACAGTATCATTGCAAAGCGTATAAGCTAAAGCCGAATTTTGAAAAGGAACGAATTGTATTTCCTGCATATAACAAGCTTCTGCCGGAACATTAGCCGGAAAGGGTGATTTGGTTGCCATCATCTGATTCTTTTCATTTTTAAGGGCAACCAGCCAAGGAGATTGCTGAATAGGAGTAATCGAAGCTCCCGACAATGCAAATGAGCCATTATTCAACAGATAGCGATTTTCCACAGCCTCTACCGTTGTGGTATCGGTGCGCAGAAACTCACCATCATAAGAATAGACAAACGCCGGCAACCGCCTGCTATTTAAAAAAACTTCTTTCTTATTTACATCCAACGAAATATTCTCTATCGTCCAAGGAGCATATTCGCCCGGACCATTTCCTACCCTGCCTATCTGACATACAAACTTTCCTTGTCGGGTAAATTTAAATACCTGGTCTGTCTTACCATTTTGAACAAAGATGAAATCATCATCCATTATCAAATAAGTCAAATTACTTATCAAACACGAATCCGTCGTTTCCAAAGGAATATATTCTATTCCCATCACATCATCCTTCATCGAAAAAGGAGTATTCTGCTCCATAGCCGAACGTACATCTGCCACCCAAACATCCTTCTTTTCTAAAGAAGCGGATTGGCATGCGCCTAATATCAACAGAGTTAAAACAACTCCTATCCATACCTGTGCTTTGTTTTTCATAATCGTATTCTATTTAAATTTCGAAGCAAAGATATAGAAGAAGAAAACATTTCGGATTATGAAATGAAAGAAGTTTTGCGACTAAACAAGTCACTGATATTTCAACAGTTACAAGTAGTAAGGAAGATTTTGTGCGACAATTAAAAACTCTTTTTTAAAGGGATGAATACACAAAGCAAATCGTTTTCGGGCGAGCTAACCTCGCCCCTACGAACTAAACGACAGCATTATCCACGCTTTGACACACTCCGAATGCACAAAGCTATAATTCTATTGTCAGCTCCACCGGACAGTGGTCCGAACCAAATATATCCGTATGAATAGCCGCCCCTTTCAACTTATCATTCAGAGAAGCAGAAGCGAGAAAATAATCAATACGCCAACCGGCATTCTTCTCTCTCGCTTTGAAACGATAGGACCACCATGAATAAATTCCCTCTTGCTCCGGGTAGAAATAACGGAAAGTATCCGTAAATCCCGAATCGAGCAGCGTAGTAAACTTAGCACGTTCTTCATCCGTAAATCCGGCATTCTTGCGATTGGTTTTCGGATTCTTCAAGTCAATCTCACGATGCGCCACATTGAGGTCGCCACAGACGATGACAGGTTTCTTTTCCTCCAATTTCTTTAAATACGCACGGAAGTCATCTTCCCATTTCATACGATATTCCAAACGGCGCAGCCCATCTTGAGAATTGGGCGTATAAACCGTAATCAGGAAGAATGAGTCCAGCTCAAGAGTAATCACACGTCCTTCGTGGTCGTGCTCGTCAATGCCCATCCCGTACGTTACCGAAAGAGGTTCGAGACGAGAAAAAACAGCTGTGCCCGAATAACCTTTCTTTTCTGCATAATTCCAGTAAGAACGGTATCCTTCAAATTGAGCATCCAATTGCCCCTCCTGCATCTTAGTCTCCTGCAAGCAGAAAAAATCAGCATCCAGCCGACGGAAGGCATCGGCAAAACCTTTATCGTAACAGGCACGCAGGCCGTTCACATTCCATGATATGAGTTTCAACATGATTCTTTTATTTTTTTTAGGTAAAAACTTTCAGCAGCAAAAGTAAGCACAAAAGCATATTTATCAAAACAGAATACGATGAAAAATACACAAACCTACTTTCCTGAAAACTCCCAAGCTTCGCCATAAACGACTCAAGATACGCCAACGCAAAGAAGAAACCGACACGGCACGTCCTGAAACCCGATAAACCATTCCCAATACTCCGATAATATCCGCAGCTGTACACTCCTCATAAAACGCACAAACACCATCCCCCTGCATAATAAACCGACCATCCTTCATCCCGACAATCCGGTGAAGCAAACACCGGCCACGATAACGAAACAAAACCACATCCATAGGTTTCAAAGATTCTGCCTTACATGGATAAACCGCCACTTCATCTTTCCCTTCGCGTAATAACGGAAACATAGAACTGCCTTTCATCCGAAAACGTACACTCTTCCCATGATGAATATCATCCTCTACAAGAGAGAAGAAACAATCATTTGGCAACCGCTTCATCATTCTCTGCAAATAAAGTACGACAAGACAACTCCACAGCCTCTCTATCCGGCAAACAGGCCAAATGATAAAAAGGAACCTGAGAAACAATTTTCCCTAATGTGGTACCGATACCTTCATAAAGTCTCCTGTCATAAGCAAACTCCGGAGGAGAAGAAGGATGAAGAGCTGCGTAAGACCGCAATATCCCTAATCTGACCATCCGATTGGAAGTTTCCTGTGACAGTCTCACACAACCGGCCAGTTCATATCGCTCTGCTTTATAACAAGGAGTTTTCCCGCTCCATGGACTGCCATAAACCCATATTCCGGTATGTTCGACATGCACCACCGGACTATCATCATTCAACAATACGGCTCCTGCCCGATACTCCTGCCACAAACAAGTATGAGTGCTCTTTCCTGTACCGCTTTCCCCTAAAAACAGTACAGCCTTTTGACGATATACGATACAACTGCTATGTATAGCCACCGTATCCGACATTGCCGTCTGTATCCCATAGCCAATCCACAAGGCAAACCGCACTAAGCGAGCTGACCAGTTGCCGCACAGATAACAAACATTTACTTCATTATCAGTCCACAGGAAAAGACTTTTTTCATTTACCGGAGATAATCTTAACAAATAACCGCCCGCAGTACATCCGAAGATTCCTTCCACCCCTTCATGAGCAAACACATATTGCCGTTCACAAAAAGCAGGAATATTCCCAGACTTTCCTTCCATAAAAAAGAATTCCGGTACATTATCATCCCCCTCGGCAACTTCAAAAGGAGCAAACCCAGCCATTCGCTCCAGGACAGAACACAGAATACTGCCCGATACTTTAAAACAGTGGCCGCCTACCTTATATATATTATGCATTTTCTTTTCAATTTAAAGTTATTATACGATTACACAAAGCCAGCGAACTCTCACGATGGGCTATTGATAAAACCGTCAGCCCCCGATAATCATTCCTGAGTCCGCATATCATCTCATTTATTTCGCATTCGGTTGCCGTATCCAACGCTGAAGTAGCCTCATCCAACAACAATATATCCGCCTCCTTATAAAGCGCACGTGCGATCCCTACTCTTTGCTTCTGCCCTCCCGACAAACGTGCCCCACTTTCACCCAGCAGCGTATCTATTCCCAGCGGCAACTCATCCACCCATTCGTCCAGCCTCACCTGCCGTAATATCCGCTTCACTTTCTCCTTACTGATATCACAACATCCCAATGCAACATTCTCAGCCAGTGTCCCGTCAAGAATAAAAACGCCCTGCGGCACATAACCTATCCGGCGATGCCACAACTTCCTGTTCTCTGCTGAAAGGAGAACACCGTCTATCCGTATCTCCCCTCCATCAGGCTTCAAGAATCCCAATAAAAGATTGAACAAAGTGGACTTGCCTATACCGCTTGAACCTCGAACACCAATATACTCTCCCTTCCGAATCGTACAATCAAACTCCTTTAAGACTCTCTTTCCTTCCGGATAAGTATACGAAAGATTGGATATTGCAATTTCTTTTTCAAAAGATAACCCGGCTGTCGGTTTTTCTTCGAATGTTGAAAATAAATCTTCCATTCCTGCTTTTATTATCCGCAGACAAAAAACGGAATTCTGTATCTGAGTCCATGCAGAAAGCGATTCACGCAAAGCCGGCAATAAACGAAAGGCACCCACGGCAAAGATTCCCACCAACGCCTTCACATTTCCCGTCCCGGACAATGCAAGAAGTGTGAGTCCTATAACAACTGATAATTCTGAAAGGCAAAGCGGCAGATGATACACCGTCTCCAGCTTCAAACGGCAAAAAGAAATCGTATCCAAACCCTTCAGAAAAGAATGTTGCAAGGAAGGAAATGCATGGTTTACTTCCAGCTCGGCATATCCTTTATAAGCTTCGGTGACAATACGTGTCTGTTCGCGCCGTGCCAACAACTCCTTTTTACCATAATACCTTATCCGCCTTTTTATTCCGAATATATACATCAACATAAAAGGGAAAAAAGCAAGATATAACATCAGCACCGTCATCGGTGCATATACCAACAGTACCGCAGTAACCAATAAAATAAGTAATACATCAGCAGTCATATTCAGCAACGGAGACAACAAACTCATACTGAAAGCATAACATACGTAGTTCACCTCATATCCCAAACGAGTGCTGCCCAACCGACTGATAAACAATAATCCGCGATGATAATAAGAAGAAAAAAGAGAAAAACTTAATCGTTTATACAAAGACAATAAAAAATAGTTTTGAAAACGGGACAATCCCATGACCAATACATTTTTGAATAAAATAAACCCGACAGCCAACAGACAAAACAATAGTGCTTCTCCCTTTTCTTCTTTCTCTTCTATCAAAAAAAGAAGTACAGGTATTAAAGCTGCAAGTCCGGCAAAATTCAGCAACGCACTGAAAAACACAGCCATTATTACCCTCATCCCCATTCTTCGCTCCGAGGGCAATAATAAATGATAGATTTCTTTCAACATAAATTATGATACCGTTCGGCGGAATATGGATTGTGGAAAACGTACATGTTGGATAACAGATATCCAAAGCCACTTTACTAAAGATACACGCATCACACTGTCACACAAACGATGAATATGTAACATCCGCTTCAGTTTATAGACCAATATTCCCCATTTACCGGTAGCCGGTACATTTATATTATAAGTGGGATGAAGCATTTCCTTTAATAAATTCTCCGCCAGCTCTTCCCCTCCTTTCATGACAAGGACCTCTGTACCCAAGTAGCGGTTGCACAAATGTGTAAGTGCATAAATCATATTCAGAAAACGTTCATCCGTCACTCCTTCGGGTATCTTCAGTCCCTGCTTCTTCAACAGGCATGCCCAATCACATAAGTGATGCATGGCAAAACCAAGTGCATAATGCTGTGCCGAATGAAAAGCAAGGAAAACAGTATTGAAATCCGGCGAGGGAGTCAGCACCTCATACTTGCCATCAAGCACTGTCAGCCGGGGACGGAGAAGCTTCCGCAACAAAATATCCATCGAAACAGCCGTACGGTATATTTCCGTATTCAGGAATTTTTTATGATTCTCTATCGGAATACCTTTATAATAAAACATACTGTGCTTTTGCGAATGCGAAAAATCCACCTCTATTCCCCGGCCTCTCATCAGCTTGTCGGCAAGAGAGTTTGCTTCCCTATCACTCAAACCGGAAGAATCGGCAGAATAGGTAAAGATATCAATATCACCTCCCTCACGGTGAGAAGGAATAGGATAATTATTGGCAAACCCCACTCCTTTTAATTGCACGGCAGTGATGCCGTGTGTGGCATAAAATGTCGATAAATCGGATATAACCCGACAATAGTACCGATATCTCTTTTCACATCTTTCTACCGCCAGCCACCAATTTATTTTTAAGGATTTGGGTGGTTGTAACTCTGTGGGAAGAGTAATCAAACCATCCCAGGCAAGTGCCATTACACCCTGTCGAACAGACAAGCGGTAACATTCCTGCCAAGCTTCGGAAGTGATACCGGCAAAGATTGTTGCATCTGCATGAGTACCATGCAAGGCAGAACGCAACAAGGCAAAAAGCATTTGTTCCGTAATATCCAATTTCATTTTAGATAAACTTTAGCATATAATTTTTTAATCAGCCGATATGATACCGCATTTCTTCAAGGCATCCACCCAAACCGTTGCATCCTTCTTTGCCGTTTCTTCCGAAACAGAATAATGCTCCATTAATATTTCCGCAGCATCTTCTATCAAAAAGTCTTTGTCCGAAAGCTCATTCCAAAGAAGCCGTGCCGAAGTATTAAGAGAGATAATGCGGGTAAGATCGGCTTCGGGCGTACCTTGATTGACAATAATAGTTTCTCCGGCTATATCGCGGAGCTTGAATTTCGTATTGATTCGCATAATAATTTCATACTTTAAGAAAAAGAAAGCCGTCCAACCGAACCATAACGGACGAAACGGCTTTCTTTTGATGAGTATTACAAACTTTTTTGTTTAATAATTATCTGTTGCTTGTTTCCTGCTTTACATTGCTCTTCTCGACCTTCTCTCCGTTCACGGTAATATTAGCAGTACCATATTCCACAGCCGGATCATAAGTTGAAGTGAAAGAGCAAGAGCCATCATAAGTGAGCGTTACACCTTTATCCTCTGCTGCATTCGCACAAACATGCACAGCCGGGAATGAAGAAGCATGAGTACCCTCTACTTTTACTGTAACACCCGTCATAGCAACCGTGGTAGGATATTGATAAGCTGAACTCAAATAATTACCGATTGTTATACCTGCAAATGCTGCTCTGTTACCGTCTTGCCATTGTTTCATGTGATTATTCTCACTGTGAGTACTCTCAAGCTCAGCTTTCAGCGTAAATGAAGAATTCTTAATCGTATAAGTTCCTCCACGCAAAAAAGCCGCCTGATGATTTCCTGAGAACTCACAATTCTCAATATTCACCGTAGACGGAATATTTACCAAGAGAGCTGTTTCAGTAGCAATAAAGTGAGAATTTTCAAGTACTATCTTTGTACTACCTACCACCGGATTCGTATGAGCATTAGTATTAACTGCATAGTATCCACTCGTTATTGTGGAGTTTTTAACTATGATAGAGGTCTCCTGAACATTTTTGTCATTCAATATACCCGCAGCATCTGCAGCCGTTGCTTTATAAACGATACCATCCAATTCCAATTTAGCATTATTTGCCGCAAGAGATATTCCCATTTCATTATCTGTGATATTTCCATCAGTCAATTTAAGACTACCTCCTTTCACCAAGATGAATGTTCTGCCTTCAAGATTATCATCAATGGTCAATGTTTTCTTATTAAGATCAATATTCACTACTTGAGATTCAAGTACAATAAAGGGAGAAACAGTACAATCTTTGCCCAATACAAAACTGAGCTTAGCATCATCTGTCAAATAAATCAATGCTCTTTCTTCTGATTCCAAAGCACTTACATCAGAGAATGTACCACCTTTGATAAAAGCAGTACAATCCTTACTATATACTTGCCCTTCAAAGATACCATCTTTAATTTCCAAAGCCTTAGTTCCGGTCTCATTTTGCAAATCCTTTTCATACAAAGCATAAGGACCTGTCAGTGTTCCTCCATTAATAACCACTTTAAGGTCTTTATCGGTAACATGCTGTGAGACAGCAACTGCCACACCGGTCATAGTCGTACCACTGCCATTGCCCTTCTCATCAAAGGTAGATGCTGTACTCTTTATTGCACCCGCATTGACTGTCAATGTACCCGAACGCATTTCTATACCGGTCGGTGCACTGACAGTACCGCCATTAACTGTCAATAATCCGTTTTGTGGATGATAAATGGCTGTACCTTCTCCAGCATTTGCAGCCGTAATTGCTCCACCGTTAATAACCACTTCGGTTCCATGACGAGTACCATTACCACTGATACCGTAATAATAACCCTTAAGCGTACCACCGTTTACTGTCAGTTTTGCCACTTCACTACCGGTATCATTGCCATCAGTCAACTTCACTGCTACATAAACACTTTCCACCCCATTATAATCAATGCTACCTTTACCGTTACTGCTGTCATTGATAGTCAGTTGGGCACCACGACGTACAAGAACCACCGCATCCTTAGTTTTCAGCACTTGTTCCAGACCCGTAGTCTTAGCCTTTATGCTATGACCATTCAAATCAAGTGTCAATGCTCCCTCAACAACCAACGGTCGGAAAAGAGTAACATCCTGTTCCAAAATAAAGTTTCCGCCGGCTTTGGCAACCGCTTCCATTTCCGCTATTGCCGCATCAACTATTTCAAAGCTCTCATTGGCAGATAAATCAGGATATTTCGCACCCGATTCCACAAAAACTTTCACAACATTGGTATTCCCTGAAGCCCGTTCTATGGCAGTGATTGTTGCACCCTTTTTCACTCTCACATTCCCTTTCTTCACAATCAACTTAGTGATTGTTACTCCTGCATCAACGACCAGTGTGTTTTCGGCCGTAGAAGCTGTTGCCTCCTTTATGGTAGTACTTCCTCCGTTTGAAGATAATGTGACAGTCGTATTCGGCATATTAACATTTACCACCGGAGCCTCTTCAGCACCCTCTGTTTCCGGTAGAGCAATCGTCATGTCTTTCACAGATGAAGTTCCGCCACCGCTAGTTGCTTTATCTTCAAATTCTATTTTAGCTCCCGATGCCACACTTTGGAAAGCAATACTTATAGGAGTCTCAGGTGATTGTGCAGCAGGCACCTCTATCTTATTACTTTCACCTGAAACCTCACCCGATACGGTTACGGCCGTATTCTTCCCTAAAGCATCGGCAACCTCAGACACAGAAGATACCGTCTGGGCTTCGCCACCGGTAATCGTTCCGCTGGAAATAGACAATTTCTTCAAGTCTTTACGAGCTATGGTATAACTGCCGCCAAAGACATTTGCCAATTCTTCCGTATCATTCAATATCTTCACACGCACATTGGTATAATTACCTGTCGGCACAGGAATGTAAAATGTACCGGAAGTATTTTGAGCAGTGTTGCCAAAAGCAATACTGACAGTCTTTTCCGAATCGTCTGTAGCAGTTGTGGCTTCTAATTCAGGTTCACTACCTGATAATGTTACCGTATATTTACCGGCTATCTTTTGATCTGCCGTGAAAGTCAGTTTCAGGTTATTCCCCACAGGCAATTTGGCAAACTTAATGCAAAACACACCTCCCAAATGCTTCAATGCTACATTACTGTTCTCAATCTTTCCCCACATGGCAGGGTTATAACTATTGCCTTTACCTTTGGTATCCGTTTGATAATCAGCATCTACTTTAGTATAGCTGTACTCTTTCGGAAAATTGTAAGTAAGCGTTGTAACACCATCAGTCGTTGAGACAGCGTGTCCGTCATTATAAGGATAAGCTGCATAACCGGCTATAGTTCCCGTCATATCTCCACTAAAGGAAGCCGTGGCTTGACCGGCCCCGCCTTCAACCAAAGTAAGAGCTGTAAAACCGGTGGTATAATCGGCTCCATCTTGCATGGTTACACCCAAACGGTCACCTTCCGACCAATAAAATACTCCATTAGCATCAAATCCTGCACGTGCCATACCGGAAGCATTGCTTTCCATGGTGGCTCTTAACATTCCATTCGTGACCTTCGCACCCAAGTCGTCTTCGTTGTTACAGCCGGTCAACAAAGCGGTTGCCACAGCCAAACTTATTAAATATCTAAATTTCATAATTTGCTTTTTGTTTTCATGAATTATTTCTAACATTACAAATGGAGTGTGTCAAAACCAAACCGGTCTATCCCATCGTCGGCTGTAGGGGCAGAGTTTGCCTGCCCGAAGACACAAAACAAACTGTTTTCGGGCGAGCGAACCTCGCCCCTACCGACTAAACGACAGTATTATCCACGTTTTAACACCCCCTCATACATTTCTTTAGTCAGTCCAATTACCGTTTTCGCCACCACTATAATCCGCAAAACCATTTGGCAGCTGACAACAAAACGACGTGTTTTATTTTTCCGCTAAAACAAAAAACGAAGCGGCTAAAGAAAAGAAGCAAGCAACATACTAAAAGTGTTATTCAAATGCTGTTTAAATCCCATTGAATAACACTTTTTACATATAAAAAATACAATGCAAAAACGTATCAAACAACTTGCATAAATCAATTAAAATCGTTATCTTTACATCTGTAAATTAAAAGTTTTTTATTCGTTTCCTTGAATGCCGACATACTTGAAGCCTTGTATCGCTCTAAAGTGGCCGCCATATCCGCCTTTCGGGTCTTGTTTCGACTTCTTCAAGGAAGCAATATTTCTAGCCTTATTGCATCCATATAGTATTGCACTGCGTTGAATCCATCCTTTTTGCCTACGCAAAGAGTTACATAATTGTGGATGTGAAGTATTGAAATAGGTTGGATATTGCCTGCCACAACGCCCTTTCCCTTCCAAATGTAATCGGCAAACTTCATTCAGAAAAGCACTCCCAATACCTATGCCTTGCCATTCCGGCAAAACAACCAACCTCATGGCTCTATATCCTTTACTCTGAAAGAAGGGGCTGAAAGCTACATGACAAACAGGTTCACCATTTACACAACCAACAAAATAGGATGCAGCAACAGGATAAGGCAACTTCAAATAATGATGCGGCTGAAAATATTTCCAGAGCTTTCCACTTGTTTGGAATATATCGAGTTGTATTTGCGGTCGTTGCCGAAGACAGTCACGGCTCAGCCGCGCCTCCCTTGTATCATACACCCAGTCCGGCTGTAACCATTCAATAATATCATAGTGACACGAAAGCAGAACAATCTTGCCCTTTCCTTTCCTCCAACTCTTTGCAAAAGCCGCTGCACCTACTTTTGCTACTTGCCGATCTATCACGGAAGTAAATTCATCCACTACCGTGTTTTCCGGGTGTTCACATATCAGGCGAGCCAATCCAGCCCGGAACTGCTCACCGTTGCTTAATACATGAAACGGACGTAACCACGCAGGGACATCTCCCAGCCCCACAGAAACAAAAGCCTTTGTTACTTGGTTAAAATCACCATCAGGAACAATCGCGTCAATTATAGGCTTATCTACCGCCCAATTACTATATAAATCATATATACCAGAATCCGGAAATATTTTTGAGCCAATACTTGTTTTTCCGGAACCGGACGGACCTACAATGAGACCTATCTGCCAATCCTCCGAAACGTCCGGTAATTCTGCCACATGATACCAGTCACACCCTTTCTCTACATTAAACAGAGACTTCACACGCGCAGCACGATAACTGTCAAAATCACTACATTTATGATTAACTTCTACAATCATACACACACGACTTTTAAAGTTAATCCCATTTTATGTAATCTCTCATAAACTTGGATTTGTTCCTTTTCATCAGAGCAAACCACAATCACTCCATACTGTTCTTTGTACTTAAAATCACTCATAATGTTATCCTTTCTTTCTTCAATAATTATACTGCAAATATGAAGAAAACAGGATTAACAGTAAACAAAACACATTATGTATGTACTGCATCAGTCGTGCAGTTACTTCCAAACCGCTTTATTATCGCATAAACCTTACGCTCGCTTACCTGATATTTCACGGAAAGGAAAGACACGATATACGTAACTTTTTCCCCGTTGTTGCGCATGTATTCATACTCTGAATACAAATCTATAAACCTGCAATCATCTGGCTTAAATCCTATACTCAGTAACCTATTTAATAACTCCTTGTTAAAGTTCAATATCTCAAATACTGTCATAATCAAATTATTTTCTTACTTTTGCAATGCCAATCATTTATTTATCACATAAAAACGCCACGAGTGCGGCGGAGGGTACATGCCCCCGGTCGCGCACTCGTGGCGTTTTGTGTTAATAAATGATTGGCGTCTCTATTAACAGGCCGGGGGCTTTTTTATTCTTCCCCCCGATAAACTTTACTCGTACAAAGTCACATCTAAAGTATCCTTCTTCTTCCAGCCTTGACGCAAAGTGTCTTGTATATACTTCATGGCACAAGTATAGAACTTTGTCAGCTCTTCAATCGTAGTGAAAGTCTTATACACCGGCTCTGTGTCCGTTCCAAACTTAAATACTACCGGAAGCATAGCACCGTCAGTCTGAACCGCAAGATCATAAGCGGCTTTGTAATTGAACTGGTTCTCTTGTGAAAGCCATACTGGCACCTCTTCATAATTAAAACCGGATAAGATTCGTTCTTCCGTTTGCCGGTTATACCAATCTGTAATCAAAGCCCGGATTTCATCCCTGTTCGGCTTGCAGGCAAACTCTTCCTCCATATAAGTAACTCTATCGCCTTCACTTGGCAGAATATCCCAACGGACACGCCATTTATTTTTTACCGGATTAATACATTCAAGCAGCCGTACTCCGGAATTTCCTTCTACTCTTTTCATTAGCTAAATACGTATTTAGTTCGACCTTTCCCGAAACTTTCCGTTTTGATAGTTGTTTCAAAAGGAAAACCGTCCGGAATTTCTCTTATCTGCTGGAGGATATTCTTCATTTCCTCCGAATTAGTAAAGAACTTTTTTGCTTCACCGTTCTGCTCAATAGCAACAATGCAGCGGTCTTCACCCTGCTCGGTTTTAATACCCATTTCAAAGTCTTTCACCACGATTGGCAAATTTACCAGTTCACGGATAGACACAACAGTACCCGGAAAACGTTTTTTTCCATCCTCCGGTTTGTACGACACATTCAAACTTTTAAAATCTCTCATTTTTTTGCCTGTTAATTGATTAAATAACCTTATACAATCCGCGTGTTTGGCCATTCCATAAAAGGAAGCGACCAATTCACGTTTCCTACGCTTACTTTGTACCTTGTGAAGCTGACGGGCAAAATTCTGCTTGACACGCTTCCGAAGACGGACATAATCCGGTCGGATAACATATCCCAGAAAATCAATGCCTTCTGTCACCGGGAAAATACGCTCGTTCTGCTTGACTTCCAGTCCGAGTTGTTCTATTTTTCGATGAATCAGTTCATGCACTTTCCACAATTCCGATTTCGCTTTACCAAGCACGACAATATCATCACAATAACGGTAATAATATTTAAGGCCGCACTTATCTTTCAAATAATGATCAAGGCTTGACAAAAACAGATTACCAAGTCCCTGGGAACTCCGAAGACCTATACTGATACCGCTGGGCATCATGTGGACAAAATGATCAAGCAACCCTAAAAGGGTTTTGTCCTTGAAAACCCGACGGGCACAATCCATAACCTTATCCTGACTGACACTTTCATAATATTTACGTATATCCAATTTGTAACAGTACCGGGTATCTTCCGGATTGGTCTCCATGTCACAACGGATATAGTTCAATAAATCATGCATTCCACGTCCTTTTATGGATGCGGACGTAGTGCGGATAAAGCGACGACGAATGTGTTCGTCTACCACGCTCATAACGGCATGGATAGCAATTCTATCCTTTAATGGAAGCACCTGAATACGCCGAAGTTTACCGGCTTCTACAACATCCATTTCATGGTAGTTGCTAATACGGAAACTACCATTGGCCAGTTGTTCGGAAAGTTCAGTAATCACTCTCTCTTTATGAGCAAGCAAGACACGACCGGTGCGGCTTTGCTTACGCTTACTGCCACGGACTACGGCACGGAAAGATGTTTCCATATTGGAATATGCCGTTATTTCTTCCATCAAAAAACCTTCTCTGTTCATAACCTTTGTTTTACTTGCCTTCAATCCTCCGGGTCTGACTTTTTCGAACCGTTACCGGCCTACCAAACTCCACCCGACATAGTTATTTTTCGCCTTTCCGGCAAAAACCGCTGTTGGCGAGGCTCATCCCCCTCGGCACCGATTTGGGTACACGTACCCGGATCTGTACGCCGATAGTTTCTTTATCCTTTGGACTGTTTCCGAGACGAGAACCGATGTTCGCGTTCGTGTTCGATGAATCGTTACCGCAATTCGCACGACAGACACCGGCGTTCGCATTCGCGTTGTTGTTCGACCGATAGACCACGCGGCCTATGGGGGAATCTGCCCGTTTTTTTATTTCAGATGCAAAAGTAATATTTTATACGTTAACACTTTATCACAAAAATATTTTCGACGGGCTTACGCCCGTAATTTTTCCACTTTCCAAACACAATTTGAATCTTATTCAAATCCCATTCAAACCACATCACGCTTTAACGCTTTGTCGCTCCGCTCCCGCTTTTCGTTCACGTATCACGCATAAGGCTTCAACGCCTTAAACGCTCCAACACTGCTCGCGACCACGATTTGACCGCGGAAGGCGAGACGAGAACCGATGTACGCGTTCGTGTTCGATGAATCGTAACCGCAATACGCACGACAGACACCGGCGTGCGCATTCGCGTTGTTGTTCGACCGATAGACCACGCGGCCTGTGGAAGCACTGGGGATAAATTCATCACAATAATAAGTCGTTGAACTTCCCGGCTGCGTCATGGCGCACACAATATCCATGTATTTTTGGTGAACGACACCGGTCAAATAACCGCCAGTTGTGCCGGTCTTTACCTTCCGCATACTGCCGTCCGGCATCTCAATCACCATTTTATACTGTTCGCTGGCAGGGTTATTTGGAAGGCTGACTTTACCCATCCACTCTGCCTTGTTTCCGTAAATATCCTCATAACCCAAACAGCAAATGTTGTTAACTTGCACAACAGATGGATTGCCGTACTCATCCTGTGTCTTATACCAAGCATATTGATAAAACATGTTATCCACCCACGACGAAGTTATATTCGGGTTTATGCGCTTCGCCTCTTCATACCCTATTGTATCAGACATCCCATAAGCCACTGTACCGCCTATCTTACGGCTACTGGAATGTTGCCCATAACCACATTGTCCCTGACTGTCCCGGCGGCCATACCACGCAAAAAACAAATTCGCTATATCCTTGTGCATCTCCCAATCTATCAACTGTAAGCCGCGTTGTTCTGCATAATAAGACATATCAGGTTGTGTTAAAGACGCAACACTGGTCTGCCCATTAACAGCACTATAGAGCTGTGAACCGATTGTCACAGCCTGAAAGCATCCCACAAGACAGGCAGAGTGTTCAACCCAATCTGGTTCCAAGTCTTCTATCTTATCACTATTGGATAAAACGACACAATCAAAGTCTGAACTGTTACGGGTGGTAAAATGAAGTTTGGTTGCTCCTTCCGGAACTTCCGCAACCAAATACATGCCATCCACAAATTTAGCATTCAATGTATCAACCATCACGGAATCTATCACTTTACCGCTATCATCCGCAAACACTGCACCAATCAGACTACTGCCAAGAACACTGGGAAAACGGACACGCTTATAACCAGTCACTGTGATTGTCATACTGGAATAATTTGCGTCTGCTACATAAGAAGACTGGATATTCTGTTTACCAACCTGTATCTTATTACCGGTTTTGATACCTTTGGCAGCCACAATATCTTCATACGTGATAACAGTACATTCCGGTCTGTCCGGCATTTCCTCGTTCGTACTAAAACAAGAATATTTCTTACCATTTAGATAGTCATTGATACCTTTATACCAATAATGCGGCTCATAAACAAAGACATCACCTTCTGAACTGTCCAGTTGAGCCGGACTACAGCCGGTTACCTGTTCCGCATCCGCATAATAATTGGAATCCTCATCATGCAAAGGATATATGGTCATAGTACCTTTTATGCCCTGTTTACCCAAACAGCGGAAACGTTGGTTCATTATACCGGTAATATGTGCACTCGGAACATAGGTATTACCATATTTGTAGCCGGTTTCATTATCCAAATTGGATATGTTCGCATCATCTGCCACTGAATCATCAAACTCTATCATTGTATATTGCGGCTGACGGATATTCAATTCATCAAAGCGTTCTGCAAATTGGGTATAAATATCGTCATTCAGATATTTTGTCAGTTTATAAGTACCACATAACTTACAACGGCTACCGGTAGTATTCCCGCTGGCATCAATACCACCCAGACCGGCATCATACCATTTTTTCAAATCGCTACCGTCACCTTCAAGTTCAAGACCGGTTATACGGATGTACTTCAATTTACTACCGGTACGTTCCAACACTTCTTTGAATAATGCAAAACCGTCAAGGCTTGCACAGTTCTCAACCCAAAGACCGGTCAATGACTGCATGTTGTCAAACGTAATACCGCTACGCTTAATTCCCGGAAGAGAACGGAGGGTCAATGTTTGATAACCGTCTGGTAAATGCAGTTTGTTCAAGGGACAGCCTTCCGCAAAGTTCATTGTGGCTAAAGAGGAACATCCACCGGCTTCCACTTCAACCAAACGGCTGCATTCGGACAAATCCAAAGAAGGAAGCAACACATAGTTGCGGATATCCAGTTTTTGAAGCATGGGAAGTTTGTCGCCAATAGCTATTTCTGTCAAATTATAAGTACTGCCGCTACGCCCCATTACCAATTCCTCCAAACGTGGAAGGCGTGGAAGGTTCAAATCGGTGAAACCGCCCCATGCAGACAGATCAATCTTCCGGGCATATTCACCGCCGTAAAAATGAAAGATGGTTCCCACATTGGCCATCTGGTCATACGTGAAACTCCATTCAGCACCGGCAGACACTTTCGATTGTTTCAAGACCGCCGCCTCGCGGACAAAGGTGAAATAAAAATCACGGGTAGCCCAGGCACGGATTGTAGCACCGGCAGCACTGTTGCCCTTAAAAGTCAAGTCTGTTACCGTGTATTGCCCGGTCATATACCTTGCATCAAACAATCCGAAACGGTTTGTAAGCCACCAGTGGCGATGCGCCTTGCGGCTTCCCTGCATGGCTTCCAGATAGGAATAAGTAACCGTGGAAACCTGACCGTTCTGATTCACTTCCACACCTTTGGTCTTTGGCGTGACATATTTATTCAATGCATCAATATTGTAAATGCGTTCACAAAACTTACCGCTTTGCTCGTTGTCGAAGATATTGAACACAAGTTCATTCGTCATACGGGCACGCAGACGCTTGTAAGCGGCACCCAGTTCATCAGGAAATTGTTCACGAAGGTTCTTCCATAATACCGAATCGTGACCGGCATACGCATATACCGTCTTTTCAGGAGTAGTAAGTTCCGTATCAATCGTGTCATTGTCCAAATCCCAATTGTATTTCAAACGACCGTCATTACGCACGCCGAGAATCGTGTCATTATCGTAAAATATCATATACGCCAACATCTTAGCTTTATCAGGATCATACCAGAAAGCCATCATCATATTCTTAACACGCTGGTCAACGCAACCGAAAATCTCAGTAAACATATAATAATCACAAAGGTAATCCACATCAAAATAGTCGGACAATTCGGCTTTGAACTTTGCACCGTCATTCTGTGTGCTCTTTACCCATTTCACGACACGCATCAGGTTTTCAGGCTTTCTTGTCCCGGCCTCATATTGGGCATTTATATCATCATCATCCGGAAAACGGGCTTCAAAGACTTTAAGCCAGTGAGGGGTTCCGTCTTCATCCAGCGCATCAAAATCATCATCAAGAAACATGCCCATTTCATAGTCATTGTTCAGAAATTCCCAACATTCGGTAGGATTCTGCCCTCCGAACTTGTCCGTAACCCACTGTTGGTCGTGATAGCCCGGAATATCCAAAAAGCCGAACACCGCTTCCGTTGACTTGTCATTGTTAAAATTGAACTTGCCTAAGAATTGCGGCATATCATCAACCGTATTGCGATAAAACAACATGCAAGGAAAACCATCCACCGTAGTACGCACATCATACGGGTAATCCCCTGATACATGTTTCTGTACTGGGGTAAGCTCCCCTGCGGATTTCAATACACGGTGTACCATCTTGGCCATACCGGTATTGTGCGAACTGGAGCTTTCCGCATAATCTGCTTTGAAACACCAACAGTCAACCGGCGTGGCTTGTTTCTGATCACTCGTAGCAGCGCGAAAAGAATATTTTGCATCTGCCTGCAAGACGCCGCCAATACCTTGTGCATCGCATCCCAGATATATCTGCCCGGCTTCCTTGTTGGCGTTTTTGATATAAAGACGATAATTCTTTGTAGGGTAAGCCAAAGAGGATGTACCCTGCAAGGATATGCAACCGCCTATCAGCCGGAAATTCATTGCAGGATTAGACCTGTCCACATATAAGGCTTCCGATATATCATATTTCGTTTTTTTATTGTTGTTCACGGCGGCCTGCAGGACTGTTGGCACACCGTTTTCCTGCTGCCCCGTAATGATAATGTAAGGCAGGTTATCCGGAAGGGAATCCACGCTGATCTCTCCGTTGCCGTCCAATACATTATTTTCCTCATACTTGCCGACAAGTTCATCCGCACCACCCAAGTCCATCATATACGCATCAAGCATCTGCGAATCGGTCAGATAGACAGTATAGGCACGCATGGAATAGACATCCAGCGTACAGCTGTCGGAACCCATTGCAATATATTGGGGGAAGTCCTGATAAATGCTGTCGGAAGCCCCGCGCTGCACAGAACCGGACATAATGCCGTTTACATATAAATACAGCATATTGTCATTCAGTTTTTCATCCTCCGTACTTTGCGCACCGGCTTTCGGATAGGCCACAAAACCGATATTATATATTTCATCCGTTGCAAACTTGGTTATCACCATACTATTACCCCTACTCACCATTTTAGCCTCTTGGGTAGTAATGACAAAACCGGTACCGTTCTTATCCACACAACGGACAACCTCCGCATTTTCATCCATTATATTGGTAACCTTGTAGCGTATCATAAATGCCATTGCACCAGTGGCGTTACTCTCCGGTGCCGCCAAAGGCTGAAAACGGACTTCGGCACGCGCGTCATCCGTCATACGGAGAGCACCGTTCATCCAGCCGTCGCCACCCCACTTAAAACCGGTGAATACCGTTTCAATATCATTATAACGCCATTCCTCACGGTTCACATCACTGTTGGAACGTCCGGTGGCGGATAGTTTCAACACCATGTTATCCGTGGGTTCCGTAATTTGAAGGTCGGACTTACTCACTTCAAGAGAAAAAACATATTGACCGGTACCGCATACCATGTTGCACTGGACAACACCGGCATTCATGGCACGGGATTGGAATTCCGTGCGGACAAAGGAAACACTTGCCGAAGATATAAGGCTACCGTCCTCATATACTTTTACCGTAGTTGGAATCTCTTTCGGGTTATATGCTGCATAAACCAATGTGTAGTTGTCATATTGAGAAACCGGAATATAAGGACGTGAACCGCCTTTGATTATAGTTCCGTCCGGATAATCGAAACGGGTAGCAAATACGGGCGTATTTTTCCCTTCCTCGCGGACGGCAATGTCAAAATAAATACTGTTGCTTTTTATCAAGGAACCGTCCGCCTGTTCCAGTTCCGCCACCAACTGCACAGAATGCGAACCGTGGGAAAGTCCGGAAGTATTCACACTGAAAGAACCGTTTGCGCTGGAAGTGCCAATCGTTCGGTCTTCCGTATCCTTACCGTCTATATACATACGGAGTGTTTTGCTCCCGGAACCGGTAAGGGCAAAAGGTATGGAAACGGTATCGCCCTTATGAATAACCATTGCCATATTGAAGGAACTGGCCAGTGTCAGTAAAATGGCTGTTACCGTCCATGATATACTGGATACTTGCTGCTCCTCACCGCTACCGGCCACTACTCGGATACGCACCGTATTACTGCCCGTGCCGATATACTTGGTCACATCCAGTGTAGTCGTGCTTCCGGCGGCGATGTCAAGTTCATAACTGCTGGAAATAGCTCCACGGGTAACGGTTACAGTAGCTTTCGCACCGTTCCCGGTGGAATTGCCGGAAGCCGTGTCTATCTGATCGTATGTGAATTGGAGTTTGACGGTATCACCCAGCTTGACGGTAGGATTGGCAGTGATACGGGTAAGCACAATCTTAGTAGTGGCGATGCTGCCACCTCCGCCACCGGTAAAGGATTCAGTAGTACTCAGTACCTCTCCGTTTTTATCAAGCAAGGAAATGGAAAATGCCTTGTCATCACCTTCCCCTATCGTGTTCAGTAATACGGAAGCTCCCGCCTGAATGTTTTCAATGGCAGCATGGACGGCTCTACCCTGCACGGGGTTAGTACCGTCAGGGGTAAGGGTTTCATCCACATTCACTACAGGTATATTCAAAATTCCGGTACCTTCCGCGTCCGGCGTTATATCCTTACTTTCCGTACCCATTGTCACATGAAGTTTTTTTATCGCATCGCCACCGCCGTGTCGGCTCCATGCCGAAGGTACAAGAAAGCTGTCTGTTCCGGTACCTTCAAAACGGTAATCCTCCCACTTCCCGGCAGATGTCTCAAAAGTGATTATCGTGCCCGGCTTGTCTTCATCCTCGATTTCTGCATCCTTCATGGCGGCAATGGCAGTTTCTTTTGTATAATAGCCGTTCTCCAGCGGATGAAGATGTGTTACATTATAAAAACCGCTGCCGGAACCGCTGCTACTACTCTTTACCAGATCACCTTTTTCATTATCCCACACATACAGGATGCCATCATATAAGTAAATCTTATCTTTCAGTATTTCTGTACGGGCAGCATTCATATACAAGTCGACGGCAGGAACACCCTGTACATTCCAGTCATTATAATATTTGTCTCCAATAAAATAAGCAAAGACATGGGAGCTACGGACATAGACAACAGTTCCGCCTTCACCTGTGGATTGCAGTTGTTGGATAGTGGCATTTTCCACGATGCCGGAGAAACGTGCCGTTGCCCCCCTTAAAGCTGCCCCGGCTGTATTTTCATATTTATTTATTACATTCTCTGCCTCCAAAGCTGCCTTTCTAGCTTCTTCTGCGGCTTTCTCTGCCACACTTGCTTTTTTTGCCGCATCTTCTCCCTTTTGGCTTGCATAATCAGCCTTTTCTTTGGCTTCCTTGGCCGCACCCTCTGCTTTGACCGCTGCATCCGTCGCAGGCTTGGATAACAGAGAAACAGGAGCCACCACGACTTTACTTCCCTGCATGGCAGGAAGGGAATTAACGCCATTCAGGGAAGATACGGTTTCCAATTCGGAAACACCCTGGGAGCTTGCTTTTATTCTATTCAGCACATCTTTTACAATGGCTTCTTTCTCTTCATAAGTCATCGCCATAATATTATCCTTCTATTAATCCAACAATTTGCGAGAAACAACCGGGAGTTAACCCAGCAACAGCCTCTTTTATCAATACCGCATCCTCCAATGTCAATTCTATATTTGTATTGGAATCCATAATCCTCATACAAAGACTATAAGCATGTAGTTTTTTTTCATTATCCGTCTGAATATTACCACTTGGATGAAGTCCGGTACCGTTGAATAAGCACCGAGAAACAATTTCCCCGATACACTGGGGCTTGTCTTCTATCAATAGCGTACTGCCATCAAAATCCTTAAAATACACATTAAAATTTACTTTCATATCCTTAAACTTTTAAATATATGTCATCTTTACAACAATACCATTAACAACCTCAAGGGTATATTTATAAGTTGCAAAATCACTCTTTACAATCCACTGGAAGGTACCAGAAACACCCTTCCGGTAACTGTAGGTTCCATCACTGGCCAGACTCCATCCCGTACCGTAATTATTCGACAGGATATCGTTACAATACACCGACCCGTTCACATGTACACCACCATCAAAATAGCCGGCATAAGTATTGGCACTGATAGGATAGCTCTGTCCAGAAGACTTGCTGGAAGCATAAATGGCAGCCCCGCCAGAATTGGAACCTACGGCCTTTACCCCAAATTTTCCCTGTGTAGCCGCATTAAAAGACACGTCCACAATGCCTTCCATATCTGACTGCGACACACCGAGTTTCAGGCTGCGCGAGTCATTGCCGAAGTAATCTCTTGCTTTCCAGTATAATCTTCCGGATTCAATAGTAAAACCACCGATTTTACCTTCGTAGGCATATACCGTTCCATAAATTTTAGCATTACGTGTTTCAATACTTCCGTCAGGCAATATTTTAAAATTATTATTCGCTGTTACCAGTCCTTCTAAAGTGATGTAATCTCCCTTTATCTTGACACCTTCAACGCTGGCGCCTATGAGGGATTTAAGATTTCCGTTTTCATCAACCACAAACGCTCCGGCTGCATCCTTCTTGGTTATAAGCCCCGCACCGGAAACAAGATGTCCGTGTTCATCAAACAGGCCGGAAGCCATCAGATTCATGTCGGCTTTCGTTACAATCTGCGAACTTTCAATTATATTGCCGTCCTTATCGAAATTGGAAGCCGCAATCTTGATTAGCTTTTCACTCTGTTCGAATAATGTTTTGTATTTATAAGCCAACGCTTCCGCACGGTCTGTAGAAAGTACCAGCATGTACAGATAGATTTCACCCGTAAAAGACAGTTTAAAATCACCGGTTCCATTCCAAAGCCCGGAGTGGTTGAATATCTGATAACCGTCCGTCACTTCCAGCTCCCCGTCATAAGTGAACATATTGAAGTCTTCAAAGCCAGTCTTATCCGCATTCTCAAAATCTATCCGCAAACGTCCGGCTCTGGCTACACGGTAGAAAAAAGCAAGATAAACCGCTTCCGGCCTTTTCTCACCTTCGTCATTTATATCCGTATAGGTTGGAATGAAACGAAAGTTCTCATGTTTCTGGATGATATGTTTATTACAGAGATATACAGTTACACGTCCGTCATCATTACGGACACAAGCATAATCCGTCTTTGTGGACAGTGGCGCATCGTTTACCCAAATCCATTTGTCACCTAATAGAAAGAAGGTCGCTTCATTTTCTGTGTCCCATTTGTTCATTCCATCGCCAAATGAAGCATTGTCCAGATAACTCTTATCTTCCGTAAATTCTTTTCTCAATCCTTCAACGGCAGATGAAATTTTACCCTCGACAATTTCAAACTTTGTCAGAATATCCTCACCGGTCATCAAGATAAAAGTACCTCTCAAATACGCATTGTCACCATACAATCCATTGCCATGCGGTTGATTATCCAGCGGAAAACGTTCATCCTTAATGCCGTCCAGGTTTCCAAAACGTACACGCAGACAACCGTTGAAATTCTTGGACTTTACACCATCCAGCACATCGACACGGGGTTGCCCATCTTCGGTGGCGGCTATGGAGATAAGATTCTGACGCAACGGATTTTCAGTATTACCCATCAATACACACTCATCACCGGCCACCGGCTCCACTCCGGAAAATTCCGACACAGGAACTGTTATTCCGTTGGAATCACTTCCGGAAACTTCAACCCAATATCCCTTTATCGTACCCGTAAAAGAAGCACAACGCATCAGGTCATGTGCAACAAAGGCGTTATCCTGTTCAAAAACGATTTTATAATTATCCCCTTCACGTATAACACTCTTTATTTTGCCATTAGCCGCAGATACGATAAACTGCCCGCCGATACTGCGTACCTTTTCTATAAGTAGCTCCAACGCTACCAGTGTCTGACGAATGGTCACCTTGTCAACGGTAAGGTTGGAAAGCCCGGTCAGTTTATCCATCCACAACTGAAAGCCTTCACCCAACATACCGTCCACAAACTTGGTGCTACGCAACAGTCCACGAATGACTGCAGTAAGAAATTCGGCATTACCCTCACCGTCAACACAACCACCATTTATTCCCTGTTCAAAACGCCCGAAATAAACACCTTTCAAATAGGTTATTATCTCTTTGGCCGTATCGGCTTTGAGTTTACTTATGAACTCCTTTTGCGAACGCCGGGAAGAAAACAGGTTATTATCTGTCGGAAGGGTATTATCCCAGCTTTTAATAATATCCGGGAATGTCGTTGTGGCAGTCTTAACCTCAGTCCTTATCGTCGTTATACTATCCTGCATACGGGAGTGTGAGGTTTTGGAAAGAACATCACTGATTTCTATATCCGCCTCATTGGGACGCTGTACATTCCGGGTAATACGGGTGATGCGGCTTTCACGATACCCGGTTTTAGGGAAATACCGGTCACTTACAAGACGTACGCGCTGTCCGATAGTCAACACAACTCCGCGCTGATCCAAGTTGATATAGTCCGTCCGGCATTTGAAGACAGAACGGTCGGTCATTCCGGAATGGGTCTCTAAAAAATTCCTGACCGCATCACCATACTCCATTTCAGCCGCCGGATAGTATTCATCCGGCATACGGATATTATACAATATATAAGCATCACCCGTTTTTGGAACAAGCAAACCACCTGGCACTTGTGTGTCATCATCATAAGGAAAGGTGGTTATAATCTCAAAACGCTTTGTACTGGCATTATAATTTACTTCAAAATCACGTCCGGCCAGTTCCCCGTCCTGAAAAACAACATGTTTCACCAGACCACCGATTTCATAGTCATTCGGGTTAAAATTCAGGCTTTCATCCGTGAAATAATAAACGGTAAATTCGGTTCCGTCATCGTTTTTAGCTGGTTCGCTGCTTACAACGGACACATGGCCAGTACGACGGGGGAATATCTTCTCGAAGGCTTCCGCCTCATAGTGCTCAATGACACCGAACTCCTCCGTATTCCTTTCCACGTATTTATCACCTGTAGGAAGCTGCAAACGGGAGTGTCCGTATTTCTCCGGATCAATATTCTTGGTGCTGCCTACCGGAAACAGGCGTGTAAAGAATTTCACATTATCCGCATTATCCCGTTCGATAGAAAGAAGGCCGTTATCATAGCCCAAATCAATCGGTTCATCATGCTCACACCGGGAAAGGTTGACGGTCATCCCCTCCATCCACCATTCGGCACCTTCACCGGCAGCATCTGAAATTTTATTCAATGCTTCATTGACGTATGTCCCACCGGAATAATCAATCACAAGGTTTTCCGTGGAGATGCAGTCACCGACTTTCCAGTCCGTTATATTTCCCATCCAACGGTTAAGGTTCTTTACCACCATTGCAAGCTGTTCACGCGCAGGCGCAGTATAAGCTTCCAACGGGACATTTTCTGAACTAAGCATCAATGCTTGCCTGACAATGCTCTGTGTCCCGTAAAACTTCACATCATATTGCCACTCCACGGTACTGGCTTGTTTGGGTGTATAGGCTTCAACCAACCAGAAACGGGCACCCAGGAACTCGACAAAATCCCCCGGTTCCAAACGGACACATTCATAAGAAGTCAGGGACAGGGTAAGAATATCATCCTCCTGCACACCGACCTGCTGGCTGGAACTGTCCGATTCATACAGTACCGCACGTGGTTCTTTATTTCGATCATATACTTGTAAAGCCATTTTTATTCATTTTAAATGCTATTCTTATACCATTAGAATGCCGGTTGGGGCTCCCGGAACATAACAGGGAAACGAGCCAAAGAGCCGTCATCCGAGTAGGCAAGCTGTTCCCAGCCGGAAGGAAAATCTTTCAGATAAAAACGGAATGTCGTTTCAATTTCCGGCAAACGGAACAACAGCCACCCTTTATAACCCTTACGAAGAAATTCCCTGAATGCAGAACGTTTTCTTATGAAGTCTGCCCGACTGACCGCTTCAATGGCAAAATACAAGGTCACATCACGCGGCTTGAATGTCACCGTCAGTTCGTCCGGCAGCTTTTCACCATCACGTTCACGAATATCCACCGCAATCTGCTCCTTTGTTCCGGCTGATGAAAGCAGAGCATCATAATTTTCGTGCCCGTTCTTCGTTTTCTCCGCAAGAAAGGCACCATATTCCTTATACACGTCTATATCATTGATATATAAAAGCCCTTCTAATATTTCCATATCACCGAGTTTTTACACCATCCCTTTTAATGGTGGATATGTCCGACTTCATTTCACTAATCGCCTTGTCTATATTTTCCAAATGCTTTTTACTCTCACCGGTATTTTCCTCTATCTTCTTCAAATGCCCTATTGCCGCATTCATGCCTTCGGAAATTTCCTCCACATTCCCGTCAATATTGATTTCATGCTCCAACATGGAACTATATAAACCTTCCAGACGGGTAATGCTTTCCTGTGAGGCGGCCTCATAGGTACCGGCCTTACCGCTTTGGCTGGCACCGTCCTTTTCCCAAAGATTGATGCCCTTATCAGCAGCCATATCCCTGTATTGTTCCAAAAGAGAATTATAATACCCTTGCTGGTTCAGAATATTATCCGTCATATTATCCAGTATTCTCACATAATTACTGAATTTCTGCTCGTCGGTCAGTTCGTCATTTTTCATCACACCCAGCATTTCATCCTGCGCCCGTTCTATGTAAGGTGCCAAAGTGACCGTATAAATCATCTGTTCTGCTAAATCCTCCAACATGCCTGTAACGGCATCCACAAAATTTTCTGCCGCATCGGTACCGTTACGAAAAGCATCCACAAGCGCATCACTCAAAGTCGTACCCAAATCGCCGAAAATCCCCTCAAAATAGTTGCGGACTTCTTCCCACGCCTCCTCAGCCTGCCGGGTAAGGTCTATCATGTTCTGCAGGGCTGCCTTATCTTCCTCTGACATCTCACGGGTGCTTACTATCGTTTCGGCTAAAGAAGCATTGAATTTACCGTTCGCATCCACCAGCTGAGGATATACGTCAAGTATGGAGGAATAAATATCCTTTCCCTTTCCCCAACCGAAAAGGCCGGTTTTTTTATGCCCCGTCTTGACCTCTATATCGGCCAGACCCGAATAAACATCCTTCTGGACATTGTAGTTCCGGTTAAACGTCCGGTCAAAAAAGGCATTACCGGTACTTTTGTATGCAAAGGCATTCTGTTGGGATGCACTACCTTCCAGTTCTTTCTGTAGCTGTTTATAGGCTTCCTTCATCACCCTTACCGCATTGGCTGCTTTACCGTACTGATCGACACCGAAAATCGTGGACGCTTTCTCATACGCCAGATTCTGTTCCAACAATAAGAGGTTATACGTTCGTTGCTGGGCTATTTTTTCATTCATTACGGCCCTTAATGCCGCCTGGTGACGGGCTTCCGCAGCAAAGGCTTTCCCTATGAAATTGGCCGCTTCACCAATAACCGAAGCAATACCACCGACTATTCCCCCTTTGGCAAAACCCTGCCCGATATTGGAAATGGCACTCATGGCATCCTGTACGCCACTCATGGCATCCGCAGCACCGGTGTTTCCCATTTCTTCAAACATATCAGACAAGTTCCCGGCGAGATTACCTATCAAATCAGCCGTTTCCGATGCTGATTCACCGATTTTGGCAAGTTTCTTGGTAGTGGTTTCTTTGTCATCTCCCGTTTTAAACAACGCCTTTAAATCGTTTATCAAAGCGGAAAAAGGATTTTTCTTTACTCCTACTGAATACAATTCCTCTACCGCCTGCTGAATGGCTTTCAAATCTTTCGGTGAAGACTTCAAGGTTTTTAACTGCTCTGCCGTAAAACCGAATTTCGGGGTTATATCCTCCGCTGGTGTAGTGGACAGATAAGCCAGCAATTCCCTTGTGGAAGCGGTTATCTTATTTATTTCCGATACGGACTTATTGGAAGCATCCTCAAACAAGGCAATAAGAAAAGTGGAGTTTTTCTGCATTTCCTCCATTTCGGTATCATTAACTTGCTTGAGAGCTTCCTTGCGCCGCTTTTCCAATTCGGTTAAAGCAGTATTCTTAATATCTTCACCCAAGGGCTGGCCGTCCGCTCCGGTTCCATTCTCCACAATCTTACGCTGGGCATCAAACTGTTTATTTATAGCCGCACGTTGTTGTTCATAACTACGGTATTTCCCTAACAGTTCTTTCAGCAGTTTGTCTTCCGAGCTCTTTTTATACAAGATTGCGGCATCTTCATAATCTTTCAACTGTTTTTTCTGGCTTTCAGAAAGGTCATCAACCGTAACCACCGGAGAAGTAAGTCCCTTTTTCTTATAATCCGGATGGGCGTTTTCAAATTCAAGTTGGGTTTTATCCTGCAACTCTTTTACCCATTGCTGTTCACGTCGATGGTTTTCTTCAATCAGCTTGTCATAATGCAAATCTATGGCGGCTTTTTCTTTCTCCACACCTTCATCCATTGCAGAAATACGGGCTTCACGAATTTCAAACTCGCTCTGCCGTTCCTGTCTGGCCAGACTTTGCGTATATTCTCTTATCTGTCTCTCACGGGTATCTTTCTCCACTTTTAAGCGGTTGGCGGTTTCCACCGCTGAAGTACCCTTGACGGGTTTCGTTTCACCGCCCAAATTCTCATACTTCTTTTTGGCCGATTCCTCTTTCTGTCGGGCTTTTTCCAACGCAGATTGATAGGCGGCTTCATCCGGATATTTGATACGGTCATTACGACCGGCTATGATTGACGTCACTTCGGCCTGTGCCTTTCCCCATGCAACCTTCGCATCGTTCAGGAAATCTTTGGAAGCATTTTCTTGAATAGTTTTTATACGGACGTTAAGTGTCTGAATACGTTTTTCAAGGGCTTCCGTGCTGACAGGCATCGCTTCTCCCTGTATTTGCGCCCATTTTTTGCCTGTATCTTTAGCCAGTTTCAGAAGATTTGAGTAGCTTTGTGACATAGCCAATGCGGCATCTGCATTCATACCGTTGACAGAAGCTTCCCACTGGGTTTGTGCATCAGCTCTCACTTTTTCGATGTCTTGGGATATGGTGCCTTCCGCAGTTTTTATCATTTCGGACAACCCGGTCGTAAACAACTGAAAAGTTCCTTTGCTGGAATTAACTTCCGAACGGTATTTCTTGGTCAGGCCTGCATATTCAGCTTTTTCATCGGTTGAAAGGCTATTATAACCGTGGTCAGTACTCTTGTCAAACAGTTCTTTGTACCGTTTCAACTCGGAAAGCCGCTTACGGTCATCTTCCAAATTCCTAATACCTTTCAATGTTTTCTCTTCACGCAACTCTTTGTTGTAATCCCTACGCACATCCGTCAGGTGTTCAACCAGTTCTTTCTCCGTTTTATATTGGTTAAACACGGAAGGCATAAGGGTTTTTAGTTCGTTCAGCTTCTCCAGTTTTTCCGCCTCCGTCCGGTTCTCATCCTGAATGACTGAAATCAACTCTTCTATTTTGCCCTTGCGCTGATTTAATAAATCCGCCTGCTCTTTCTCCCGATTATTCACCCGGCCTAATTCATCTTCCAGGACGGTACAACTTTTAGAATAAGCAACAGTGGCGGCAATCAAACCGACAACAGCCATTGTTACCAATACATAAGGATTGGCCAACATGGTTTTATTCAAAGCTGCGGTCTTCGCCTTCAATATATCCGTAACAGCCTGCATCTTGGTCATGCCGGCCATTTGCACCAACATGGATTGGTAACGCAATTTCTCAGTAACGTGAACGGCCATGACAGCCGCCTTGTAGGAACCGTAAATGCTGATACAGGTTACAAGGGCTTTCCCTACTTCATCGTAGTTCTTGACAATGGCTGTTGCCATCTGAAGACCATCTACATATACATCCTGAAACTTGGTTCCAAGCCCGTTCAACATATCATCCACCGCTCCTTCATAATTGGATTTCATGCCGCGAACGCCGTCGCTCTGTTTCTCCAGCATACCATGAAACTTACCGCCTTCCGCCGTCGCATCGGCAAAGGCCTGTGCAACCATTTCGGCAGAAACGGCACCCTCTGACATTTCATCCTTCAACTGTGCCACTGACTTACCGGTACGCTCTGAAATGGTCAGCAAAGGATTGAAACCGGCATTTATCATCTGGAGCAAATCCTGCCCTTGTAACTTGCCGGTGGCATACATTTGAGAGAAAGCCAATGTCATGGAATTAAAACGTTCAGCATCTCCCATTGTAATGTCACCGATTTGCTTTAAGATTGGGATTACACGTTCCGAATCCACACCAAAACCTAACATCATCTGGGCACCTTTGGACAGATCATCCAACATTAAAGGAGTTTCCACGGCAAAATCTTTAATTTCCGTGAAGAAAGCACTTGCTTTGCTTTTGCCGCCCAAAAGAGTATCAAAGGATATTTGGAAACTGTCAATCTGGCCACGGACATCCATCATGACCTTACCGAACTCTATGGCCTTGTCAACGGTAAAAACCGCACCAACGGTCAGTCCGACACGTTTAAGCGTCGAATCCAACAGGTTGGCTTTTAACCGTGCATTGTCAAGACCGCCGGACAACCTGTCACGCATCAAAAATTCGATTTCTACCGGTTTCATTTATTTTAAACGTGATTGGAATAATTCGGTTATACGGCTTTTTCTTTTACCGGTAACCGCAGACGGTTTATTTTTCTTCTGTTTCTTATTTATAGGTTTACTGTCTTCTTGCCCCGGTTTTCTTCCGGTGCTTACATAATGTGGTGCATCATGTAACATCATCTGCAAAGTCTGCAAGTTTACACCCCAAAGGATATAATTAACACTCCATCCGGTGGCAGACGCTATTTGCCAGATAAACCCGAAGAGGCTATGGGAACCTTCATAACGGCTCGTTAACTCCCCTTCTTTTGTTGGCTCTGATTCAGCGGGACTGTCGGATTCGTCTTCTCCGCTGATCTGATAATATTCTCGAAAGACTTGGTTCCCAAAAGGGAAACAAAACGGGTACAGGCGGCTTGCAGATAAACATCATCCACCCACCAAAGCAATATCCATGATACCAAAGGAGATAAAAGCAGACCGGAATATCTGCCCCGACAAATAGTAAGCGCAATCATCCGGCAGACATCATGGCCGTGTTCAACCATGAAACTCATCTGTTCCTCTTTAGTAAAGTCACGCATCTTCTCATAGGTGACCCCTATTTTCAAGTAAAGCCGGGCAATACGAAGCTGCGTTCCCAGTTTGGGGCGTTTCATCGTCATACGTAATTGCACCGGCTTTTTTCTGAAAGGAAGATGGAAACGCCAAAGAGGAATGGAAACGCCTACGTCCAGCAGGGCTTCCGCCACTTGGGGTTCCACATCCTGTTTATTCATCTTCACCTGCGTACACCGAAGCCGCCACAGAAGCAGCCCGCTCCTCCAACTTCGCAAAATCGTCTTCCGTCATGTTCTCAATTTTATAGGGAGCCGTCTTGGTATCTACCGCAATCGGTGTTATGGTAGTCTTGATTTTGGCTACCCCTTTCAAAGTCAGCTTATCACCCAGATAAGCGGTTATGGTACCCTTTGGAATAGTTATCTTGTGCCCACTGAATGTGTAAATCACAACTTTATCCGACACCTGTGTCAACTTGTTTGGGGCTTCCCAACCGGTAGCCTTTTCTTCGGTCTTTATAACCTTACCACCCATCACTCTTACCAGATTTTCATAAATCAGATGAATCAGGTCAAAAGTAGGCTTGATGGTTCCGTTTGAATTCGGAATAAGAAGAACCGGCGCACCCGGTATTTGTGAAGCCTTGACCTCCGTTGTCTCACCGGCCTGACCACCCAAATCAAAAGAATCCTCTTCTATAAAACCAATGTCTGTATCGCCTACTTCCATCAAGGCAAGACCGTATAAAAAATCTTGTACATTATCCATTTTTCCTTTTATTATATATGATTATTGTTATGAATACTCCGGCTATAAAACCGGATAAGATATATTTGAGCGCCGTTTGAATACTCACAGAATACTGTTCCGTATGCTTTTCATCCGTCATGGTCTGCCCCCGAATGCGCACAAGTTCACGCTCATAATACTCGCAAAGCATTTGCAGGCTGTCGCAACTCGCGTAAATGCGCATTGTATCCTTGTCCTGCTCCACCTTCACATTCGCCTGTCCGCTTTTTTGTGTATAGGAAGCGGAAGGCGGAAGGTCAAGGAGGCTTGCCGTCGGGATTGCCAGACTCACCCTCGACTCCGGAATCCTTATCGGCTTCAACACCCGGATTTCGGATAGTAGGCTGTCCCGAAGGTCTTCTGTCCGGCTTGCCGTAGTTATATGCCCGTGTGTTCTGCAACTCTGCACGCATAGGGCAAACAGGCCAATAACGGCACACGGAAGCACGTGCCACAATCTGTTCAAGCCTGACAAATTTCTTGTAAAGATTTCCGTTTTCATTTCGCAATTCAATTAGAGTTTTTTGCTGGTCTTCATACATGGTCTTGTAGGTATCGTGTACCTCCTTGACTGTCCGGGTATTCCGCAATGTGCGGTTGGTGAGCCAGACGATAGCAGTACCCAAAACAGGAACAAGCCATTGAAGAACTGTCATTATGGTATCCATCGTGGCTCATCCTTTTATCACTTACCCTTTCGAACCGTCCTTATCCGCAAACAGGCCAAGAAGCCACTGAATCAGCCCGGTGTCCGCCACACCATTTGCCACTAAAGAAGAACCTAAACCGTAAAGCAAAGCCATATACCATGTCATCCCGGAAACAAATCCTACATCCAGCCACCACAATAACACAGCCGCCGCAATACCGACACACCAACTGACTATTTGCGTTGTCAGTCCTTCCATTTTCGGGAACAGGGTTTTGATACCTTCAATAAGCAGTACTACACCGCCGACAAAACCGGCGAAAGTGGCGATCATACTGTTATAGTCCACTTCCGGTATTGTAACCGTTTGGGCAAAAGTGGCTGATACAAATCCAAGCATCAGCACAAATAAGAAAAGAAATCGTTTCATGTTGTTAATTTATTGAGTTATACCTATTTGTTTAAGCCATTTCTGTACATCGAAACTGGGGCAGGCCTTGGCCGCCAGTTCATTATGCCCGACAATTTTCACATCGGGAAAACGCCGGTGGAAGTCCTTCACGTACTTCTCCAATGCTTTTATCTGACAAGCTGTACGGGTGTCTTTCGGAGTTTTGCCGTCACTGGCAACACCACCGGCATAGACTACATGGCGGCTCACGGAATTGTAACCGGCCACACCGTTAGTCACTTCCCACGGGTCTACATTCGCATCCTCGTTATTGTCCACCAAGCGTTCTATTCCACCGTTCAGATGAAACAAGTCAGTATATCCGACCTGCTTCCAACCGCGACCACCCTTGGTGACCGGATTGGTATGCCAGGCGCGAATCTCCGCACCGCTTACCTCACGCCCTTCCGGAGTGGCCGTGCAATGAATTACGAGATATTTCAATGCTGCCATTATTCCTCCGGAATGTTCTGTGTTACGGTAATATCCACCTTTTTGCTCTTGTCGGCATCAAGTGTCAGAGTAATAATGCCGGTTTTCGCTTTCCCGGTAGTATTAGCCTCCGCAGTAATACTGATACCGTCATCGGTACCTTTGACAGTAAAACCTGCCGGAGACGCGCTTATGCTATACTCACCGCTGGCCGTTACAGCCACTTCTTCCGTACCACCTTCCGGCGCAATAGTCACCGTACCATCATCCACCGAAATAGTTTTTTCCGCGGATTTGAACACCGGGTTCTCACGGGTGTCAAGTACCACAAACTCTTCACCGAAAGCAATATTGGTATCGGCTTTCATCAGAAGTTTAAAAAAATACAGTTCGCTGGCATTGGCTATTTTATCAATCTGAATGACATCTTCGTCATCCTGCAAATTGACGGCGGCAAAGAAATTACCGTTCGCATCCGGAGAACAAAGGCTGACTACAATCAAATCATCCGGCCATGCCGCCAGTGTCTCAATGGTGATTCCCTTGTAACGTTTGCTATTCACATCCGTTTCGCTGGCATTTTTCGCCTCACGTTCTGTCAGTTCATCATCATACTTGTCGAAGTCGTCCACGCTCATTATGATACGCAGATTGGGATTATTACGCATAGGTTTCGGAATCATTCTGCGCACGGCCTTCAATTTGCCAATCATGGTTGTCTCATCGGAAGAAACAACAATCACCTCGGAATCCTTCGCCGCCTGCGTCAGAATACCATTCATCAAATGGTCATCATCGTTACCGAACTCGCCATTGATATAATGATCACCCAACTCGAATTTTACCTGTTTGGTCAGTTCTTCCAACAAGACATTCTGGGCTTCGGGGGGAAGTTCCGCAAACACAAGGTTTCCTTTAGGTTGCCACTTACGCCAGATGTGCTCAAAAGCACGGGGATTGAACACTGTAAAAGCCATGAAGTCCACAGGATCCAGAGACTTTTCCGAATAGTTGAAATTTCCTTTGGAATCTTCAATTTGAGGGTTTTCTTTACGCTTCTGGAGCATTTTACCACTTTTGATACGTGGCAGGCTCATTTTCTTTTCCACACCGGGAATGACATAAATCAGCCCTTTATCAACAAACTCATTGCCGGTAGAGGCGACGGTCAGAATCTTTTCAAGTACCTCGCCGTTGTAATTGGTGTTTTTTACTACTATTGCCATATTGATACTGGTTATTTACGGTTGTAATTATCCCGGATTTCATTCATACGCTTGTCCCACGGACTTTCACTTCCACCGGGAGCAATATGCAAATCCGTTGTCACTCTCTTTTTGGGTTTTAGGTTCTTCAAAGCCTTCTCACCGTTTTCGCGGTCACTATCCAGCAGATTCTTGTAGATGGCGCGAGTTTCGGCATTGATACGGCCATCACCTTCCGCATCATCCAGCAGTTTCTTTTTGGCGGCTTCGTCATCTTCCTTTGCCTTGTCTTCAAAAACCTTGTTTTTCTTTCTAAGGTCTTCCACCTCCGTTGTCAGGGAAGGAACCTTACCGGCCTCCGCTTCCAACTGATCCATAATGCGGAAAACATCCGCATCCGTCGCGCAATCCTTGAAGCGCGGACGTTTCTTCACTTCTTCTAAATTCATTTGATTATGATTTTGTGGCTGTTCCTTCAGCCGGTTATTGAATGTCCTGTAGATTTGTTCCGGAGTACTGTCCTCCGGTACCGGTTCCGCATCATAGATACCGTCAATAAAACCCAATGCAAGTGCTTCATCGGCTTTCAGCCAATGGTCGGTATCATCAAAGTAACGCGCCCTGATTTCTTCCTCACTGATACCCAATTTAGGGGCATACATCTGACACAGGGTATTTTCCAAAGCCTCCACTTCTTCCAGACACCTGCGAAGCTCCGTTTTGTTTCCGTAGCAACCGCCGGAAACACTATGCAGCATGAGACGGGCATATTTGCTCATTTTGACCGGCTTGCCGCATAAGGCTATGACAGACGCCATACTGGCCGCTATCCCATCCACATAAATAGTTATGTCAGCCTTGCTGTTCCGGAAGGCGTTAAAGATGGCGATGCCTGCATATACATCGCCACCGTTGCTGTTAATCCTGACATCAATCTTCTTATATGCAGCTTCCGCCTCTATCAGTTCCCTTGCAATATCACCGCTGCGTACATCCTCATGCTCTCCGATGTCTCCATAAAGCAGGATGCAACATGCATCATTGCCGGGTATCATATTGAAAAATCTATTCATCATTTATTCGTTTTGATAGGCTCTCCGCCCGTTTTACGGTGCAAAAATGAAGCTATTTAAAGGGGTACGCAAATCCGTTTTTTATCATACCGGACTTATAATGTTACCATAACGTTATAAAGTTGTATCATGCGGTGGCCACTTTCCTAACTTCCTTTTTTAGAGCAATTTTGCAAATAAAAAAGGTATCAATATGGCAGATTTAAGCAACCTTCAAAAGAAAGAATGGGCAAAACTGCTCTTCACCAAAGAGAATCTTACACAGCAGGAGATTGCCGAACGTGTAGGGGTGTCGCGCGTCACCATTAACAAATGGATAAACTCTGAAAACTGGGAACATCTGAAAGTGTCCATTACCATCACAAGGGAAGAACAATTAAAAAATATGTACCGTCACCTGGCAGACCTGAACGCCGTCATCGCAGACCGCCCGCCAAGCGAAAGGTTCCCCAATCCGGCAGAAGCCGACACTATTTCCAAACTGGCAAATGCCATCAAGAAAATGGAAACAGACGTCGGGGTGGCAGACATAACATCCGTATTCGGGGATTTCATGAAATGGCTGCGTTCGTTTGACATCCAGCAGGCAAAGGCCATCTGTCCGGTATTGGACGCTTTTGTAAAATCAAAACTCACCTGAAATGGCAAAGAAGAAGCTCACACCAAAAGACAGGCTTGCACTGGAGCAGTGGAACGAACTGGTGGCATCCATCAAGGAAAGTTCAGACATCAACACCTCGGATTCGGTAGCCGATATTGAAACCCGTAAAAAAAGGCTGGAAACAGATGACGATGCGTGGTTCAAATACTACTTTGCCCAATACTACACTTGCGAACCGGCAGCCTTCCATAAGAAGGCCACCAAACGGATTATGCGGAATAACCGGTGGTACGAAGTACGGGCATGGTCAAGAGAGCTGGCTAAGTCCGCCCGTTCCATGATGGAAATAATCAAACTGGCTTTAACCCGGAAAATCCGGAACGTGCTGCTCATTTCCAATTCTGCGGATAATGCGGAACGCCTGTTATTGCCTTTCATGGCCAATCTTGAAGAGAACCAGCGTATCATTCAGGATTATGGCGCACAGAAAAAGCCGGGGTCTTGGGAAACGGGGGAGTTTACATGCCAATGCGGTTGTTCCTTCCGGGCTATCGGTGCCGGACAATCACCACGCGGTACCCGTAACAAGAACTTCCGACCGGACTTCATCCTGATTGATGATATAGACACCGATGAAGAATGCCGCAACTTGGAACGCATTAAAGCCAAATGGAAATGGCTGGAAGAAGCATTGATACCTACCATGTCCGTATCAGGCAATTACCGGATTCTCTTTAACGGGAATATCATTGCAGCGGACTGCTGTATCACACGCGCCATCGCCAAGGCCGAGGAACTGAAGGTAAAAGGTATCGGACATGTGGATATTATCAATATCCGGGATAAGAACGGTCATTCAACATGGCCGGAGAAGAATTCGGAAGAAGACATAGACCTGTTTCTCTCATTGGTCAGTGCATCGGCTGCACAAAAGGAGTTCTTCAACAATCCGGTTGCGGAAGGTGAGGTATTCAAGGAAATTGCCTACGGGAAAGTACCGGCATTATCCAAATTCAAGTTTCTTGTTATATACGGCGACCCGGCACCGGGAGAGAACAAGACAAAGAAAAGTTCGACAAAGACCGTATGTCTGCTGGGTAAAATAAACAGCAGGCTGTATGTTATCAAGGCGTTTCTTGACAGAGGGTTGAATGCTGAATTTATAGATTGGTACGTAAAATTGCTGGAGTTTGTTGGGGGGCGCACTTCCGTGTACTGTTACATGGAAAACAACAAATTGCAAGACCCGTTTTTTCAGCAGGTATTCCAACCATTGGTAAGAAAAGTCAGAAGGGAAAGGAATATTTCACTTTACATACGTGGGGATGAAGACAAGAAGACCGACAAGGCGACACGTATTGAGGCGAACCTTGAACCCATGAACCGGGAAGGAAACCTGATACTCAACGAAGCGGAAAAGGACAACCCGCACATGAAACGCATGGAAGACCAGTTTAAACTGTTCAACCTTCAACTCACATTCCCTGCCGACGGTCCTGACTGCGTGGAAGGAGGAAACCGGATATTAGACAGAAAACTGCGTGATACGGAACCGCCGAAGAAGATTTCCCGGAAAGCGTTGCGCATAAACAATAAATACAGACAATGAGCCAATTTATAGAACTAAAGGATTATGATGCGAGTATCCATAAAGAAATACTGGACGCATTGGTAAGGGAAGATGATACCCTCGTGGAAATTTGCGAAGACCGGGCGGTAGCGGAAATGCGATGCTACCTGTCAAAACGCTATGACTGCAACAAGATTTTCAACGCTACCGGCGAAAACCGGAACCAGCTTGTCCTGATGATAGCCATAGATATAGCCGTGTACCACATCTTTTGCATACACAATCCGCGCAATCTTTCCGGCATACGGAAAGACAGGTACGACCGGGCTAAAGAATGGCTCGCCGATGTAGCAGCGGAAGAAATAAGCATTGAAGGAGCACCGCTTCTACCGGAGAAAGAACGGAAAACAAAAGCAAATTTCCGGATAAAAAGTAACCGTAAACGTGTAAATCATTTCTAAATATGAGTAGAAAAAAGAAAAACAGGATAACGGTCGGCGGCAACATACCCAGACCGGGACAAAAAGGGGCACGGACGATTGTACTCACACAGCCCAAACGGTTTGGGATTGATATAGCGGACTTCACGGCATCCATACATGCAGCCGAGAATGTGGACTACTCGCGCCGGTATAAGTTATACGACTTGTACAGTGACATACTTATGGACACGCATCTTTACAGCGTGATTGACAAACGGATAAAGGCTGTTTTGGCCACAAACATAGAGTTCCGCAGGAATGGTAAGCCGGATGAGGAAATAAACGAACAGATTCGCTCGCCGTGGTTCCGCCGGTGTATCGAAGATATTCTATCCGCACAATGGTGGGGATTCTCCCTTATGCAGTTCTATAAGAACAAACAGTGGATAGATTACGACCTGATTCCACGCAAACATGCAGACCCGGTACGAAAAATCATCCTGCGCCATCAGACCGACATTACAGGAACCCCGTGGGATGAATACGCGGACTTGCTGTTCGTCGGGGATGTGGATAATCTGGGATTGTTGGCCAAAGCTGCACCGTGGGTCATTTACAAAAGAAATACCACTGCGGATTGGGCACAGTTCTCCGAAGTGTTCGGTATGCCCATACAGGAATATATCTACGAAACGGACGATGATGATGCACGGCAAAGAGCCATTGACGATGCGACAAACGCCGGAAGTCTGGCGGTGTTCATTCATGCCAAAGATACGGAACTGCAGTTGAAAGAATCCGGCAACAAGACCGGAACGGCAGACTTATACGAAAGATTGTGTGAACGGTGCAACAATGAAATATCAAAACTATTCCTGGGCAATACACTGACTACGGAATCTTCCGACAAAGGCACGCAGGCTCTTGGAACCGTACATAAGAAAGTGGAGGACAAGGTCACACAGGCAGACCAGCGGTATATATTGGACGTCCTCAACTACAATATGGCGGACATATTCCTTGCGATGGGTATCAATACCGTTGGTGGCGAGTTTTGTTTCCCGGAACCTAAGGATATTGACAAGGCTGCGAAAATGAATATACTGAGCCAACTAAAGAAATCATTTGACCTGCCGGTTTCAGATGATTACCTGTATGAAGAATTCGGAATTGAAAAACCGAAAAATTACAAGGAGCTTAAAGCGGAAGCCGAGAAAAGAAGAACGGAAGCGCGGCAGGAACCTACCCCGGCAAAAGAAGAACTGGAAGACGAACCGAAAGACGATCCGAATAAACAGACGGAACCTTCACCCGGACAAAAAAGGACATTTGCAAACTGGCTAAGCGGTTTTTTCGGCCACGCCCCGAAGGAGAACGACGGGGCTTTAGAATGGTGATGAACACTCTTTACCGGGATGCGGCCACGGATGTTTCTTCTGATTTCACTTTCAACGACGAAGTTTTAAAAGCATTTCTCAAACACATTTACAGCAAAGACTTCCATCCGATGGACGAAATAGAGGAAGGTATGTTCAACGCTGTATGGGAAAAACTGAACATCGCTACCGACAAAGGATTCGGAACACGGCAGGATCACGATCCCGATTACGATTTCTATCAGGAACTGCGGTATAACAACGCCGTATTTTCTGCCTTCAAGGTACACCGGATGCAGAACGACATGGCGGCATTCCTGCTGGATTCTAACGGTAATCTAAAACCGTTTGAACAGTGGGCTAAAGAAGTGATGCCCATAGCAGACCACCAGGTGTACCAATGGTTGCGGACGGAATATGATACAGCCATTATCCGGGCACATCAGGCAGCCGACTGGAAACAGTTTGAAAGGGAAATTGATATTTTACCCAATTTGGAATGGATTGAATCAACCAGCGTGACACCCGGCGAAGACCACCGGAGGTTCTGGGGTATCGTGCGGCCTGTCAATGACACTTTTTGGGACAACCATAGGCCTGGTGATCGTTGGAACTGCAAATGCGGACTACGGAACACCGGAAAACGGGCTACACCCAAAAACAAGCTGCCGGATGGCGGCAAAAAAGACAACCCATCGGACGGGTTGGACGGGAATCCGGGCAAAACCGGCTCCATATTCGGAAAGACACACCCTTATATAAAGAATGCCTACGACGGAGCAAAAAAGGCTGTCAGAAAGCTAATGGGGAAAGTGGAAGAAGAGGAATTTTCAAAGAAAATGCCTGAGGCATTATTGCCGGAGCAGGATTATCTGAAAGGCAAGAAAATACGGTTCAAGAAGGACTTCTTCAACCTTATAGATGATACGCCGGGAAAAGACATACGGTTCCAGATAGACATCAACGGTTCCGGGTCTTATTATATGCCGGACACAACAAAGGTAAGAGAAGGAAGAAAGATTGTGGATGTGCCGGAACCCAAACGCCGCATGGTGCATATCGCCGAAAACAAACGCAACAAGGCAAGCGACTGGCATCGGGAGAGTGTCATATACCATGAGTTCGGCCACGCCATTGATGCACAAAGAAACATGTATGCCAGCAAGGAATTGAAGGATGTAATGGATAAGGGACGGATGGAACTGGGCAGACGTGGCAAATATAGTTATTGGGATATCAGGTACAGCAGCGAGAAACAGGCATTCGCACCGGTCAAGGTAGAAAAAACAATGAGCCGCTTTGAATATGTGGACAAACGCCTGGGGCAACTTTATGAAAAGGTGCGCCGCATGGACGCGGAAACATTCAAACGGCGTGGAATAAGCCAAGAGGATGTCATTGAACAAATATGTTCCACAATGGACACCATCATGTCTTTAAACAGCCGGTTCGGTTTCGGGCATAGCAAAGAATATTTCAAGATTACAGGGATGAGCGAAAAAGAATTTATAGCCCATTGTTTTGAAAACACGTTTGCCGGGAACAGGGTGTTTAAGAAATATCTACCGGAATTGTATGACGATATGGTCAAATATATAGAAAGGCTTACTCCATGACAACCTTAAAAGGACAATCCAAGACACCGGCTTCCCAAAGGGGATCATCGTATTTCAAACGAATACGCCTTCCCTCACGCTCGCACTGTTCAAGCATGGGGAAAAGGGTGTCGCCAATCTCAACATGGGCAGCCTGCAATGTCTGGCCATAGTCCCGGTCTGCCGCATCTGACAGCGTGTAATACCGAAACAAGTCCTCACCCTTCATCCGGGAAGTGTCTATCATTTCGCTCATAAAATGGATTTTTCGCAAATATACAACATTTAAATGAAAAAAGATTATGGAGATACAAGAATTTACCAGAATACTGGCTGCCAAGCAAAGGGAACTGGACACACTTATGCGCCGGAAATTACCGGTACAAGTGGGAAACATGGCCAAAACGCACTATCAGGAGAACTTTAGACAGGGTGGTTTTGTAAATGACGGACTTCACAAGTGGCCGGATGCAAAAAGAAGGCTGTCCGGTTCCAAATCCGCAGCAGCCAATTACAGAACCCTGCTAAGCAGCAGGAATCATTTGTACAGCAGCATGAAGTATACCCCGGCTGATTACCGCGTAAAAGTGGCCAATGATGTACAATACGCGCCTTTACATAACTGGGGTGGCGATACACATCCGCGTGTTACACCACAAATGCGAAAATTTGCATGGGCCATGTATTACAAAGCCGCAGGGATAAGAAAAAAAGGAACTACGGGTAAAAGAAAAGGCAAAAAGAGAAAAAGAAATATCCCCCCCGAAGCTGAAAAATGGAAACGGCTGGCACTGACCCGGAAAAAGAAATTGAACATCCGAATCCCCCAACGCCAGTTTTTGGGTGAAAGCCGGGAACTGAACGGACAAATAAACAACAAAATTGAATCGGAAATCAGAAATATAATTTTTAAATGATATGGAAGAACTATTAATCGCACTGTTGGAGCGAATTTCCAACAAAATACCTGAAATCTCACTGATAGATGAGGATTGCGGACAACTGGAAGCACTGGAAGATGAAAACGAGGATATGTACCCGGTTACATTCCCTTGTGTACTGGTAGGAAACACGGACATCAACTGGACAGATATTGCTCCGGGAGTGCAAAAGGGAGAAGCGCAACTGACCGTCCGTCTTGCTATCGACTGCTACAATGACACGCATATAGGTTCCGGAACAACCGACAGGATAACGGAAAGACAGCGTTTGAGCAACAAGGTTTATAAGACCATACAGGGATTCAGGGTAAACCGTTTTTTCGGAGCTTTAAAACGTGTCAAGAGCCGGGACTACAATCTGCCCGGAAACATAAAGGTCTATGAAAAGGTGTTTACCTTCTACTATCACGATGAATCTGCCCGATAGGATAGCCGGCATCGTCTGAAAACAAGGCCAGCTGCTTGTATGTCAGACGGGGGGCACGGACTTTGGGGACAGGCTGAATGTCCGGGTCTATTTTGCTCCGTTCACGAATAACGGCCATAATACGTTCTTCGGAAATAAAGAACTCCTGCTCCGAAAGTATCTTCAAAGCACGGTCAAAGCGTAAGCCCTGTGTTTCCGTCCAATAATAATAGCGGCGGCATAAGGCTTCATCACGTTTTTTGATTAGTTCTTTATCTCTTCCTTTGGGCATATTTGAAACTGGCTGATTTTAAGTGCAAAAATAATAAAAGGTTTCACACCGAACAATAATAAAAGCCTGCATATTTCAGATATACAGGCTTTTATGTTAATAACTTAAACGTGCAACGCTACAAACGGCAGAAGGAAGGTTCTATCCTGCGCCAGACACTGTTCTCGTCACGTTGGTAAAAATAGTAATTGACCGCTGTTTTATAGACAACATTGCTCTCACGGAACAAATCCATTATTTCAATATATTCTGCGTCAAAACGCGGCTCCAGTTCATACAGTTTGCTAATGGACTTATAATCCAGATCACCCTGCTTGTTGCGTTCAAGCAAGGTCATGGCCAACTGATACATGGGGTCATCCACTCCCTTCTCCGTATGGGACACATAGCGTTTCAGATAGTCAACCAAACGCTCCGCCGCCATATCCGCACGTTCATCAAAACTCTTGACCTTGTTGCTTTTCACTTCCAGTTTCATGTCGCCATCCACAATGGTATAACTGGATTGTTCCTCACCTTTACGCAACTGGCCGTATTCGCGCATCGTTTCACGGAACGCCTTGCTGTCCTTCTCCAACCGTTCACGGAACATCTTCACATCCGCCACCATCGGTTGGAGCATTCCCCATACATCTACCATGAATTGACTACGCAAGCCCTCATAGGCATCACGGCGGTTCTGTCTTTCCTCTCTCTCCTGTTGCTGCATTTCCGCAATCAAGGCTTTTCTTTCTTCGGCGGAAAGGCTTTTCAAAAATTCATTCTTATTCATAATCTGAAATTTAATGGTTTATAAATTAGCATTCTGTTTTTCCTTCTTACGACGGATAGTACGGATTCTGACCTGTAGGGAATCCAGCTCCTCACAATCCAAATCACGGAACTCCTTACCCGCGATACGGCTATCCTTGCAAAAAGCATTGACGCAATTCCAGTCCGCTGTATTTATCCCTAACAGTTGCATCTGGTGCAATACTTCGGAACGTTTTTTCTTTCGTACCTTCAATAACTGTTCCTGAAAAGTAGGTGGCACAAGTTTCTGCATTCCGGCACAAGCCGCATTATACTCCTTCAAAGTCATTTCCCGCAAACTACAAGTGCGGTTATCAGTGTATTGGAGTACTATGCTTTCCTTTAAGGCTTCTTTATCCGAAGAAGGAAGGCGGTTCAGCAGACCGTAAAAGACTGCGTAATTTTCGGGGTGTCGTTCGTTATTCATAACTTCACAATTTTAACGGGATTATCTAAAACATGTACTTTGGCTTCCGGTATATCATTGATGATAGCCGCTGCAAATTCTGTATGTCTGGTTTCAACCACCACCCAGCCCTCGTTCTTGAAAGAAGGACTGATAATCATTTTCTGCCGGGGTTCATAGCAAGTCCAATTCAAATGCACATTACTCAATTTTTCCATCGGCAAACCTATTTGGTATAATTTACTTTCATTCATTACTAAATTTTATACGTTAAATACTAATTGCTTTAAACTCTTGTGGGGTAATTGCATCCTTTGATTTCACAGAGGAAAAGAATATTTCTGCCGGACAAACACACTCGGGCATTCCACATATACTGCCATCATCAGGGATAGTTGCCAAGATACATAAACCATCTGCGGGTAAATGTTCACAACTTACTCTATCATCCCAATCAATGAACTTTTGCGCCTCTTTTGCAAGAGCTTCACATTTATGCCGATAGTTTATGTAGGCATCATCCGCATTTTTCAGTAACTTAGTTATATTCATTACTATTCTTTGTTATGAGTAATACACTATTCCTTTATTCTCTACAGTCTTTTTCAGGACACAAACATAATGATCGAAAAAACGACACAGATATTCATTTAATTCTGGCTTTATAACAGACTCGTATTTCTCAAAATCATGCAGTATCTTTTCTGCTACCGTATAATCTATCGCACCTTCACAATCAGATGTTTGCAAAAATTCAATGAATGGCTTACCTATGAAGTTGTTTACGTTATTCCAAACGTACTTTACATCATGTTTCAAAACCACATGTGATATTATATCTCTGAAAGTAGAATATTTTGAATAAAAAATATCACAGTCGGAATATAAAACATCAGCTTTATAGCAGCCTTCCTCAACCGTAGGTATATGGTTTATCGGTTCCATTCCGTGCGCTTGATAAACATACCACCCATTCCCGGTATTATCATATTCCTCTCTTGATATTTTATCGCCCAATTTTAAGGCATAAATACTTAATCCCATATTTGCTCCTTCCTATTCTCATTATTAACTAATTGCCTTCTTATAAATTCAATATTGCAAGTTCGTCCAATGAATTATATACCCCTTAAAATACTCATTAAAGAACATCCAAAAATCTACCAAATTAACAAAACCGTCATTCCATGCCAGTCGATGCATTTCATTCAGTGACAATAAACGACCTTCAACATAAACCTTACCGTCATTGATTGTAGCACTCGGAACAATTTCTATACTTTGAATACAGATACATGTATTTTCAAGTACACATTCCCGTTTGTCTTTATGATAGGGATATACTATATGTTTCAATGTCAGACCGGCTGAAACCTTTCTTTTTCGAATTGTATGCAATTTCACACCATTCCGAAGTGGTTCTGCATATTCTTTCTTATAGTGCATATTCATTGTTTACCCCTCCTTCATTGATGGTTTCCATTCAACGGTTACAACCGCATCCAACTGGCCGGAGCCACCACACACCGGACAGGTCACTTTCATACTATCCCGAAAATCATCCATTCCCCAGTACCAGCCGTTTCCATGACAATAACTACATGTATATCCCGGACTTACAAAAAGTTCCCGGTTTCGGCCTTTTTGCATGTGAGAAGGCGGTACTAACACCACCTGCTTGTTTATTCCACTCATAATATCAAGTTTTAAAGATTTATTTATTAGCATAATACTTGGCGGCACCTTCTTCCCAAATAGTATAATAATTGCCGGGTGCCGTAATGAAACGCCCTTTGCAGATCGCCCTAAATCCCTGAACGAATATTTTCACATCTGCATCATAAGCCACTTTTTTTGCGGCACGGCCTTCCGGATTCATCCCCTCCGCATGGCTGACGAAAATCAGCAGTTTGTTAGGATGTTTCTCTTTTAAAGCCTTATAAGTGGCGTATGTCAGACCGGTATATTGAAAACTGTCTATTACTACCACTTCCGGACTCCGGCGTTTTAACAGGCGTTCCGACAATTCTTCCATCGGTTCACGGTCAAGTATCAGAAACTTGCCGTTTACCTCTTCCATTTTATGCCGAATCAGCGAGTTTTTTAGAGAAAGTCCCGTACTTTCTTCCAAGCTGTCTAAAGCGACTTTATTGCAGTATTGGCACAGTTTCTTTATCAGCTTCATCACAAAAGAACTTTTCCCGTTACCTGATTGTCCCCAAATAATCCACACACCGGTTCTATCCGGGTGTCCGAATGCCTTCTCCCATTCACCGTCGAAAGGGAAAGAAGGTATGTTCATAGACTGAACTTGTGTTGGTGAATATGCACGTCCCATAACTTACGATCTAAGTTTCTCTATTTCGGTATATAAACGGCGCAAACCACCACCGGAAAGGTTTACAAGACGCATGATGTCAGTTCCATCCGGTGCATTGACTTTAGCAACTATGGCCGCCTGTGCTTTTAAGAATTTCGCGCGTTCCTGCCCATCATCCGGAGTAACCTTGCTGTATGTGTCACCATACCGGGATAACATTTCCGTATAACCCACTTTCTTACCTTCAATGGCACGGTTTATTTTTTCTTTCAGTCCGTCAGCCCCCATCATATACCATGCGCAGCAACGTTCCGTTGCATTCCACAAGGCTTTCAACTCTAAAAAGGCTTCATATTGAAGGTCACCCGCTTCATCCAAAATAATAAGCGGAGCGTCTATGGTACGCAGATAAAACACTAGGTCTTCATATACCGTATAATAACGGCCATTACTATCCACGCCAAACTCTTTGGCGATATGACGTATTAATTTTAGTTTACTTTTAACCTGCGAACAATCCACATAAATGGCATTCTTATGGCTTTTCACATAGGCACGGGCAGTGAAAGTCTTACCCAAATTTGGTATATCGCAAAGGATTGCGCTCAAACCGCTTTTCTGACATCTTTCAAGCTGCTCCGTGATAAAGACAAATGTCGGGGTTTCAGCAGCCCTCCATGCCATTTCATCTTTCAGCTGTACACCCAAACGACGAGCAATGCAAATCCATTTTGCATCACTGACCTGTTTGTCAGTCAGCCCCTTTTTAAGATTATTGTACACACTGGTGGATATACCCAAAGCAACCGCATGTTTATTATCCGAAGGATAGTTCACTCTGTCGGCCTTGATAGCTTCCAGTATTCTGTCTTTGATTTCGATTGTTAATTCCATTGTTATAGTATTAAAATGTTATTATAATGCGATTGTAGCCTTCCGTCTGTAGCTGCTTATATCCATGAACTCGGAGAAATCATCATCTGTTTTTTTATCCGGGATAATTGCCGCACGCGCTTCGGAACGTTCTATCTCGTCCTTTTCATCCGGTTTCAATATGCCGACTTTCTGTATCTTCTGCTCTTTTATCATGCTGTCAAAACGAGAGACGTATTTAGCTTGATTGATATATGCTTCCCGGTCATCTTCCGTCTGTTCTGCCGCAGCTTCATTATAACGCTGTATCAGGCCGCAGGTCGCAATAAAAGTATCGTTCTGATAAATATATACCTCGGTAATATTTCCGTCCATATCGGGCAAATAATAGGCTTCCACCATATAATTGCGGGGTTCCAGACGTTCAATCAGTTTCGGGTCGGGTAATCCGTATTCTTTGTACATCACCGTACAATACATATTGCGCCGGATGGTCGTCTGTGTCTTTTCACCGATATAACGTGCCAATAAATACCTGTCATAAGGAGCCAAATTCGGATTTTGGTTGCCGCAAAGGACATCCCAGCGCGTCATGCCCGGATAAAGTTTTTGGTTGGGATGTTTTTGGCTGTTATATGCTTTAATGGCGGCAATATCATCCGCAACAAGTTCCTCATAACTGTATGTTTTCTCCTTGTAAGTATTATTAAACTCATCATAGATTTTTTCCGTTTTAGGTCTGTTAGCCTCCAGAGAAGCATACCAGCGTCCAATACCTACCTGCATATTCTTTTCTACACCGTACTTTTTAGCACGGTTCCCGTGCTCCGCACGTTTCTCCTGCGAGTTACCCGGATTACACCAGCGGACAAAAGGAAAAACTACACCGGCTTTCATCAGCCCGTCCGCAAAGTTGTTTACGAGGTGGTGCTCCACTTCAACCTGCGCAGGCATATACCAGCCGTTTCGCTCTATCGTTTGAAACATGTTTCTGACGCAATCAAGAAACAGGTCAGCCGTTTTCAATCTGTTATAAGCATATCCGACAACGCATCCGGAAGCAACGTCGTAAGCATAGTACGCTTTCACGCGCTGACCGTTGTGCATTTTACGGGGCAAATCCCGGTCATCCATAGATATTTTGCTGAAAGCAAAGAACGGGCTATGGCGCAAATGATGCGGACGGTACATGTTATTAAAATCCCACTGGCTGTCATGCAGCTTTGCACGGAGAGCCTTGTTTTTAGGGTTGTTCAAATAGTTTGCTATCGTAGCCTCGCTTAGCACAAGCGGATTTCCCTTCTTGTCCGTAAACTGCATGGGATTGTATATTTCACCCGTTTCAGGGTCAAACACCTGCAACTCGCCACAAACAAACTGATTATACATTTCGGCCACCGTCGTGTTGTACGGCCTTGTAGGTAAACTGTCAAGGCTCAATATAAGCCGTTCTATCGGATAGTTGACTTTCCGAGTGTTCTGATTCTTGAATTTCTTACTGATAAGACACCCATAACCTTCCGACTTGAACTCGTTTACCCGTTTTTGGAAACGTGTCGGCGAAAGGGGAAGCGTATGCCCGAACTCCGCTTGATAGAAGCTGATGGCACCGGCCATCTCACCCCAGTTTATACGGTTGTTCTGCATTGCCTGCCGCATGGTTCTCGTGTCATTCATCACCGACAGAACGGCTTGAAGGACGGAAGCGTTTATCGTATATTCATTGATGTGTTCCGGCGGTAATGTAGTTCCATCGGCAAACCGGAACCTCGTAAAGAACTCACGGGCTTTGGCGTCTATTTCATAATGCACACCAAACCAATCACGTAATATATTAGTATTCATATCACCGTATTTTGCTTTAATTCTGTCTTTAAACCGTTGTGGCAACGTCGCCACTTCAACAAGAGCATAGCTACCCAAACCCTTTCCCGGACGTACTACGTTAATCTGACCGCGCCTCTTTAACTGCTTGTAATTTGATTCTGTCATGATCGGCGCAAGAATATCATCCGACAGCATGGAAGGATGATTGCCATTCAGAACCCGACTGTTACTGTAATCCAGTTCTCCGCCTTTCAAGACAGGCCGGTCATCATAAGTCAAGTCCGTAGCCGATATGCACAATATTTTTCCGTAGTATTCCATGTCTCAGGAGATTAAAGAGAGGAAGCAATAAACTGTACTTCCTTTTGCAATTTCATAAACTCCGTAATCGTCAAATGTGACACCTCACGCTCCAGTTTATCATCAACATATACCAAGATGAGCCCGTTCTTGGTATTAGCCACAATCTTCACACGACTGCCGAACGTTTGTGTCATGGTATGTTCGGCAGTTTGGAATGTCGTATCACATTCCGGTATCGCAGCACCGGAAAGCTGTCCGCCACGCTCCAGCGCAGCCTTCCGTATTCTACGAGCCAAATCACTGTCGCTTTCAAAAGTCAGGGCTTTCCACACCATCACATTGGTACAGTCGAAGAGTTTCTGAAGATACTTCTTTTCTGCCCGGTCTGTTAAAATCTGCTTTTTCATATCACAATCCATTTTAAATTAATTCGATACAATCCTCCGGTACACATACCATAGTCCATACATTTCCGGATTTTATATAATCAACATCATACTGCGCTTCAAAAGTGCAACAGTTGTAGTCCCAATCCTTGATAACACCATCAACGGTTTCACCATTCAACTTTGTAACTCTGACCTCTTGGCCTTTCTCAAATTTTGCTTTCATATTCTTTAGTCCTTAAAATTCTTTAATCTCGCGGCCTTTTCGTATATTTGGCCGCTGTTAATATCTTTAACACGCTGCAAAGAAACAAAAGATTTCGCCATTATGCAAGAAAAAGAACAAAATATTTCGCCGGTAAAACAGAGGATTTTGCAATTCGTTGATGAACTTGGAATTAGCAAAAGAGAATTTTATGCAAAAACTAATATTTCAAGAGGAACATTAGAGAGTAAAACAGGTATTACAGAAGATACTTTAGCCAAATTCACGCAAACTTTTCCAGATATAAGCTTGGAATGGCTGTTACTTGGAAATGGCGAACAAAAAAAACAAAAGATTTCGCCACAAGGCAAAAAAATAGGAGAGGAGGATAGCTACGAAAGCAATAATAAAGCAATACCTTATGCGGAAGCCACTCAAACTGGCCTTAAACGAATCCCACTTGTAAGCCCGATGGCAGCAGCCGGTTTTGGGAGTGCAGATTTTTCCATCTTAAAAGAGGACGTAAAAGAATATTATGTTATTCCAAAGTTTAAATACTGCAATGTTGATTTTATGATTGAGGTTACTGGATTATCTATGCACCCTCATTTCAATCCGGGTGATGTTATAGCCTGCTCTATTCTCCATAACAGCCAATTTATTCAGTGGAATAAATGCCATGTCATTGCAACTCGCGAACAGGGCATACTTGTAAAGAGGCTTATGCCGGGAGATAACGAAGGATGCTTAAAAGCAGTATCCGATAACAAAGATTATCCACCTTTCAATATCCCATTAGAAGAGATAACCGGTATTGCACTTGTTGTCGGTTCTGTCGGACTTGAATAACCTCTAAATCATACACGCACGCAGTTTGAGGGATATAAATATACTTATATACGTATAAAAGGCTATAAATAGGATAGTTACAACTTATATAATAATGTATATTGTTGATTACAAGTGGCTTTTTACCCTATATATAACCTATAAACGAGCCAAAAACAAACATATTATTGCCGTTTAGGATAGTTGTACTCCACTCCTAAAACGGCAAAATGTAACCCTAAATGTAACCCTAAACTATTAAAAAGTGTAACCCTAAACTGTAACCCTAAGTGTAACCCTAAAGATAAAAAACGACTTGAAAAGGTATAAAATAGGGGGGAGACGCATGGTCTCCCCCTATTACATCTTTACTTAAAAGTTCCTATCGCGCTATTTTAGTGTCCACATAGCCACTTCCCTTTCAATCCTTACGTTTACCCCGAATGAGTGTAGATTGCTTGATTATAGCGGTTTTAGTGGCTATTGTGCCATTACCTGATAATCCGGCATGGAGTAAATAACTCTTCTTTGCTCCGACTTCTTCTTCAGTCAGTACATTATATACGGCTGAAATACTTGCAAAATAATAATCGCGACGTTTTCCTACTAAATGAACATGAATAACTTTAGCCATACTTAATAATATTATACTGCAAATATACCAAATAGTAACTATATGGAATATTTTATAATACATAATTCAAGAAAAGAACAAAAAAAGAGTAGCCAACAGATGACCACTCTCCTACTCTATCCCAATATCATTTAAAACCCAACGACAAGTTACCTCAATGTAAACTTTAAGCTCTCCAAATACATCAATTCGATGGGGAAATATAAAGCAAATGTAAACCAATATAAACGCTTCGTTTTTTTTAGCCCCTCTCCTACTCTATCCGTAAATCATTGATATTAAAAGGCTTCAACGCCGATATGCCACACTCCTACTTTAACGCTTCGTTTTCTCCCCCATACCACCACTGGTTGCAAATCCTTTTTCTACTTCCACTTCGATGATTTCCACTTTCGGAGCTTCATACGTTTCAATACTATTTTCCTTCATAACCTTTGTACAATAAAATTTTAATATGATTTTCTATTTTAAAAATCAGACATTATACGCCCCAATTACATATTTCGACACTTGACAAAAATAAACAGTAATTGCTGTCTGAGGGCGGAAGATTCCTGGCGGACCGGTGGTATATATCTCACCGCTGTAGTCCCCCGACGTGAAATGGAATGCGAAGAACGGCATTCGCGTGTGTTTTTGTTTTTTCATACGCCTGCATTGTTTTAGTTGCCTAAAAACGGTTAACTCTTGCCATGTCTTCCCTCTTTGCATGACAATTAATAAAAAAAAGCGTGAGGGCTGTATCTTGTTTATCCTATCGTCGGGCCTTCGCAATGCCTTTCACCTGGATAAACAACAGCCACCCACGCCGTTTGATATATAGATGCCACACCAATGGCAGGTATATAACGCAGACGTGAGCGTTGTTGTTATCATCTTCAGGTGAAATCAAAGTTGCGAAGTTTGACGATAGAAGATAATTTCAATAACGCTTCTTAATAAATATATAAATTCCCTTACGCATAAGAGAATATTCGGTACAAATATAACATATTCTTAATTAGGAAAAAAAATTTCTTATTTACTTTTTTACTTTTATTATGTACTTTCGGGTCAAGTCAAAAAGTGTGTGGGCATAATATTTTGAGAAAAATCGGGTCACTTATTATTCTTGGGGATTTAAATATCATATCACAAACAAAGGGAAGAATAAGCCGTTTTCCAAGGTCGGCCAAGGTCTTTTAAACGGAAGATTATTACAGTCTGCGGCAATGGACTGTACGGTCCACTGTAGCAGACTGTATGGTCCACTGCAACGGACTATACAGTCTGCTGCCGAAGACTGTAATAATCCGACGGACAGACAGGCATAACCGAAAGGACGGAAACGCCTGGTCCGGCTAATGAAACGACTTAGGAAGCTCAAAAACGCATGCAGGGGATTGGAAACCGGAGGAAACACTAAAATAAAAATCAGAGAGACTCGATTTCTACAAAGGAAACAGGGTGTATCAAAACGTGAATAATACTGTCGTCTAGTTCATAGGGGCGAGGTTTGCTCGCCCGAAAACAGTTCTTCGGGCAGGCAAACCCTGCCCCTACAACTGATAATCGGATAGACCGGGTTAGTTTTGACACACTCCCAAAGCCCATTTCCCATAGATTCGAAATTACAAGTAATTTCAAATGTTTAATTACATTCTTCTATCTGCTTTCTTTCTATTTTATCTATTAAAGTATTGTCTATACGCTTGCCAAACAATGGATTAACAGTCATTGGAGTTAATTCATACGGAAGCAAAGAAACAGTGCGAGCCCCGGAACGGTCTGTTTTACCTGCTGCCCTATCAAGCGCCAGTCTCAACAAAGATTCATTCTCGTCACCCAACTGATAACCGTCAAGCGGATTATCCTCAGCCGGATAATCCGGCTTTAAACCATCGGGCATACAAGGATTATTGCCATCCTTATCGGCATAACGGTTAATCATTACATACAACCCCCAGTTCTTGATAACGCTTGGGAACTTTGAATAAATGTTTTCAGGACCGAGCAACGCTCCCGTACAATATTTACCATGAGACTGACCTCCGATAAGTTCCACTGCCATATAAGGCATTAATCCGATAAGTACAGATTCGGAAGCCGATGCCGTACCCGAACCGATAAGCCCGTAAATCTTAGTGATGCCTACATTGGCCCTTCCCACATCAATAGTTTTAGAACCATTGGTGACAACAGTGCTGAAATAAGTATTCAGGTCTTCTCCTTTTTTCTTGTAATACTCCATTAAATCCTTATTCCATATTTCTGTTTCATAAACAGCCTTGCTCTTCACCACATTCTCCGGTGCAAGCATAAATGCCAATACATTCTCCGTAAAAACATAGCCTCCGCCATTATAACGCAAATCCAGAATAAGTTCACTAATGCCTTCTTGTTTAAACTGACAACAAATATCTACCAGTTTTTCGGCCGAATCCAAATCGAAACTGCTATATGCCAGATAGCCGACCTTCTTGCCTCCGACATCAAATGTTTTATGTACAAGAATTGGATTTTCGTACATTGTAACGGCATCAAGCGTTAGGGTCTGTCCGCTTAACCCAATGTACCCGTCTTTCTGCTCACCCATGCCCAAAGTAATATTCGAACTATAAAGAGCTTCCTGATAATTGTCCTTCGTTATCTCTTTCCCATTCAGCTGCATGATGATATCTCCGCGTTTTATTCCCACTTTGTAAGCCGGACTTCCTTCATAAACAAACGCCACGATAAAGAAATAATTTTCGGAGTTGGAAAACTTGCCAAGCATCAGATTATAACCGTAAGTAGTGGCAACCCCATCCATGTTATTAATGAGACTTTCCATATCATCCGTCATCATGGTCCACTTGTCTACCTCCTTATTATTTTCCTTAAATCGTATGTCTTTTACGGTACCAATCGGATCCTCATTTACATTCGGGTCAAGCTTCTGCATCTCTGCGGCTATTTCATCTTTCCACAAATAATAGGTATCCAGCGCATCATAAGCAAATTGGTTGGCATAATAAATCTCATCGGTTGTCACTCTGCCATCGCCACTACCTTGACCACCGCCATTATCATCATCTTTAGAGCATCCGCTCATTATGCATAAAACGCATAAAAAAAGAGAAAGGAAATAGATTTTTTTCATATATGATATTTTTTAGAAACACCTAGTACCACGTATAAGTATATTCATTTTCACAAAAATACAATAATCTTTTCAATATCATTCCATGAAGGTGAAAGAGTTTAAAAAAAAACGGTTTGCTCCCCGAAAGAAACAAACCGTTTTTATCCTTATGATTAAGGAAAATACTTTCTAAAAATTACTGTGCAGAATCAGCAGGAGCAGTTTCTGTTGCGGCGCCATCTGTCTGAGGAGCTGCAAAACCGGAAGGTGCATTCAATGGGTTAGTAGCTCCTTCTTTTACAGCTTGTTCCATAATTACAGAAGATTCTGTATGAGCTGTAGGAACAAAATAAGCAGTAAGCACACTGCATGCAACCATAAAAGCAGCCAATCCCCATGTCAATTTTTCAATAAAATCCGTAGTCTTGCGAACACCCATAATCTGATTAGAAGAAGCAAAACTAGAAGCCAAGCCACCTCCTTTTGAATTCTGAATCAATACAACGAAACACATCAAAAGAGCTGCAAGCACAATTAATCCAATAAGTAATAAATACATTTTCTTTATTTTGATTTAGTGTTAATAATCAATTTCTCCAAAAATCTTATTTGGTCTGCAAAGTAAGCGTTTTTTTTTGGATATTTCAAATTTAATTTTTTAATAATTTCAAGAGCCTTTGAATATCTTTGTTGTTTAACGTATATTTTTGCCAATGTCTCGGTAAAATAACTCTCGTCTTCCGGTTCCGGCTCTTTTTCTTCCGGCTCCGGTTCATCGGCCCTCTCTTGTGAAGAAAGAAGAGGTTCATCTGAATTGTTTTCCAGAAAAGTATCTATCAAATCCTGTCCTTTCAATGACGGAATTTCTTCAACCGGGACTGCTTCTTCTGTTTCGGTCAATAAATAAGAGGTGTAATCCGTCGTTATATCCATTGGCAATTGTGTAATATCTTTCTGTTCTTCTTCCGGCTGTCCGGCCAGAAATGCATCTATCAGTGAAAGCGTACGATCAAGCCCCAATAAATCGGACGACTTTTCTTTTCCTTCCGATGGAGTGATGGTAAACCGCTCACCTTCTATCAAATAAAACAGCACTTTACGGTCGGCTATATATAAAGCCGCTCTCCTCAGTTCTTCTCCAAAAGTAATGTCATGAAGCAGAAACAGATTTTTCAGATAAAGTAATCTCACTGTCTGAAAATAAGGATAACGGGCAAGCAAAGTTCGAAGCTCGTAAAGAGTATCCCGATTCAAAAGCTCGGGATGTGCAATCCATTCATATAAGTGCTGTTGTGTCATGTCAAAGATAGTTATTACCAATTGGCTACCGTCATATTAAATATCTGGTCTACAATATCTTTAATCATCTGATTCACCAATTCATCCTGTACAGACGAGAGTTGCTGACTGGATTTATATTCACGGCTGGCCGAGAATTGCTGATTATTAAAATTATTCTTCGGATTAGCCTTATCGACAAAGTTCACTCTGACCGTCATACGGAGTTCCACCATGTTTGAATAACCATCGGAACCGATACCTTTATTTGCAGCATCATAATTTGTGATTTCTCCCGAAAGTTGCAAATCTCCTCCGCGTCTTACCTGTGTCAGACGCGTTTGCTGCAAATAAACATCTTGCAATGCAGTGTTGAACATATTCTCCATCGGTCCCCAAACAAAGCCGACAGAACGGTTAGGAAAATTCTCGAAAGAAATTGTTTTAGTCTTCGCATAATCAATGGAAGCCCCATTAAATTTATAAGAAACCGAGCAAGCCGTCAATATACCGATCAGTACAATCAAGCTGCCTATCCATTTCACGTTTTTAATCCAAGCCATATTCTTTTATTTTTCTATATAGTGTGCGTTCTGAAATATTCAAGTCTTTTGCCGCATTCTTGCGTTTCCCATGATGACGGTCGAGCGCTTTACGTATCATTTCTTTTTCTACTTCATCCAGTGACAGTGTCTCTTCCACATATTCTTCCGTATCCTGAATATCATCATCCATCGGCATCTGCTTGGTTGCAGAGATGTTGATGGTAGGCACAGGAACGGGAGCCGGGGTTGCCGGAACCAGATTACGAGAAGGTTCCTGATAATAAGATACCGCTGTTGTTGTTGCCGGTGCTACGGTTGCAGTTGTTCCACGCTCGGCCATCAGAGTATTGACTAACTTTTTGAGTTCGGTCACGTCACGACGCATATCAAACAAGACTTGATATAAAATCTCGCGCTCACTGCCGAATGTTTTATCACCCGGCTTTATGCCAAACAACATAGGCAAACGCGAATCCTGTTGCTGTGCAGGAAGATAGTTCTGCAAAATAACGGGAGTAATGTCACGATTTGTTTCAATAATGGATATTTGCTCCGTGATATTCTTCAACTGACGGACATTGCCCGGCCAAGGATAAGCCAACAGCATTGCTTTCGCATCTTCTGTCAACTGAATGGCGGGCATACGATATTTCTCGGCAAAATCTGAAGCAAATTTACGGAAAAGCAAAGCGATATCTTCTGCACGCTCTCTCAAAGGCGGTATCTTGATAGGGACAGTATTCAGACGATAATACAAGTCTTCACGGAAACGTCCTTCGGAAATGGCCTCTGTCAAATTAACATTTGTAGCAGCCACAATGCGCACATCCGTTTTCTGTACTTTCGACGAACCTACTTTAATATACTCTCCGCTTTCGAGCACACGCAACAAACGAGCCTGAGTAGATAAAGGCAACTCACCCACTTCATCCAAAAAGATTGTTCCCCCATCTGCCTCTGCAAAATATCCTTTGCGGTCACTGATAGCACCGGTAAAAGCACCCTTCTCATGACCGAAAAGTTCTGAATCTATGGTTCCTTCAGGAATCGCTCCACAGTTTACAGCTATATACTGTCCGTGTTTACGACGACTGAATTGGTGGATTATCTGCGGAAAGTTTTCTTTTCCGACACCACTTTCACCGGTTATCAATACAGATAAGTCGGTAGGCGCCACCTGAATAGCAATATCTATAGCACGATTCAGCCCTTCCGAATTTCCGATAATGCCGAACCTGAGCTTCACGTTTTGTATTTCTGACCTGACCATATTTCTCCTTGTTAATATGACAAAATTACAAATTCCCCGGCAGACAGCAAGTAATTTTGGCAGAAAAAATAAAAAACAAACGCGGATTTCACGGATTAATACGGTCTTTAATAAAGAGAAACCGTATATCCGTGTAAACCGCGTCTGCTTAATATTAATAATGAAGGATACTGATTAATCTATTTCCTGATCAGCCTCATAACCACCCATTTCACGAATAGCATTCTTCAAAATAGCGTACTGCTGGAAGAGATGATTGACAGGAATTTCGTTTTCTGTGTAGTCGTGCATCGGGCTCTTCAAGAAGAAGCTCAAGAAACGCTGGATGCCGAAACGTCCTGCACGTGCAGCCAAGTCGCTCAACAATACCAAGTCCAGACACAAAGGTGCAGCAAGGATTGAATCACGGCAAAGGAAGTTAATCTTAATCTGCATAGGATAACCCATCCATCCGAAAATGTCAATATTGTCCCAACCTTCCTTACTGTCGTTGCGGGGAGGATAGTAATTGATACGTACTTTATGATAATAATCTGTATACAGATCAGGCTGTTCTTCAGGTACCAGAATTGATTCCAATGTAGACAACTTGCTGACTTCTTTTGTACGGAAATTAGCCGGTTCATCCAAAACCAAACCGTCACGGTTACCCAATATATTAGTAGAGAACCAACCGGACAAACCTAAGCAACGAGTTCCGATAATCGGAGCAAAACCTGATTTAACCAATGTCTGACCGGTTTTGAAGTCTTTACCGGCAATAGGCATTTTAGTCTTTTCTGCCAATTCCCACATAGCCGGGATATCGACTGTAGTATTAGGAGCACCCATAATGAAAGGAGCACCTTCCGACAGAGCTGCATATGCATAGCACATAGACGGAGCGATATGTTCTTTATCGTCAGCCTTCATTGCTTCTTCCAAAGCAGCTAATGTTCCATGTATTTTTTCATCAACAGGAACATAGATTTCTGTAGAAGCAGCCCAAAGAACAACAATACGCTCGCAATTATTTGCAGCTTTAAAATTACGGATATCTTCACGAAGTTGTTCCACCATATCCCAACGGTTCTTGCAATCTTTCACATTATTTCCATCCAAACGGCTGGCATAGTTATGGTCGAAAGCAGCTTTCATCGGAACTATTTTTTCCAACTCGTCCTTTACAGGATTGATATCTTTCTCTTGCAAAACTTCTGCATTAACAGCTGACTCATAGGCATTAGCCGGATAAACATCCCATGCACCGAATACGATATCATTCAGACTTGCCAATGGAACGATTTCGCCATAATGCAAATACTTTTTATTTTCTCCACGGCCAACACGCATCTTATCATATTGAGTCATAGAGCCGACAGGTTTTGCCAAGCCCTTACGAGCCATCAGCACTCCCGTCATAAAAGTTGAAGTAACAGCGCCCAATCCAACACAAAGGACACCCAATTTACCGGTAGCCGGTTTTACATTCATTTTTTCCATTCTAATTTCCTTGTTAAATTGCATCTCATAGTAGAGATTAAGATAATTGTGACAAAGTTACACCTTCTTTTGAAAACTACCATGATTTTCTTAGTTTTTTTATACCTTTGCAGCCGTTAAACATTTAATTTAGGTATGAATGATATTTGCTGTATAGGACATATAACACTGGATAAAATTGTAACGCCCAAGCAAACGGCTTATATGCCGGGAGGTACTTCTTACTACTTTTCTCATGGAATCAGCCACCTAAAAGACACCAAGCACTATAAACTGGTTACGGCACTCGCCCCTACCGAGTTTAAAGCTGTGGAGGATATTCGTGCCAAGGGAATTGAAGTAAAAGTTATTCCTAGCCGTCACACTGTATATTTCGAGAATATATACGGAGAGAATCAAGACAACCGCACCCAGCGTGTTTTGGCCAAAGCCGACCCTTTCACCGTAGAGCAATTGAAGGATGTAGAAGCAAATATTTTTCATTTGGGAAGCTTGCTCTCCGATGACTTCTCTCTTGATGTAGTTACATACCTGTCAGGAAAAGGCACACTGGCTGTCGATGCTCAGGGTTACCTTCGTGAGGTAAGAGGTAAAAAAGTGTATCCGGTGGACTGGACAGAGAAAACAGAGGCACTGAAATATATTGATATTCTGAAAGTGAACGAACATGAAATGGAAGTGCTGACCGGACATAAGGAAGTGAAGCAGGCTGCGTTTCAACTTGCCGAATGGGGAGTAAAAGAAGTTTTGATTACCCTTGGAAGTCTTGGCTCGGTTATTTTTGCCGAAGGATGTTTCTATCGGATTCCGGCTTATCCGCCTAAAAATATAGTGGATGCCACCGGATGTGGAGATACTTATGTCACCGGATATCTGTATATGAGGAACAAAGGAGCTTCTTATGAAGAAGCCGGATGTTTCGCTGCTGCAATGTCTACGCTGAAATTAGAAGCATCCGGTCCCTTCAACGGTACGGAAGAGGATGTGTGGACTGTAATTCACAAAAGATAACAGAGTCCTCCTTATTGTTCTATGGATTCATGTTCTGCCCGCAAGGAATAAAACAAAACCACACAAAACGCTACGAAAGGTACGATAAATGACAGAGACATATTACTGTTGTCTGCCACATATCCCATCAAAACCGGACCGATAGCTCCTCCTATCGGAGACATCATGAGATAAGAAGAGGCGCGTTTAGTGTGGTTTCCCAGCCCTTTTAGAGATATAGCAAAAATGGTGGGAAACATAATAGCCTCAAATGCATAAACAAAAAACAAAGCAACCAGTGATATATGCCCTAAATTGCATATTACCAACAATGTGGCAAATACCGTTCCGACAGCACAGCACAACAGCACACGTTCGGCACGGATAAACCTCATTACCCAGCTACCAACAAAGCGTCCGCACATAAACAGTCCTAATCCTCCGAAAGAAAGCAAAACCGACGCATCACGAGCATTCATCCATCCGTCATCCACTACATAATTTATAAAGAAACTGTTGATCGAAATCTCTGCTACCTCATAGCAAAACAAGGCAAAAACACCGAATACAAAAAGTTTATGCGACCACAACCCTTGTTTACCGCCTGTCTCAGTTACTTCATCCGCATGTACAATCTCCGGAAGCTTTATTCGAGAAAACACCAAAGCCACCCCCAGCACTACGATGCCCATCAACATATAAGGAAATGAAATATGCGAAGAACCTTCTTCGGAAAACAACAACAAGCCACCGACCAATGGTCCGCAAATACATCCTAGTCCGTTAAACGATTGCGCCAGATTCAATCGGCTGGCAGCCGTTTCCCTGTCTCCCAGTTCTGTCATATAAGGGTTTGCCGCTGTTTCGAGAAACACTAATCCGCACGCTATCACAAACAAAGAGAGTAAGAAAAACTCAAAGGACATCCAATATTCTCCGGGAACAAACATCAATGAACCGACACCATACAACAACAGCCCCAAAACAACTCCGCGCCGATAACCATACTTTGTGATAAAAAGCCCTGCCGGAACAGCCATTACAAAATATCCCAAATAAAACAAGACCTGTACCATGGCCGAATAAGTACGAGTAATATCCAATACCTCTTGGAAATGTTTATTCAGCACATCAAGAATGGCATGTGCAAATCCCCATAAAAAGAACAAAGAGGTAACCAAAACAAAAGGAACCAAATAGTTCCTTTTCACCAATGCATATCTTTGCTTTTCCATATTTCTTATGATAATAATGCAGGCAATTCCGCTAAATCTGTAATTATCACATCGGGCAAGGATTCATCAATCACTTCTCCACCCCAACCTTCACCTTTCAGCCAGACAACCGGACAGCCTACTTGCTTTGCCGGAACAACATCCTTCGAGAAAGAATCTCCGACAACCAGCACTTTACAGGCTTCATATCCCATTGCTTCCACTCCCAAACGATAAATAGCCGGATCGGGTTTACGCACTCCCACTACGGATGATTCAATAATATCATCAAAGAAAGCGTACAGTCCAAAGTCTTTAAGAATGGTTTGGATATTTCCATAAAAATTGGAAACAAGCACCAATTTATACTTTTTGGAAAGTGCTTCCACCACAGGGCGGGTTACCTTCAACACATCCAACACATATTCATAACAACCGTCTGCCACCTGCTTGGCATAAGTTTGCAACATTCTCTCATCCATCGGCAACTTTCCCTGTTCAGCCAGATACTCTACCTGCAACTTAGTCTTTATAGAGAGAACATCATGAAAATTATGTTGCGGCCGGACAAAAGGATATTTAGCCAAAGCTCTTTCAGCAAACACATATGCTTCCCGGAAACTCTCCTTGTCTACCGGTACATGATATTCTGCATATTTACTCCACAAAACCTCTGCCCAATGGCGGCTGTTGGTATCTATCGTACCACCATAATCAAATATAACTCCTTTGATATCTTTCAACATATTCACACTTATTTATTTGCAGGCGTACCATTGCCGACTTTCATCAGCAACACTCCTATTACAATCCAAATCAATTCTCGTACACGGGTAATCAACCCGGTATAAACGCCAAATGCCCCCGGAATAGCCAGCCCTCCTACCGCCAAGGCAAATCCTCCCTCACGCGCTCCCAACTGCATGGGAGAAAAGAAGAACAGATTGGCAAACAAAGAGGTAAATGCCATAATCAGGATACATGCCGGAAAACTGACATCTGTTGTCAGAATATTCAGAATGAAATATACCTCCAAACATCCCAAGACGCGCGCCATAAACTCTAAGCTCAATGAAGCATAGAAAGTAGACTTACGCTGTTGATGCAGCTCTGCAATCTGGCTGTCCACGCGTTCTAATGTTTCCCGTTTGTTTTCCGAAAAACGTTTCGCCCATCCTTTTATAAAGGGAATATGTTGCAACAACTTCAACGTGCGCACTGCCATTCCATTTCTATATCCCTTCATAAAAAAATAAATGGCAAGCAGGCAAAAGAAACCAACTACAGAAAGCACCATACCCATTGCAAAATCTACCGGACGAAGCGCCAGATACAAAAAAATAGAGAAAAGCCAAAAACAAAAATGTGAGAAAATATGCATCATCACATACAGGATAACCGATGAAGTAGCTTTGCTTGCACCTACATATGGAGTCAGTTCCATAATGCGATAAGGCTCGCCTCCCATCAATCCGACCGGAGTGGCATAATTCAAGGCAAAGCCGGAAACAGTCAGTTTATATACTTTCCAAAACGGAATAGGTGTTCCCTTCTTTCCATCCCGGATAATGATATACCAAGAAAGGGTATTGAATAAATAAATAATAACCCATAACCCTATAACAGCCGGCAACCAGATTCCGGCCCTGCGAAGATTAGCCAACAGCTCATCATACTCCATATCAAAAGTACAGAGCATCACAACGATGGCAACGATTCCGAATATCAGGAATATGTTTCTATATTTACTTTTCACAGTGCTGCATATTTATGATAAAAACGGGCGCTGAGAGCCTCATGGCAATGGCGCATATACACGAACAATGAAGTCATCACAATAATCTCAAACACAAAATAAAGCCAAGGCTCACCTATCAGCAGACTGACATACAATGCAATGGCGCGCGTATTGAAAGTCAGTATATTAGTGTATTTCATCAACGGCTTACTGGCAGCACGGAATTCATCGCGCAATTCCTGAGGAACATTATCACCATACTTTGCCTTTACCAACGCATAGAATTGCTGGAAATTGGGAGTCATTCCCTCCTGCTGACGAGTATAGTTTCCATAAAAATAAAGGAATATTTTCCACCAGAAGTTTCCCTTCCACGGCAAACTGTGAAATATTTCACGCTGCTGCCTGAAGTTGTCCAACTCACTTCCGCTCTTTCCTTTCAAGAAATAAAGATGAATATTGCGGTAATAATCCGCCAGCGTACATTGCTTACTGTGACAAATCGTACCCGAAAACACAGCCAGAATCCAGATAAACACTCCCCAATGCATTCCGTCACCGATATTGAAAGGCATCGGCTGATTCATCAACCTAAGACAGATAGCCACATAAATGGTAAAAAACCAAATATCACCTGCAAACCCGTCCAACATACGTCCCCACTGGGTTTTCTGTCCTGTGAGGCGAGCCAGCTGCCCGTCAGCGCTATCATAATGATTCGCCCACATCAACAATAAAATACCGATGACAGTATGTTTCATATCGGGATAATAGAACATCACACCGGCACCTACACCTAGAATAATAGATAAGATAGTCACTACATTGGGATGCACTTTCAGCTTTTTAAAGAATAAAGCCCATGCATAGCCAATAGGTCGGTTAAAATAAATATCCAAGAACTCCTCTGTGTCCATTGATTTGAAAGAAGCCTCTATTCCTTTCTTCTCACTCTCTTTACTCATGTCTCTATTTTTTCATTTGCTTTTTCTTCACCCGGTTATAAATGCACTCTGCAATCTTTACACCTGCTTCCTCTCGGCAACGGGCAAAACTGGGCCAATCATTAAAATCAATTATCTTAAGTTCACCGTCGGCAGATACCACACAATCACCTCCGTAAATGGGGACATTCAAAACCTCGGCTGCCATATCGCTATATTTCTTAAGTTCTTCTTCATTAAAGGGAATTCCTTTGGCCACGCCATTGATTTTCTCCAGACCGAATTTGCTGTGCGAACAAGGAGAAGGATAAAACCAATAAAAGAAATCCGTTCCCTGAACGCCATAAAATTTAATTAAATCACCCTGAAGATGCTCATTTATCACAGCTACCGGTATGTGCCGGCTACGGAAATCGGCCAAAACACGTTCCACCTCTTCTTTGTCAGTGGCATAGCATACATCTTCTTTTACCATAGCATGAGAATCACCGCGTTTTATCCAGCAAGGATAGCAATCTTCCTCAAACTGCCTGTCAGTAGATATTACGAAACTCCTCGGATGAGGAACACCATGTTGTATCAAAAGTTCCGTCATTGGTCTGCGCACGCAATTATCAATTCCGTAAGCCGAATTGACAACCAGCGCACCTTCATCCTCCAACGATTTCAGGCGGGCTATTGTCGCCCTGTCACGAGCCATATCGAATATCACATCCGCCTTTGCTCCGCAAGCCACAAATTCCTTTTCCGCATAAAGCTCCACTTTGCATCCCAATAGTCTCAACTCATCCGCCACTTTATTAAAAATGGCGGCATCATTGTCCACGTGGTTCGGTGAATACTCATTGCCACGGCTTATCCCTATTATTGAAAATTCATCCATTCCTTTATGTCAGTGCTTTAAGTTTATTCTTTTCCGGCCAAAAAAGCCTCCGCTTTTACGATATCACCGGCATGGTCTACATCCAGGATTTTCTTAAAAGGATAAGCCTTCAACTTCAGACCATCTGCAACCAGTTGTCTTTGGAAATTACGCATACGCGACATTCCTTTGTCCATACATGCGTTTAAAGTTCTGATAGCAGTGGGTGTCAGGCAATAAATGCCTCCCGAAATATAACGACATTCCGATGTAGCCGCATCATGGAACCCTGTGATATTCAAAGCTCCATCAGTAGATATATAAAGCGGCTTTTCATCATCAATATAATCCGTTACTGCCATATATCCATCATTATCCGCCCGCTTAAACGCTTCAATAAATGCAGCGAACTCCTCTTCGCGAAAGATAGTATCTACAGTAGTCAGACAAAACTTGTCATCTTGCAAATAAGAACTCAGTTCATAAAAACTATGCATGGAACTGGGAGTAGTCTTCACTACCACTTCCAAAGGCACTTCCGTTTCCTGTTGCAACTTAGCAAGGTGCTCTTTGGTCAACGGGCTCTCATTATTAATAATAACCACTACTTTATCAGCTCCATTACGGATAAAAATCCGTATCAGGCGGTCAATCATGGCAACTCCGTTGAGCTGCACCAAAGGTTTGGGCAAAGTAACCCCTTCTTGTGAAAGCCGGGACCCTTCACCCGCTGATATAATTGCGAACTTCATTTCTCTTAATCTTCTTCGTCTATAGTATCCAACTTCAACTTATCACTGTCATCGCGTCTCTCATAATACTGCTTACGCAACGGACGCGCATGAATCGCTTTCTCCACGATACGGTTGCGGAATATATCCATTGCTACATAAATAGCCTGCCGGAACGAATCTTCCAGAGCAACACCCTGACCGGCAATATCATAAGCTGTTCCATGCGCCGGAGACGTGCGTACAATGGGCAAGCCTGCAGTATAGTTCACCCCTTCATCCATAGCCAATGCCTTGAATGGCGCCAAGCCCTGATCGTGATACATAGCCAAAATACCGTCAAAATGAGTATAATTACCCGACCCCATAAATCCGTCGGCAGGATAAGGACCGAAACATTGCACTCCCTTGGCAACCATCTCTTTGATGGCAGGAATAATGATATCATTTTCCTCTGTACCGATCAGTCCGTTGTCTCCTGCATGAGGATTCAGTGAAAAGACTGCAATACGAGGACTGTCGATTCCGAAATCCTCTTTCAAAGAACGATGGAAGATGGCAAGTTTCTCCATAATCAGTTCTTTCGTAATATCTTTGGCTATATCACGAACCGGCACATGACCTGTCACCAATGCCACACGAAAATCATTCTTCAGTAAAATCATCAAAGCCTTCTGTCCTTCGCCCACACGTTCCTCGATATATTCGGTGTGTCCGGGAAAATGGAATGCTTCCGACTGAATGGTATTTTTATTGATAGGAGCTGTAACCAATACGTCTATCAAGCCATCTTTATAATCCTGCAAAGCTCTTTCCAACGCATCCAAAGCAGCCTTTCCCGCCTCTGTTGTAGGTTTTGAAAGCTCCACTTTCAGTTCATCTTCCGTACAGTTCAGAATACTCAGTCTATCCGGCATAGCATCATCAGCCGAGTTGATGATGCTAAAATTTGCCTGAATATCCATTGCTTTACGATGATAAGCCGCCACCTTCGGTGATCCGTAAATAATAGGTGTACAAAGTTCCAGCATAGTAGGGTCTGCGAAAGTCTTCAGAATGACTTCATATCCCACCCCGTTGATATCCCCGTGAGTAATACCAACTCTTATCTTGTTATTATCTTCCATTTAGTTATTATTAATCTGTTCTATTTTATTCTGCTTTTGCAGTTGAATCCACCTTTTCTTCAGGGATGTCGGCATTGACCACCACTTCGTCCAGCAGCGTTTCATTCGGCAATCTCAACGTATAAAGTGAAGCCTCCATCTGGCGCATCAGGTTACGTTTCATTTTATCGGGAGAATAGATAAACGCTTCAGCAACAATCACGCGTCCGTTGGCACGGTCTACCCGGGCATGAGAAACAAACGGGCCACCCATCATGTCGCCTTCCATTTCCCATAATCCGCGCGCTTCCTGAGCATATTCGCCTTTTACCATAATATTCTTGACATCGACAAACATGGAGTCGGTAGCCATGTACATACCTTCACGTTCACCCGGAATATTGGCTTTCATCACCGAATCACGTTTATGTACAAAGAACTCTTTAGTAAAGGTATTCCTGTCTGTATAAGGATAAGAATATATTACGAAATTCATATCGGCAGAGGCACGGTTGGTAGAAGCCCACAAGAAATCTTTACCGACCTTATAATTCGATAACTCCTGAGGAATCCAGACATCACAGTCAAACATACTGCCCACTTTGGCTGAAATGGCATCATTATGTTTTTCTTTCAGCAAGTTTATCTGGCGATTGATTTCAGATTTCACAAAGAAATCGATAATCACCTGCTTGTCCTTTTCCACAAAGTCTGCAAACTCTTTTTCATCAGGTGCCTGAATAGTCATAATCATTTGCGGTGCAGCATAAACATCACGCGAAAATTTTATTTTAGGCTGCGTATAGATATCCTGAATATCAACAACAATGATATTACGGAAAATCCTCATGACACGGTCAAAGTGTTCGGGAGCGATATTTGAAATACGGAAAGAGCGTTCTGCCTGAGGTAATCCGGGAACATTCGTATCCAGCACATCAAATAATGCACGTCCTGCGGGGCGATCCCACACTGCCTTATTTACCACCACCAACACTTCGTAAGGTCTTCCGCTGGAAGTCGGAGTAAACAAGTTTTTCTGTCCTTTCTTACAAGAAGCCAGCACCAGCACTACCAGTACCAAACTCAAATAGAATGCTATTCGTTTCATAATTCTTATGGTATTATATTTAATAATCTATAGTGTAACACCTTTTTCTTTCTGTTGTTTGGCCGTCGACAACATTCCGCACGCCGCAAATATATCCTCCCCTCTTGATGCACGAATAGTCGCAAAAACTCCGTGTTGTGTCAGATAATCACGAAATGCCACCATTGTTTCCATGTCCGTTCCTTCCAAATTAACATTCGGGATGGCATGGAAACGGATTAAATTGATGCGGCAGTCGATGCCACGCAGCAATTTAACAATTTCTTTGGCATACACCAAAGAATCATTCACATCTTTAAACACAATATATTCAAAAGACAACCGCCTTTGCTTACTGAAATCATAATTACGCAATATATCTACAATTTCGGTAATAGAGAAAGCTCTTTCGGCAGGCATCAGTTCTTTTCTCTGCGATGGGAAAGGAGTATGCATACTGATAGCCAGATGGCAGTCACTCTCATTCAAAAAACGTTCCAATCCTTTTTTCAATCCAACGGAAGATACAGTTATTCTTTTCGGACTCCAATGATAGCCATAATCAGAGGTCAGTATTTCGAGCACCTTCAGCACTTCATCCAAGTTGTCAAAAGGCTCTCCCATCCCCATAAACACAAGATTGGTCAGCGTATCGCGTTCCGGTATAGAATATATCTGGTTCAGAATCTGATTGGCAGTCAGGTTGGCCGTAAAACCTTGCTTTCCTGTCATGCAGAACTTACAATTCATCTTGCACCCCACTTGTGAAGAAACGCACAAGGTAGCCCGGTCTTCATCCGGTATATATACAGCCTCTACAAAATTCCCGGTCGGCGTACGAAACAGATACTTCACCGTCCCGTCCACCGAGCGCATAGCTTCCACCGGTGCAGATGCTCCGATTTCATAGCTGCCTTTCAACATCTCACGATGCTTCAGTGACAGGTTAGTCATTTCATCTATCGAAACGACTTTCTTCTCATACAACCAAGATACAATCTGCTTTGCAGCAAATTTAGGCATTCCCAGATTCTGCGTTATGTGCTGAATCTCATTCAATGTCTTGCCAAGTAATACCGTTTTTGGAGTTTCCATTCTATTTAAAAAGACAATTAGCGTACAAAGGTAGAGAAAAAATAATATATATTGCCTATCTTTGCGCTGAGAAATACATTTAAAGATGAGAAAAACAATTAATTGTTTTATTCCATACGAAGAAAACACAGCAATAGACAAAGTTGTTACAGCATTGAAAGACAGCATTGTTGTAAACAAAATCTATTTATTGACAACCGCTCATGGCTCAATGCCATCCGTTCCTGCAGGATGTGAACCGTTCACCATTGACTCCTTGAACAGCAGTGATACGATAAAGAAGATTGCTCAGAAAGCAGACACCCCTTTCACTTTATTATATACCAAAGCATCTCCGTTTGAATTAGGCTACATGGCTTTGGAACGCATAGCCGACTTCCTGCAAGACCGGAAGACCGGCATGGTCTATGCCGACCATTACGAGTGGAAAGAGGGAGAAAAGAAAAAGCATCCCGCCATTGATTACCAACCGGGAAGTGTACGCGATGACTTCGACTTCGGGGCTCTGCTGGCATTCAGAAGCGAATACCTGATCGGGGCAGCCGGAATGATGGAGAACGAGCGCGAAGACTATCGGTATGCCGGACTTTATGCCACTCGCTTGTTCATTGCCGAAACAGGCCGAATTGTCCACATCAATGAATACCTATACACTGAAATAGAAGAAGACAACCGCTTGTCGGGCGAAAAGCAGTTCGATTACGTCAACCCACGCAACCGCGAAGTACAGATTGAAATGGAACAGGCCTTCACCGGATACCTGAAAAGAACAGGTGTCTATTTGCCGTCTAATTTCAAAAAGGTAAACTTCCGAACAGAAACATTTACCTATGAAGCTTCCGTCATCATCCCCGTAAGAAACAGAGTCCGCACCATCGACGACGCCATCCGTTCCGCCCTCGAACAGCAAACGGACTTTCCTTTCAATATCATCATCGTTGACAATCACTCCACAGACGGCACATCCGAAGTGATTGCCCGTTATAAAGACCATCCGCAAGTCATACACCTGCAACCCGAACGCACCGATTTGGGCATAGGCGGCTGCTGGAACCTCGCAGTCCATCATCCCTTATGCGGCCGCTTCGCCATACAACTGGACAGCGACGACCTCTATAGCAGTCCGCAGACGTTGCAAACCATCGTAAACACTTTCTATAAAGAACAATGCGCCATGGTGATAGGCACGTACCGAATGACGGATTTCCACCTGAACACCATTGCTCCGGGCATCATAGACCACAAAGAATGGACACCGGACAACGGGCACAACAATGCCCTGCGCATCAACGGGCTGGGTGCTCCCCGCGCCTTCTTCACTCCCCTTTTAAGAGAAATCGGAGTGCCCAACGTCAGCTACGGAGAAGACTATGCATTGGGCCTCGCCTTCTCGCGCACCTATAAGATAGGACGGATTTACGATGAACTATACCTTTGCCGGCGTTGGGAGGGCAACTCGGATGCCGCACTCGGCATTGAGCAAGTCAACACCAACAACCATTACAAAGACAGCCTCCGCACACACGAAATCAATCTCCGCCGGTGCTATAACGAACAGCGCAGCCAAAACGACGGAAATAAAAGCAAAGCACAAAACAAGCATTTTATAGAAAAACAATTTGCCGAATGGCAGACGGCAAGCGACAACCTTGCCGCTTTAAGAAAAGCGCTTGTCAAGCAAGAAGTGATTTGCGGCATCCCGTTTACTGTGCAGCACAACCCGGCACGCATGGTTTCCACCGGAGCCAAAACCGACAAAGAAAGCATTCTCTCCCGTCCCTGTTTTCTTTGCAGAAAAAATCAACCCGAAGACCAGCGCGTCTGTCCCATCGGAGACGGATACAATCTGTGTGTCAATCCTTATCCGATACTCCCCTATCATATCACCATCCCATCTGCCGAACACCGGGAACAGATCCTGCCTGCTGATTTTTGCAACACCGTCAGCACTCTCCTCAATGAATTGCCCGACGAATACGCCTTATTCTACAACGGAGCACTTTGCGGAGCCTCTGCCCCCGACCATCTGCATTTTCAGGGAGTTCCGACGGAGCACGTTCCACTGATTGCTTTCTATCGCCGGACGGACAGCGGAAAAGAAAGGCTCGCATCAATCAGCCATTCATCCGTCCTGCACTACATCGACAGTTACGTCTGCCCCCTGTTCAGCATCGAACAGTGCCGTGACGGAAAAAAAGACGAGTCCTTGTTTACCAATATAATGAAAGAATTGCCGTGCAGCAATAACGAACCGGAACCGAAAGTAAACATACTGGCATGGCAAGAAGATGAAAAACAAATCATCCTTATCATTCCGCGCTGTAAGCACCGTCCCGAATGTTACAGTGCCGAAGCCGGCAAACAAATGCTTGTCAGTCCGGGTACCCTTGATATGGCAGGCATCATTGTCACACCGCGCAAAGAAGATTTTGAAAAGATATCAACCGAAGACATCCGACAAATTCTGCAAGAAGTCGGACTGCCACGCGAAGATGCACAGGAAATAATTAAGAAGTACCGAAAAAGAGACAGACTATGATGAAAGAGCCCGAAATAAATGTAGGAATAGTAAATGCACAAGAAATCCATTTTTCGTTGAACGGCCGTTTTTTTGCCAAAGGAGAAACCGTATGTGGCGAACAAAGCGTCTCTTTCAGTGAAGGAGGCATTTTGTGGAACGGCAATCTGTATCGTGAGCTGACATTCACCCCACAAGACGAACGCACTTCCTTCTCCCTCTATGATGTGACCATCGGCATCAATTTTCATTGGGAGCGTCAGGAAACCCAAAGCTTTATGGGAACGCTGAAACTGGTGGTGGATGAAGGCAAAATAACAGCCATCAACATCCTTCCGGTAGAAGACTATCTGATAAGTGTCATCTCTTCGGAAATGAACGCCACCTCTTCACTGGAGTTTTTGAAAGCACATGCAGTCGTTTCGCGAAGCTGGCTTTTTGCCCAAATGGAAAAGCGTAAGGCTCTATGCAACAAGAATGAAGGATTCTTCTCCTTTGTGAAGACCGAAAACGAATACATCCGCTGGTATGACCGCGAAGACCACACCATCTTCGACGTGTGTGCCGACGACCACTGCCAGCGTTATCAGGGAATCACCAAAGCATCGAACGCAACAGTCGCCGAAGCTGTCCGCGCCACACGCGGCCAACTGCTCATGTACGGTCAAGGCATTTGCGATGCCCGTTTCTCCAAATGTTGCGGAGGAGTAACCGAAGAATTCGGTTACTGTTGGGAAGATAAGGATTATCCCTATCTGTCCGCCATACGAGATGACGGAAAAGAAGCCTCGCAACCACTCCCCGACCTGACTCAGGAAGCGGAAGCCGAACGCTGGATACGCACCTCTCCCCCGGCGTTCTGCAACACCGACGACAAGAAAATCATTTCACAGATACTGAACAACTACGACCGCGAAACGACAAACTTCTATCGTTGGAAAGTGCGTTACACACAAGAGGAACTGGCAGAGCTCATCCGCCTGAACACCAAAACCGATTACGGAAGCATCCTCGATTTAATTCCTGTCCGGCGAGGAAAGTCGGGACGTATCTGCAAACTAAAAATCGTAGGCACCCTGAAGACCCTCATTATCGGAAAGGAACTGGAAATTCGCCGCACCCTCTCCTCCTCCCATCTGTTCAGTTCGGCTTTTGTCATCGACAAAGGAGAACTGAAAGACGGTGTGCCGGAATGGTTCCTGCTGACAGGCGCCGGCTGGGGTCACGGAGTAGGCTTATGCCAAATCGGTGCCGCTGTCATGGGTGAGCAAGGCTATACATACGACAAGATTCTGCTACACTACTATAAAGGAGCAGACATCCGCCGTTTCTATTAATCCAATCTTACAGGTAATCATGAAAAAGACATCACCGTGGGCATGGATTCCCACCCTCTACTTTGCGCAAGGATTGCCATACGTGGCAGTGACCATCATCTCGCTTGTCATGTATAAAAGACTGGGCATCAGCAATACCGAGCTGGCCTTCTATACCGGCTGGCTCAACCTGCCCTGGGTCATCAAACCACTGTGGAGTCCGTTCATCGACCTCATCAAGACCAAACGCCGGTGGATTGTCACCATGCAGATGCTCATCGGTGCAGGACTGGCAGGCATTGCCTTTACCATCCCCACGGAATATTTCTTTCAACTGACGCTCGCCCTGTTCTGGCTGCTCGCCTTCAGTTCTGCCACACACGACATTGCTGCCGACGGATTTTACATGCTGGCGCTCGATTCTCACGAGCAAGCACTGTTTGTAGGTATCCGCAGCACCTTCTACCGTATTGCCACCATTGCCGGACAAGGGCTGCTCATCATGCTGGCAGGCCGGTTGGAAACGGTGACAGGCAACATTCCATACGCGTGGTCCATCACCTTCTTTGTGCTTGCCGGCATCTTTCTTGCCGTGTGGCTTTACCATCGTTTCATCCTCCCCCATCCGGCTGCCGACCATCCGGCAAAGGAAGTATCCGCTTCCGGGTTGATGAAAGAATTCTTTACCACCTTTACCACCTTCTTTCAAAAAAAGCACGCCACAGTTGCCATTGCATTCATGCTGCTATATCGACTTCCCGAAGCCCAATTAGCCAAAATGGGAATCCCCTTCTTGCTCGACCCGATAGAAAAAGGAGGCTTGGGACTTACTACCGAAGAAGTGGGCTTTGTGCAAGGAACAGTCGGTATCATAGGACTTACGTTAGGAGGCATTTTGGGAGGCATTGCCGTAGCCCGGGGAGGTCTTAAACGCTGGCTTTGGCCCATGGTATGGGCTATCTCGTTACCTGATTTTGTTTATGTATACCTCAGCTATGCACAACCGGATTCCTTGTTGTTTGTCAACATTTGCATCTTCATCGAACAGTTCGGATACGGTTTCGGATTCACAGCCTACATGCTCTACCTCATTTACTTTGCCGACGGCGAGCACAAGACGGCACACTATGCCATCTGTACCGCTTTTATGGCGCTTGGCATGATGATTCCGGGAATGGCTGCCGGATGGCTGCAAGAGCACTTGGGATACAACCACTTTTTTATTTGGATTATGATATGTTGCATCGCCACATTCGGAGTCACGGCTTTGCTGAAGATTCATCCCGAATTTGGAAAGAAAACCTTAAAAAGTTAATGTTAAATTCAACAATACAAGCCATTGCATTGTTTCCTTTTCAGACGATAACATATAAAACAGAAGATATATGAAAAAAATTATTTTATTGGTATCAGTTGTATTGTTTGGCTGCGTAGGATACGCACAAGCACAAACATCTGAAAAAAAGCTGAGTCGTCAAGAACGAAAGGAAGCTAAAAGAGCCATGGAGCAGGCATTGTTTGAAGAAGCCAAACAAGCCATAGAAAACAAAAGCTTTACCCTGGAAGCGGATCAGGTTATCTTTAAACGGGGCAGAACTGCATTTGTCTCTTCAAACACAAATTTTGTGACAGTCAATGGTAATAAAGGCTCCGTACAGGTAGCTTTCAATATACCTGTAAGCGGTCCCAATGGCTTGGGTGGAGTAACTGTAGACGGCAATGTGTCCGGCTACAAAGTGACCACAGACAAAAAAGGCAACATCCGTCTGGCAATGAATATCACAGGTGTAGGTATTTCTGCCCAAGTCAATATTTCACTGGCCAATGGCGGCAACAATGCAACAGTGGATATTCTTCCCAATTTTCATTCCAACAGACTTACCTTATCAGGCACTCTGTTGCCATTGGATAAATCAAGCGTATTCAAAGGAAGGTCTTATTGACAGATTTTTCCTAAATTCAGCTTCAACCGAGTTTTTCATTTCTACTGTCACTGCTGCCACCATAGGATGCTTATCACATACAACATCCTATCAATAAACGACTTATCCAAGTGGTGGCAGTAGCAGTTCTTTCACCGTTATCAAATAATTCTAAGAAAATTTGGAAATGCCCCAAATAAGTCCTATACTTGCTTATCATTTTAATACTACAATAAGTATCTACAAATGAAAAAACACACTTATACAACTATACACTATGAAACACCTGTTAACCCTGTGCATAGGATTTTTCATGTTGCTCTCTTGCAACAATAAACCCTCTCAATCTGCCGCAATAGCAACAGACGAACCGGAAGTGAACGAAGATACGCTCTTCAGAGTAATCGATTTGGCAAACAACCTGAAGCCATGCAGTGACTCCTTACTTCTGAGTGATATTGTGGAGGATGTGGAATATGTAAAACTGGAGACGGCAGACAATGGTCTGGTTGGAGCAATGAATAGAGGCTATGTGTCCGACAGTGCCATCTTTTATAGCAGTTCTGGCAATACGACACCTCCTCCTCATATTTTTATGTTCGACCGTTTTACGGGTAAGTTTATCCGTACAATCGGTAAATCAGGGCAAGGACCCGGAGAAATGCATTGGCCCATTGGTGTTGTAGCTAGAGACAGCTTAGTCTATATATCTTCTACTTATCGGAATGAGCTTTTCGTTCATAAAATCAAAGACGGAAAGTTTGTGAAATGTATTCCCTTGAACAAACCACACAGCGCTGCAAGGGATTATTACATTGGCGACAACAGAGTAATCCACTTCCCTTTTTATAGTAATTGGGATGGTAAATATTTAATGTGTGATATGACTATTCAGGATTTTGATGGAAATATCATCCAAGAGCAAACACCGGATGTGGATTATACCGGATTTGACCACAGAAACAGACCGAATACAGGCTTCGCTGTCGCATGGGCTTATAAGAATCATCCCAATGTCTATTCTTTTTTCACGGATACCATCTATGCAGCTTTTGATGATACCATCCGCCCCAGATATTTCTTATCTTTAGGAAAATACAAACGTCCGATCCAATTAAAGGTCAGTGCCGAATGGAAAAATTATATTATATTTCATCGTTTTTGGGAAACCAAAGACTGTCTGTTAGGCAGTTTCGGATTGGAGCAAAAAGCTTGGTTCTTCCGATACGACAAAAAAAGTAAAGAGATAAAAACATGGAAACAAGATGCAGAAGGACTAAAAGCTTCATTTCCAATTCCACCGGCTTATGAATGGATAATCGGGTCTGCTGCCGGTATCATCAACGACATTGATGGTTGTTCCGACCACCTTCGTAAAATGGATTACATCAGTGAAAACCAGTTTGCAATCTGTATCACCCAAGACAATAGGGATGAAATCAGAAAGATAGTGTCCGAATCCACGAACGTGAAATTCCCCGAAAAGCGTCAGCAGCTCTTGGAACTGATTGACTCGCTGGGGCCGGATGATAATCCGATTCTGGCTATTTATAAACTGAAAGATTAACATAAAGACGGACAGCATTTTATCGATTATTCAATGGTTACCAATGCCATGCTATTGTCACATGCCACCACCCGGTACACATTCCCCTTGGCGGTATGCACTCGCTCGCCCAACTGGGGCAGGATGCGGCTCAGGCTGTAGGCGGTCATACCCCTCATGACCGAAGGATGGGCGGACTTCATTCGCTCGAATAATTGGGTGGCGGAAAGGGTCAGCACTTCCTGCGGATGGTCCTCTTGGG